>TARA_R110002049_G_scaffold17731_2_pt1 | contig 195074 bp, 129 predicted proteins | sample TARA_R110002049 | Tara Oceans TARA_R110002049 (sample SAMEA4396941) | marine metagenome | biome: Polar Biome; feature: [SRF] surface water layer (ENVO:00010504); material: water (ENVO:00002006), including particulate matter (ENVO:01000060) such as... | depth 5 m | reverse complement strand
GATGAAAACCTGGCGTCCTAACCCCTAGACGAACGGGCCATTAAAACTTACAAGTGAAATCTCAAAAATTATCGGCAGTGCATTTCAACACATTCCCAAAGTTTGATCTCACAACTTTAGTTTAATTGCGGATGCAAAAATACAATTATTTTTTACTATCGCAACTCCTATATATTATTTTTTACAATCATTAGTATGCCTTGGCAAACAATACCCTCTTAGAAGATGGTTTACCAGTAACTATACAAGCCCCTGCTTCCGTCTTAACATCAATAGGAACACACCTAATCGTTGCCTTGGTCTCCGCTTTAATTCGCTCTTCCGTTTCAATGGTACCATCCCAATGAGCTGAAATAAAACCTCCTTTTTTCTCAAGTACTTCTTTAAATTCATCATAAGTAGCCACCTCGGTAATCCGGTTTTCTCTGAAATCAGAAGCTTTCTGATATATATTCCGCTGTATATCCTCTAGCAAAAATTCAATTTTTGAGACTACCTCATCCATAGCCACTATTTCCTTTTGCAAGGTATCTCTTCGCGCAACTTCATAGGTACGGTTTTCCATATCACGTTTACCGATAGCCAAACGTACAGGAACACCCTTAAGCTCATATTCGTTAAATTTGAAGCCCGGTTTATGAGTATCCCTTTTATCAAACTTGACGGATATTCCTTTTGCCCTTAATTCTTTTACCAATGGTTCTACTTTTTCCGAAATGGCATCTAATTGATCCAATCCTTTATAAATGGGAACAATGACTACTTGAATTGGAGCTAATTTTGGAGGCAACACCAACCCGTTATCATCGCTATGGGTCATAATCAAAGCCCCAACAAGTCGTGTGGAAACACCCCAAGAAGTAGCCCAAACAAAATCTTGTTTTCCTTCCTTATTCGCAAATTTAACATCAAAGGCTTTTGCGAAATTTTGTCCTAAAAAGTGTGAAGTTCCTGCTTGAAGCGCTCTTCCGTCTTGCATTAGCGCCTCGATACAATAGGTTTCTATGGCTCCGGCAAAACGCTCGCTCTCGGTCTTAATTCCTTTGATTACGGGCATCGCCATATGATTTTCCGCAAAATCGGCATAAACATTCATCATTTGTTCGGCTTCGGCAATCGCTTCTGGTTCCGTGGCATGGGCCGTATGCCCCTCTTGCCATAAGAATTCGGCAGTGCGTAGAAAAAGACGTGTTCGCATTTCCCATCGTACCACATTGGCCCACTGATTGATAAGCAAGGGCAAGTCGCGATACGACTGTATCCATTTTCTATAGGTGTCCCAAATGATGGTTTCCGACGTAGGTCTAACAATCAATTCTTCCTCGAGTTTTGCATCGGGATCAACAATAATCCCACTGCCGTCTTCTGCATTTTTCAATCTGTAATGAGTGACCACGGCACATTCTTTGGCAAAACCCTCGACATGGCTTGCTTCTTTGCTTAAATACGACTTCGGAATAAATAAGGGGAAATAGGCATTTTCATGCCCTGTTTCTTTGAACATCTTATCCAACCCGGCCTGCATCTTTTCCCAAATGGCAAAGCCGTAGGGTTTGATGACCATACACCCTCTAACACCAGAGTTTTCGGCCAAATCTGCCTTTACTACCAGTTCGTTGTACCATTTGGAATAATCCTCGTCTCTCTTCGTTAAGTTTTTACCCATCCATTTATAGTTTGGCACAAAACTTGTGCTCAGTATAGCAAAATAATTCGGTAAAACTAATTATTTTTAACCTGTTCAACAATAAAAATTGATATGATGATATATTCGCTACCCCTTCCGAAAATCAGAACCGCCACTGGGCTTACCTTATTGGCCCTTTTAAGCATATTGTTTGTTTCATGTGGCTCTTACCAACAAGCCTCATATTATGACAATGATGGCATTTATAGTAGGGGGAACGATCCTGTAACAACAGAAAGGGTTCAAAGAAATGAATATCCGGAACAAAAAGAGGCGAATAACACCTATGCGGATTATTTTGGTCAAAAAGCGAGTCAATATGATGAGGCCCTAGAGAATGAAGTTTTTACCGATGTTGATTCATACTCCAGTGATGTTGCAAACGACAGTATATCCGAAGCACAGTTAACGGATTATTATGATAATGGCAATGAATATCCAGGGTATGCAGGATGGGGAGACAATGCTACTAGTGTAGACATCAACATCTACGGGGGCACAGGTTTTGGTGGTCCTTGGGGATGGAACAACTGGGGATGGAACAATTGGGGATGGAACAATTGGGGCTACGGCGGATTCGGATATGGATGGGGAGGGTACTACAACCCTTGGTACGGAAGCCCATGGGGATGGGGCGGATACTATGGCCGTGGATGGGGCAGATACGGTTATGGATGGGGAGGATACTACAATCCATGGTATGGCCCACGGCACTATGGTTATGCCAATTATGGTTATTACGGAAATAGAAATTATGCCTACAATAGAGGAAGACGAGGGTATTATAATAACAACTTGACGGCAAGTACTAATTCACGTGCGCTAAGAAGCCGCATATCCACAACCTCAAGAACTGATTCACCAAGATATAGGTCGAGCACCTCTTCGAGATCTACAGTCGGCAGAAGTAGCACTTCGAGAAGTTCAAGAACTTATACCAACAATACTGTTTCTAGACAACGGGTCGGTGTTGATCGAAATCAATCTTATAGAACAAGTAGAAGTACCAGGGCCGTACCCAGCTACAATAGCTCTTCAAGAACCAGTCAGACGTACCGCAGTTCTTCTCCAAGAAGTAGTTCTTCCTCCAAAGTAGGAACCAGAACATCAACCTACAGAAGCACGGGCAATCGAACACAGAGCCGTGGCACTTATAGCAGAAGCGCTACTTCACAAAGCAATCAGACCTATCGAAGCACAGCTCCCAGAACAAGCACCTACAGGTCAACCGCTCCTTCTACCTCATCGTCAAGTCGAAGTAGTGGTAGCTACAGAAGTTCCGGCAGTAGTAGTTCATCACGCTCTTCTGGAGCGCGAACTTCGAGCAGTCGCGGTGGGCGCAATTAAAAAATCCAAAATCTTTAAAAATTGATTTAAAATTCCCAAAAATGAAACAATATTTAACGTTCATAATACTATTGGTATGCACTCTTGCAAGCGCCCAGAACATTGATGATGTATTGCGGTACAGCACTGAAAACCTTCAAGGAACCGCAAGGTATCAAGGTATGTCCGGGGCATTTGGAGCACTTGGAGGTGACCTCTCTGCATTGAACAGCAACCCTGCAGGGTCTTCGGTATTCAATAATAGTCTGTTCTCTGTTTCAGTCAGCAGCTATTCCAGGGACAACAGCTCCACTTATTTTGGAACTACCACCGATAACACTTCGAACAAGCTGGAAATTAATCAACTAGGGGGTGTTTTTGTCTTCAAGAATACGAATACCAATTCCCCATGGAAGAAATTCTCCTTGGCAGCCAACTATGACGTAGTGCAGAACTTCGAGGATGACATCTATATCGCTGGAAGCAGTAATCAAGGTATCGACAACTATTTTTTGAATTTTGCACAAGGAACTCCCTTTGGCGCGATTTTGCTTCAAGATGGTGAATTCTTAGAGGAAGCCTATTTGGATATTGGCTCAAGTCAGGGTTTTTCCGATCAACAGGCATTTCTCGGCTACTGGGGAGGGATACTCGATCCAGTGGACATGGAAGATGACAACACCGCTTATATCAGCAATGCCGAGTATCAGTCTGTAAATCAGGAGTTTTCCAGGAATACCTCGGGTTACAATAGCAAGTTTACTTTAAATATGGCTTCGCAGTTTCAAGAAAGCCTTCATATAGGCGCATCCCTAAATTTTCATAATGTTCTTTATGACAGATATGATGAATTTACAGAGAGGGGTTATAACGCAGATTCTGAAATTCAATTTATAACTTTCGATAATCTTTTACATACCGAAGGGTCCGGGTTTTCGTTCAGTTTGGGGGCTATAGCAAAACTGAATGATTTTGTCCGACTTGGTGGCAGCTACCAATCACCTACCTGGTATCGATTGACCGATGATTTTTCACAACGTATCAATTCTGATCTCGCCGATAACGATATTGATTTTATCACATTGAACGTGGTAAACCTATTCGACACGTATACCATAAAAACACCAGGAAAGCTGACAGGTAGTATGGCCGTCATTTTTGGCAAAGACGGACTATTGAGCTTTGATTACGGCTACCAAGATATGTCAAAGGCAGAGTTGCGCCCAGATAGCGATGCAAATTTTGCAAGTGTAAATTCCGATATTAACAGTGAGCTCAGTGCCGTATCTTCTTTTCGGGTCGGTGGAGAGTATCGTATCAATCGTATTAGTCTTCGTGGTGGTTACCGCTTTGAACAGAGTCCGTATGCAGATGGAAATACTGTTGGCGATTTGAACGGTTTTTCAGCAGGAATCGGCTTCAGTTTTTCCGGAAGCCGATTAGACCTTGCCTTCAATAGAACCGAACAGGATGTTGACAATTTTTTATTCGATACAGGCTTGACCACACCCGCTTTGGTCAACACAGTTAATACAAATATAACCTTAGGTTACACCTTAAATTTCTAAGAAAATTTTTCTAAAACAAGAAACCCTTTCGATTTAAAAGACCGGTCAAAATCGGTCTTTTATTTTTCATTATCGCTTAAGCGTAAAGTTCGATTTTACAGGCGACGCTATTAAGATGCCATCTTCCTGACCAGCATGATCCAACCGAAACCAATAATCCGTGGAAGGCAAAGGGCGACCATTTAAGGTACCGTCCCAGCCAATTGTGTTGGCATTTAATTGCCTTAATAGTTTACCGTAACGATCAAAAATAGATAAAGTGGCCTCGTTTATGGTCTCAAGGCCATAGACACTCCAAACATCGTGAACACCATCATTGTTAGGTGTAAAGAACTTTGGGTAACCGACAACCAAAAACTCTATAGGCTCGGTAATACCACAACCATTCTTATCATTGATAATAACGGTGTTAATCCCAGGAGGAACATCATTAAAAACAGGGTCATCTTGAAATTGGCCTCCGTTAACCGCATATTCATAACTTCCTTCACCATCAACAAAAATTTCGATATTGTTCAAATCAGGATCTAGTGACAAATTAGAATCTAAAATTTCAACACGATCCAAAACAGGTATTCCGAAAAACGTAATTAAAATACCCCCCACATCGGCAACCGTTGGCGGTGAACCGGAAGCGGTTGTCACTTCGGCGAAATAGCGCCCTGAATTTGGGCTAGCGACTACATATTCAGCGCCAAAAGGGCCAGAGCCGGTTAACGTATCATCGACCACCCCGTCATCTTCGTAATCGACGGTCCAAGTTACATTTGCAATATCAGAACCTGCAGGTGTATTCAACGCACTTAAAGTAATATCGGGATCACTTTCACAGGCAATAATATCCAACCCTAAAAATTCATCCCTAAGGGTACAATCCAGGGCTGTGTTCTGGTCTGCCTGCACAGAATTTCCGGTAAAGGTCAACATGAACGGTTCTGGGTCGCCGTCAAAATTCGTATTGAAGTTGTTAATCAAGATATAGTAAATTTCTCCAGGCTGAACATCCAACCATTCATCATAGGTGTTTTGACTCTGGGGCAGGTTAGGCGCTCCCACTTGGCCATTTTCGGGATTCACACCAATACCCGTGAAATTCGTATTGTTTACTTCGTAGTTGCATCTTATCGGTTGGGCCTCTCCGCTACTGATATCAGCACAGTCGGCATCAGGGCCATAGACGGCAAAATCCCATTCAGCTGTGGGGCTTCCAGAGCCATTCGCCGGCAAAGCCTCTATATCAAAACCTACTTGCCCTCCGGTACCAGCCCTAAATACAAACCAAGAGGTATTGTGTTCGATTCCTCCAGGAGTCAAACTACCGCGCTCAAGACACCCGCTTGTTCGAATTACTTCTGGGTCAAAATCTTCAATGTCCCCGGCACCATCGGCCATACCCATTATGGGTGTGTCGGCACATACAGGAATAGCAGTTCTACAATCAGGGGAGTTTTGCGCGTCTACCCCTAACGAAAAAAGGAGCAAAAGGCCAACAGCACAAATTAGTGTTCGCATAGTATTATGGGGCTAACATTAAACTATAGGTCAATAGTATAACTCGAACACCCCAGATTTAGTATATTTCAACGGTAAATTATGCGGGGTATCGATATGGCCCAACACCGCTTGAACCTTCAACGCTTTAAGGCAAAATGAGTATTGATATATTTCGCTTCCGTTCGTTGTCCGTTCTCATCTTTGTAGGTAAGTCTAAACCAATAGTCGGCAGAAGGTACGGCACGACCATTAAAAGTACCATCCCAATTCGAAGCCGTCCCAGCAACTTGATACAACAATTTTCCATAACGGTTATGGATGGACAGTATGGGGCTGTCTAAATTTGAAATTCCATTAATAGTCCATCCGTCATTGACACCATCCCCATTTGGAGTGAAAAATTTAGGAAAGCCTACCACAATTATTTCTACAGTTACCGAACCACAACCGGAAAGATCATTCACCGTAACGGCATGCATTCCCGGAAGAACATCTTCAAAAATATTCGATAGTTGAAAATTACCATTGTCAAGCTGGTACTCAAAATCACCTGACGTTTCGACAAGTACTTCAACCGAATTTCTATTTTGTAAATCTTCAATTATCACATCGGCAATAGCCGGTGGTTTTGAGATAACAACTTGTACCGTTCGTGAATTAGCACAACTGAGACCGTTTTGAACATTGACAGCGGTAAGCGTGTACGCTCCCTCTTGGGAAACAGAAATCATGGGTGTATTTTCACCAGAATCCCAACTATATGTGAATTTGGGGTCTGAAATTGATTCACCGATCAAAATGCTTGAACTATCTTGGCACAAATATACCTCCTCCGGAAAAATCAAGTCAGGAGTCTCTAGAACGTCAAGTTCGAATTGGCGTGAAGCATCAAAACATTTCGGATTGCGCAATGAAGTTACCCGAACATAAATGGTCTGCAACCCGGGACCAGGATTATATTGTTTTGGTAGATTTTGACTACCGTTGACAGCGTCAATCATAGATGCGTGATAACTTACGATATATTCATCAGCATTCTGATTTCCCAGGGCCTCCGTATCTTTTAAACCAAGATCGAATACGTCATCGCTCGAACACATTGCATCATTTGATAAGGCAAAGGTAGAAGGAACTACCGAAAAAGCTACCTGTACGTCACTTATCACATTAACTCCCGAAGGCATCGCCACTAGAACTCGATAAAAAGCAGAGACGGTCGCCTGCAAGGTAGGCCCATTTTCTCCAAGAATAGGTTCAAACCCATTACCCGTATCCATAAACCAATCATAATCGACAGCAGCAAAAGTCGTAGCATCAAGTACTATATTGTCGTTCTCACAGGCCGATATTGGAGGCCCCAATAGATTGTTGATTATAGAACAATCTAAAGCATCATAGGGGTTGGTAACAAAAATATTACCCGAAAACTGAATCGAAAATCCCGAATTGTTATTACTGAAATTGTTGATCAACAAATAATAGTCTTGCCCGGCCTCGACCTGTAACCACTCGTCATATCTGGCGGTATCCGTTGTCCCGGTAGGATCCACACCGACACCCGTAAAAGAAGCCTTATTGCGGTTATCGAAAAAATTACATCGTACAGGTTCCCCTAAACCAGTACAGTCACTGGCCTCGTAAAGTGCAAAATCCCAATCCTCTTCGGCATCAAAACCAATATTAAACCCTAATTGCCCCGATGCTCCGGTGCGAAAACGGTACCATGCCGAATTCGACTCTACTGTACCCGAATCTTGTTTGAAACACCCCGTTCTTGAAGCTCCATTAAAATCATCGTCACCATAACCATCAACACCACCATTGATCGGAGTATCGTTACAAATGGGTATTGCATTGACACAATCAGGGGAAACCTGTGCAAATAATGCAGGTATCCACAAGAAAAACAGTAAACCCATAACTGTACAAGAGCGCTTCATGAGCAGGCATGACTTTTGGAAAGTATAAAAATAAATAGGCTTTTATGTTAACACTAATTTATGTTGCGTAACAGGGCTAATGAACTATAAAGTGCCATATTATGTATATCTTTGCCATTCGTTTTAGCCACAGTAGCATGAAAATCGATAGTACATTGGAAGAGCATTTTGAAGAAATGGGAAACAACCATGTTTCAACCTCAGGAGAAACCCCTTTACGTAATGATGCGTTCGTTTTGAACGATGAGGACAAAATTGAAAGGATTAAAGAAAGCGTAAGGGATATTTTGCTTACACTAGGACTCGATTTAGAGGACGATAGTCTAAAGGGCACTCCGAACAGGGTGGCCAAAATGTTTGTCAACGAAATCTTTGGGGGACTTCATCCTGATCGAAAACCCAAATCTTCCACTTTCAAGAACAAGTACAAATATGGAGAAATGCTTGTGGAAAAGAATATCACACTCTACTCTACTTGCGAGCATCATCTGCTTCCCATTGTCGGCAGGGCTCACATTGCCTACATATCAGGTGGAACGGTGGTAGGTCTTTCAAAAATGAACCGAATCGTCGATTATTACGCCAAACGCCCCCAAGTACAGGAACGCTTGAATATTCAAATCGTAAGAGAGCTTCAAAGGGTAATGAATACGGAAGATGTTGCCTGTGTCATCGATGCGAAACACCTTTGTGTAAATTCACGGGGCATACGCGATATTGAAAGTAGTACCGTAACAGCGGAATATGGCGGAAAATTCAAAGAAGAAGCGGTTCGTAGAGAATTTTTAGATTACATCAACCTTGACACCAATTTTTAATTGTTTGAGCACCCCATGCAATTGTATAAAAACCAATCCCTAAAAGTTTACAATTCCCTTTCCGGTAAAAAAGAAGTTCTTAAACCTTTAAATGAAGGCCATATTGGCATGTACGTATGTGGTCCGACCGTTTATAGTAATGTACATTTAGGCAATTGCAGAACTTTTATGTCTTTCGACATGATTTTTCGGTATTTAAAACATTTGGGGTATAAAGTACGGTATGTACGGAATATTACGGATGCTGGCCATTTGGTCGACGACGCCGAAGACGGTGAAGACAAAATTGCAAAAAAAGCACGGCTAGAGCAATTGGAACCCATGGAAGTGGTGCAACGATACACGGTAGATTTTCACAACATTCTTGAAAAATTCAATTTTCTACCACCTAGCATAGAACCTACAGCTACCGGACATATCATAGAACAAATCGAGATAATTAAACAGATTCTCGAAAAAGGATATGCATATGAAACAAATGGATCTGTTTATTTTGATGTAAAAAAATTCAATGAAGCTCACCTTTATGGAAAGCTCAGTGGGCGAAAATTAGAAGATATGATCGCGAACACCCGCGAACTTTCTGCCCAAGACGACAAGAGAAGTCCGCAAGACTTCGCACTCTGGAAAAAAGCCGAACCACAACATATTATGCGATGGCCTTCGCCGTGGGGCGATGGTTTTCCCGGTTGGCATTTGGAATGTACTGCGATGAGCACCAAATATCTTGGGGAAACTTTTGATATTCACGGCGGTGGAATGGATCTAAAGTTTCCGCACCACGAATGCGAAATAGCGCAGTCTGAAGCTAGCCACGGTCATTCACCCGTCAATTATTGGTTACATGCAAACATGTTGACCCTGAATGGAAAAAAAATGGCCAAATCCACTGGAAACAACATTCTACCGGGGGAAATTTTTTCGGGAGACAACAAAATTCTGAGTAAAGCCTTTTCTCCTTCCGTCGTACGATTTTTTATGATGCAGGCCCACTATACCAGTATTTTAGACCTGAGTAACGATGCACTTCTGGCATCCGAAAAAGGATACGGTAAATTGATGGATGCCATTGAAACCCTTAAAGGTTTAGATACCGGAAATAGTTCTGATTTTGCCATTTCCGAATGGAAACAGCAATGTTACAATGCCATGAACGACGATTTCAACACGCCGATTTTAATTGCCAATTTATTCGACGCCGTCAAGTACATCAACCTGATCAAAGAAGGAAAAAAAACCATCACTTCCGAAGACAAAGAAGCGTTGACCCAAATCATGGATGCCTTTGTTTTCGAAGTCTTAGGCTTGGAAAGCAAAAGTATGCACGCCAATGATTCAAGTAAGCTATCAGGCGTTGTAGCGCTTTTGATCGAATTACGTAACGATGCCAGGGCCAACAAAGATTTTGCTACTTCAGATAAAATACGTGATCAGTTGACGGCTTTGGGCATTCAATTGAAAGATGGAAAAGACGGCACCACATTTAGCGTTTCTTAGTCCGTTTTGCCTTTTAAATCCCAAAGGGCCTCATTTGAAATAGCTGCCGGCAATAGAAGAAGTTCAGAGTTTATGAAAAAAATACTCATAGCCCCTTTCGTTTTTTTGGTCAAATTTTACCAGTATGCAATTTCACCGTATACACCTGCTGCATGCCGCTACTCCCCTACTTGTTCCCAATACACGTTGGAAGCGCTTCAAAAACACGGGCTTTTTAAAGGTGGTTGGCTCGCGATAAAACGAATCTTCAGCTGTCACCCTTGGGGCGGAAAAGGATATGACCCGGTGCCATAGGGCATTTAATACACTTACACAGATTTTAGGTTAATTTTAACCATCAACCGTGCACTTTAAAAATTATAAACGGAATAACCCCACACCAATTTTATTATCTTTAGCGCCGTAAAATACACCATATGCACTTTTTAAGCTTTATCTGGAATCCGAACGAAACAATTTTCAGTCTCGGCCCTTTACAGATCAAATATTACAATCTCCTTTGGATCGTCGCCTTTGCGCTTGGGTGGTTTATTATGAAGCGAATTTTCACGAATGAAAAAAAGACGGTAGAACAGCTAGATTCACTTTTTATTTACACCGTGTTGGCCACCATGCTTGGCGCACGTTTAGGTCATGTTTTTTTCTATGACTGGCCTTACTATCAAAATCATTTAGCGGAAATACTATTACCCATACGGGAAAGTGCAGATGAAAGTTTATTCTTCGGATTGATAAAAGGGTACGAATTCACAGGTTTCACAGGATTGGCCAGTCATGGCGCCGCCATAGGAATCATCATCGGCATGTATCTCTATACGCGAAAATTTCCCGAGTTCAAAATGCTATGGATATTGGACCGTATCGTAATTCCTGTCGCTATTGGTGCCTTTTGTGTACGTTTGGGCAATTTTTTCAATTCGGAAATCAATGGTAAGACTACCGATGAATCTTTCATTTTTGCCACTAAGTTCGTTCGAGACTCAGATGACATGCATCCCGCCCAAGTTATGGGCATTACCCAAGAAAAATCGGTCCCTGCCGCTTACGACGCCCTGGTGAACAATCCGCAGTTTGCAGATTACTTGGCACAGATCCCTTATCGGCATCCTGCACAATTGTATGAAGGATTCTGCTATATCTTTGTTTTTTTAATCCTATACCACCTTTATTGGAAGACTGACAAGAAAAATAAGCCCGGTTATTTATTCGGTCTCTTTTTGGTATTGCTATGGACGGTACGCTTTTTCGTTGAATTCGTCAAAAAAAGCCAGGGCGGTTTCGAAGAATCTTTAGGACTCCTTTCCACCGGACAATGGCTGAGTATTCCATTTATAATCATAGGGCTGTATTTCATGTTCAGACCCAGTTCAATTACGGGTAAAAAGTAGATTGCCAACTTTATTCGGCCAATCCTTTTATTTTAAAACGAATATTATGACTATGAAACGCCCTAAAATAGCCTTGTATTTCGCTGCAATATCGATAAGCCTTCTGTCTTGTAAAGAAACTCCAAAAACGGCCATCAAGACCGAACCTGTCACCTTTGTAAAGGAAGGGGAGCTTACCCTATATCATACCGAAAATGACTCCGTATTGGCAGAGCTTGACATTGAAATCGCCGAAAGCGACTATGAAACCCAAACCGGTTTAATGTATCGAACTTCAATGGAAGCCAAACAAGGTATGCTTTTCATATTCCCAGATACCGCTATGCATTCATTTTACATGAAAAACACGCAGTTTCCATTAGATATTATTTTTATCGGAGATGATTTACGCATTGCCAGTTTCCAAGAAAACGCCGAGCCCTACAACCAGAAGGGGCTATCATCTAAAGTACCTATAAAATATGTTCTTGAAGTAAATGCCGGTATGGTAGCGGAATGGTCTTTGCAAGTAGGCGACAGCATTTCTTTCAAAAGACTTTAGCACCATGCATCTGTTGCTCGAGAATCAAGAAACGGAAAGATTACGGTTTCGAAAACTTAAGGCCTCTGATTTTAATTTATGGCTTCCGTTTCATGAAGACCCACGATCCTCGCAATACTGGGAAGGTCTACCTTCAGACCCAAAACAAGCCTGCAAAGAACAATTTGAACGTGTTTTTGAGCGGTATGAGAAAAAACTCGGCGGCATGAATGTTCTTATTCAAAAGAAGAATGAAGCCCTAGTCGGCCTGTGCGGGCTTTTAGTTCAAACCGTTGATGAAGTTTCGGAACTGGAAATAGGCTACTCGATCCTCCCCTCTTATTGGCGAAAGGGTTTCGCTTCGGAAGCCGCCCAGGCCTGTAAATCACATGCTTTAAAAAACAACCTCTCAGATTCATTGATTAGCATCATACATATCGACAACACTCCTTCTCAAAAAGTGGCTTTAAAAATAGGAATGCTAAAAGATAAGACAACAGTCTACAACAAAAATCCCGTGCACATTTTTAGAACCAATCCCAAAATCACATAATCTGAAACCGATCGAATGGGATCTTATCTTAATTTAAAATTCCCTAAGTTTCGCTTTTGCGATTTTCCGATAGAAGCATAACTTCGCAATTAAATCCATTGGTATGTCCCAAACAAAACATTGGGCTGTTTTTATCGATAATACCTCCGATAAAGGGTATTTAATTGACAGCCTCTTCAGTAATACTATTCCCGAGGGCTTCGAGGAACTTAAAGGAGCTACCGGCGCATTGTTCTCCAAATTAACGCTAGAAAAGTTTATTGATGAGGAAGACCGCCATGATACCAAAATTATCACCTCGGGTACGACCCAAAGTTTAAAAACTATGTCAAGTGGCGAACAGAAAAAGGCGCTTTTGAATTATATCTTGGGTGGTACCCCCCACTTTATCATCCTAGACAATCCTTTTGACAACTTAGATATTGCCTCCCAGAATAAACTTAAACAGCGTCTTGAGCATATTTCAGATACTACATCGCTACTTCAACTCATAAGTAGAAAAAAAGATTTATTGCCCTTTATCAACACTTTTGCAAGGCTCGAAAAAAGAACGCTGACATTTTACGATGATGCTGCCTCTGCCAACACTTCTCGAAATTCCATCAATTTCGAGGGAGCAATTCCCTTACCTAGCAAACGACTACGTTTCGACGGCGAAGTTCTCATCGACCTCAGGAATATCAATGTTTCTTATTCAGGAAATCCTATACTAAAAAATATCAATTGGAAGATAAAAAAAGGAGAGTTCTGGCAATTGGTAGGGAAAAATGGAAGTGGAAAAACTACCATTCTATCAATGATTACCGGTGAAAACCCAAAAGGATATGGACAAGAACTTTATTTATTCGGAATCAAGAAAGGAAGCGGGGAAAGCGTTTGGGATATCAAAAAACATATCGGCTACTTTACTCCTTCGATGACTGACAAATTCACTGGCTACCATAGCCTTGAACATATGCTGATTTCAGGTCTCAATGATTCAGTTGGACTGTATGTTCGACCTACAGAAATACAACTGAAACTTGCAAAACAATGGTTGACGTTAATAGATATGTGGCATATAAAAGACGTTCATTTTCATGACCTCACCATGGGTCAAAAACGCATGGTCATGTGTGTACGCGCCATGATAAAACATCCATTGTTATTAATATTAGATGAGCCCACAGCCGGTTTAGATGATCAGAGTGCAGCCATGTTCGTTGCCCTAGTCAATAAGTTCGCCAAAGAAAGTAATACGGCGATAGTGTTTGTCTCCCACAGGAAAGAAGAAAACCTCGATCCCGACCATATTTATGAACTCAGCACCACAAAGGAAGGCTCTAAGGGAAAAGTGCATTAAAAAATCCGTTTGAATTCAATAATGAAAATCAAACGGATTTTTATGTACTATATAATGTAAAAGGCTACTTTACGATTTTATCGGCATTGCCAGACAAAATCTTTTTCTTAATCGTGTCGAACATTACAGGTGTGGCGATAAACACAGATGAATAAGTACCCACGATTACACCAATTATCATTGCGAACATAAAGCCTCGAAGCGATTCACCACCAAAAACAAAGATGGTTAAAAGTACCACCAATGTGGTCATCGAGGTATTCAAGGTTCTACCTAATGTACTGTTGACCGCCGAATTAATATTCTCTCCCGATTTCCAACCCTTTTCCGAAACAATTTCTCGAATTCTATCAAATACTACCACCGTATCGTTCAGCGAGTATCCAATCACCGTTAGAATGGCTGCAATGAACGCTTGATCGATCTCCATATTGAAAGGCATTATATTACTGGTCAACGAAAAGATACCCAACACAATCAATACATCATGAAATACTGCCGTAACCGCTCCCAAAGAAAATTGCCATTTTCTAAATCGGAACAAGATATAAAGGAAAACAACGGCCAAAGATCCTAAAATAGCCAAAAACGCATTGTTTTTAATATCATCGGCAATAGTCGGCCCTACTTTTACCGATTGCAATATACCTATGGATTTGTCGGCACTTCCGACAACAAAGTCGTCGTACGATATACCACTCGGTAAATACTTCTGCAGGGCAGTATACAACTTGTCTTGAATTTCGTTATCAACTGCTATACCTTCAACATCAACCTTGTATGGTGTCGTAATTTTAATTTGATTGGCATCACCAAATTCTTTGACTTTGGTACCACTTCCAAAAACCTCATTAAGTTCTGATGCGATTTCCGAAGGATTAACTTCTTTTTCAAATCGAACTTGATATGAACGCCCTCCAATAAAGTCAACACCTTCCTGCAAACCATTAGTGGCCAACGAAAATATTCCAATACCTACCAATACAAGTGAAAATATATAAGCTATTTTTCGTTTGATCAAGAAATCGATATTGATACCTGTAAATAAGTTCTTGGTCAAATTGGTCGAGAAATCAAGTCTTCGCGTTTTTCCACTGATATACCAATCTACCAATAAACGGGTAATGAATATGGCCGTAAACAATGAGGTCAGAATACCTATCAATAAGGTAGTAGCAAAACCTTTAATCGGACCTGAACCAAATACGAACAAAATTAATGCCGTAAGCCCAGTAGTAATATTGGCATCTAGAATTGATGACAACGCATTACCGAAACCATCTGAAATAGCCTGTGATTTACCCTTGCCCTTGGCTAACTCCTCCTTAATCCGTTCAAAAATTAGAACGTTTGCATCAACCGACATACCGATGGTCAAAACGATACCGGCAATACCTGGCAAAGTCAATACCGCACTCAAGCTGGTCAACACTCCAAAAATCAATAGAATATTCAGCAATAAGGCGATGTCTGCAAAAAGTCCCGCCCTGCCATAATAGAAAACCATCCAGACCAAAACAACGGTCATGGCAATCAAAAAGGACCTAAAACCACTATCAATAGCTTCTTGACCTAGCGAAGGTCCAACAATTTCAGATTGAATTATTTCGGCAGATGCGGGCAACTTACCTGCACGCAAAACATTCGAGATATCTTTAGTTTCGTTTACTGTAAAGGTACCTGTGATTTCAGAACGACCACCGGAAATAGGACCGGTTGACACACCCGGTGCAGTGTATACCTTATTATCAAGTACAATTGCAATACCGGTTTTATTATTGTAAGCATCACCTGTTAAGTCTTCCCATTCTTTGGCACCCCTTGTATTCATGGTCATAGAGACCGCTGGTTTACTAAATTGATCAAAATCAGCTCTTGCATCGCTTACGACATCACCACTTATTCTGGGTACACCTTCACGATTCGACTTAAGCGCATAAAGATCAACAACTTCCGTATCTTCAGTAGAAGGACGCTCCCATAAGAATTTTATGAATTGGATATCACTCGGTATCAAGCGTTGTATTTGGGGCATACGTAAATAAGCTCCAACCTTGGCGGTATCTTTAATCGCAAATTTAGCTACGGCATGTTGGCTACCCGGGCCAGCAATTAAATCTAAAAGCGGGTTCACTTGACTTGCGAGATCCAAAGAATCCTGCGCTACATCTGAAAGCAAAGAATCCAACTCCGATTCTTCTTTCACAGGTGTCTCCACTGTCGCTGTGTCGATTAACGTCTTTAATTTCTCATTAGCAGAAATCAAAAAGTTTGAAATACTTTGGTTGCTAGAGCTGTAGGTTTCCCAGAATTCCAATTGTGCTGTACTGGATAATAAATCCTGAGCACGTGAAATATCCCGAACACCAGGTAATTCGACCAAGATACGACCTGAGTTTCCTTCTCTTTGAATATTAGGCTGGGTAACTCCAAATCCATCGATACGTTCACGTAAAACCTCGAAAGCCGACACTATAGATTCATCGACTTTGGTCTCAATAATTCTTTTGACAGTCGCATCATCGGCATCCATCGTCTGAATTTCATCGCTCAGACTCTTGGTAAAAAATATATCGGGCGATGCCAATTTCGTATCACCTTTGATTTTATCAAAAGCCTCAAAAAATAAATCCAGATATCTGTCATCACTACTCTTAGAAGCTAAATCAGCATCTGCAAGGGCTTTATTGAAAACCGGATTTTTAGTATTGTTCGCCAAACCTTTCAAAATATCCTTCACCGATATTTGTAAGGTTACGTTGATTCCCCCTTTAAGATCCAGCCCCTTGTTCAATTCCTTTTTCTTGGCCTCATCGTAGGTTGTATACCCGAATTGAGAATTGTGGCCAATGGAATCTAAATACCGCGCCTCTAGTGCTTCGCGCTCCGAGAGGTAACCCTCGGAGGTATCAGCTATGCGACTTATCGCAAAGGCCTCAGCCTCATTTTCGACTTTATTGGTAATAAAAGTATAGGATAGTTGGTAGATACTTACTAGCCCGAACAAGAAAGCAAAAAGCTTTATAAGTCCTTTATTTTGCATGGATTGTATTTATTACGTGTATGCTTTTTCTAACAGCGTGCAAATATATGATTTTCCCTTAGGATTTAACAACATATTTACAAGTTATTGTAAAACACAAACATCCGCTAACCATAAAGCCAGGCGGATGTTTTTATATTAAGGTAAAGGGATGCCTCGGATTATACCTCTAGCAAGCCGTTAGTTTTCTTCACTCCCGCAGCACTTTCCTGCATCTTATTTTTCTCGGCATCACTTAAAGGTACGTCAACGATTTTTTCAATTCCGTTTCTCCCTAAGATTACCGGAACACCGATACAAATATCATTCAGACCGTACTCACCTTCTAAAAAAGTAGAACAAGGAAACATTTTCTTTTGGTCGCAAGCTATGGCCTGAACAAGGCCCGAAACAGCTGCCCCTGGTGCGTACCATGCACTTGTACCCAATAGTTTGGTAAGTGTCGCCCCACCAACTTTGGTATCTGCGGCAACTTGGTCTAAACGCTCATCGGATAAAAACTCGGTAACCTTAATACTATTCCTCGTAGCATGCGAAACCAAAGGAACCATACCTGTATCGCTATGCCCGCCTACAACCATACCGTCAACATCGGAAATGGGAGCCTCTAGGGCTTCGGCAAGCCGGTATTTAAATCGAGCACTATCAAGGGCCCCACCCATACCTATAATCTTATGTTTGGGCAAATTAGTTGTCTTGTGTACTAAATATGTCATCGTATCCATAGGATTGCTGACGACGATTAAAATAGCATCGGGGGAGTGTTCCAATAAACTTGATGACACCGTTTTCACAATTCCTGCATTAATTCCAATCAACTCTTCGCGCGTCATTCCTGGTTTGCGAGGTATTCCTGAGGTTATCACAGCGATATCGCTTCCTGCTGTTTTCGAGTAGTCGCTCGTTACTCCCGTTATTTTGGTGTCAAAACCGTTTAATGATGCGGTCTGCATTAAATCCATCGCCTTTCCTTCGGCATAACCTTCTTTGATATCGAGCAAAACGACTTCTGAAGCAAAATTTTTAATAGCAATATACTCGGCGCAACTTGCACCAACAGCACCTGCACCTACAACAGTAACTTTCATATGTTTAAATTTTAGTATTTGATCATTTTGAATAGGAACAAAAATACATATTCTTTACTTAATCGTGCGTCCGAAATACGGATTAATCTCCTCATAAAAAGGCATTTTTAAAATTCGACGAGTTGCAAATATATTTAGACGAATGACATTAACGGTCAGATGAGTAGACATAATGTTAAAGAAAACGACGCTTCAACGAAGAAAAACAAAATTATTGGTAGTACATCGAATAATAGCAATACCTCTTGACTGTTATGCGTTCATATTTAGAAGCCCAAATAAGAAAAAACCTACAAAATGAAAAAAGCATTTTCATTTCTTGCTATCATAACAATCATATCATTGAGCAACTGTTCACGTATAGCTGAAAACAACGACCCTGTAATCGGAATATGGACCAATAACAGCACCACAATAAGTGGCAAGTCTGAAAATCGAACGATACGCTCTGAATGGATTTTCAACGATGCCTATCTTGGAAGGTACCAGATTATTGAAGGGGGAACCATTACCACGAAAACTGATTTTGAGTGGGTCGAAATCGACGGGGTTTACACCATAACCTATCCAGGACTGGAAAAAGCTGATGACATTGCTATTTTAAAAAAATCTTCTAAAGGCGAGCAATTGGAAGACGTCGATGGAAATGTTTTGGCAATAAGAGAATAAAACACTAAAGATAAAAACCCCGAGGCAGCGTCCGTCATAAATGACGGGCAAACCTTGGGAATTGGAACCAAAAACCGTGTTTTCGCACGGTTTTTTTTGTATCCATCATGGAACATATATATAACTCATACTCCATTCAAAAACCCTAAAGAATTAGAAACATTGTACTATTTATCACATATAGGGTACCGAAGACTCTATAAATATTTGCATATTTAATAATTACTTAGATATTAGCATTTCGATTTTTAGTACATTCATGGATCAACCAACTTTTAAGACCATGAATAAATTACGATATCTTTCTCCACTACTAATACTCTTCATCGTCTGTTGCAAAAATCGACAAAATCCTGAAAAGAAAATCATTGTTCAGGCAACTGCTGAATCTAAATATGGGTGCGCACCCCAAGTTACCGATGCCACTTGGTATACAAAAAACAATAAAGCACCACTATTCGATGGTTTGAACGCCGTACACTACCCTATAACCACCCAAAACAGTGAAGTTCAAAAGTACTTTGACCAAGGCCTACTTTTGGCTTACGGTTTCAATCATGCAGAAGCGGCAAGATCCTTTTATTATGCAACAAAATTAGACCCCGATTGCGCCATGTGCTATTGGGGATATGCGTATGTACTTGGCCCAAATTACAATGCCGGCATGGAAGACGATAATTACCAACGGGCTTATAAGGCTATAAAAATGGCCAACGAGCTAAAAGACAATGCGACCGCTAAAGAAAAGGCCCTTATCACCGCGATGACCTATAGGTATGCAGAAAAACCAGTGGAAAACAGAGATGAACTTGATCTCGCCTATTCCGATGCCATGAAAAAAGTAAGTGCTGCCTATCCTGACGATACTGAAATCAACACCATTTACGCAGAATCAATAATGAACCTACACCCTTGGGACCTATACGACAAAAATGGTCTGCCCAGGCCATGGGCATTAGAAATCGAAAATCTTTTGGAAAAAATCTTAGCCATAAACCCGAAGCATCCTGGCGCAAACCACTTTTACATTCATGCCGTAGAAATGTCAGACACACCGGAACGCGCCTATCAATCAGCAAAAGTATTTGATGACGGACTAGCTTCCGGAGCTGGCCATTTGGTGCATATGGCCTCACACGTCTACATAAGAACCGGTGATTACCATAAAGGAACTCTAGCCAACATTAATGCCATTGCGGCAGACAGTACATATGTCACCAAATGCCACGCCCAAGGTGCGTACCCCTTGGCATACTATCCACACAATTATCATTTTTTGGCGGCAACGGCAACTTTAGAAGGCAATAGCAAATGGGCCATGATCGGAGCCCATAAGGTTTCAGAGCACGTGCATCCTGATATTATGAAAGAGATCGGTTGGGGAACCCTTCAACACTATTATGTTATTCCTTATTATGTCGCCGTAAAACTTGGTCAATGGGATGCCATACTTGACATGAAATTAAATTCATATAATTTGCCATACATCCAAGCCATACAGCATTATACCGAAGGAATCGCTCATCTAAGAAAAAATAACCTTCTCAAGTCAAAAGAATCGTTGTCGAAACTTGATAAGCTCAAAAGCAATGAAACGCTTAAGGAAGTAACAATTTGGGATATTAATTCAACCTCCGATTTGGTCAACATAGCGCAAAAGGTACTTTTAGGGGAAATTATGGCCGAAGAAGGAAAATTTGCGGCAGGTATTGCGGTCTTACAGGAAGCAGTCGCCTTGGAAGACCGATTAAACTACAACGAGCCTCCCGATTGGTTTTTCTCTGTACGGCATCATTTAGGCGCTGTTCAAATAGAAGCGGGACTTTACACCGATGCCATACAAACGTATCACAAAGATTTAGAACGTTTACCCAAAAACGGATGGGCCCAACATGGTCTAAAATTGGCATATGAAAAACTTAATGATCATGAAAAGGCCGCTCAAATGAAATTATTATTGAAAAAAAGTTGGGCAACAGCTGATATAGAAATTTCTGGCTCCCGAATCAAATAATATTATAAAAATCAAAAACCCAACGATTAAAATCGTTGGGTTTTTGCTTTTAAAAGGCATCCTAAAATGTAAAAATATTAGGTGTCAATATTGGCATATACTGCATTCTTCTCGATAAACTCTCTACGAGGCGGCACTTCATCCCCCATTAACATAGAAAAAACACGATCGGTTTCTGTAGCATTATCAATGGTTATCTGTCTCAATGTTCGAAAATCAGGATTCATCGTAGTGTCCCACAATTGCTCTGCATTCATCTCTCCAAGACCCTTGTATCGTTGTATACTAACACCACCGCTGTAACTATCGGCAATTTCGTCACGCTCTTTATCACTCCATGCATATCGCTTTTTGGTCCCCTTCTTCACCAAATATAAAGGCGGGGTCGCAATATAAACGTGCCCACCCTCAATGAGCTCCCTCATATAACGAAAGAAGAAGGTCAATATCAGTGTTTCAATATGGCTACCATCAACATCGGCATCACACATGATAACCACCTTATGATAGCGCAATTTTTCAAGATTCAACGCTTTACTATCATCTTCGGTACCAATAGTTACCCCCAATGCGGTATATATATTCTTAATCTCCTCATTCTCAAATACCTTGTGCTGCATCGCCTTTTCAACATTGAGTATTTTTCCTCTCAAGGGAAGAATCGCCTGAAAATTACGGTCCCTACCTTGTTTGGCCGTACCCCCTGCCGAATCTCCCTCAACGAGAAATACCTCACAAAGTGTTGGGTCTTGTTCAGAGCAATCGGAGAGTTTTCCTGGCAAACCACCAATACTCATCACCGTTTTACGCTGAACCATTTCACGTGCTTTGGTAGCGGCATGTCGGGCTTGTGCGGCCAAAATCACTTTTTGTACAATGACCTTGGCATCATCAGGATGTTCTTCTAGATAATTGGTCAACATTTCTGAAACTGCCTGTGAAACAGCAGATGAAACTTCCCTGTTTCCCAATTTGGTTTTAGTCTGTCCCTCAAATTGTGGCTCGGCAACTTTAACCGAAACAATTGCGGTCAACCCCTCTCTAAAATCATCTCCCTGTACCTCAAATTTTAGTTTATCCAACATTCCTGAAGCATCGGCATATTTCTTCAGTGTAGTCGTAAGGCCCCTTCGAAATCCCGATAAGTGTGTTCCCCCTTCATGGGTATTGATATTATTTACATAGGAATGTAGGTTCTCAGTATACGATGTATTGTAAATCATCGCCACCTCTACGGGAATATCGTTCTTCTCCCCTTCCATAGCAATAACACTCTGAATCAATGGCTCTCGATTCCCATCAAGAAACTTGATGAATTCCTTTAGTCCTTCATCAGAATAAAATGTTTCACCAACAAATTCTCCTTTCTCGTCTTTTTGACGTTTATCCGTAATACTTATGGTAACCCCCTTGTTCAAGAAAGACAACTCACGCATACGATTAGCCAAGGTCTCGTAGCTAAATTCTGTTGTCTGGGCAAAAATGGTATCGTCGGGATGAAAAGTAACCTCTGTACCACGGTCTGTCGTTTCCCCCGTACTTTTCACAGGATACATGGCCTTACCTCGTTCGTACTCTTGCTCCCAAATTTTACCGTCTCTATGTACCGTGGCTTTTAAATGATTGGAAAGTGCATTAACAACCGAAACCCCAACACCATGCAGACCCCCGGAAACCTTATAAGAGTCTTTGTCGAATTTCCCACCAGCACCAATCTTGGTCATAACCACCTCTAATGCAGAAACACCTTCTTTCTTATGCAGATCTACCGGAATACCCCTACCATTATCACGTGTGGTAATTGAATTATCTTCGTTTATTACGACACTTATCGTATCACAGTGCCCGCCCATAGCCTCATCGATAGAGTTATCGACAACTTCATAGACCAAATGGTGCAACCCTCGCACCCCAACATCACCAATATACATTGATGGTCGCATGCGAACATGCTCCATTCCCTCAAGGGCCTGAATACTATCGGCAGAATACTTATTCTTTTTTGGTTCCTCGTTTTTTGCTTCTTCGCTCATAAATTAAAGGTTGTTTTCATTCTAATTTTGGCAATCTAGCAAATATACGCAATACCCTATGAAATATAGGTCTTTGGCTTTTTTTTAACCTTGAAGTTATCAACAATAAATGTGGAAAATATACTGTCGTATTATACACCGAAATCAATAGTTTCTATAAAAGAAAACCCCTATTAAAAAATAGGGGTTTTATATCATTTAAATTAGCGCTACCAGAGCTTCGCTTGTCTACCTGCTACTTCTCATATGCATCGGTATGCACTTTGGCTACCGCCCGACCCGATGGATCATTCATATTCTTGAACGCTTCGTCCCACTCCAAGGCGATCTTAGTGCTACAGGCTACAGATGCCTCTTGCGGAACACATAGAGCGGCAGCATCGGAAGGGAAATGTGATTCAAAAATCGTACGGTAATAAAACTCCTCTTTTGAGGTCGGAGTCTGAAGTGGAAAACGAAACTTGGCATTGGCCAATTGTTCATCTGTCACTTCTTCATTGACCAATTCTTTCAAGGTATCGATCCAACTATACCCTACGCCATCAGAGAATTGTTCTTTCTGTCTCCATGCCACGCTCTCTGGAAGCATATCTTCAAAAGCCTTGCGCACAACCCACTTTTCCATGCGCTCCCCATTGATCATCTTATCTTTAGGGTTAATACGCATAGCAACATCCATAAACTCTTTGTCTAAAAAGGGCACCCTACCTTCAATACCCCAAGCTGCCAATGATTTATTGGCCCTAAGACAATCGTACATATGCAATTTGCTCAATTTACGTACAGTTTCTTCATGAAATTCTTTATCGTTGGGTGCTTTATGAAAATAAAGGTATCCTCCAAAAAGCTCATCGGCACCCTCACCGGAAAGCACCATTTTTATACCCATTGATTTAATGACTCGGGCCATTAAATACATCGGGGTAGAAGCCCTTATTGTAGTAATATCATACGTCTCCAAGTTATAAACAACATCTTTAATCGCATCTAAACCTTCTTGTATCGTAAATTTAATCTCATGGTGCACCGTGCCGATATGATCTGCTACTTTCCGAGCTGCTGCTAAATCGGGAGATCCTTCCAACCCCACAGAGAAAGAGTGTAATTGCGGCCACCAAGCATCAGTTGTATCATCTGATTCGATACGCTTTTGTGCATATTTTTTTGCAATGGCAGAAGTCACAGAGGAATCAAGCCCTCCGGAAAGCAACACGCCATAAGGCACATCTGACATCAATTGTCTATGTACGGCAGCCTCTAAAGCTTCTTTTATCTTTTGAATACTGGTTTCATTTTCTTTAACCGCATCATATTCCATCCAATCTCGGGAATACCATTTTTTTAGCTCACCATCTTTACTATGCAGGTAATGACCTGGAGGAAAAAGCTCAATTTTTGTACAGGTACCTTCCAAAGCCTTGAGCTCAGAGGCCACATAAAAGGTTCCGTTCTGGTCCCATCCCATATACAAAGGAATGATACCCATATGATCTCGAGCTACAAAATATTCATCCTTCTCGGCATCGTAAATGGCAAAACCAAAAATACCGTTCATTTCATCAATAAAATCAACTCCCTTTTCTTGATACAATGCCAAAATGACCTCGCAATCCGATTCCGTACGGAAATCATATCTTCCCTCAAATTGCTTTCGAAGCTCTCTATGATTATATATTTCACCATTGGCGGCAAGTACCAATTTATTATCAGGACTGAACAATGGCTGCTTTCCTGACGCAGGATCAACAATTGACAACCTTTCATGAGCTAAAATAGCTTTATCATCTGCATAAATCCCACTCCAATCCGGACCTCTATGTCTTACTTTCTTCGACATTTCGAGTAACTGAGGCCTTAAAACTTCGGTACTTTCCTTTACATCAAATGCACATACAATTCCACACATAACCTATTTTTTATTTCAAATGAAAGACAAAGATGCTATTAAAGTTTCAATTAGAAAACATAAATAAACATTTAGGCTTCATATTAAAACTTAATATGACTATAAAATTATAAAACATAAGAAAAAACATCAACAATTGACAAAATTAATCTAGTATGTAAGCTAGATAAAATTTAACGACTTTTTAGTAAATAGTATATGGAATACTACTTAGTTTTAGCAAAATCAAAAATAGAGATTATGAAAAATTTACTTACAATTACTACCCTGATTATCACCCTAGTATGTTTTACCGAAACGAATGCTCAAAAGTTCAACGGGCTTGATAAAAGTCCGATGGATATGGCTACCTATCCATCTAGTTATAAAGAACCTGTTAAAGTTGTTCGTGTCACCTATAGCCGACCTCAGCTAAAAGGCCGTACCCTTTCTCAACTTGCACCTAATGGAAAAGTTTGGAGAACCGGAGCCAACGAAGCTGCTGAAATCACATTCTACAAAGATGTCGTTTTTGGAGGAGAATCAGTAAAAGCAGGAACTTATGCCCTTTTTACCATACCTGGCGAAAAAGAATGGACTTTTATACTGAACAGTAACTTGAACCAGTGGGGAGCCTATTCTTATGACGAGGATGCTGATGTTGCACGTGTTAAAGGCAGTGTTAGTTCGAGCGGCGAATCATTAGATGCATTTTCAATTGCATTTGACGAGGCCAATGGTGGAGCCACCATGTTAATGGGCTGGGACAAAGCAAGAGCTTCTTTGCCCATCAAATTTTAAATTCCAACAAAAAAAAACTAAACGAGTAGTAACAAAAAATCGGCCGTCTAAATGTTAGACGGCCGATTTATTTTTATGTAAAAAAGTACCTAAACCATACTTCGCAAGATGCTCTAGATACTATATAAAAATAACCTTTATTGGGGTTGCGCTTTTCTCTTGCCCTCTATTTTAAAAACACCTTCGGAAGAAGAACTTTCACCTGAAAGCTTATCACCGACAGCCCTTAATGTCACCCCTACCTTGCTCCCCTCAATTTGTAGGTCGAAGGTTATTTTATTTTGCGCTACTTTAATATTTTGACCGTGTATGGTATCATTATTAACATGAACTTCTACTATGTATACGCCATTCTCTTCGGAGATATAAAGAGCGCCCCGACTGTATTCATAAGCCACATCGGCAATAGTGTAGAGCCAGCGCCCGACAACATCATTCTTATTGACAGGAACGTTATTTTCCAAATGGCTGTTTTCCCTTATATCGAGCTCTTTGGCCTGTAGTGTTACCAAACCCGAGCAAATCAATAAAAAAGCAGCAAATAATTTTTGTAACGTAGCATTTGAAAATTTTCGTTTCATAGGCTGTAATTTACCGAAATCGCTATCGAATTTCACAGGGTTCAAATTAACTACTTTGAAAACGTTCAGAACTTAGGGTTTATTACCCAGCGGATAGACTTTTTGTTCCGCTGATATTTAGAACGCCGGCCGATGAAGTGCTTGTTCCCGAAATCTTACTGCCATTTGCGGTAAGCACCACTGAAACGCTTTCCCCCTCAACCTGAACCTTAAAACTGATTGTATTTTTCTTTACCGAAACATTTTCACCAAGCATGGTAGCGTTGCCCACTTGTATTTGAACCTTGTAACCGTTATCTTCTTTGATAATCAATAAAAATCCTTTTTTGTAGCCCTCGGGCGCATCTTCAACGGAATAGGCCCAACCACCTGAAAGGTTGTCTTTTAAAACAGTCGTACCGTAGGAAAACATTCCATTCCCAGAATCAGGCGTATTAGCGTGTACCGAAGTATTTAGAAAAATTGTTGCCAACACTACAATGCCTAACGATTTCATTATGATATTTTTCATTTTACAATATGTATAGGGTTAGTATTCATCTCTAAATATAGAAATTTGTAGTTGTTATTCAAAAATCATGCTAGAACTGAATTACCCGTTATTTATTTGAACGTGAATGTTTTTTCTCTTTTATCTTAACATAAATGAGCTTATTTCGTCCGCGTGAATCTTCACGACGTTCTACTTCAAAATTAGCTATGGCCCCAATTAAAGGGGTCAACTTCTGAAAACCATAATTCCGAGAATCGAAATTGGGCTGCTTTTTCTGCAACAGACTTCCAACATCACCCAAGAAAGCCCAGCCATCATCTTCCGCTACATCTTCGATCGTACTTGAAATCAACTTAATTTCTTTGGCAGTAATCTTATCCACATTGCTTTTAGGTGTCGATTTACGAAGAGTGTTTTCTGTAGTATCTTCTTCAGATTGGTTTTTTAAAATCTCAATATAAATAAATTTATCACAGGCTACGATAAATGGATTGGGTGTTTTCTTCTCACCGATACCAAATACTTGCATGCCCGCTTCCCGAAGGCGTGTTGCCAAACGCGTAAAATCACTATCACTACTTACGAGACAGAAGCCGTCGACCTTTCCCGAATAGAGAATATCCATAGCATCAATGATCATGGCCGAATCCGTAGCATTTTTGCCTGCCGTGTAGCCGTATTGCTGAATAGGCGTAATGGCATTCTCTAAGAGCACATTTTTCCATTTGCCCAATCGCGGGTTGGTCCAGTCTCCATAAATGCGTTTAATGGTGGGATTGCCATATTTGGCGATTTCCTCCATCATCTCTTTTACATAAGCCGACGGAATGTTATCACCATCAATCAATACCGCTAAATTTAAATCCATGATTTATTTTGATTTTCACGCAAGTTACGGGGTTTTTGGGTAAATTGTCTCTACTCAGCTAGAATACTGAGGTCAATTTTGTGGATGTGTTGTGTTGTGTTGTGTTGTATTGGAAAATTTGATATGCGATTAAAAAAACTTTCCTAAAAACCAAATCAATTTCTTGCTACCAAGTCATTGTGGATTATTGGCTTTTATTGAAGCAATGCCCAAAAACACTAAAAAGACCAGCCCTAAATACCCAAGCGGGCGGTACGAATCAAAAGTAGAGAAGCAAAGACTGAAGAGCGTTGGAGCCAAAGCGCTCGCCAATATTAAAAATGACATAACCTTACCTGTAATTGCGCCTAAATTGGTGCGTCCAAAAAATCGAGGCCATACAATCGTATTAAGTACCGCAAAAAAACCGCCCATAATTCCAAACCCTCCAACCAAAAAAGGTATTCCGATGACTGATGGCAAAAACAACAAGCCAACCGATGCCAATAATCCTCCAAAGATCATCAAGTACAAATACAGTTTTAAATGCAGATAATCACTTAAAAAATTGAATACGGTAGATACCGTTACCGCCACAACGGACCCGGGTAGAAAAATCGAAATTGCATCTTCTTTCGGAAAGCCCTCACTTCCAAAAATAGAAACCACATGAAAAGTAAGTCCGGTTATAAAAAAACTATTGAATGCCAATATAAGGCCATACATCCAAAAAGCTCTAGTACCTTTGGCCTGAGAAAGATTGTATTGAATGGTTTCAGTAGTGGTGCCGGTATCGGTTGCTTTTGAAGTGTTTGTTCCATCGGGCACAAAACCATAATCTTCCGGTCTGTTTTTGTACAATTGCAATACAAGAAATGCAAAAACAAGCAGCCCCAGTGCCATAATCCGCCAAGCCCCCTGCCAACCATTGCCTTCAATCAGGGCATTTATCCATAGTGGAGATGAAGAAAAACCAAAGGAAAGTGCCACACTACTAAAGGCGTTTACTTTTCCCCTATTCTTATCGAACCAAATCATAATCATATTCCTTGACGCCATGGTCAGCACGCCTTGACCGGCAAACCGGAGCATAAAGAATAACACGGTCATGATAGTAAAAGGCACCACCCATGTATCTTGGTTCATCAACTGCTTGACAAAATTACTCATTTGCACCGACCATGAGCACAACACCACGGCAAGTGCCAATACAATTGCCGCGAAAAAGGCTACATATCGTGCACCGTAACGATCAAACCAAACACCGGCCCTGCTGATTATCAAAGAACTTACTATAGTGCCGATCATATACGCATTGCTGAACTGGTTTCTTGAAAGCCCCAATGCATCTTTTACGGGGTCGGTAAAAACCGATACACCAATAGTCTGCCCGGGAATACTGGCCCAAATACCAATGGTTCCTATTAACAGCACTACATAGCCGTAAAAAATCGGACTTTTGACAGGTTTTACAATTGAAAAACGATCGGAACTAACCATAATTTAAAGAAAGGGGCAAAGGTAATGGTTTAGAGTGATGCAATCTTGTACAACTTGAGCTTATTCCGAAAAAGATGGCCAACCAAAAACTAGACTTTTGGCCATACTAAACCCTAAAAAAAGCTTATAACCACCCTCTTGGTTATTCCACATTGTATATATGCCCTGTCTTTACTAAGTTTGATACCGTTTTAAAATTTAAATACTTATGAACACAATAATTCGCCCCCTCCTATTTACTGTATTTTTTGCTTTTGTCACAACTTCGAACCTGTGGGCACAAGAACAAAAAAGGGAATATTACCAGCTCAAAACGTATACTTTAGCCAATGAAAAACAAGAGAATGCAACCGACACCTATTTAAAGTCGGCATATTTACCGGCACTTAAACGAATGGGCATCGACGCCGTTGGCGTATTTAAGGTACGCCCAACCAACTATGTAGCGGCGAACAAAATATATGTTTTGATTCCTTTTAAATCTTTTGATCAGTTTGAAAAATTGGATGAGAATCTTGCCAATGACAAGGCTTATCAATCGGCTGGTTCAGCATACATCAATGCAGCCCACAACAACCCTCCCTACGAACATTTCACCTCAACGTTTATGCGTGCCTTCGCCGATATGCCTTCAATGAAAGCATCTGAGGTAAAAGGCCCAAGAAAAGACAGGGTATACGAACTGCGCAGCTACGAATCACCTACAGAATCCCTTTATTGGAGGAAAGTGGATATGTTCAATGCGGGCGGGGAAGTTACCCTCTTCGACAGCTTAGGATTTAATGCCGTTTTTTATGCCGAAGTGCTTTCTGGGGATCGAATGCCAAATCTGATGTATTTAACAACGTTTACGGATCAAAAGAGCAGGGACGAACATTGGGATGCATTTTTTTCTGCCCCAAAATGGAAAGAGATATCAGCTATGCAAAAGTACAAGAACACGGTTAGTAAAGCCGATATCTTACTCCTTTACCCTACCGAATATTCCGATTATTAACTAGTATTGAGTCGGCCGTCTGGTAATAACAAAAGTCACCCGCCGGTTTCGCTGTCGTCCGTACGTTGTATCGTTTGCAGCTACCGGCCTCGACCCTCCGAATCCGCGCCACTTTATTCTATGTGGCGCCACTCCTAATCTTATTAAATATGCTGCCACTGCCTTGGCACGATGCACTGAAAGTTGTTGGTTATAAGCCTCAGCACCTACATTATCGGTATGCCCATCAATTGTAATTTGCAATGATGAATCATTCTTCAAAAGAATAAATAGTTTCTTAATATCGGCTTTTGCCGATTCTAACAATTGAAAGGTATCGAATGGAAATAGAATGTTTGGAAAAACATGTGTTTTATCCAACTCCAAAGACCCTGAATCTAAAACAGTTGTTGCAGGAGGTGTATCAACGGTATTTACCGCAACCATATCGATGTAATAATAACTTCCTTGTTTAGTCTCTTTTTTGGTTTTAAAGCGCCGTGTTCGATTATTGTTTTTAAAATTTCCCAAGGTTAAATATTTTTCCGTGCCTTTGGCCACGAACTGTGTATGTACCAAAACCCAATCTTTGGTGTCTGAATAAAAATTGGAACACCCGATTTCTAAATAATTATAAGCGTTGTCCTTAATTTTGTACAACTGTCTTTTAGAAAGCTCCTTTTTTATAGGCATGTACAACTTTTCGTCTGAAAATAGAATCCCGAATTCCTTTATAGCAAAGGCTGACCGTTCTGCCAAACTCACATAGAACGATATGCGATATTTTTTTCCTTTAACTAAAGTGTTGGTCAACTCACCTTGCAAGTACTCTCGATAATCATCGGGAGCATATAAGTAAAACCCAGCATAGCCTTCTCCGAAACTAGGGTGTTGCCTGCCATTGAAGTTTTCAGGAGCACCCATTTCGGCACTACAAATATTAAAATAGTCGGTCGAACCGTTAGTGGGAATGGACCAAAAAAGTAAATCGTCATCAAAATTCCCCAATCTTTTCGGGCAGCTTTTAAAAAACTCGAAACTAGGGTTTCGAACCAGGTTTTGAGATGGGCCCTCTACCGCATTAAGCAAACAAACCGCGCAAATGAGATGTTTTATGGAAAATAGCACTGTAAAAATCTTAAGGGATCTAAAAATAGACATTTCAAAACTGAATTCGGTAGCGCCTAAAGTAGCATTGCTATAAAATAACTTTAGATTTAGAAATAGGAAAACCTATTTTATCAATTTGCTGGGAGGAAAACCAAATTGCTTTTTAAAGCAGCGACTGAAATACAATGGATCATTGAATCCGATTAAATTGGTTACTTCGGAAACATTATATTTTTTTGTTTTTAATAGTTGGGCCGATTCCTTTAGACGAATCGTTCGAATAAACTCATTGGGCGCCAAATCGGTAAGTTCTTTGATTTTTCGATATAATTTGGATGAACTCATACCCAATTCACTGCACAAAAAACTAGTACTCATTTCAGCATTGCCGATGTCATCGTGTATCAATTGGGTCACCTTGGCCATAAATTCTTCATCTACAGGCGAATGTGTCAAGGTATTCACTTCACTTTCAACTTCATCTGAAAATCTACTTTTTAGCGCTCTGCGCGACTTAACGATATTTTCGATTCTAGTCTTGAGCAAAGCTGGATCAAAAGGCTTTACCAAATACCCATCGGCGCCCGAACTGTAGCCTCTAATTTTATCATCATTGTCTGAAAGGGCAGTCAATAGTATTACCGGAATGTGGCTGATATCGGCATCATTCTTCAGTGCGTTGCAAAACTGAAGGCCATCCATTACCGGCATTAAAATATCGGCCACACATATGGCCGGCTTAAACTTGCGGCATAGTTCAAGTCCTTTTTTACCATTTTCAGCCACAAAAACCTTATAATAATCCGATAAATAATCTACCAAGTAATTGCGCAATTCTGCATTGTCTTCAATGACCAATATATGTTCTTGTGTGTCATCGCCCCGAATGATTTTCTTTGCCGCTATTAATTGAGGTGATTCTTCCAAAATCTGATTTTGCCCATATTCAAAGACTTCTTCGTCTGTATATGAACTTCGGTCAACCGGAATTTGCACCGTAAACACACTTCCCTTGTTGGGCGCACTCTGAACTTCTATTGTTCCTCTATGTAGTTTTATTAATGCCGCCACTAAAGACAAGCCTATACCAGACCCCGTATTGTTTTCTTTACTATTCGGTGCTTGATAAAACCGACCGAAAATTTTTTGTTGGCTTGCTTGAGGAATTCCAATACCATCATCGCTTACCTCGACAAACAACATCGACTTTCCTTTTTCCGTTTTTAGACTCACGAAAAGATCTACATGACCGTATTTATGAGTAAATTTCAATGCATTCGATAGCAGGTTATAAAGCATCTTATCGTATTTATCACGGTCAATATAACCTCCAATATTTTCATTTTCAGAGATAAGATTAAAATGGATTTTCTTGTCATCTGCCAATTCTTCAAAGGAGCGAAATGTATTATTGGTATGTAAAAGAATATCGGTCTGCGTCACTTTTAATTGCAACTCACCAGATTGGGCCCTTCTAAAATCCAGCACTTGGTTGACCAGATTTAAAAGCCTGTTGGCATTTTGATGTATCAAGTTAAACCTGCTTTGATGAAAATAGCTTGCAGAATCCTTGCCTTCTTCGATCAACTGCTTCGCAGGGCCCAAGATCAGTGTAAGAGGTGTTCTCAGTTCATGGGATATGTTGGTAAAAAAGCGTAATTTCTCGTTGCTTAGTTTTTCGTCCCTTTCCCGTTTTACTTTTTCCATCAACAATTGTTGCTTTAATTGTCTACGGGCCTTCAAGTGCTTTCGTACCAAATAAAAAAAGAATGAGACTACCAGCAAAAACAGTAACAGCGCTTTATAAGTCAACCAAAACGGAGGAAGTATTTCGATGTCATAAGCCGAAATCTCGCTCCATACCCCATGACTGTTCATTGCTTTGACCTTAAAGACATAATCACCAAAAAAGAGGTTGGTATATTGCACAGTACGTTGTCGTATGTCAACCGTATTCCACTTCTCATCAAACCCTTCCAAGATGTAACTATACTTATTAAAACGCTCATTGATATATGATGGACTAGAAAATGAAAGCGAGAAATTCTTATTTCCATTTTCAAGTACCAACTTGTGGCTTTGATTAAGGTCTGTAGCCAGTATCTTTTGACCATTCAATATGCCCCCCACTTCGATATCAATATTTTGAATCTTCACATTGGTTATCATGGGAGGTGGCGACAGCTCATTATCAATCAAGTCATTCGGCGAAAAAAATATAATTGCATTTTTGCCACCCAAATAAATATGTGCATCATCAGCATAATAAAAACCGCTGAGACTGAATACATCCAAACGATTGCCGCTATCGGTATAATACACTTTCAATTCATTAGAAACAGTGTTATAACGGGCTACTCGATTATTGTTCATATTAAGCCATAAATTACCTGCCGTATCAGCAACAGCATCTGTAATCCATCTGCCATATAATTCATCGGAAACCAGGGCAGGAACAAAACTATCTAAGCCCGCATCATAATAATCGAGTCCCTTTCTGGTGGCCGCCCAAATTTTTCCGGAAGAATCAATTACAATATCGCTAACATTATCATGCGATAACCCCGATCCGGCCTCTCCTTTAACCTCATAAACCTTTATTTTGTCATTTAGCGGGTCGTGGTGCAAAACCCCTGTTTGGGTGGCATACCAAATTTTGCCGCTACTGTCGACTATGATTTGATTGATATAACGCAGGGGCAATAAGATGCCTTCCATTTCTTGAGGTCTCAATGTTTCCAAGTCAATAACGACCGCCCCCTCTCCATGGGAACCTATTATCATGGTATTGTCATCGAGTTCGGCAAAAGCTAAAATGGGTGACGACTTAAAACCAACATCAAAAACAACAGCGCTATTTGACTGGTAGTCGTATCTTAAAACTTGTCCGTTCCAAAGACCGCAATAAAACAATCGACCGTCATTGGAAAATATACTGGCGATATCATTTTTATTATCGAACAAGGGAATGAAACGTTCTCCTTCTGAAATAAAGAGGCCATTATGCCTCGTAGCCACAATGATTTTTTCATCATGCGTTTTGGAAAAACCACGAATACGGGGCACTTGGTTTCCTACATATCGGGAAATATCAGTATTGTAACTAAATTGATTCTCATAAGGGTCGTATTTATCAAGTCCATCTTCTGTACCGACCCACAAAACCCCTGAGGCATCAAAATAAAGGGCCGCCACCAAATCATCGACCAAAGAGTCATCATCCGACAATTCTGAATAATACCATTTATACTCTTGTTTTTGAACATCTTCCAATTCATCGACCACTAATAGCCCGCCCAAAGTTCCAAGCCAGTACTTGCCATCCGGCGCGCGTGCAATGGAAATAAAATAAGGCCCCAACTTGTCTCTTGTTCCGGAATCTTCGATATATAAATTATCGAAGTTATCAGTGCGCTCATTTAATTTATAAAGTCCTTTCCTGCTTCCCACAAAAATCGCCGATTTGTGGTCTTCATAAATAAAATTAATATAGGGGTTCACCTCTCCGGAATTTGGAATATTCAAGGTATACGTACGAATTTGCCCTATTCTCCCCAAATTATCCAAAGAAATTTTGGCCACGCCTGCACTCTCATAACTTCCAACCCAGATTTGCCCTTTTGAATCTTCAATTATTTCCTTAACATAATTGAATCCTGGCAACGCTATCTTTTTAAAAGTATTTGCTTCGGCATTGTATATAAAAAGTCCTTTGTTTTTTGTTCCTACCCAGACCTGTTTAAATCGATCAACGTGCACCGACCTTACTTCCTCGTCTTGCAAGCTGCTTGAGTTATTGGCTTCGGGCTGAAACGTACGGAGCGTATGCGTTTCCATATCGAAAAGAGCGAGCCCGTTTCTGGTACCTATCCATAAATGGTTCTGCTCTTCATCGAGCTCAAGGGCCGTGATATCATCATTGGGTATGGTGTTCGGAATATCACTTGTACTCGTATATGACTTGAATTCATAACCATCGAAACGATTTAAACCAGAAAAAGTACCGACCCATAAAAACCCGTTTTCATCTTGAACGATATGCCTCACAGAATTGTGAGAAAGGCCATTGTCATCGTTATAGTGCTCAAACTTTATGGCCTGTGAATTTGCACCCCAAACAACGGTAACAAAAACCAACACCAATAGAAGTTTGTTTCGCATGAGTTAAATAATCTGAGTGTTCTTCCTTAAAAAATAAAACACATAGCATATATCGATCAAGATTATGATTACCGACCCGACCTATACCTATTTCTATCGCATGTTACGTAAGGTTCTATTTTTTGATTGATAAAAACAGGGGCCCTTTACATCTTTTCCGGCTTATCTCCCATCTCGAAATCTAGTATCGCACCTTTTAAAATATCAGAATGATGGATATAATTCTTATCTGTTGCTGCCCCGTTGCTCTTAACAGATTTTAAATAATATTTACCACTAGAAGCTCCAGGTGCATTGATAGTGAATTCTTTCCCATTATTTAGATTAATCGTTATATGATCGAAAATGGGACTTCCGAATTCGTATTTTGGATTTTCTTCCGTGCCCCCGTTCATTTGAAAGATCCCTATTTTCATCAATACGGCGAGACTACCCATGAGGCCTTGATCTTCATCACCATTAAAACCTGTGGCGGGCGACAACCCACTAAAAGCTTTATCTATAACTTTTCGTGACCAGTACTGTGTTAAATCGGGCCTATTTAACTGATTGAACACAAAAGCGGTTTGCATCGAGGGTTGGTTACCGTAGTTGATGGGAATTTGTCGATACTCGGGATGCAACTCCTGAGCATGCGAATTTCCAGAAGTGAAACCTAATTTTTCAGCAGCCTCGAACTGGGCATTCAATTTCTGCACCGCTTCTTCGTTACCCCCCATCTCTTTGGCCAAGCCCGGGATATCTTGAGGTACAAACCACGTAGACTGGGCCGCATTCGACTCAACAAAGCCATGCTGATGCTCGTAAGGGTCATAGGCTTCATACCAGTCGCCATGAACATTTTTAGGCCGCATCCAGCCGGAAGTTTTATCGAATACATTTTTATAATTGCCTGATCGGTTCAAGAAATAGTCATAATCTTCGTTGTCCCCCAACTTTTTCGCCAATTGTGCCAGGGTCCAATCTTGATAGGCATATTCCATAGTCAAACTGGCACCATCTTGATGGCCACCGAATTTGCCTTCGGGTATCGGGTAAGGCACATACCCATTTTCTATGTAATATTTTAATCCGCCCCCTAGCGCAGTGTTATGCTCATAACCGGCTTTTTCCATAATACCCCCGGGCATATGATTTTTTTTCAATGCCTGATAAATATCTTCCAAATCAGTAGTTACAATACCTTTTTGAATGGCACTTACTATAAAGGGCGTAGAAGATGATCCGGTCATGACATAGGTATAATTTCCTCCAGATGGCCCACGAGGAACAAGTCCGCCATCTTTGTAATACTGTAATAAGGAATGCACAAACTCTTCCATGATTTCAGGATATACAAGTCCCCACAGCGTATTTATGGTCCATTGCGCACCCCAAAACGAATCGGAATTGTAGTGATTGAACTTTGGTTTACCGGTTTCATCAAGCGGCAACTGACCTACTCTAAAGCTATCGCCGGTATTATCAGGGTAGGCTCCATTTACATCACTTATAACCCTGCGCCCCTGCAAGGCATGCCATAAATCGGTATAAAATCTACGTTGGGCCGTTTCCGAACCGCCCTTTACCTTTATTCTACTTAGTGCGTTGTTCCATTCTTCCTTGGAATTTGAAACTACTTTTTCAAAATCCCAATGTGATAGCTCCGCTTCTACATTGGCTTTGGCATTTTCGATCGAGGTATACGAAATGCCGACTTTCATAAGCACTTCTTTTCCTTTTGCCGTAACTCCAATAAGATAATTTCCCGTTTCCTCATCTTGATAGAGTGTTTCAATTTCAGTATCCAATTGAACATAAAAGAACAATTTGGAAGGTTTTGGTCTTCGATGAGTTTTTGCAATCGTCAGTTCGCCTGAAAGCGTTTTATCATCCACTTTGTTCAGAATACCATCTTCATTCCTACAAGGACCCAACATTCCATTTAAATTAAAAAGAATCGCAGCCTTGGCATCGTCCGGGAAAGAATATTTATGAAGCCCTACCCGCTTTGAACTGGTCAGTTCAACATTTATTCCATATCTGTCCAATTCCAAATAGTGATACCCTGGGGATACCTTTTCCTTTTCATGGCTGAATTTCGATTTATAATCTTTGAAAATAGTGTTCTTATTTTCCTCGGATACCGTGACGGGAAGCAAAGAAAGCCCTGAAAGTTGCCAGGCATGAATGTGGCTAAAGCCCTGAATAGTATCTACTTTATATCGATAACCACTGCCCCATGCACCTTTAACCTCTGTATCTGGACTTAAGTTGACCATACCAAACGGACGGCTTGCGGATGAAAAGAAAAACCATCGTGAATTCTCGGTATCCAATTGCGGATATACCAAGTCAACAAGTTCAACGGAATTGTTTTCTGGTGTTTCTACTTTTTTAGTTTCTCCACATGAGGTAAAAAACAGCATTATGGAAAACATTCCAAAAATACTGTATAAAGAAACTTTGCCTATCTTCATTTTTTTGTTCTGTTTAATGGTTATTTGTAAATTATGAGCAATGTTATCCAACCTTTCAAAGGTTGGGAAGCCATTGTTCGATTTTCTTATTTCTGAGGAACACCAACACGACCATTTGATATTTTTATTCCCCACATTTATATGTTGATAAATGACCTTCTGTGGTTCTTTTGCTTTTTTCAAGCGGGCCAACGCCTGATCAAGCGATTTAATTTCATTTGCATTTTCGAACTGTTGCTTTAACTCGGTCATATGGTGTAGTGTACTTTCAAAAGAAATTAAATCTGTTTGACAAGTACTGGCAGATAAATATAGGCATATTTTAGTTTTTTGCGAACCTATTTTTGAGCCGTTCAAGGTACCTTCCCTATCTGCTCTTCCGTATTTTGTAATAATCAAAATCATTGATTTTTTCTTTTAAAAATACGGGCAGGTCAAACAACCTGCCCGTATTTCAAAAGGGGGAACTCAAGCTAAGAACTATCATACAATATTTTAAAATTTAGTAACCAGGGTTTTGAGTCAACGATCCATCAGAAAGTTCCAATTCACTTGAAGGTATGGGACGTAAAAAATGAATACTCGGATCAAAGGCTCCATGATCTATGACATGGGGATTATATAATTCAATGCGTTCCTGCAATTTACCAGTACGCTTCAACACGGCCCATCGATTAACCTCACCGGCAAGCTCAATGGCGCGTTCGTTCAAAATATCGTCAAGTGTTACCGACGAATAAGAGCTAGCAATACCGGTTGCCCTTTCGCGCACCCTATTGATGTGAAACAAGGCCTGAGTGGTATTCCCGGCCCCTAAGTGAGCTTCGGCTGCCAATAAATGGGTGCCAGCCACCCGAAACACAAACGTATCACGCGAACCACCTTCCGATTCGTCAAAATCAACATCACCAAACTTTTTAAAAATCGGAAAGTTCGTTCTGTTTAGATTTGCACTATACTGATAAATAGCCCCGTCAATATTATCTGGCACTCCAAATAAATATTGATCTGGCTGATACACGTAATACCGATTTAATTTTTCGGCCAATTCCGCTGCTTCCAAAGCAACTTTCGGATAATAAATCACCGTATCGCCCACCGCGATCAAATCTGTACCAAAGTCGGAATTGTATTCCACTTCCTCGTTAGCCAATAACACACGATGCATTGTCGGTTCTTCTCGGGTATCATTCTCGTCGAACAGTGAGTAGAAAAAAGGAGTTGGCATGGCTCCAAAATCACTTCTTCCGTAGGGATTAATTCTGGCAATACCAGGATAATCATTAACGCTGTTCAAGAAAAGAGAATGTTTATTATTATTTCTATCTGCGGCTTCGCCTGAAGTTCCATATTGAATAGCAAAAAGAATCTCGGGATTTACTTGATTTTCATAATCAAAAACTTGAGCATACGATTGACTTCTTATATCATAGTTGCCAATGGCCTGTTCTGCCAAGACAGCTGCCGTGCCAAAATCGGAAGCATCGCCAAAAGATGTATAGGCTCTTGTCAAATATACTTCAGCCAATAGATGCTGTGCTGCCCTTTTAGAAAAACGCCCTGTTTCGGGAGCATCTTGCAAATTAGGTATAGCTGCCTCTAGGTCAGAAATGATTTGGGTATAGGTTTCCTGTTCTGAACTTCTCGCATAATCGGAGCGAATACTGTTAGGTTCTTCCAACTCCATTACGACACCACCGTATTGTTGAACCAAATTAAAAAAGGCCAGTCCTCTTAACGCTTTTGCTTGAGCTATACCGTAAGCTTTATCGGCCAATTTCGAATCGCTGAACTGAATTTCATTCTCGTAGCGATTAATGGCCGTATTTGCTTTGGCTATAACATTGTAATTTCTTCCCCATATTGCACCACCGGAATTTAGACCAAAATAGTCATTTGAAGCATTGAACGAGAATACTTCGCCCTTACTAGTGAAAATATCAGTTCCTAAAAACTGAAATCCATAATCTTTATATACTCCACGCAATGAAGCATAAACACCGACCACCAATTGATCTGCTGTATTTTCATCAATAAAATTTTCACTGGTTATATCGGAAAAAATGTCTTCCTCGATATAGCTCTCACAAGCGCTGAGCCCCATCAATACACCTAACAAGACTAAAATGTACTTATTGCTTTTTATCAGTTTCATTTTGTATATTTTATAATTAAAAGGATAGTTTAAGTCCGAACAATACAGTCTTGACCGCATATGTCATGTTATAAGAATTCTGTAAGCCCGTCTCAGGATCCGGACCCTCATAATCGGTAAAGGTGAACGGATTTTGAACATCCAATGACAATCGCAGATTTGAAATGTTTAGTTGATCCAATAGCTGGTTTGGAAAATCATACCCTAAACCGATATTACCGATGCGTACAAAATCAAATTCTTCATAGTACCATTCGCCGGGATGACCATAGTCAGGGGCAGGATATTTGGCATTCGGATTGTTTGGAGTCCAATAATCTAAATCTACTTTATTAAATTTGGCATCATCGCCCTGGTAGGGTGCAAAATGTTGATAGAATTCCGAATGCCCGAATACCCCCTGTCTCGTATGCATCTGAACACTGAAATCTAAATTCTTATAAGTAAATGTGTTGGTCATTCCACCCGTCCACTCTGGCGATATGGAACCTATTACCACTTTATCGTCTTGATTGATCAAATCATCATTGTTCTGATCTACAAATTTATATTGGCCAGGGACGGCGTTGTATACTGCCGCTTCGGCCGCCTCATCGAGTTGCCATATACCCACTTTATCATACGCATAGATAGCATCTACGGCTTCACCAATTTTTAAAACTCCGTGCCTTCCGTAAGGTATCTCATCGAGATCCCCATCCAACTTCAAGATTTCATTGGTGTTTTTCGAAAAGTTAATACTCGTTTTCCACGAGAAGTTATCGGTTCTAACGTTAACGGTATTCAGGGTAACCTCTACCCCCCTATTTCGTACAGACCCGAAATTGCCCACGGCACTACCAAATCCGGTAATCGATGATAATTGCCTGTTCAAAATGCTTCCTTCGGTTTCTTTGTTGTAATATTCAAAACCAAGTCGCACTCTGTTGTTTATAGCGGCAAAATCTAATCCGAAGTTATATTCTTTTGAAATTTCCCAGGTCAAATTACTGTTTGAAAGCCCGGCCACCACTTTTCCGTTACCAAGGTTATCGCCAAAGAGGTAGTTTGTATTGCTCAAGAAAGACAATGAACTATACGGCTGAACCGTGGTATCGTTACCTGATTCACCATAACTAATGCGCAACTTCAAATCATTGATCCAATCCGCGGTTTGCATAAAACCTTCTTCACTGACACGCCAAGCAAAAGCTGCAGATGGGAAAAAATTCCACTTGTTGCCTACCGAAAGCTTAGAAGACCCGTCATACCTACCTGTAAAAGTAAAGAGATATCGGTCCCTTATATTATAATTTAAACGACCGGCAAAAGAAGAAAGAGATTCTTTACCATAATAACTACCATAATTACGGACGTCTGTTCCCGCTTGGGTATTATAAAACAAATAGGCATCGGTATCAAAGTCCCTGGTCTCAAGATTACTGCCCTCGTTCTGGTTATAATACAAGGAAGATATAAGGGTAGTCTTTAGGTTATGGCCATCAAATATGTCAAAATCAAAATCCACAATATTGTCCCAAGTATAAGACGTACTGAAACGTGAATCATAATGTGATTGAATTCTACTTGGATCGTTACGTGCGGCCTTAGTAAACAGCCCTCGATATTCCCCAAATCTTGTGGTGCTTATGTTAGGAGCAAACTGTGTTTTAAAATTAACCCATTTCGCTGGCTTATAGTTTAGAAACACATTAGCAATAACATCTAAAGACTTCGTATTTACCCGCCATTCACCAGTTGCATCGTAATAAGGATTGGCAAAACGTTGATCTTGATCATCTGGAAATAAGATTACGTCACCATTGGGGTCAAAAGAATTTACCGTAGGTACTAACCGAAATGTACTTCTAAAAAGTTCCCTACTACCTTCTTCCCTTTCAGAGAACGCTAAATAGGTTTTTAAACCTACGGTAAATTTGTCTGTCACCTTTTTCGAGAGCGAAGCACTTATATTATAACGTTCGTACCCTTCAATTCCCATTACTCCTTCATCGCTTAAATAACCTAATGACCCGTTATAGGTCAATCCGTTACTACCACCTGACATACCAACGGTGTGGCTGGTCTGAACACCTGATTTTCTATAATCGCCCAACCAATCGGTGTAGCGTCTGTTGGCAACGTTATCAGCCTCTTCATTCGACGATTGAAACTCGGTCGAGCGATCGATAACCGCATTGTTGTAGTCATCAATTGTTCCAAAGTTTGTACCATTAAACAATCCCCTCCATTGTCTTGCCTTTAAATAATCATCCACAAAAGCAACATATTCGTCACCTGAGTACATATCGGGTAGATTGGTTGCCGTACGCAGGCCAAAAGTAGATTCGTAGGAAAAAACGGTCTTACCTTCAATACCGTTCTTGGTCGTAATAATAACCACACCATTAGCCCCACGAGAACCGTAAATCGCCGTAGCGGAAGCATCCTTGAGAATATCCATTTGTTGAATATCGGCGGGATTTAGAATGTTGATGTCTTCAAAAAACACCCCATCGACAACATACAATGGTTTTGACAAATCGTCGGAAAGATTGTCGCTAACACCATCGTTACCGACGTTATTATTTGTAATTACAGTGTTCCCGCGAATTTTTATCGACAGCGGCGCCCCAGGTTTAGAACTTAAGGTACGTACATCAACCCCGGCAACACGACCTTGTAAGGCTTGGCCTATATCGGTTTTCTTCTGTTCGGTCAAGGTCTCCGTATCCAAAGAGGCAACGGCACCTGTTAGATCACTTTTCTTTACCGATCCATAACCGATGACTACCACTTCGTCAAGTCCGGTAGAAGAAGTTTTAAGTGTAATTGAATAGCTCAAAGCCCCATTCAGAACAATTTCTTTAGAATCAAAACCGATATAAGATACTATTAAGGTCGATCCGCTATCTTGCACCGAGATTGAAAAGTTTCCGTCAAAATCGGTTACTACTCCATTTGTAGTTCCTTTGACTACTACGTTCGCCCCAGGTAGCGGAACATTTTGATCATCCAATACCGTTCCCGTCACATTCGTTTGCGCCCATGAAACAGCAGTGATACTCATCAAAAAAATCAGCATCAAAAATTTTAGTTTCTTCATTCTCTAAGTAGTTTGAATTAATTTCTGCTAAACTACCGTTAACGTATTATTAAGAAATGGACATATTTTTCAGAAACATGGATAAATTCATCAAAGTCAGTAAAACCAAGGGGTTCAAAGTGCTATATTCTTAATGAGATGTTTCATATTTTAACAATATTTAAAAATCACAATGCATTTTTAGACCAGAATTTGCGAACAGAATCTGGAAAAAAAAGATTAAAAGAGAAAAAAGTGGTCTCGGGAAGCGCTTTGCAACAAGTGGAGGAAATTTTAAAAATGAAAATAGACTGACGACTATTCAATAATCTTAGAAACATCTATCATATAGAGCTGTCTGCCATCGCCGCCGTGTGTTGAGTCGAAGAAGACCAGATGACCGTCAGGGCTATTTCTAGGATGTAAATCACATCGTACTTCACCTTTATATTTTAGCGGTTCATGAAATTTACCCAACGAAATTTTCTTTTTGGTTGGAACATGATAAAGATATAACTCTTGCAAACGCTCGGCCCCTTGGGGATACGTATCATTCAAAATCCACTCTTCGTTGGTGCCATTGATGTAGGTGTTATGACCATTGACCGTCATGATACCTTCTCCAACGGGGACAATTTTATTGGTTTTATCGGTAAACGTATAAAAGCCATTGTCTTTGCCAATTGGTTTTGTCCACATACAAATTTCTTTTGGGTTCTTCCAGATAAAATGGGAAGTATACCCCGAAGGATCTAATATATAACGGTTTGAGCCATCTAAATCGGCCGTAACCATTCGGGTAATAAAACCAGAAGCAGCTTTATCTTTTCCGTTTCCTTTTTCCTTCCGCCAACGGTGCAGAAATGTAAAACGTTGGTCATCGGGACTTATCAAAATATGGTTGAACCAGTGCCAATAATCCGTTAAGTCTTCTCCCTGATGTTCTTCTTTCGCCATCGCGTCGATAGTAATCAACAGTTCTGAATGCCCCGTTTTCAAGTCTATTTTGTAAAGTCCGATTTCGCCAGGATGTCGATTTTCTTCGTAAGGGTCCGGAACCCCAGCATAGCCATATCCAGGTCGTAACTTTTGAATACGGTTAAACTCGGTTCCCAACGCAAAAGTGCCGTCATTGCTCAGGGTATAAATGGCTTTGGGAAGGGTTCTTCTTTCTTTGGTGAACACATTTAAAATTCGGGTAACAAATTTACCGTCTTCCAAATCGTTCCATAGAATCTCTTCTTTTGAACCGGGAATCCACTGCAGCATGCATCCTTGTTGCCAACCCCACGCATGACTTTCCCCTAGCGGTATCCATTTATTATTATCATGAAGATCGATCATACCAATGATTAAACCGTCATTTTCGGTAGGCGACCGATGGATTGTATCTACTTCGGCTACCAAAACGTACCTACCCGTAGGGTCTACTTGTAATTTGTCGTAATAACCAAACCAATGCTGTTTGGGACCAGAAGTGAGTTTAATAATCTCATAATCGGAAATATAGCCTTCCAGCGGAACTGATGTATTTTGATTGCTTTCCCTGTTTTGACCAAATACCAAGAGGGGAAGATTTAAAAAAAATATCAGAACAACTTTTATCATGGTCAACTTTACCTTAAAGATTGTTAGTGTTTGCTATATTCTTTCATCTTCAAACTGGCTGGAGCTTTTAGTTGAATTTCTTTGGGGAGTTTGGTCAACTTTCCGGTTTTTACATCCCTTTTGAAAGTCACCAAATTTCCTGTTACTTGATTGGCGACGACAAGATATTTTCCGGAAGGGTCAATCACAAAACTACGGGGGTGGTCACCAAAAGTAGGTTCATGGCCTACCAATTTTAGGTTACCTGAATTTTCAGCGATCGCGAAAATCGCCAAGGTATTTTCGCCCCTATTGGAGGCATACAAAAACTTTCCATCGGGTGACACATGAATATCGGCACCTTGGTAATTTTCACGTTCTTCGGCATAAGAGAAATCAGCAGCTATAGGCTCCAAAATACCCTGTTTATACGTAAAAGTCGTTATGGTTCCATTAAGTTCATTAATGCAATAGCCATATTTACCATTGGGATGAAAAGCAAAATGTCTTGGACCACTACCGGGTTTGGCAGCATAGGTACCTTTGTCAAATGCCTCTAATTTGGGAGTGTTTTTTTCGTTGAATTTGAAGGCATGAATTTTGTCCGCGCCCAGATCCATCACATAAAGATACTTCCCGTCGGGAGAAAAGTTTGTAGAATGGGCATGGGCCACATCTTGATTGGGCGATACCACACTACTTCCAGAAAACTCCATAAGTTGGCTTGAAGGTTTAAGACTACCATCGGCCGCACATTCGTATATATTTACGACGGCATCAGAGTAATTACCGCTTACGATATACTTGCCATCATTGTAGATGTTGAGATGCACAGGGTTTCTTCCATGGGTCGTCTGCTTATTTAAAAAAGTCAACTTACCTGAGGCACTCTGAATTTTAAATGCGGAAACCGATCCGTCTTCTTCCAATTTCGATTCAGTGACCGAGTACAGGTACTTTCCATTGGGAGAAACCGCCACAAAGGATGCATTGACCAAATCTGACTGTTTGTATCGTTCGGTAAGGCTTCCATCGGTTTGTAGGGAATATACATGAATACCATCACTCTTCTGCCCGTCGGTATACGACCCCACAAAAAGTAAGGTTTCAGCACTATTTTGACCAAACGACATATACATTAAGATTAAAGCAACACAGGTACCGTAATTTCGGAAGGTTTTTCTCCTCATTTTAATAGATGTTATAATATCACCAGGTTTTACCCCCGTTTATGCTTTAAATATAGTGGTTTTTAATCAGTAATTGCCATGGTCAGTTACATGACCCTAAAGATTTAAAAGTCGGTTAACTGATCAAGATTAACCTGCGGGAATAGAAGGTTTATCCATTGACGTCAATTTCGAATCATCTATATAATGTAATAGAAATATCAATTTAAAAGACAGAACCAAGCCTTTGTAGTCTTACCAGGCTTGGATTTGGACATATGCAATTTGTCTTATTGTTTTTCTTTGTTCTACCAAGTTGTTCACATCGGCCAGTATGTGGCGCGTGGCCATCCCTCAGGGTTGCTATGCACTATAAACTATGTTGGCTTTCGTTTTTGGCGCTTCTTGTACAATACCACAACCTTAAAAGGATGCTATTCTTCAAAAATCAAACTTATAGGTAGCTCCACCAAGTATTTGCAACCCCTGTACGGGAAAATTAGACCATTTTTGATAGTTGTTGTTTGCAATATTCGCCGCCTTTAGAAAAATGGACAGTTGATCGTTCAACCGGTGCCCTACGTGTGCATTGGCATCAAAATAGCCATCAAGGTTAACGATGGTCGCCGGAAAATCGGTAGGCTGCATGCCAATGATGGCTTCTGAGGCAACGTCTTCCCGTTCGCCCACATAAAATAGATTGGCTCCCATATACCATTTTTTTCCAATCTGATAATCTACAAATAATGACCCTGTAAGGTTCGGAAGATTCCATGCCGGGTTATCGGTTTCCGTATTGTAGTCATAGATTTCCGCATTGATCCCCATCGTAAAGTTTCGGTTTACATCTACATTCAATTCCCCAAAAACACCGATAGTCTTTATGTCATCATAGAACACATCAAAAGAGTTTCCATAATTATAGCCCTTTTCATCATTACGTATCGTATTCTGAGGGTTTAGTTTATAGAGTGGTCTTCTGTTTTCCGCTGTATAAGAACCTTTAACATTATAACTTAAATTAGGTAAGAGCTGTCCCTTTAAACCAATATAAGCATCGTATTGTTTATCGGTCGGAACAATAGTCAGGGTTGGAGACACAAAAGAATTCTCTTCTACAAACCCATAATAGGAATTCTGCTTTAACGCCCCGACTACCCCGCCATAGGCAATGGCCATTTCATCCATTAACCGATATGAAGCCGTTACCGCAGGATATATGTAAAAATTACCTTCACTGTTTTCGGTATCCAAGCCGTAAACCAGGTTAACCCCCAAATTCAGGGAAAGGTCATCACGCTGCAACGTAAGACTCGGGTTGACACCCACCTGAAGTTGGCTGTATTTGATACCAGCATCGTTGGTTGTCGTATTCAGTGATGCATTCTCAAAATTACCATTGACATAATCGGCATTCACCTTAATCTCTAAAGACTCTTCATTTAAAGGAAACTCGAATCCTGTATTAAGTACGGCTCGATTTTCACCTGATTTTGCCGCATCCCAAAACCGTCGGTATTGTAGCGCGGCGTTCTTGAAATAAGAATCTTCCACATTTATGTGACCCCCTACCTGGCCCATATAGTAATTTTGTCTTTCGTCAATACCGTGTACCGCTTCCTCGGTAAATTCACCATCAGGTATACCATACCAGTTGTACAATTGATGTTGTAAGGCTACATCTACACCCCAATCAAAATCACGGTCGCGCTTTGTATAAGCCGTATTAAGTTTGGTATTCGAATAGATAGAGCTCAACGCTACACCATCTAAATCGCCACGCGAAGAGTTATGGGTCAACCCCACATCTAAACGGGTTTCCCTGTCAATTGCCCTACTTGTATAAAAGTCGGCAATAATGTTGGCAGGATTCCCTCCTCCAGCTGAAGCATACGAATTAAATAGTTTCGGAGGAGCTGTCTTTTCTACCGTAGAAGCCTTTCCTTTTGCCGGGGTAAATGTCGATGCCACGGGAACCGAAAAGATGCTGTAATTGATTTTCTTTTTCTGAAGCACGATAGAATCGTTGATAGTCGGCATCGAACGAATCTTGAAAGCATCGGAAATCGTAGGAGTATAGGCTTTGGTAACGGTTACGGTCTCGGTTCCAATATCATCTTCTTTATCATCTTGGGCCACAACAACTTGGGCGATGGCAAAAAAAGTGAATAGCGTTAATTTTATGTTCTTGTGCATGCAGTGTTCTTTTTGCAAATCGAAATTAATATGTAATTTATTCAATATGAAAACCGTCTTTTTTGACAATCTTGACATCACGATTCCTAAAATAGGTTTTTAGTTTCCAGGATCGACCGAAGAGTTGCTTTGAGCCTCCCTTGCCTTTATTATGGATAGTTCTCCCCTCGCCTCGGCCACCACCTCAGGATATTGTGCGAAGTTCGAAACCACATTGTCTAAAATATAGGTCGCCTGATAGGCATCATCCAAAGCATAGAAATTTTTAGCCATTATAATAAGTCCTTTACCGCCCCATTCTTTATAAGCTGCGTAATCTTTCGCTAATTTCTGAACAGATACGTTCGAAGCTTCGTATTGTTGTTCTTTATTCTTGAAATAAGCATCAAAATAAAGCGATTCAGCTGCAAGAATTCCAGTTGCTATCTTTTGTACATCTGCATAGGCCGCCTGTGCCATCGCCTCATCATTGGTCTGTATTGCAGAACGTGCAATCATCACATGGGCATCACTTTTTATACGATCATCTATTGTCGGCGTTGCCAATACTTTTTCGGCATAAGCAATCGTACGCTCATAATTCTTTTGTTCATAGTACCCCTTCATCAAATTCGAGCGGGCAAAAGTACGGTTCTGTGGAATATCGGCCTGACCCTCCAAACGCTCTAAGTATGGTAGTGCCTCGTTATAATCCTTTTTTCCGATATAAATCTCGCAAACCCGAGTCAAAGCCTGTTCGGCATATTCACTTCCTCCTTTGTTCGCTACATACATATAATGGGGCAAAGCCTGATCTTTTTCTCCTTTCCCAAAATATAATTGTGCTAAATTAAAATTGGCATTTACGGCATGTAGGCCGCTTGGAAATTGTTTGATATAATTCTCATACCCTCGAATGGCCACCTCTTTTTTACCTTCCAAATTCTGCTTGTCAGCCGACTCAAAAGTGGCATTATCAAGTTCTGCGTCGGTCACCTCAACAAATTCCAGGTCGCGCACCCATTCGGCATATTCGTCAACACGGCCCAAATCGACATATACCAATTTGGCCGTGGCCACTGCCTGAATGGCTTCTTGGGTATTGGCATAATCACGTACGACCGTTTTGAATTTAGCCAAAGCTTGTTCATTTCTGCTCGCATTGTAATGTACGAGCCCCTGTCTCATAATAGCTTGGGGCACCAATGAACTACCACGATAGTCACGAACCAAACGATCATAGGTCTGCAGCCCCTGATTCTCTTGACCGGCAGCGATGTAGGTATTTCCTAATTCGTATAGGGCATCATCTTTTAAAGTGGACTTTGAATATTTTGAAACAAAACTTTGTAGTTCTTCTATTTTAGTATTTTGTTTCCCTACAAAACCATAGCTCAATGCTTTTTGATAGGCGGCATAGTCTTTCTCAGGGCCGGTCAATGCCAAAGCCTTGTTATAGGTTTCAATAGCGGGCCAATACTTACTGGTCACAAAATAGCTATCGCCCATACGTAAATAGCCATCATATAATTTTTGGGTATCGTTCGTACCAGAAGCTGTGAAGTTCCCAAAAAAGAAAATCGCTTTCGCATAATCTTTGAGCTTAAAATAGGCGTAGGCCAAATTATAGTCTGATTCTGCATACTCGGGTGTTCTTTTGGCAGCCGGGTTTTGTTTGAATTGTAGAAATCCTGCTAAAGCATCATCGAACCTATTTAGCATATAATCCGATTCAGCTTTCCAATAGCTTGCTTTGGCTTTGAAGGTACCGTCTTCGGCACTATCGAGCGATTTTTTGAAAATTTCTGCCGCTGTTTCATAATCACCATCAACGAAAAGCTCAACTCCCCGATAAAAAGCGACCTTTTGATAGGTACTTTTACTAGCATAGTTTCGGTTGTTCTCCAAAAGTTCCATTGCCCCCTGAAAGTTTCGAGAGGTGATATATGAATCTACCAACAACTCTTGCATTTCCTTGGCATTACTATCATTCGGATATTCCTCCAAATAATTGGAAATCACTTGCGGTACGGGTTCGTAAGCATTCCCTATCTCATAACTTAAGCGTGCGTAATTCAGATAGGCATCCTTTTTTATTTCCAGACTAAAATCCATCTGAGAAGCATTTCGAAATGCATTCAGTGCTTCGGGCTTTTTATCTAAATTTAAGTAACACTCCGCCAAATGGTAGTAAGCATTCTGGGAAACACTGTTCGTTCCACCGATGATATTATTGAACTGCTGTATGGCATTGGCAAAATCGTTCTGCTTATAATAACAATAGCCTAACAGGTAATAATCTGTATTACTCCATTTACCACGCTTCCCTTTATAATCCTCTAAATATGGGATGGCGTTCGAATATTGTTTTAAATTGAAATAGCTCTCCCCTATTATCTTATTCAGTTCCGAAACTTCGTTTCGATCTGACTTTGGCAATTGCTTTTTGGCCAAGGCAATAGCTTCTTCGAACTTGCCCAACTTGAAGTTCATATCGGCTTGATAATACGAGAGTTTTTCTTCAAGTACCTCTTGATCTGTAATTTGATCGAAGCGTTCGTTGGCCGCTTCATAATCATCTTGCTGATAGGAAATATATCCTAAATAGTACTTCGCTTGAGACCCATAAATTGGTGAATCTGTCACTTTCCCCAAATAGCGTTCGGCCTCCTTACTTTTTTTGGAGGAAAATAGGGAATATCCGTAATTGAAATTGAATTTATCCATTTCCCCACGTGAAAGTGCACCTTGGTCGACCTTGTTATACCATTTTAGGGCATACGGATATTTACCTGTTTCAAAATAATACTCGGCCACATCGGCAAAGGCAGAATTACGCTTGGTTGAAGTAGGATATTTTTCAACAAAATCTTCCATCAGCCGATCGGCACCCAATTGGTTCAGTCGTACCGCTGCATTGGCCTCATAATAGGCACTATTGGCCTGCACTTCTTCGTCCCTTGCGGTTTTCTTTACTTTTTGAAAAATGGTTTGGGCCGCTTGGTACTGCTCATTGTTATAGAGCGCCAAGGCATCTTGATATTCCTTTTGTGAATGCGTGTAAATTTTAGTTTCTTGGGCGGTTCCCAACAAGACAGTCCCCAATAAAAGGGGGAAAAAAGCGGTGATTTTTTTTGGCATAGTGTTCTAACTATTGTTTAATAAGTACCGTGTATTAACCTCTATAACGGCAAATATCGTACCTAAGTATATGTTAGGCAGAATTTGAATTTAAAGAAAAAGATTTTTCCTAAATATCAAGGGCAAATCTCTAGGAACTTATTACTTTTATATCAACAACGAAGACCATGAGCGAGACCATATTGGAGTTAAAGGAGGTTGCCATTTTTCAAAAAGATAATCTGGTACTGAACGAAGTAAGCCTAGATGTAAAAAAAGGGGACTTCGTTTACCTCATCGGAAAAACAGGGAGCGGAAAAAGTAGCTTTATGAAAACACTTTATGCCGACCTGCCACTTCGACAGGGCGAAGGTTCCATTGCTGGTTTCGATTTAAAATCACTGAAAGAAAAGAAAATTCCGCATCTCAGGAGAAAATTGGGCGTCGTTTTCCAAGATTTTAAATTGTTGCCTGACCGAAACATCAATAACAATATGCTTTTTGTACTCAAAGCCACTGGCTGGAAAGACAAAAGTAAAATGACCGCCAAAATCGAGGAAGTACTCGACAAGGTTGGCATGAAGACCAAAGGATTCAAATTTCCGCACGAGCTTTCCGGTGGAGAACAACAACGTGTAGCCATCGCCAGGGCCCTATTGAACGACCCTGAACTAATTTTAGCCGACGAACCTACGGGCAATCTAGATCCACAGACCAGTGTAGAGGTCATGAAAGTCTTGCAAGATATCAACAAATCTGGTCGCACCATTCTTATGGCCACCCACGATTACGCCCTTATTTTAAAATACCCTTCCAAAACCCTAAAGTGCGATGGTGGCAAGATATTCGAGGTGGTACAACGTACGGTATAATAATCTCCAAATGCGAGCTAGTATTTAACTATGATTTTAAAAAAGCAAGTTTATCAAGCCGATAAGAAAGCAAATCCGTTTATTGGTATTTTGCTTTTTTTTATTTCCATCATCTTATTTGTGCTGACCGCCCCCTTCGGACTAATTTATGGATTACTACGAAAATTTGTTGTTAAAGGAATCACTGGAATTGGAGAGTTCTCTTTAAAAATTGCAATTTCCGTCGATCAATTGGGCAATGTGCTGATGCAACATCTGCTCAATGCGCTTTGGATAAAAACAGGAGGGTACAAATTCGGAAATAGGGACGAAACCATTTCAAGTGCCTTGGGACGCAATAACAAATTAGGAACTTTGACCGCTTTCGGAAAATCAATAGACAAAATATTAGACTTCATCGACCCCAACCATTCCCTAAACTCTATCGATTATTATATCGAACCAACGGAAGAAATTATCGATACACTGGCATGGATTTTTATTGTCGACGGCCGCATACTATGTACCCGAAGTCAGGGAAAAAAAACATATTATATCCCCGGCGGAAAAAGGGAAATCGGAGAATCGGACAAGCTTGCGATTACTAGAGAAATTACAGAGGAATTAAGTGTAACATTGAACATTTCATCTTTAGATTTCATAGGTATTTTCGAAGGTCAGGCCGATGGCCATAAACCCGGTATTTTGGTTCGAAGAACTTGCTATTCGGGATACTATGAAGGAGAACTACTACCCAATTCTGAAATAGAGGAAATAGTCTGGCTCAATTACAAAGACAGAAACTTGGTTTCAGAAGTAGATGGGTTGATTTTTGATTTTTTAAAAGAAAAAGGGGACCTTCAATGATATTTTTTAACACCTTGAAATACATCATAAGTAAACATTAACGACAACATATAAAACATGTTAAAACAACGACACCATTGCCTTATACTTTCAGTCTTTACACTATTGGTTCTAGGCTGTCAGGAGCAAAAGCCCGAGGAAACACACCCCAATGTGCTTTTTATTGCTGTCGATGATCTGCGCACGGAATTAGGTGCCTACGGCAATGAGTTCGTACTATCGCCGAATATGGATGCATTAGCCGCTTCAGGCACCCTCTTCAACCATCATTATGTACAAGTACCTACTTGTGGAGCTTCTCGACATGCACTACTCACAGGAATGCGCCCGTCAAAGCCCATTCATTTATCCAATTCGGCTATTGAAAAGGAAATTTCCGAGCGACCGGAAACAAATGTTCCCGAAACATTTATCCATCGATTTAAACAGGCTGGTTACCATACCGTCGGAATTGGAAAAATTAGTCATTCTGCAGATGGTTATGTCTACGGCTACGAAGAACCTGTTTCTCAAAAAAAAGAACTTCCCCACAGTTGGGACGAATTGGTTTTTAATGCCGGAAAATGGAAAACAGGGTGGAACGCTTTTTTTGCCTATACCAATGGCGAAAATCGACAAAGCTTAAAAAAACAGGTAAAACCTTATGAATCGGGGGAAGTTAATGACGACGGCTATCCCGATGGTTTAACGGCCAATTTGGCCATTTCCAAACTCCGCGAACTAAAAAGCAAAGAGAAACCTTTCTTCCTGGGCGTTGGGTTTTTCAAACCGCATCTACCTTTCAATGCCCCAAAAAAATACTGGGACCTATATGACGAGACAACTTTACCCGTTTCCAGCAATCCCAATATCCCTGAGAACATAAGTCTCAAAAGTCTTCATGGAAGTGGCGAATTTAATGGGTATGCCCTAGGTGACGAAAAAGCATCTTTACAGGCCTCTGTTTCTGATGCCTATGCCAAAAAATTACATCATGCGTATTATGCTTCGATAAGTTATATCGACACCCAAATCGGTAGACTTTGGCAAGAACTAAAGACACTTGATATGGAAAAGAACACCATTATCGTAATTTGGGGCGACCATGGGTGGCATTTGGGCGATCAACGGGTGTGGGGAAAACACACTCTTTTCGAAAATGCACTAAAGAGTGCACTTATCATAAAATCCCCGTATATCGAACATCAAGCCCAGCAAGTGGAAAACGTTGTAGAGACGGTGGATATTTATCCAACACTTTTAGAGCTTTGTAGTATTGGTAACGACTACCCTCTCGACGGTGAAAGTCTTGTAGGTCTTATGAATTCCAATAAACAACAAACTAGAGAGACCGCCTATAGCTACTTTAGAAATGGAATTTCACTTCGCACCGAAAAATATAGGCTCACGAAATACTTCAGGAAAGATACACCAACTGTAGAACTATACGATCATAGCGCAGACCCCCTTGAAACTAAAAATATAGCCGACGATGAACCTGAAATCGTTAACAGACTATTGCCATTATTAGAAGAAGGAAATACGGGATTATACTCCAAAAATCTATAAAATCAATCGGTTGCCTTTATTTGAACTACGATAACCTGACACCCCTAAAATAAACCATATTTTGTTATAATTTCAACAATAAAAGCAACTGCGGAACAGCATTGACTAAATACTACCAAATCTTTTTTGTTACTTTGCGCCCATAATCACAAAATGTATTAATGGAAATTCTTGGTATTGATATAGGCGGTTCTGGAATAAAGGGTGCAATGGTAAACATGGAAACCGGTGAAATGGTGACAGAACGTTTTCGAATACCCACACCAAAATCAAGGAAACCAAACGAAATGGCCGAAGTGGTCGCTAAGATCGTAAAACATTTTGACTATAAAGGACCTGTAGGCTGCGGATTTCCTACGGTTATCAAAAAAGGAATCTGCAAATCACAGGGAAACCTTCATAAAAAATGGAAGGGAACAGATGTTGAAGCCCTTTTCAAAAAGGCGACAGGCCTTGATGTCACGGTAACCAATGACGCCGATGCCGCCGGTTATGCAACAATGAACTACGGTATTGGCCAACAAGAAAAAGGTCTCGTTGTCATGATTACTATTGGTACGGGACTGGGTAGCGGTGCTTTTTTAGATGGCCGATTGATTCCAAACTTTGAATTGGGCCAAATTCCGTACAAAAAACATATTAAAATAGAGGCATGGGCGGCAGCTTCCATTAAAGAAAAAGAAGGTCTCAGTTATAAAAAATGGGGCAAACGTTTTAATAAGTTCTTAGAGCTTGTTGAATTGATAGTCGCACCAGACCTTATTATTCTTGGTGGGGGCACTTCTAAAGACTGGAAAGAGTTTAAAGATTATATTACTATCGATACACGTGTAGTTCCTGCAGGATTGCAGAATCATGCGGGAATCATCGGAGCGGCAGCAGCATGTCAGGCAAGAAAGAATATTTTCAGCTAAAAACCCGCCGTAATTTCAATCATCAAAATTCGTATAAAAAGGGGCTAAAAAAGGCTTGTTTTATGCCATTTCGAGGTATGAAGCCATCTGTAAATTTACGAACAGTCGATCAACAGATTACTTCACTGCGTTCGTAATAACGCTTTGTTCTAACTTTTTAGCCCCTCTTATTACGATGTCTCTTATCAAGACTATTCTAAAATCTTAGCGCCTTCGGGTACATCATAAAAATCATTTTCCAATGTTTTTATGAAATGTAAGTCGCTCACGTCGATTTTCGTAATATAATCTCCTGGTTGGCCGTTCTCGACCGTCCAATGGGTCTTTAAACCAGTGGGCAATAAAATTCCCTCAATATTTACCAGTTCCCCTACTTCCATAAATTTTTCGGGATTATGCCCCCCATCCTTAAAATACTCTGGATAGGAAACAATATATCGAATGGCCGTTATCAAGTGGGTATCGACATCAAAATGCAATATGTAATAATCATCGGGAGCATCGCCAGTACCGGCATCAAAAGTTACTTTGACAACATCATTGGTTTTCTCTTTATACTTAGCTTGCGGCAATAGTTCTAAATTCACCCCTTCCCCATCCAACACAAAAGGGTGTGCAAAAAGATATATGGGGGTCAATGCCCAAAACTTTGTATCGTAGGCAAAAGCGGTGGAGTCTTTGGCCTTTACCCAGGCTGTTTTTCCATTCCAGCCAAATTTGGCGGTGCTATCGGAGACACTGGTATGTACAGCTCTGTTACGCCAAACATCCACAATTTGGTAACTATCCCTTGCCGTTTTACCATCAAGGGGTTGATAATTAAAACGGAAAGCCAAAGCTCCATTACTGAACCATTTTGAAAGTCCGCCGTGAGCCTCCATTGCATTCCATATTACCGAACCAGCTTCTGAACCTTGTAACCTATTCTTTGCTTTGGCTACACGACTACTTATCCATTTTTCAGGGACCAAAGCCGAATTCGCGACAACCTCATTTTTTTCGGAAACTGCCTCAGTTGTTTGCTTGGGTTGGTCTTTGCAAGATGAAATTCCTGCAACAATCAGTAGTGTAAATAAAAACAATCCTTTTTTCATATCATCGATTTTTAATTTTCAGTCGTTAAACCCACGACTTCATTTCAAAAAAAAACCCTGAAAATTTCAGGGTTTTTGGCTTTATGTAATTTTATTCCTTTTTCGGTCAACTTCGGTCAAGTAAATCTTTCGAAGCCGCAAGTACTTCGGGGTCACCTCAACATACTCATCTTTTTGAATATACTCCAAAGCTTCCTCCAAAGAAAACTTGATGGCCGGTACAATCTTGGCTTTATCGTCAGCTCCTGAAGAACGTACGTTCGATAATTTTTTCGTCTTAGTAATATTAATAGTCATATCGTCACCACGGGAGTTCTCACCAATGACCTGACCTTCGTAAATATCTTCGCCTGGATCTACGAAAAACTTCCCTCGATCTTGTAATTTATCTATAGAATACGGAATAGCCTTTCCTTTCTCCATAGAAACTAACGAACCGTTTTGACGTTGTGGAATATCGCCCTTTAAAGGTTGGTACTCCAAAAATCGGTGGGCCATTATAGCTTCACCTGCCGTAGCAGTCAACAATTGATTTCGTAAACCAATGATCCCACGTGATGGTATCAAAAACTCACATACCATACGATTTCCCTTGGCTTCCATACTGGTCATCTCTCCCTTACGAATAGAAACCATTTCTACCGCTCTTCCAGAAACTTCTTCTGGCAAATCGATGGTCAATTGCTCGATTGGTTCACATTTAACACCGTCAACCTCCTTAATAATAACCTGAGGCTGCCCAATTTGTAATTCATAACCTTCTCGACGCATGGTTTCAATCAAAACAGAAAGGTGCAATACGCCTCGGCCAAAAACCAAGAATTTATCTGCACTATCGGTTTCATTAACACGCAGCGCCAAATTCTTTTCCAATTCACGCTCCAACCGCTCTTTGATATGGCGCGAGGTCACAAACTTGCCATCTTGCCCGAAAAACGGACTATCATTAATGGTAAACAACATACTCATTGTGGGCTCATCAATCGCGATGGTCTTCAACCCTTCAGGGTTTTCAAGATCAGCAATAGTGTCACCAATTTCAAAACCTTCAAGACCGACTATGGCACAAATATCACCGGTAGCCACTTCTTTTACTTTCAAACGGCCCAGGCCTTCGAAGGTAAAAAGTTCTTTAATTTTTGATTTCACAATACTTCCATCACGCTTTACCAAAGAAACCTGTTGCCCTTCTTTCAAGCTTCCCCTTTGCAACCTTCCAATAGCGATACGTCCAGTAAAAGAAGAAAAATCTAAAGAGGTAATCAACATTTGTGTATTTCCTTCCTTAGGTTCAAAAGTAGGAATATGCTCAACGACCATATCCAACAACGGTTCGATATTATCGGTCTCATTTTTCCAATCGTCACTCATCCAATTGTTTTTGGCCGAACCGTAAACGGTCGGAAAATCCAATTGCCATTCCTCAGCACCCAATTCGAACATCAAATCGAAGACTTTTTCATGAACCTCCTCAGGGGTACAGTTTTCTTTATCGACCTTATTGATTACCACACAGGGCTTTAAACCTAAATCGATAGCTTTCTGCAACACAAACCGAGTTTGTGGCATAGGGCCTTCAAAGGCATCGACCAATAGAAGTACGCCATCAGCCATATTAAGAACGCGTTCCACTTCACCACCGAAATCGGCGTGACCGGGAGTATCTATGATGTTAATCTTGGTGTCTTTATACACAACGGAAACATTCTTAGAGGTAATGGTAATCCCTCTTTCCCGTTCCAAATCATTATTATCCAGAATCAGGTCTCCTGTATTCTCATTTTCACGGAACAGCTGACAGTGATACATAATCTTGTCTACCAAGGTGGTCTTGCCGTGGTCAACGTGGGCGATAATCGCAATATTTTTTGTTATGGACATAATTATAATATTAATAGCAATACAAGCGGCTATTTTAAGCGTGCAAAGATACTGCTAATTTCTTCGTGATTACACAAAGAAGTGTTATTTTTATATCATTGATTTTGAGCGGGTTATTATAAGGTGATTTCCAAGGTACTTACCCGAGTTTATTATCAATGTGATAATACTGGGTAGGTAGTTAATAGTTCTAGAATAATCACTGCTTATTTTGCCATAAATTTTGTCTTTCTTCTTTTTGATGATATCTTATCAAACCGATAGATTAACCTATTCGCAAGCCGCCATACCGAAACCTAGTGTAGTTGAAATACTCTTGTTTTTAAAGCATTCTGTTTCTATAAGATATATTCGGAGAATTATCTGCCGACACACCAACGTTTTTCACTGATAATCCAACCAATACTTACATTGGCTACCGGATAAAAACCTTCATTCACAGACCCCATATAATAAGCGGCACCTACATCAATGGAAAAATTGAATCCAGAGTCATAACTTCGTTGCAAACCGGTAACTAATCCTGCATAACTTATAATATTGTCTATTACGACATTGTCAATTGTTCGTGAACCAGGGAAGAAGACAGCTGCCGCCGGAGCCACATAGTTGGCCGAATTTCCATACACTTGCCTTCTATTGCGTTGTCGTTTTTCGAAATTATAATAATACCGATATTGACCAGCAATCGCCGGGAAGAACCCTAAATCTCTATAAAGTTCCGGTTCCGAAGGATCTAAAGCCACTTGAAAACCCGCTTTTACATCAAAGGTTGTATTGACACCTAGGGCCATTTCGTATTCAATTCCCGGATTGGCAATATTGATCTTAAACTGCCGAAGTTCACAGTTTTTGCCAAATTGGGCCGTTGCCACCGCACCACACAGCAGCAGTGTTATTAATATAATTTTTTGCATAGTAGATTGATTTGGGATCAATTTCAGTATACGTTCGTCACCATTTAGTCTTTATGGCATAGGCCACCTTACAAATCGCATTGAATATAGACCGAGATAAATTTATATAACCACTCAAAACCCAAAATAGTATCTTTGTACAAAACAAAAGGGAATGCGATTAGACCTTATACCACAAATCAAGTATACCAACAGCGACAACTTTTTTCTACTCTCAGGTCCTTGTGCCATTGAAGGAGAGGAAATGGCCTTACGTATTGCAGAAAAAATAGTCGGCATAACGAATAAACTTCAAATTCCATATGTTTTTAAAGGAAGTTTTAAAAAAGCCAACCGAAGTCGTGTAGATTCATTTACAGGTATAGGCGACAAAAAAGCTTTAAAAATATTACGAAAAGTATCGGAGACTTTCGAGGTACCAACGGTTACCGACATCCATGAGGTTTCAGATGCCGCCATGGCTGCCGAATATGTCGATGTACTTCAAATTCCTGCTTTTTTGGTCCGTCAAACCGATTTGGTCGTTGCCGCGGCGAATACGGGAAAGGTCGTTAATCTGAAAAAGGGACAATTTATGAGTCCTGAAAGTATGAAACACGCCGTTACCAAAGTCACCGATTCTGGTAACGACCAAGTTATTATTACCGATCGTGGCACTATGTTCGGATATCAAGATATGGTAGTCGATTTTAGAGGAATCCCCACGATGAAACAATATGCACCCGTCGTTTTAGACGTTACCCATTCATTACAGCAACCCAATCAAGCTAGTGGTGTGACCGGAGGGCGACCAGAACTTATAAACACTATGGCCCGAGCAGGAATCGCGGCCGGAGTGGACGGTATTTTTATGGAAACCCATTTTGACCCCGCAAATGCCAAAAGTGATGGTGCCAATATGTTGCATTTAGACCATTTGGAAAAATTATTGACAAACTTGGTAGCCATTCGACAGACCGTATTAAATCTCCAGTAGTTATATCGGATTGTTAAAAAACAGATTCCAAGAAATTTACAATCCACAATTTACGAAAGACACATTTACTAAAACCATCGCATTTTGACGCTTTTAAAAACACACTTCATAAGATCTAGATTCACAAGCGTTTTACTTTTTATAGTCTGTATGTATTCTTCCTATGGAAGTGCACAGTCTAAAAACGAAGGACAGCCAAACATTATTTTGATCATGGCCGACGATCTAGGACAAGAAGCCTTGAGCGTTTACGGAAGCAATAGCTATACCACGCCTAATTTGGATCGATTGGCCAACGAAGGTATGCGTTTTGACCAATGCTACTCCACTCCCTTATGCACCCCATCAAGGGTACAGTTGATGACAGGTAAATACAATCACAGAAATTACATTGGCTTCGGATTGCTCGACTCCAGCGAAAAAACGTTCGGGCACTATATGAAAGCAGCGGGGTACAAAACATTTATTGCCGGAAAATGGCAATTGTTAGGCAATGCACATCAGCAAAAATTAGCTGGCGGCAAAGTAGGGTCGACACCTGAACAGGCAGGTTTCGATGCGTATTGCCTATGGCAAATCGATGAAAGAGGCACACGGTACAAAGACCCATTATTGAGTATCGGAGGCAAAGGCACCATTCAATTCCCAGGGCGGTATGGCCCTGATATTTTTGTGGAACATATCGAAACTTTCATGGAGAAAAACAAAGACGACCCCATGTTTATCTATTACCCCATGGTATTGACGCACGACCCCTTTGTGCCCACCCCTGACAACCCAGAATTCAGAAGTTTTGATGCTACCTCAAAAGTCAACGACACGGCCTATTTTGGTGAAATGGTGCATTATATGGATAAGTTGATCGGAAACATTGTACAAAAAACGGAAGAACTCGGCATTCGGGAGAATACGTTGATCCTTTTTATCGGCGATAATGGAACGGATAGAGATGTAACCTCCATAGTCAATGGCAGTCCTTTGCAGGGTGATAAGGGACATACTACCAATGCCGGTACCCATGTGCCCTTTATTGCAAATTGGCAAGGAAAAATAAAACCGGGCAGTAGCAATTCCAATCTCATCGATTTTACCGATTTTCTACCCACGCTTTTACAGGTTTCCAGACAGCAACCGCTGCCAAAATCAAAGGCCGACGGGCATAGTTTTTACGACCAGCTGTTTGGCAAAAATGAAAATACACGGGAATGGATTTTTTGCCATTACCAACCCTTTTGGGGGAAATTCGAACCGCGAAGGTATGTACAGAATAAAGGTTGGAAATTGTATGGAAACGGGGAATTTTATAATCTTGCAAAAGATTCCTTGGAAAAAAAGCCTTTACACGTAAAAGAACAATCCATCGAAATACAAGCTATCGTCACCCAATTTCAATCGGTCTTGAACCAATATGCCAAATAAATCTAACAGAATGAAGAAGTTAACATGCTATTTTTTACTTATCGGAAGCCTTATCATTTGGTCGTGCGGGGAAAAATCTAAAAAGGAAACTAAGGCCAAAAAGCCCAATATTGTTTTTATCATGTCAGATGATCACGCTTATCAAGCTATTAGTGCTTACGATGACCGATTGATCAACACGCCGAATATTGACCGTATCGCCAAAGAGGGAATGCTCTTTACGAATGCCACGGTGACCAACTCGATATGTGCCCCTTCACGGGCCGTAATCTTGACAGGAAAACATTCGCACCTCAACGGAAAAATTGATAATATTTCTCCTTTTGACACGACCAATGTTACCTTTCCGCAATTGCTACAAAAGGCCGGATATCAAACCGCCATGTTTGGAAAATTACACTTTGGCAACAATCCCAAAGGCTTTGATGAATTTAAAATCTTACCTGGGCAGGGCGATTATTACAACCCTAAGTTTATTACCGCTACCGGCGATACGACGGTTACTGGCTATGTCACCGATATTATTACCGATTTGGCCATCGACTGGTTTGACAACCGAAGGGATACCGAGAAACCTTTTATGTTGATGTATCTGCACAAGGCACCTCACAGAACTTGGATGCCCGCAGAACGTCATTATAAAGAATTTACGCAAAAGACCTTCCCGCTTCCCGAAACACTTTTTGATGATTATGTCACCCGTGAAACTACTGCTGGTCCAGCTGAAATGAACCTTTTAAAACACATGCAATTAAGTTATGACCTTAAATTGACCGACAGTGTGGCCAAACAACTTGATATTAAGAATTGGAATACTATAGGAAATCGCATAGGTCGACTCAACCCAGAACAAAGAACGGCATGGGACGCTGTTTACGACCCTATCAACGAAGACTTTGCAAAACGTTTTCCTGATATGAACGATAGCACCTTAATGGTTTGGAAGTATCAAAGGTACATGCAAGATTATCTGGGGACTATAGCAGCAGTAGATGAAAATGTGGGTCGCTTGTTGGATTATATGGACGAGAACGACCTCAGCGAGAACACCCTTGTGGTTTACACTTCCGATCAAGGATTTTATTTGGGCGAACACGGATGGTTCGATAAACGTTTTATGTACAACGAATCTTTTAAAACACCCTTGTTGATAAAATGGCCGCATGTCATTACACCAGGTACCACTGAGGAAGAAATGGTTCAAAACCTTGATTTCGCACAAACCTTTTTAGAGGTGGCCGGTGTTACCGCACCTGACGACATGCAAGGAGAGAGTCTGACCCCACTATTGAAAGGGGAAAAAGAAAAATGGAACAGAGACGGCGTGTACTATCACTACTATGAATACCCTGCCGAACATGCCGTAAAACGGCATTATGGAATCGCAAATAAGGAATATAAGTTGATTCATTTCTATTATGACGTGGATGTATGGGAACTCTATGACCGTGCAAAGGACCCAAATGAGATCAACAACGTATATAATAATCCCGAATATGCAGATGTCGTTGCCGAAATGAAAGTTAAACTCGAGGAAATGCGCAAAAAATATAAGGATACTGATGCGCTCAACGATCAATTTATTCAGCGTTATAAGGACAAAGGGATTATTAAGGAGTAAGTAAGCAAAGAGCAGTAAACAGTTAGGTGTTAGGAAAAATTGTTTTTTTGGATTTGAGCCCAGGTTCTATTTCCAAAACTTTTTCTTACGTACTGAATAGGCATCCTGTAATACTTCGATTAAAATGGTATCGTCGATTTCATCAAGGGACCTATACCGCAGCGACTTCATCATTTTTCGGCCAGCAGTGGTCATATGTTCAAGATTAATAGTAAGGTGAGCGGCGTTCCAAAAACCAAGATCTACATAATCTTTGCTTTGGTTTAAATAACAATACGGCCTTCCATCGACATAATAAAAGGGAATCTTGTATTTATATTTTAAAACCACATCGGGAGCGGTGCGCTCAATAACTGATTGTAGATGCAATAATATACTTCGAAAAGGTTCAGGCTTGTCAAGAATATAGGTTTCAGCAGGGTTCATCGGCAATAATTATTTTTAAAACAACAAATACAGGCTTGGTCCGTTTGTATTTCATAGACTAATTTACTTTTTTTCATGGGCTTCGGCATTTTAAAAACCAACCTATTTCACAGAAAACTTTTGCTGCTCACGGCATTGGGTATCCTGATATTGGCCTATCGTGTATATTTGACCCAATCAACAGATTTCACCTTTTTATTGTGGAACCTTTTTTTGGCGACCATTCCGCTTTTCCTTTCCAAACAATTAGTGTTGCACAAAAACATTGGAAAATCAAAGATTTCACAAATAAGTGTGCTCATTTTATGGGTTTTGTTTTTGCCGAATAGTCCGTATATAATTACCGATCTAATTCATTTAGATACTAGTAGACCTACCATTTGGATCGACCTCTTAATGTTTTTTATTTTCGCCCTTAATGGTCTTATACTGGGAGTGCTGTCAATGATGGATGTTTTTAGTTTTCTACGTAAAGGAAACCATCCCGTATTGGCCAATGGTATTCTATTGATTGTATGCCTTCTTAGTGGCTACGGAATTTTTCTTGGTCGATTTCTTCGGTTCAATTCTTGGGATATTATCGCAAGACCACTTTTATTATTTCAAAGCCTTTTCAATTCACTTTTTATCGTGCAGGCCTGGTTATGGATCTTTGGCTTCGGCAGTTTTATCTGGGTCTCTTTTTGGGCATTAAAACCCTTTTTAAGAGGCACCAACGGCATGAATGTACGGGATGCCAATCTTTAATTTTGCTTAACATACGGGTTAAATAAGGTTTACATCAGGTTGTGTATTTTTATATAAAATATACCACCATGAAAAAAATACTACTACTTCTCGTCTTTTTAAGTTTATACCAAGGTTATTCCCAATCGCATTCCCATGGCGGGGCAACCCCCATGACCTTTCCCGATATTGAGGGCTATACAACCCTAAAGACCGATTTACATATGCATACCGTTTTTTCCGATGGAAATGTCTGGCCCACAATTCGGGTACAGGAAGCGCTACGCGAAAATCTGGATGCCATTTCGTTGACCGAACATTTAGAATACCAGCCCCATAAAGAAGATATTCCGCACCCTGATCGCAATCGCTCATTCGATTTGGCATTGGCCGAAGCCAGGGAACACGATTTATTGATCATTCGCGGTTCTGAAATTACCCGCTCCGCACCTGTCGGTCATAATAATGCCGTTTTTATTACGGATGCCAATAAACTTTTAATCGAAAAACCAGAAAAAGCCTTTGCCGAAACAAAAAAACAAGGAGCTTTTGTGTTTTGGAATCACCCGGCATGGCACCGACAGCGCCCGAAAGGAAACCCCATTTGGAGTGATTTTCAAATTGAACGGGCAAAAAAGGGGGAATTGCATGGTATCGAAGTCATCAACACCACCGACTATTCCGAAGAATCTTTAGCCTTGGCGTTAGAACAAAACTTAACCATCATGGGCACCAGTGATATTCACGGACTTGTCGATTGGAGCTACACCGAAAAAGGAAACCACCGCCCCATCACTTTGGTCTTTGCCAAGGATAAAAGCTTAGAAAGTTTAAAAGAAGCTCTTTTTGCCGGCCGAACCGTGGCTGTTTACAACTCACTTTTAGTTGGTCGTGCAGAATATCTGAAACCATTACTAGCAGCCAGCATCAAGGTAAACAGTGCCTCTTATATCGAAAAAACCCAAGTATTGAAAGTTGAACTTGAAAACACTACGAGCAGTGATCTTTTGTTCGAAAATGAAATGCCCTATACCTTTTACAGCAGTTCCCCTGTTTTTGAAATAGAAGCCGGAAAAACAAAAACTTTACAAATCAAAACTTTGGAGCCCTTGCAAAATATTGAATTACGATTAAAGGCGCTAGGTGCCTATATAGCGCCTAAGGAGCACCCTATTATCGAATGGAAGGTTTCAGTAGATTAATCATTGAAGCGTTTGCACCGAATAAAAAACCTCGACTGATGGTTTGTTTTTTTAATTGAAATCTGGTTTCAATTTAGCTCAAAAATTAAGCTAACGGCCCTATGAAAATCTATTCCTTACCATCAACATAATCTTGTAGATAGGTATAGCGTTCGGTAAGTTTTCCGTTTTTGGTCATTCGGGCACGTTCTAAAATACCATCGGCATCGTTATTAAAAAACGAGGGGATGACATATTTCACAAAGGCATCGCCAAAACCTTCACTTGCATCCCGTGGAAGCTCGGCGGGCAAGTTATCGACCGCCATTACGGCAATGGCCGATTCATCTTTATAATCCACCTCCTGCTCTGATTTTGGGTCATAACCATAAATTGGATCGGCAATGGTAGAAGCACGAGTCGTCGATGCGACCGGGCCATCAATATCACAGCTCACATCGGCCACCACTTTAATCTTAAAATCGGGATGCTTTGCATCGTCGCGCGTAAAGAGATACGGAGCCCCATCACCATAAAAATGACCTGCGATATAAAAATCGGTCACCTTTGCAAATCTGAAAAAGTTGGATTTGTAGTGGTCTGGGTTTTCAAAGAAATCGGCCATAGAGCCTTTTACGCCGTCTTTTCTTAGGTTGTATTCAGAAACATCGATCTGGCAATACACAGGTACATTAAAAGTGTCTTTTAAGTAAGATTCAACACCTACCTCCTTTAGGCCCATTCCATCTAACATTTCTTTCGCGCCATTACCCACACGACCTTTTCCTGTCAGTAAAATCTTGATATTTGGGAGCTTTATTTTTCGAAGTTCTTGTAGCAATGCTTTTTGGTCTGCCAGCATCTCGGCTTTTGGAAGGTCAAATTCTCCGAATTTCCTACCATAGGCACGAATACCGTTATAGGCCCCAACGATACCGGCATACCTACCAAAGGCCACCAAGCGCACCCCATCAGCATTGGTAATGACCTCATGGTCGTAAAACTCGATATTCTTTTCTAAAATAGCCCGCAACAAGACTCTGTTATAGGGTTGCTTTTTGATGGTATGGGAAAAGAAAAAGTATTTTTTATTTGGAATTAGGGCATCTATCGGCACTTCTTTTACCCCGAGCAGCACATCACAGTCTGAAAGGTCATGGGTAACCTTGATTCCCATCTCTTTATATTCAGCGTCGGTAAAGGTACGAATGGGTGAAGCCTCAACACTGATCTTGGCAATATTGTGATTGTCCAAGACTTTTTGACAGGCCGCCGGTGATAGCACTACCCTTTGGTCGGGCGGTGTTTTACGTTCTCTTATGATTCCGAATTTCACGTTTTATACTTTTTAATACTATGATAATCAGTAAATTAAATTACAAAAAAAAATATTCCTAACTGCTTACTTTGAACACAAGTGCTAGTTCTATTTATTTAAAAAGTGCAACTTCAGTATTGAAAATGAGTTTCTTATTATGTACTTGGTACAAAGTTTGCTTTAAATGTAGTAGGATTATCATGGGTAAGCAAACTTTTCTTAGCTTTGCTGCCCGCATATTTTATACGGATAATAAGTTTGTTCTGAAAAGGTGTTATGCGTTAGGGATAGAGGCAGGTACCCCGCCTTTGAGCAGCTTCGGCTGGACAGGGGGTGTACGGCCGATAGCCCGACCCCTTAAGGTTTTTTGCCGCAAGGGGTAACGCCATAAGAAACCCTTTTATACATTTTTGGGATGTATGGCAAAGGAACAAAGTTGAAAAAGATTGCCGCTTTTGCGGAGATAATATGTTCTTTGAAAAAACAATGAGATGTTTTAGGCCCTTCGACTACGATCAGGGCATAATTCGATAGCGCAAATCTAAGATTTGCTACCTCATTACGGGGCCGACTGGTTTTGACAGCGAGACCAATGGCAATGTAAGCATGTCGAGCGCTGGAATACAGCTCGTTAATCTCATATTTCACACTTTTAATTGGCGATAATAATTACGCTCTTGCCGCATAATCTGAATTATAGTAGGATATGCCTCGTCTCTACTAGGTAGAGAAGCGAGATGTTCCTGAACAGCCCTTGTTGACGGCGGTTCATTTAGGAGCACCAAAAAAGTCAACATAAGGGTGTTATGGCTTCGGTAACGCCACCAAAATCTTAAGAAGCTAAGTGTACGATAGGCCGTTTTCAGTCGGTCGTGCATCGAAAACCAAGTGAAGACTAAACATGTAGAAGGCATTGTAATTGCTTGTTTGGACGAGGGTTCGAATCCCTCCGGCTCCACGATTAAGCTCAAAAGCCACACCGACAGGTGTGGTTTTGTTGTTTTATGAAGAAATTGAGTATGCTCAAGATTTCGGAATAATATAACAAAACCAGCGCACAGCACGTGGCTTTGCATTTAGAGGACTGTAGCCCCCTGGGAAAAACGAAGGTAATCCCTCCGGCTCCACTTTTGAAGTACCAATTTATACTAAAATATTGTAAATAGTTGATTTACAATATTCTTAAACTTATTTAATATCAAATATACCCAAATCTTGGCTAGAGAATGTTTTCCTTATAGCCCTATTTTCCATTTTAATTATTTTCTAAGACGTTTTTGGCCCAGCCGGATGGTAAGGCATTGACCAAGATTATTTTCATTAAAACTCGAAGCTTAAACTACGTATTTATTTGATAACCTTTATTTCAATAAATTTTGTATTTATTTGGTGTGTTTTGGTATTTGGTTAAAACTTAGAGCAGAGTTTTCTAACACAATAAAGAATCATTAAATTTTAGCTATTCATAAAAAATCTCATATAACTGAAAGATAAATCTCAAAATTTTTATTGACGCACCATTAAGATTTGTAAGATTTTTGGTATATTTAAATGCCTCATTATCATGCTTTTCCTTGTAATTCGAACCAATCCAAACGAACCATGACGGAAAAGGAACTCCTTCAGGCTCCCCCCAAGCAACTTTTCAAACTCAGCAAGCTCATTAATCAGGGCGTTATATCTTACGATGATTTAGCTGATATTATACCTGGTATTCTTCACATAAATAATCGTGAAGACCTAGCGCTTGAATATATCTCTAAAGAAGGGTGTAATATATTACGCTATTCGCTAGAAGAATTGAGAACATTAGGAGCTGAAGTCTTCGAAAAACACCAAAGTCATTTCACCAGAACCATTACTTACCCAAAGTTAATGGCCGAAATCGGTAAAGATGACCCGAATCATGTCATTCCTTTTTTTCAGGATTGGCAGTATGAAGAAGATGAAAAACCCGTTTTTCATTTTACTTCAACCAAGATATTGAACAACACCCAGCTTATTTCAATATCACTTTTCCCTGATAGAATTGAGTACCTGACCAATGCGGTCAATCGTTTGTTTGGTATGAACAAGACCTATGACAAATACTTCTGCTGCTATAAAAAAATGACAAAACGAGAAAAGGAAATTCTGGGTTTTTTAGGTCAAGAACTTTCTAGAAAGGAAATCTCAAACCTACTTTTTATAGATGAAAAAACGGTAAAAAAACATTGTGAAAATATTTACAAAAAATTGAATACTTCAAAGCGTACTGAGCTTGAGAAAATAGCTCGGGCCTTTGCAACTATTTGAAAAATAGGCCGGATGGCGTATTCTACAAAAATTATTTTTTAAATACTTTTAGAAGATAGCGAAGTTTCCTATGTTTTCATTATGTCCGGCCGATAAATAAAAACGAGTTCCCTCCACTAAGGAATAAAACAAACTAATCAATCAGATAAAAAAAATGGTCAATTTAATTTTTTGTCTTGTTCTCGCTGGCATTACTGCCGGATTGGTAAATTACTTCTACACCTATTTATCCCTGCCCACCGAGCCAACAAAGAAGGATGATTCAGTGAAAATGACAGAAACCGGAAAGTCTTGGGGTTTTCCTGCACTCACTTGGCAATTAGCTTTGACAGGTTATATCATAATTGGAATTGCGGGTTCCATGCTCACTCCGCTTCTTGATGCCATAGTAGGTCTCAAAGGTATAGATGCCAAATTTGGTGAAAATCTACTAGTAGTATTTGGTTATGGTTTAGTATTCGGTTTCACTACTAATCAAATAATTACTAGCATATCAACTAGTATATTAAAAAAGGTCGAAAAGTTATTTGCGGACAAACAACGCGTCGAGACTTTTAGTAATTCCTTGAACAACGTAGAGACCCAAATTGATTCGAAAGAGCTTTCTGTTTGCCCCAATTCGCTTGATTGGGAGAAGGCTCCAAATTATGAAGCAAAACCATTAACCAATTTAAAATGGGCGAATAACTTGTCAAAAGATAAATTTGGTTGTAGCCGAAACGGTGGCACTAAATTCCATGCAGGGATAGATTTGCATGCCCCAGTTGCCAGCGAATGTTTCGCTTTATTCAGTGGCACTATAACCGACGTTGGCTATGGAAATAGCCTTGGAAAATATATCGCTTTACAGTTTATTAAACATGGAAAACCTTATGGGGCCGGTTATTGTCATTTAAGCGAAGTAAAAGTAAAAAAAGGAGATATAGTAAATTCAGGACAAGTCATAGGACTAACCGGAACTAGCGGTAATGTTGGTGATGACAAACCTCATTTACATTTGGAAATTCATAGAAACAAATGGCGAACCTATTCTTCAACAGAAAAGCGCTCGAAAGCCGCATTAGACCCTAACCATTACGTATAGAAATCTCAAAATATATTCACCAAAATAGCCAACTTGTAGAAAAATATTTGAAAGATGTCAATCAAGCTTATCTAAGATTATTGGTAGTTTTTGATAATCTGGAAACGAATTATACCGTGTATACTTGCTTTGTTAAAATTAATTTAACAACTAATAACCAACACCAAACAAAGTTGAATAGATCTAGAAAGAGCTTCTTACCAACTTCCACTCTAGGTACAGTGGGTGCGCTTAACTTACTTAGCTGTGTAGGCATTAAAACGGTATTACAAATAAACTTAGGGAGCCCAGGATGAAAAATGAGCATGTTAAAAAGAATAAGTTTTTATAGGTTTATTTGATTTGTCCCTTAATAACTCACTCAATATAGTTCGAAATCTCTGTAAAAATTAACTTTTATACTGGCTTTAGTTCAAGTAAATCTTAATTTTTTTAAGATCAACCAACATTAATAGTTATGTCAGATAATAAATATTCTCGAAGAGAATTCATCAAGAATTCATCTTTGGTTGCTCTTGGTAATTTTAATCTACCCCCTATTGCTCTCAGTGAATTCTTTTTTGAAGAGAATTTTAATCTAAAAGCACCGTTAAGTCCAGACTTAATTTTAAACCTTGTTCGTTCAAGTGACTTGTTGAACGTACAAATTGAATTTTTTAATGTCTATGTAAAGGGCAATTTTGTGCATAGGCTAATACAAGATCAAGAGTCTTTTATACGGGTCATTCTTCCGTCCCAGCATATTGCAGAAGAGCTAGTGTTGAATTCTTCAAAACTAAATAAAAAATTCTCCTTTCTATCTGGTAAATCGGTCTTGGCATTTCGTTGGGTGAGTCCTAAAGACAAACTGAAGCTAAACCCAAAAAATATTCTGAATTGGAATGACAATTTTCAATTGGTGAGTTTGGGAGATTTTCTGACTGATGTTATAGACTCGGACCCAAATTCTAATCAAGACCGGTTCAAAAAGACACGTGTAGAAGACCTTTCAATATTTCAAATAGAAGATTCGAAAAACCAAAAATTGATTTTTAATCAACATGGCAAAGCTTCTAAATTTTGGCCCATAACCAATTTAGAAGTTCCCTATAAAATGTATTTGTCTCCTATTCCTCCGTCTTTTGAAAATGATTCAGGTGACAAAACCAAAACATTAAGGTCATTGGGTTCCTTTGTATTTGATTCAAACAGTTCGACGATTTTAAAAAAGGGAAAAAGAAATAGTCTTAAATTCAGAATCGTCAAAATCTGGGAAAATGACTTGCAATTTCAAGATTTACTAGGTCAAAAAACAAGTGCACGTTTTAAAGTTATTGGCATTAATAAAGATGAAGAGAACGCTGAGCCCAATGAACCCGAAAATTGTGAATGTGAGAACCGTACTATTGAACTTTTACCTTCTCCGATTCATCGAAAAGAGTTGAATGAACTTACCATGTTGCCAGAATGGGATCGCGATGTTGCCTCAGAACCATTCAAGATTTCTGCCATTGGTACCTCAGCCAATTTAAAGTACTACAACGAATACCCCACCAAAAACACTTCCATTGTTGGATGGGAGCAAGAAATCAAGTATGCTCGGGATAATAAAGTCAGCATTACTTTTAGGGCAATAGACATTTTTACGGGCCTTAAGATTTTGGTTTCAATTAAGGCCGAGCGCAAATTCACTGGAGGCAAGTCCTATCTTTTAAAACGCTATTATTTGGATTTTATGGAGAGGGAAAAGTCTTATGAACATGGCCATGCAATAGGAATTATGACTTGGTCCAAGATAACAGCCCTATCCAATGGAACCTATTTCAATCCTCTCAAACCCAGTTCAGAAAATTGGTATCATGTGCAAAGTGAAAACAATAGTGAAAACCCCGACAATCCAAGAGATTATAGAGAGTTGAACGACTTGACCTTCGAGTATATCGGTATTGACAAGTCGGGCAATGAACATCGTTTCTCATCTAAAATGATATTCATCCCAGCCGAGAGTTACATGATTAAATCCGGAAAATATTGTTATCAGCCTGATTGTAGTTTGCCTGCGGTACCTTATGGGCCTAAAAAAGAAGTTCATATTAAGCACTTAGGTGGTCTTGAACTGAAAAATCTACATGTAGATGCCGAAGATGGTGCTTTTTCTATTTCAGAACGTTCTTATTCCTTTACACTTAAAAAAGTGTTCAATGATCAAGAAGATCTTAAAAAGAAATTCAACGATATAGCCAATATTCTTGGAAAAACCGAAAACCGAGTTGTTCACTATTCATTTAGACCCAACTCGGAGATTACTTATGCTAAATTGGAGCGTTTAAAACAGAATAAAGATGAAGTACTAGGATCCATTACTCAAACCTCTGAAAACTCCAACTTTTACACAGCTTCACAATTTTTCCTTCCTTTAAGCAACAAATCACTTTATGAACGTGGTAGGTATTCAGGTGATGATTGTTTTAATGAAAAATATCCGTTAATACCTTTCCTACATCACGCAAAAATTATAGTATCCCAAATAGATCAGATTGAAGGTATAAGTAGCCTTAGGACAGTCGGATTGGCCAAATCATACTTTAAGTTTAAGGAAGACAATTCAAAACGCGGAGAAAAAACTGAAGAATTCAGAGATGAGAATCCCGCAAGGTTGATTTTTAAGTTTATTGAAAACAATCCGAAACTTGTTGACAAGATAAATACTTCAATTCTTACACCGATTGAACAAAAAGAAGAACCCCTAGAAAATTTCTTTGCCAAGAATTATCGGGAGGCCGGTGGAATGGTCAATCCTGGAATCAAAATATCACATTTATCGGTTTTGGATGAAGGTGTTATTTATGACGAATCACACAATACACAGTTTCAAAAGGGAAGTAATTACTTTGAGAATAATAAAGCGGAAAGAACCCGAGAATCAGGTTCAATAATAATATCTCCACCAGTTCAAACCATCTCAATTTTTGATGGTCTTGATGCCTCTATTTGTGGAATTTCTCTAATAGATATTCTTGAAACGTCCTTGCCCATTGAACAAATACCCAAATTCAATTTTGTAAAGGATATTGAGGGGACATTTGAAAAGATTGAATCGTTGGTCAATAATTTGGAGGATGTTTATTCAACTTCAAAACAACAATATGAAAATGCTAAACTATTACTTGAAGAAACTCGTGAGAATATTAGTGATTATGAAAGTAGGATTAAGGATTTAGAACTTTCAGAAACCTTAAGCTGGTTGAAATCTTTAAAAAACTATTTTAATGAAATTAACAGTTTAAATCAACTTGAAATTTTTCTGGAGAATGAATATGAAAGTGTTCAAAACGGAATCAGTTCCTATGTTAAACAGATTCTTCCGTATGAAGAAAAAATATATCAGGACACATGTTGCCCTGAAAATGAAATCAAATTCATTTTTAATGAGCTTAGCTCACAAATAAATACTGAGCTGGATGAATCTTCTGTGCTCAATTTGGTCTCCATACTTTTTGGTTTCTCGGAATTAAATCATAAACAAATTCTCGAAATTGCAAGAATACGTTTTCTAGAGAGCATAGTTCAAAACCCAGATTCATGGGAACAATTAGCTCAGTTTATCAAAATCATTGAAAATGCATCACAAATTTTTTCGGAAAAGCAGAAAAAATATGACACATTTTTGAAAGCTCTGTATGTGGTTGCACAATTTTGCCCCAAGTTTGTTAAAGCTAAAAAGAACCAAGCATTGCAGACTTGGGAGAGCATTTTTCGAAAAGTTGAAAATGCAAATTTTGATGGTATAAACAATATAAAGCCAGAAGAATACAGAAAACGGCTAGAAGGGTGGATTAAACAATCCGAAAACATACTAAATAGCTATCAACAATTTAGAACAATCTTTAAGTTATTCAATTTTGGTCATTATAAGTTTGAGGCCAGAAGACTGAACCTTAAAAACTTCGATCTAGGTATTCAAGAAGAACTGGAAAAAAGATTAGTTGAGCAATACTTCAATTCAATTGAGAAAATTGAGATTCAACAGGCTGATTTCCCTAATAAACATGCTGCATTAGATTACATTCAGAAAGAAATAAAGAAACTAAATGGTATAAATAATCTACTCTCTAACTACGAAATTCATATCAAGACTTTTGACAAAATCATTGAAAGCAATGAAGCTTTAGATCTATTTGACATTAGTGATATAGTTGAAGAAAATCTCCAGAATCTAAAAAATTTACTTGTTACAGAAAAAGCCAAGTTTAGAAAACTTGAAAATGAAATTAGGAATTTTGGCAAGAACCTACTTAATGATTTTGATGCGCTTCGTGATGAATATTCTAAAAAGCTTGCCGATTTGGAGTTTGGGGGTCCGGAGTACCAAAGAATCAAAACACGGCTTAAAGAAATTGATGAGTTAAAGTCAAAACTTAGCGAAGCTTCAAAACAATCCCTAAACTACCAATTTACTACAAGGAATTTTGTTAGGAATGAAGTAGGGCCTGTAGAGTTTATTCCTTCAAGAATCACTGAATTAGAAGTTGATGTTCAATACAATATAGAATTCGATGTTTCAGAATATAACCAATCACCAAAGATTGCCAATCAAACGTTTCATACAAAGACCAAACTCAATGATTTTGATATTAACTTCCTCAAATTAATTACCATAAGATTTGAAAAAGTCTCCTTTATCAGCGGTACAGATTTGAAAGATGATTTTGATGTCAAAATCAGACATGTTGAGTTTGAAGGAGTATTGGCATTTGTTCAGGCCTTTCAGAAGTATCTAAAAACTGTCAACAAAAATTTAATATTTCATGTTGATAGCTCAGGGGCCAGTATTGGATTTGCAATTCCATTGCCTGATATACCTGCCGGCCCCTTTCTTTTCTTTAATATGAATTTTGCAGCTCTGCTAACATTGCCATTTGATTCCAATAAAGCCATGCGATTTAGATTTGGCCTGGGATCACCTTATTCCAAATTTGGTCTTACGTACTTAGCTTTTGGTGGTCAAGGATACTTCAACATTATCGTGGAGCCTAAAGATGGAATAGTGGCAATGGAGGTTGTACTTGAATTTGGTGCAATTTTCAATCTAAACATCGCTGGCATAGTCAAAGGAACAGCTTATCTAGTTGGGGGAATCTACATATATAAATCAAAAAAGCCAGAAGAAGAACAATCTGTAATCAAAGGCTATATTTTATGCGTAGGTCGTTTTAATATTATTGGATTGTTTTCGGCAGCAATCACTTTTTATTTAGGCTTAGAGAGTAAAGGAAATGGACTACATGGAATATGTACGGTAAGGGTCACCAAAAGATTTTCAAGATTTTTTAAGGTTTCTGTGCAATGTACCATGGAAAAGCAGATTGATGGAACTAAAAAACAACAACATTCTGCTGAAGAAGCAAATCCTGACCCGGAGATAAGCTTTATTGAAGGAAATCTTTTCAGAAATATGAATTCAATTTTACCTACAACTAATGAACTGTATATCACTTTTAAATCTAATAAGGGGAACTCAGAACATGAATTTGATATTGGTCTAAAAAACCTAGAAACAGCAGAACAATTTATGTTTAACAAAACAATTGAAGAAGACCCAGACAGGCAGCACAAAATTATCTGCTTTTCGAGGGAGAATGGATTTAACGGAATTGATAACTGGGATGGTTATAGCTTGGTGCTATTCAAAAAATCCAAAGTAACAGGTATTTACGAGTCTGAAAAAATCATCTATAACGCCCAAAATGGAAAGAGTGGAGGGTCGGGTAATATCGATATAAACGAAGAAATTCTCGCTGCAGATATTGATTATTATGCTAGTTATTGCTAAACATTGACATATGTTAACTTACACAAGTACTTCAGGAAATCTTACCAACAATAGCAATATTGAAATTTACCCCAATGGAGTTAAATTATTAGACAACAAAGTTCATTTGCATTTTAAGGCTATAATTACCATACATCCTTCAACTAATCTTGAAGACAAAATCAACTGCAAAAACTTTGAAGAAATACGGGATAGAATCAATACGCAGGTTTTGTGGTATGAGCTCAGAAGTAATGAAATCAAATTTGATTTAAACAAGAATGCTTTCGGTGAAAATGTGAACCCATATATTGTTGATAAATTCGAATTGACCGACATTATAAGCCGAACTTCAACTTTTTATAACAATTTCCAATTTGGTCGTCATCTAAAGAACCAGCAACTCTTTTGTTCTTTTAAAGATTTTTTAGGCAAAGAAGAATACACCCTCATTGGAGATAGGTTAGGTTCTGAAGATGGCCCTATATCTCAATATGAAGAAATTGAAGATAAAAATGCGAAATCTGACTATGACAATAAATTGTTTGAGGAGAAAACCGGAGATGATATTCTCAAGAAAAACAACTCTGATAGTAATGAGAAAATGAATTTCACCATACTCTATAATCACATTTTAGACCATCCAATAGTTGCAGAAGCTTACTATGGGGTCATTCGTAGTTTTTACATTCCAATCAATACGATTGAAAATGTATTTGAATCTAAACAGAAATATAAAATTTCTTTACCGCTACCAGAAAATAATGTAGGCAATACCAATTCGGATTGCGAAATTGATGGTAGAGAAGAGTTTCCATTCTTGTATTTTAAAATCGGAGAAAAATTTTATAACGGACTATTTACTCCCTTTCTAGCTAATGACCACCTTAAAAAAACATATATCGATCAATTTGATTCCTACAAAAGTGAGTTGGATTCAAATTCCAAAAACATAAAATCCAACCCAGAAGGGTTCTTTCTCAAGGGAATATATCATACAACTGAAGGGGGTACGCAAGAGAATACAATAGATAAAAAACGAGATCCATTTGAATGCAAGGAATATCGATGCGGATTTAATGTAATTAGTTCGTCTCTAAGACCTGAAGAAGGCGAACCTAATCAACCTTTATTCAATTCACTTAGTATTCATCGCGATATTGTTACGTTGGTTAAAGAGGGTGGGATAGACTTTTCAGTATTGACATCGGGCATTATGTACCCTAAAAGCGATATTGTTATCGGTAATAAGGCCACAAGAACCAATCTTTTTGCGCGATGGAATGGAAATAATTTATTGGTTAATCGAAATGTAGAAAAAAGAGAGACTCCAAAAAAACTGGACAAGTCAAACTTGGAATACTATGATGAAACCATTTTTATAGAAGAAAAATGTTTCAAAACCAAACAAACGTATGTTCCCGGTGGCAATGTTCAATTGCTAAATTCTTTAAAGTATGCTTTTTATCTGAGGTACGTGATGCCTACGGGTTACTATATTCCTATCAAAAAAGAATTGAAATTGGTTGATGAGACTCAAGTCAATTATATGATTACTGTTGAGGATATCTTTGGGGCAAAGGAAATCTTCGATAATGAAAATCATATTGATTGGAACAATTCTTTTGGAGGAAAAAAATATCAATTAAATAAACCATCCATTTTAGCCCCAACAATTATTGGAAGAAAGTGCTATGAAAATGCAGGTAGTCGATTTGTAGACGGGCACACACATTTTGTAATTGATGCTACCAGAAACGAAAAAAAAGAGACCAGAATAATATATCCCCCTGTAATAAAGTTCCAGGATTTCAAATTTGAAGGGAACCTTTCAAAAGAAATGCTTAATTATAAAGACGCGAAGGAATTTGCCAAGGACTGTATGCAATTGGAAAAACGTTCCGGCGAAAAACCTAAAACTTGTCAAAACTTAAATTATAAAGTACAATATCTGGCTGATTTAAGGGCAAGTGACCTAGTCATTTACCCGGGTGATTTAAAAACCACAAATTCATTGAATTATTGGGAAAAAGAGAATACTTTCAAATTTTCATCCAATTATCCATACTACACTAAAACCAGAGGTAAAAAGCTTAAAGTAAAAAAGCAAGCCGATACATATCATTTGTTATTTGAAGGGGACGAGGTTTTTAAGAAAGGTTTGGGTAAAGGACAGCATGTGTTCTATTTAAAATCTAATCGCCTAAATTCAAAAGTTTTATCAGGTCCAACAAAGATAGAAGTATCCATTGTTGATTATCCAGATACACCAAAGGCAAAAAGGGAGTTCATTGAGGAGGTAATTGACAATACTAAAATTAAGAGACGCTATGAGAACCTAAATGAATGGTCTTTTGAATTTAAACTAGAAACTAATGTCAACGAAAATAGCTACGAAGACATATCAATGTTTTCAATAAAATACTTGCAAGAGGCCTATTCTTTAAAACTTAGGGAAGACAATCTTAAGCAACTGAAAAGAGAATATATAAACTCTGAAATCTTAGGGTGTAAGCAAGTGAATAGATACGATGACGATTTGCTAAATGATGAATATCCTTATGAGATGTTTTTACAAAAGGAGGGTAGCGTTACTTCCGATTCAGGTTTAGTACCAACGGTTTATCCAAAAGAGTATAAATTAAGTTTTAAACTCCCCTCCAAACATATTGAAAATAACGAGTTAGTATTTCAGATGGAAATTGCCAATGAAACACGTGTAAAAGTGGGGTATGCCAACAATGGCGAAACCGGGCCGATTTTGAGAATTCATTTGAATAAGGAAACTTTGATTGATTTAGATAAAGATTTGGAAGTTGAAATCCACATTTTTTTCGACATCATAATCAACCTCTTTAAGCTCAAAATTATCCAAGGCAGTGAAGAGAAAATACTCGAATTGCCTGAATTGGTCTATCCCTATCTCAATTTAGAAAGTGTAAAAATCAGTGACGAACTGGAGTTCTCTGAGCTTGAGTTTATGGAAAATAGTTTTATAACCGATGGTTTCGTTCCAGGTTCTGAATCGACAGGTTTTCTCTCGATGATTTTATCAGAAAACGATGAACACTTTATAGACTTTTCGCGCTCTGCTGAGCATATTGTTATCGGTCAAGAACAAAATCCATTTGCCGTAGAAAGAAGAATCCGCTTGTTTGCATCATCAGCAATGCAAGCATTCTTTAGAGACCCCGAAGAAGATTTAAAAGAGTTTGACATTGGCACAAAAGGCAGTATTCTTTGTTTAAGCATTCCCAATAATGTGAAACCAACTACTCCCAAAGTAGAGACCGACATACTTTTATTATCTGAATTGGATGATAGGTGGCGTGATAAAGATTCTAAGTTTATAAAAGAACATTATACCCAGCAATTATTGCGAATCACCATGGAAAGGGATTTTATGCGTGAGGGTAAAAACAAGTTGGGTATTATTCTAAGTAAAATAGATGAAAATTGTAATCACATGATTGATGATGATGTATCCGCCATTGGAGAAGACATCACAAAATTGAATGAAAAAGATTCATGGTCTACCAATAATTTGAAGGAATATCTCAATGTCAATTCTAATTATGAAGAACTAAAAAAATATTTTGGTAATACAGAGATACACTTAATTAATGGGGAAGAATACGAAATATTACATTGTAATCCGTTTTATAATACCTCAATAAAAAAATGGCAGGTTATACTTCCTTTTAAAAAATTGGAGCAAAAAGAAACCGCGTTCATCAGATTGTCTGTTTTGAAAATTGCAAATGGACTATATGAAGATGAAAAGACGACCTATTCGAATATAACAGAGCCAATTATCACTCCAATTTACAATTCAAAACGATTTGGCCTGCAAAAATTGAGGGGTGCAGAAAGAAAAACATTTAAGGTTTACAACAGTAGCACCTCCACTTACGAAGGCAAGCTAATGGCCATATTGGTAAGTAATCGACGCTCTAAGAAAGAACTTTACAATATTAGTACTGACAGCAGCGACCTATTAACAGATTATCATGAATTTAAATCGCTTGATATCGAAAATACAGGCAAGGCACTTTTAACAAAAAAAAGAGAAGTAAAAATACAAGCAATCAATGGAAAATTTGTTGAGGTATATGAGTTTGAAACACACCAAAATGAAAATCTAGGCGAATTTATTGATATTTCATTAGGGCAAGTTTTCATTGATCTAAACCCATTATTCGATGAACGAATTAAAGGGCTTCGACTTATTCATATGGATAGGTTTAAAATTTAATTGAATTAAAAATTGAAATTCATGCGGGTAATTAAATTTCTATTTGTTTTTGTTGTTATCATATTCTCCCAAACAACTTTTGCCCAAAAGAAATCTGTTGAAATATGGATACGAGCCTTTATTCCGAATGCCGAAAATTCTGGGGCTGCTGGTGATTATATAAAAGAAGTCGGAGGTAAAGGGTCAGTAGTAAAGTTAACTGCTTGCCCATTTAATCGCCCAACTTTTGCCTGTTTTTCTACAGACGATAGAAGTTTTTCTACAGATTGTTCACTTACCTCACGAGTCGAAACAAAATTTACAATTCAAATGGAAGGAGAAAAAGTAGAGATAACGCCAAAAAAAAACAGATCAAGTATAAAGGGAATAACCAAGTTCATGGATTGTGAAACAGGAAAAATGAACAATTATTCAACTGGAATTATTGAAAGAGACCATTTAGGCAAACCATATTTTGCGGACGGACAGGTGCAAATAATTGGCCAAGTTCAGACCGTAATAAATATTATTCCTGTTGTTGGTGAATATGTTACACCCTCGATTGATTATAGTTTTGATATTATTTGGTCGCCTAACGAATCAAAAATAAAAATGAGTTTAACCGCAGGTAATTTTCCAGCTATCGAAGCCTATGTAAGGACACCAGGAAATGAATGGCAAAATATGTTCCAAAATTTACCCTTAGGCACACCTTGTGCACTTTTTGGTGATATATGGGGAGGAGGAACCAATAGGAATTCTAAAGAGATTAGTCTAAATCCAGAAATACCTCAACAAACAAAAATTACATTTTCTGAACTTAAAGAAGCATTTCCCATAAAAAAAGAGGTCGATAGAGAAAAACTGTTTACAAAAATATTAAAAGGAGGATGGCCTGAGTTACTCCCTGACACAATAAATTATAGAAATACATGTGCCATTCGCTTGTCTGTAGCTCTGAATAAAACCAAATTAAAAATTGAACAAGAGTTTTCAAATGGAAATCATAAGGATAGTAATGGCAATTTTATAACTGTCAATGTTCCCACAATGAGGGATTTTTTGAATGGAGTCTTAGGTGATAGTAATTGGGGAATGAGTATGTCATCTGTAGAAGAATTTAACCAAATAAATAATATCCCAATAAAACAAGGCATTATACTTTATACTTTTCCAAGGAGCTGTAATGGAAATCCCATTACAGCATTTGGGCACGTGGATTTATGGGATGGAAAAAAATGCTTATCAGATTGTCCACCTGGGGACACTAACTGTGCAGTAACCATAGAGCTTTGGGAGCTTGATTAAAACCTTAAGTTTTTGAAAGTTCAAGACTTCAATAAGCTTTAGGTATTTTTTCTATGACAGATAGAAACTATGAATCTATATTCCATAATTGCAAAGTTTTCTTCAATTAGGAATCGGAAGTTTTAGAAAGTCACCTATTCGGTGAGCACAAAAATCCATCCCTCCGAAAACTCCAATATACAAGCGATTTCCGAGTAAAGTTCTAGTGCCTCCGGCTCCACTTACACCCTCCTAAGCTCGCGCAAAGCGACGAGCGAAGGAGGGCTTTTTTTTTAATGTTTGTATATAATGGTTCGGGTATTTTATCTCTCGTAGGGCTCTGGTAGATGCAAATCTACCGACCAACATTCATCTTTTATTTTACAAAGGGGCCCATGCCTTCCGAAGCTTTCTTGGCCTAGGAAGATAATTTTGTTCCTAATATCTATATGAGCCTAACATCATCGAAAATAGAGCACAGCCATCAGTCTGAAATAAAAATTATCATATAAAGTCCATATCGGGAAGATTTTGTAGGGTTACTTCCGCCTTGCCCTTAAAATTCGCATACACGACGATATGCTCCGGACCCGGTTCAATTCCGGTTATCATTATATTTTCCATATTTCCGTTAAAAACTATCCCTTGTGAAGAGGGAATGCCCGATTGCAACTTTTCGTTCAATAGTGCCATTTTCGAGGCTATCATTTCGTTTAAATTAACGGATGCCTTGTCGAGCACTTTCCTGTAGTACATGCGATTGGCCAAAAATGCAAGGACCTTGTCCAACACAACATTCTTAGTTCCAAAATCGATTTTAAAAGCGCCTACCGACAGTCGACCCGATTCGGCATCAAAGGCCAGGGCAGCGTGAAGATAGAGGGGCACTTCTTTGGTCCACAACACTTTACGCATAAGACCGACGCGTAGCCCTAAGATTATATCATATTCCGGTAATGGGCTAACCTGTAGGCCCAAGCGTAAAATTTGACCCCTTTTTCGTTCACCCGTCCCGATTTCCATTCCAATGAGCTTGGTTTCCAACAACTGTCGCAAGACGGGATAAGGAATTTTTATGGGAAGTGTTAACCGTATATTTTTCATATCTATGTTTATTCCCTTTGAAGGTATGATGTTTTGAACAGTATTTGTACTTGAAAACAATTTGTCTTGAACGCTTTAAATCCGTAATCTTAAAAAGCGCCAAATGGGTCACTATTTGTATGTAATGGGCTCGCTGAATTGCCTTTGAATATTTATTTTTCCCAAAGACCCAAATTTCGGGTTAGAAAAATATGAACTTGAATCAAATGATATGACCAAGAAAGAATTATTAGGAAAAGAACTGAGCAACCTATATGCTATCGCCAAACAGGTAAATACCTATTTCGATGGTAGTGATATCAGTTTTCTCAATGAAAAAGTGAAAACTATTCTAAGCAGTTATGCGAAATTTAGTTGCACGAGCGAAGAACAGACTTCCCAGATGCTACGGAAAATGGAGGTCAATCCTGGCAACACCTCGGACTCCATAGTCAATGAAATCACTGAAAACCTTCATGATATTGTTAAAAGCGACCACAGCCCCACCATCAAAAACCTTGGCTATTCCCTCTCGTTAAATCGGCTTGTTGCATATCATAGGGCCAATATAGAAAATGTGGAACATTTGATGGCGAATTCTTGAGTTGTAGAAAAGCTAGGCGGAAATTCAGTTCGCTTTTAGGTTCCCTGTTCGTGGTATTTTAGCCGATAAAAACCAAGTAGTTGCATTTTCTGCGAATGTCTTTGCGGAGCGAATCCTCCAAAAAAAAAGAAGCGGGCCCTAGATAGGGACCCGCCATTTAAATTTGATTCTGTATTAATCAATTATTGCTACTTATGTTCTTCTAGAATTTCTGAAGTCTCGAGATCGTTTTGAATAAAGTCACGCTGTTCTCTTAAAATTTCCTTAATTCGGGCGGGAACCTGCGTTTCGGCCAGCACCTCATTGTATTCTTCGATGGCCGCTTTATCACCGCGTACCGCCTCTTCGAGCATAGCTTCATCATTATCACCCGAAAAAAAGGCTTTTACATCCATCCATGTACGGTGTATGCTCCCTTTGGTACTTCCATCGATGTCACCGTCGCCCAGATCTAGTCCGGAAGCTGCGTTTTTGAGCTGTACCAGAAAAAGCTTCCTGTTTTCGATCCTTCCCCTAAAATAACTTTTGATGGCCTCATCCTTGGAATTTTCGGACGCCTTGTCGAAACCCTTAATGGCATCTTCATTTTTTTCAACGACTTCCTGCAATCTTTTTTCGATTTTTTTTACATCTGTATTCATAGTATCCGAATTTGTGTTTTAATGATATTATTGGCCAACTGTTTGCGGCCTTTGCTCAATGTATTCAAAACCCCAGATACGGAATGACCCAATACACTGAATTTTTGATTGTAAAAGCCACAAATAGAATCCGAATTATTAAAAACAGTACCTTGAAGGGCGTTGTTCTCTCTTATGCCTCAAAAATGGTTCAAAAACCTGATTTTTAATTTTTTTATGTATTGCACCACCTCTTTTTCTTCAATCGAAAAACAAGGAATAATGGTATCTTCGAAACAACAATGATCATATATGTCAAACGTCAAATCTTGGTTACGAACACTTATAGACCTCTTGGAAGTCTTTTTCAACAGCGCGCAAAAAAACAAACGAGGCCGGACATGGCACCAACATGTGGTACCCTACGAAAAGGGTTGGGCCGTACGTCGTGAAGGCAACCAACGTGTAACGAGCAAACATCGCAAACAGAGCACGGCCATCAACAAGGCCAAAAGATTAGCTCGGAAATACAAGGCCGATGTCATTATTCACCGGGTGAGTGGCGGTATTCGAGATCGAATAAGTTATGATGATTAAGAATTAAATAGACCAAAAAAAATTGAGATCCAAAGACTTTTCCACTCCCAAATCCACCATAATTTACCTGTGCGCCCCGAATTGACGGGATGGTTTCAATCTTATAGCATCCGATAGATAAGTGTCAAGTAAAATCGAAATAGGGCGCACTTGCAATACCTCGAATCATACCATCATTAATTTTTTAAAATCGTTAGTCTCTGATAGTGGTTTTTATAAGAGGGTTATTGTTGACCTCTAGTTGGCAGTAAAAATCCTTTGAAGTCTACCATAAATTGATATTTGCCACAAATTTTTACCGCTTTACAGGGGTTAGCAGGCTAATTGACACAAATTTACTGTCAACATTTACCACTAGTATTTCATAAAATACCGAATACCAATTAGGTTCTTAACATAAAGCCACCTTAGTGTATAACTCCTCTTGTACTACATTTCTACCGAGGTCTCCAGCATACTTCATTCATTTTATCATTTTCAAAAGGTTCTATGCGACCTACACAGAATTCACTGCAAGCCATAAGAAATGTACTACGTAATATTCAATACTTTCCTAGCTTGCCATCAATATAACAGTACTGTTTTAAAAAGCGGTAGCCGAAAAGCTAATAGAGTAGGCAGTATTTTTAAATTTAATATTATGAGTAAATTATCTTTAGACGCTCTTAAACAAAGAGCAGAAGCTGTGGCCTCCGATGAATTGTTGAATACCATTTCTGGTGGGTTAGAGAATGCCTGTCACGGTCGTAAAGGTGGCGCATCAGATATCAAGTGGGACGACCGATACTCAACAGGTCTTGGTTCATTCCAGGTACAATCGGGTCTTGGTGCCATAAATTTTGGCTTTTAATTAACCAAAAAAGAAATTCCCTAGATAAGTTCTAGGGGATTTCCTTTTATCCTCAAAAATATTCCGGACAAAGAGAACAAACACCTATTTAGCGTTCATTTTTCTTTCACTTAAACTAAAAATTATGAACAGGACTATTGAAGCATTTCCCGTAGAAGTAAAAAATGAGTTTATCAATACCATCAAGCTACTGCTGTACAAAAATTTTTCTGAACTATTAGAGAAATTAGACTTTGACAATGATGACATCTACCTAAACTCGATAGTGTTCTCTTACTTCAATAGTGAAAAAGACAACCTATTTCCAAAAGAAATTTTGGAAGAAATACTTCAAGGTTATTTTATAAAAAAGGAGAAAGTTAAAGTCACCTACTCCTTCAATAAAAACAACATCTCCTATATACCCAACATGGGTTATTTTAAAAGGGGTGAAGACAAGCCTTATGAACCTATCTTAATTCAAGGTGATTTTGAAATTGTCAAAGAAGTACATCCTACTTTAGAGAAATACTTTGTGGAGTTCTACAAAGGGCATATTATGAATCAACACCCAGTGCATAATTCTGTTTGGAAACAGCATTACAAAGTGTTGTTCGATGCCATAGCGGTCATCAAAAAGCACCTTCCTGATTTTTATAAAGAATTGGTGTTCGCAAACAAAGGAATATACCTTCACGACAATTCTAAAATACTGAATTTCACCTCGGTCGAAACTTTGGGAATGTTATATCTCTATGTCATCGAAGGCAATAATCTTATCTATTTTATCGAAGAACTTATTCATCAGGGATCGCATAATTATTTATACTATGTTTTACATCACAGAAATGAATATTTCAAAATTGATGTAGACCATGGCGTAATGCGAGATTACACAAAAGAGCAATGGGATTACAGAACTATCTATGGTGCTTTTCATGGGCTATTCACCGTCACGAAGCGTGTGGTATGTTTTGATAAACTACTGTGCGAAAATGTGTTTGACGGTAGCGAAAAACATGAGTTGTTAGGCCGATTGGCCGACCAGTTTTCTCGTTTCAGAACTGGCTTAGAACTACTAGATTTCAACGAGGTATATACAGAAAAAGGAATTGCATTTTATAAGGAGATGGATACGAAGTGTGAAACAATTTTAAATAAATATGCAAAACTTGAAAGTGAATTCGATTTAAGCAATCAAGATGTAGATTTTAGGTACGACGACTTTTGCAAACTGAACCCTTTAGAAGATTTTTTAAAAATGGACGAATCGGGCCTATTTAATTTTTAGCTGCTATGAGAAAGTTGATACTACTACTGTGGTTCATAAACCAATCTTTTCATGCCCAAGAACCGTATGAGGTAGACTACTTATTTAAGAATGCATCTGTACTAACAATGGCGGATGATACCCTATTGGCACATAAAAACATTTTGGTCAAAGATGGAATTATCAAGGAAATATCCGGCACGAAGACTCATCTAATTAAAGCGAGACATAGCATAGATTTAAAAGGAAAATTTATCATACCCTCGTTGTCCGATGCTCACGTACATCTTCCGGAAAACAAGGATGACCTGGAAAAATTCTTGATTTTAAATCTAATCAATGGGGTCACTAAACTTCGATCTATGCGCGGGGATTGGAATCATCTTGAATGGCGAAATGAATATAATTCCGAAACCTCGGTTTTCCCCAAATTATATCTCTCGGCACCTCCCATATCCCAAAAAGATGATTTTACTAGCGAGCAATTGGAAAAGTATATGGATAAAACCAAAGATTTTGATTTTATAAAAATTTTAAGCATTAAGGATGATATCCTTTTTAACCAATTAGATAGTGTATGCAAGATTAATAATATCAGCATAGGCGGGCATTTTCCAAACAATGTTTCAGATGACCTAGTATTCAAATCAAACTATACTTCTTTTGAACATTTAGGGGGATTAACAGAATTGCCAGAGCTAACAGCGAACAGACTTGAAGAAATCAAGGAGCATAACATCTTTATTTGCCCGACATTAAGCTGGTATAGTATCGGGTCCGGCAGGTATTCTTATGATGAATTGCGCAACCAGCCCGGAATGCAATACATACAAAAAGAAATAGTAGATGATTGGATCGATAAAACAAAACAATATAGAGAAAAGATAGGAAAAACAGCGTATGAAATAGAAGTTGAAGGTGAACTTAAAAAGCTGGATTTAAAGTATCAGGTTATCAAAAAAATACATGGTCTTGGTATAAAGATGTTGTTAAGTCCTGATAGTTCTTCTAAATACATGGTTTCGGGTTTCGGCGTTTTTGGCGAAATTGAATTACTCAAAAATTCAGGCTTAAGTAATTTTGAAATTCTTGAAATGGCCACCAGGAATTTCGCCACTTTTTTTAATGGAAATTATGGAACAATAGCGATAGGAAAAGATGCCGATTTTATCGTAGTAAATGATAATCCATTAAAAAATAGTAACACTTTAAAAACCATAGAAGGTGTATTCATCAATAAACAATTTTTAGATAAAGATGATTTGAACAAACTGTCTGAATCGATAATTCAAAATTAAGATTCAGATGGCGAAGAAAAAGTTTCCTTTTTATAGACAATTAGATTATCGTGATTGTGGGCCTACATGTCTGAGGATGATTGCCAAGTTTCATGGAAAGAGCTTCTCTCGGGAGTTTTTAAGGGATACGGCGAGCATCACAAGACAAGGGGTTACGATGGCCGGTATTGCAGATGCCGCCGAAATTATTGAAATGCGAACACTAGGCATGCGTGTTGCATTAGATAGTTTAGTTAATGAAGCTCCCGTACCTTTTATAGTGCCATGGAGGCAAAAACATTTTGTAGTTGTTTATAAAACTTCTAAAACAAAGATATATGTTGCAGACCCAGCTCAGGGGCTTTTAGAATATGCCCATAAAGAGTTTTTGGAAGCCTGGACAAATACTGCCGATGGTACAGGTTTTGTTTTAATACTGGAGCCCAATACTAATTTCTATACGCTTGAAGAGGATAAATCCAAGAAGAAAGGATTTTCGTTTTTATTTCCTTACGTAAAACCGTATAAGAAGTTGATTTATCAACTTTTAATTGGTTTGTTTCTTGGCACTACGATACAGTTTATTACTCCCTTTTTAATGCAATCAATAGTTGATACGGGGGTAAATACGCAAAATATTCCTTTCATCTATTTAATATTAATTGCCCAGCTAGTACTTTTTGTATCGCAAACATTAGTGCGCATATTTAGAGAATGGTTGTTAATACACATCACAAATCGATTTCATATAAAAATGATCTCAGATTTTTTATATAAAATGTTGAAGCTTCCGATTAACTTTTTCGAGACCAGAAATACCGGAGAGCATTTACAACGAATACAAGACCATACCAGAATTCAGAATTTTGTTTCTTCCTCTACGTTCGGAATGGTATATTCTATTGCATTATTTATCGTATTCGGCTTTGTGCTAGCTTTTTATAGTATGAAGATATTCTTTGCATTTCTTATTGGAGCTATACTCTACGTTTCATGGACCTTCTTTTTTTTAAAGAAAAGAGCAGAGTTAGATTTTAAACGCTTTGATGAAAGTTCGCAAAGTCAGACATCATTGGTGCAAATAATCAATGGGGTAAAAGAAATAAAAATAAATAATTCGCAAAGAAAAAATAGATGGAAATGGGAACAGATACAGATAAGTTTATTTAAAACATCTATAAGCTCTCTTGCCCTTGCACAATACCAATCTATCGGCTCTGGTTTTATAAATGAACTAAAAAATATTTTTATCACATTTTTATCGGCCACTGCCGTTGTAAACGGGGAGATAACTTTAGGTATGATGTTATCCATACAGTACATCGTAGGGCAACTCAATTCGCCCCTAAGTAGTTTTATAGGCTTCATTCAAGTTTGGCAAGATGCCAAAATAAGTTTAGAGCGTTTAATGCAAGTGCATACCAAAAATGACGAAGATGAACTTAAGGATAAGAAGGTCAAAGAACTTCCGAAAAAGAAGGATATTGTTATCAAAGACTTATCCTTTCGCTATGGCGGAAAGTCAACTCCGTTCGTATTGAAAAAAATAAATTGCATCCTTCCAGAGGGGAAGACCACTGCCATTGTAGGAGCCAGCGGAAGTGGTAAAACAACACTTATAAAATTGCTCTTGAAATTTCATGAACCTACCAAAGGTTCGATTTTAATCAATTCAGATAATTTGAACAATATCCATAATGATTACTGGCGAATGAATTGTGGCGCCGTTATGCAAGACACATTTGTTTTTAACGATACTATTGCGGGTAATATTTCCGAGTCCGAACAAAACGAGATTATTGATCGGGAGAAATTAAAAATAGCCTCACACATTTCAAATATAACAGGGTTTATCGAACAGCTACCCAACAGATACAATACCGAATTAGGCACTTCCGGAATACGACTTAGCGGCGGTCAAGAACAACGTTTAATGATCGCCAGAGCCGTGTATAAAAACCCCTTTTTCATGTTTTTTGACGAAGCTACCAGTGCACTCGATGCCAATAATGAAAAAGTAATTATGGAAAATCTTAATGAATTTATAAAGAACAGAACATCTGTAATAGTAGCACATCGTTTAAGTACCGTTAAAAATGCAGATAATATCATTGTTTTGGAAAATGGGGAAATCGTGGAAGAAGGTAATCATGAAGCGTTAACTAAAATACGTGGAAAGTATTATGATCTGGTAAAAAACCAACTAGAATTAGGGAAATAATCATGGAAGGGCTAAACGAAGAATTAAACATATATAGCGAAGAGGTCAAAGATGTACTCTCAAAACCGCCTAGATCCTTATTTAGATGGGGAAATACCATATTGTGTGCTTTTATTTTGGTCGTTCTGTTTCTGTCGTGGTTAATAAAGTATCCAGACGTGGTTATGGCCCAAGCCATACTCACTACTGAAATTCCACCTCAGAAAGAATTTGCCCGGGTTTCTGGCAAAATCGATTCTGTATTTGTAGAAAACTACCAAGAAGTTAAGAAGAACGCCCCTCTGGCCCTCATCGAAAATACGGCCAACTATAAAGATGTTGTTTATCTAAAATCTATTTTGGACACCTTAAATGTTACTCAAACCACCTTTTATTTTCCATTGGATGATCTACCCATGCTATTTTTAGGGGATATTGAAAACGAATTTTCATTATTTGAGAACAATTATGTGCGGTATATTTTAAATAAAGAATCCCAGTCTTTTTTAAATAATGACCTGACCAATGCATACGTATTGTCCCAATTAAAATATCGATTGCAAACCCTTAAAAACCAAAAAGAACTAAACGAAGAAGAAATAGTATTTAAACAGAAAGATTTAGATAGAACAAAAACATTATTTAACAAGGGTGTACTCTCTGCTCAAGAATTTGAGAATAAGAGGCTAGAATATCTTCAATCTGAAAGAAACTATAAAAACATAAGTGTTTCTATCTCTCAAATCAAAGAGAATATTAGGAGTACAAGTAATTTAAAAAAACAAACATCTATTGATAACACTCGAGATGAAATTAACCTACTTAAGGGAGTAATACAGTCATTAGACCAATTAAAAACAGCTGTTAAGGAATGGGAACTACGATATTTATTCAAGTCTAATATAGACGGAAAAGTTTCATTTATGAAAATTTGGAATAAAAACCAAGCCATAAATATCGGCGATTTTGTTTTTACCATTATTCCTAAAAGCCACGCTTCATATATCTGTAAAGTCCAGGCACCCATCTTGAATTCGGGGAAAGTAAAAGTTGGACAAGATGTAAATATTAAGCTAAGCAGTTATCCTGATAATGAATTCGGGGTTCTTAAAGGAAAAGTAAAAAATATTTCACTTGTTCCTAATACTGAAGGGTTTTACCTCGTAGATGTAGAATTGCCTAAAAAGTTAATTACTACTCATGGTAAAGAGGTTGATTTTAAACAAGAAATGCAAGGAATTGCAGAAATCATTACAGAAGATTTAAGGCTTATTGAACGGGTATTTTATCAATTTAAAGATATTTTCAAGCAATGACTCTAGGCTCAAATATTAACTATAAAGCCATGCAGTGTATAAGCTATTCCATACTAAATTTTAGTTCGTTCTCAACTATATTACCTCTTCGGATCAAAATTATTTCCATTTTCTTGAACGATTAGCATTGAGTTATAATTCTGGTGGTAATAGTCCATATGGTTTTGGTTGCCCCGTCGGATATTCAATGGTTCATCACAACGGAAAAAAGGTCACCAAGATGTTGAGCGAAAAACAGATTAATATTTTCTGGAACAAAAGATTTGGTGCCCCATTTAGAAAAGTTTGGTGCGACCTGGGTTGAAAAGGAATATCCCATTAATCCCGATGGAATTATTGTAAAACGTAACCGGCCACAAATTGAAGGTAGTTTGGTTCGCACAGCAACAATCGAGCATAAAGATCCAAATATTGGTATGTTCTGGAAAGTTACCAAGGAAATCATACGGTAACCACTTTTGGCCGGAGCGAAACGGCTAGAATTGCTGATCCAAATGATGCTAGTCATTTTTTAAAATGGATGCCTGAGTTTAGATATGAATACAAAGGCATTTGTATTGCACAAATCGATTATATCGTTAGGAAAATGGACAAAACCTAATCCATTTGCCTTTTGGGCTTGGTATCATAATCAGTTCCAATAAGCCCTGTCTTTAACGGCATTTATCAGTCTTCGAAAGTTCTATATCTGAAAAGAAAGATAAAAAACAAACCGTACGAAATAAAACCCACCGAAGTGAAAACCATCAAAACTGTGCCGAAGTACGATTGGTCCAAGAATGAAAAAGCATCTTGGATACCCTTTATTTCGTGGCTTCCTGTATACAATCCAGCCCGTAAAAAGAAATAAGCAATGATGCCCACAATAAAAGCCCGGGAAATAAAACCGAATTTCCCCACAAGTCGCATAATGTGCGACCCTTTTCGGCCTTCAAGGTTAAATTGGTCCAACAAACCGCCTTTAATGACACCCACTATTAAGATGATGGCTTGAATCACCAAAATCACGCCAATACCAATAAAAAGAATCGATATCAGGGATGGCCCCAATAGATTGATATAACGAGATCCCGAACTTCCTTCCGGAGCATACGTAAACAAGTGGTAAAAGCAGAGGAATGCTAAAAAGGTATAGACCAGCCCAGTAATAAAAATCCCGAAACGCATCATTTTGCCGTTTTTATCATTACCCACGTTTTCGGGGTCTTTAAAACATCGTACAAACATCCAATACGAATAACACAGTAAACCTGTGCCCAAAACCAATAGCAGCACTTGACCAAAAGGTTGACTCTTTAGAAACTTCAGGGCTTGATTGGTGCCCGAGCTCTCACCTCCCATGTTCAGCGCTGCCAAAAGAGTAAGCAGTCCGATCACCAGATAAATAAAGCCCTTTGAAATGAAACCTATAATAGCTGTGGTTTTTACCGATTTTTTCAAGGGTTCTGATTTTTTTTAAAGATATAATTAACAAAGCGAACTTCATTCGTTTTTACTTTCGAAAATGAATGGCGTTCAAAACCGTTTAAATGATGTGCTTTGACCGATCCCGAATGGTCAGGAGTAATCGAGGACGATAGGCACAGTTTCTGAAAAATAGTGTAAAGACCATACACACATAGGACTAAAATACGGAAGTAAAATAGCTAATGCTTACAGGTCTAGATTTAACTTTTTATCTGAATGTGTCTATAAATGGAAGACCAAATTCCTATTTCACAAAATTGCTCAGGCACATTTTCTCATTTTATGTGTCATTAAAATGAAAAAAGATGAAATATTAGAGAAAGAACTCAGCAACCTATATGCAATAGCAAAGCAAGTGAACAACTTTGATGAAACATAAACTAATGGCCAAAGAAAATTATTAGTGCGTCCACAAAAAGTCACTTATTCGGGGAGCATGCAAAATAAAACTTAATTGCTTCCCTATTCACAGACTATTCAAGAAATAGGTGCTGAACCGATGCCTACAGAGGGTCATTATTTTGGTCACAGGGTATTCAAAATGAAGTAAAGACAGTAAACGTTTGGATGCTCAATGAAAAATATAATGGGAAATTTCGGTGTCCAAGTGGTTGAAACACAATTATGAACTGTCCGAAATTAAGCATATTGATTTTTATATTACCCCTTTAACGTAAGCTTATACCCCGAAATGGTCGGTACGATCGGGTCGTTCGGCAAGGTGTCTGGTAAATTCATTTCACGGGGTCCTGGGCCAACAAACTCACTTGTTTTAGGTTCTATAATAATTTTATTATGTTTTATTTGTACAAAAGTGTATAGTGGATCCCGATAAGGAATGGTATATTTTATCCATTCAAACTTCTCATCAATTTCTTTGCTATACCTGACCACTTTATGGTCCCCACCGACCCATCTATAAGACGCGCTATTGATTTGAACGTAGTATATATCATTAATTTGGGTAGCATAATCGGTATGCGTGTGCCCATTTATACAGCACAACACTTTTTTAAATCCGGCTTTTTCGTTGGCCTTTTCAAGAATCCTCCTTATCTCTTCCATATTGGCAATTCCATCATACTCCAGTTCCAATGACTGGTGACTGAAAATAATGGTGGGTAAGTTATTCCGGTCCAGATCCTGTATAAGCCACTGTTTTTGCGTATTACCAATATACCTATTGTAGCCTGACCATGGGCTCGGGTTAGGATCATTCCCATCCAATACAATAAAATGTATCCCTTTTTTATCAAAGGAATAATAATTTTCGGGCATGTTCCAATATGCCCTAGTTTGTTCACGGGAAAATCCTCCATCCATATCATGGTTACCCAAAACATGGAATTTGTCACCCTTATAGCTATCAAAAATATTTAAGAAATCTTTATTGTAATTATATGGTCTACAAAAATCACCCAGCTGTAAAATGAAATCAAGATTCTTTTGACTCGCCCTATCAATAAATTCCTGTAGGCGTCTATCTGCATCGTGCATTACATCTTTATGAACATCGGCTATCAGTCCAAATGCAATGGTCTCTTTTTTAGGTGTAATAGAAAAAACATCCAAGGGCAACACTATTGTCGTTCCAACCAATACGGAGGATTTTATAAAACTCCTACGGTTAATACATTTGCTGCTATAATTCATGAGCCTGTTATTATAAGTTTTAGCATTTAAAATTTAATTCTATAATCGGAAATACGAGATGAGTTCCCTGAACCGTTAAGCTCCTCCGACATACCCATTTCATAGGGCGAAGGCGACATCCATTTGCTTTTTACCCCCTCGATTTTCATAAGACCTTTAGATTTTAAGGACACAAAAGCGTACAAAGGGTCTTCATAACCGGCAATATGGTGTAGGTTGCCATATTGTTCATATAACTCCTTGGAAAAGCGATCTCTGCTTTCATATTTTCCAGAAACCCATTGATAAGACATACTGTTTATGCCAAAATAGTCAATGTCATTTTTTTTAAAATGGTAGTCCGTATGGTTATGGCCATTTAACGAGCAAATCACCTTTTCCTTATGCTGCTCCATAATCCTTTGCAATGTCAATCTGTTTTTAACGCCATGCCACAAACTTTGATGTGAAAATATAATGGTGGGCAATTTAGTTCTCTCTAAATCACCCTTAAACCATTCAATCTGTTCGTTATTGATGAAGGTTCGAATCTTACTATCCACATAAAAATTAGCTTTATCATAATCGATGAACTTTTCATCTTGGTAAAGGAAATTGGCATCCAACACTATGAAATGATAACCACCTAAATCATAGGAATAATACGGTTTTGGCATTCCCCAGAAATCCAACACTTCTTTTTTGGAATGTTTGTCCATATCATGATTTCCTAAAATATGATATTTAGATCCTTTATAGGTTTCCCAGATACTTAAAAAGCCTTTATTCTTTTTTTCCGAAAAGCAGAAATCGCCCATTTGAATAATAAAATCGACCTTTCTTTCCTGTGCTTCCGTTATAAAGGTTTCCAAACGTCGATCCGCATCGGGCATTAAATCTTTATGAACATCGGTAACTATACCAAAGGTCAACTCTTTGGATTTTTTTTCCAGGGCCATAGTGGGAGTAAACGACAGCAGCGTTTGTGGAATCATTCCCAAAGCTGCTCCAATTCCCATTTGATGAATAAACTTTCTTCGCTTCATATTTCATATAAATTAACTAATGTTTCATTTTTTAAGATCTAAGAAACTCTGAATCCGTGGTCTTTACTTGTATATGTATAAGTGCATCTTTGATATTTATATTTTTAGCAATACAGTTTCAGCTATAAATTTGAACCCTGATTGTTTCGTAAACTCTCTTCTTAATACATTACTTCCTCTACCTGTATCCCCCTCATTTTAATGTGGAAATTATTCTTTCAAATTTTAATAGTTTGGGATAAAATATGACAGCTAGTTTTTTAGCTTAAAACTTAAATTATCACTATACCCATGCTTTCCTTTGGTTTCAACTATAAATTTAACTTTGACGGAACCTGTGGGTACTTTTTTGGTTACTTTTTTAAAGATAAGTAAGGTTTCGTTATTCCGTTCAGAAGCATTAGGGCCATCAATAACAGTTCTATTAATTTCTTTGCCATATTTATCCATAAAAATAGCTGTGAAGCTCGCTGTATCCTCAAGATCCTCAAAACCACCTAGGTATGCACTTAATTCAAAACTTAAAGAATTTTCACTTTTGTTTAAAACACCGCTTAAGTCAATTGATTGAGTCATGATGCTTTCCCCATCAATGCCACCTGCAAAAAAGTTTTGACCTCTATTCCAATTCGATTGATTCGAATGTTTCGGATACATAATTTTTTCTCCTGCTCCATAAAAAACCGTTGTCATACTATTTTTAGAGGGTGATAAAGTCCAATCGTCCCATCCAGAAATGGATTGATCCCAATAAAGCCCTTCGGTATCCCAATCTCTTTCAGCATCTTTAGGGCCTCCGATATAAATGGTTTCGTCATGACCATTAAAACCTACATCATATTCGGCATCGCCGTTAAAGATGAGATTCTTATTAAATGCTAGTTTCTTCGCTATTGCATTTTTATTCGTAGGGTAATATAAATTATGTCCGGCTAAGCCTGACCAAGCATCCGAATTTCCAGGGATTCCCAAATAGGTAAAAATGGTAGGAATTATATCTATGTTTTTAGGATTAATTACAATATCATTGATTTGTGGATATGGTTCATAAATTTCAAGGTTTACACCACTAATTATAAACGGCACATAACGTTCCGCTACTCTATTTTGGGAATGCCCCCCTTCGGTTGCCCCATGGTCTGAAGTGAATATGATCAACCAAGATTCCCGACCAGATTTCACCTGCTCTCTTTCCATAATTGCTTGCAGAACTTTACCGGTATTTTTATCTGCCTTAATAATGGATTCTCTGTACTTTTTTGAAAAATCGGCAAGTTCAGAAGCTATTGAGTTTGGACCAAATCCATTGTTATGACCCGCTATATCTGTGTCTCCCTGATAAAAATAGGTCATATCAGGATTATACTCCCTAAGGTATTTTCCGGCCGCTAGGGTCATTATACTATCACCATGTGTTTCGTAATTTACAAATGCCCTGTAATCTGGTTTATCAAGTATCTTATCTAAGCCGGACCAAGTGTTAAAGACGGCTGTTCTAATGGAATGGTCATGTGATTCCAATCTCGTGAAAAGATCCGGGGTATTAACAAAATCGGGGTGGTCGGCCGATGGCGCAACATTTTGCATCCCCTCTTTTCCCCAATACCCTGCTTCGTGTTTGTCGCGATGTACGCCTCTCAGAACATCTGACCAACCTCCCCAACTTCCTGTGAGGTCTGAAGTGGTTGCCATGGTATATTTTCCATGTTTTACAAGTTTAGCCATATTTGGGAGCTTTCCATTTTTAAGTAAAACATCAAATGCATCACCACGTATGCCATCAAACCCAATAAGTAAAACTTTTTTATGAACCGATGGTTCTGCTATCGTATTTTTAGTGGTACTTGATTTTTGAATTTGACAAGAACTCACTACACAAAATATTAAAACTATGTAAACTAATAGCTGAATAAATGCCAGAAAAGAAATTCTAAATAGTGATGATTTCATTCGTCTATACTTTTTTATTTTTTCACGGTACATACAAGGTTTCAAATTCTTTGTTTCATAGGGTGCAGAATGATACTTTCACTTTTTTGTTTACACAACTATAAAGGGATAGGTACCGTAAAAGTATATAACACCGTGAATCTATTCAGTATTTGCAACCGGCTAGATTATTTAGTGACTTTAATTGCATAGGCATAGTTATCCAATAATTTCATTCTACTAGGTTGATATGGAGGTAGAATAAATTAATCTTCATGTTTTAAATGGGCCCCGCATCGGGCATTAAATCTTTATGAACATCGGTAACTATACCAAAGGTTAACTCCTTGGATTTTTTTTCCAAGGCCATAGTGGGAGTAAACGACAGCAGCGTTTGTGGAATCGTTCCTAAAACTGCTCCAATTCCCATTTGATAAATCAACTTTCTTCGCTTCATATACCTCTATTTCAATATGGGGTGTTCTCATAAGACACCCCATATAAGTTACGGGTAGATATACCTGCTACTAGTTCTCCATAAAATGCTTTGCATAATCAATATCTAGAACGTCATATCTTTTGGCAAGATGTTCCAATCTCTCTTTAAAATCTTCCCAAGACCTCGATTCCTGTGGAGACCATACCACTTCTGACAAGGCTGTCATCCGTGGAAAGGTCATATATTCTACCTGATCTTCCGTTTTCATATATTCGGTCCATACATTGCCTTGCGCCCCAAGAACGAAGCTTTCCTCCTCTTTATCCAGTTCATCTGGAATAGGGTTATAGGAATACACTTTTTCCAAGGGTAGAAACCCTCCGATGGCCAAGGGTTCATTGTCCGTATCCTCTGATTGGTAATAATCGAAATAGTTATAGGTGGTAGGGGTCATGATAACATCATGGTGTTGTTGGGCCGCTTCAATTCCTCCTTTTTCGCCACGCCAAGACATCACCGTGGCGTTAGGGGCCAATCCGCCTTCCAAAATCTCATCCCATCCTATAATTTGTTTGCCCTTTCCATTTATATATTTCTCCATGCGCTGTACGAAATAACTCTGTAGTTCATGTTCGTCACTCAACTTCTCCTTCTTGATTCTGGCCTGACAGTTCGGGCAACGTTCCCAATTGGCCTTTGGACTTTCATCCCCTCCTATATGAACATACTTCGATGGAAAAAGGGGTATCACCTCATCTAGTACATCTTGTAGAAAAGCAAAGGTGCTTTCCTTTCCTCCACAGAAGACGTCATCCATAACACCCCATGTTTCCTGCACAATTTTATGGGTGCCAGATTTCTGTAACTCCCTGCCCTTGTCAGACATCATGTCATTGAACACGGTTGTCGGTTCTTCCGGGAAACAGCTCAAATAGGGGTAAGCTGCAATAGCTGCCGCTCCGTGTCCGGGCATCTCTATCTCTGGAATAATGGTGACATGTTGCTTGGAGGCATAGGCTACGATATCCTTGACTTCTTCTTGGGTATAAAAACCACCGTATACCTCTTGATCGTTAGCGGTGCCCGGATGGTGACCAATAATGGTCCCGTTCCGAAAGGCTCCTACCTCGGTCAACCTCGGATACTTTTTTATTTCTATGCGCCAAGCCTGATCCTCTGTTAAATGCCAATGAAGTGTATTCATTTTATGGAGGGCGATAAGATCTATATACTTCTTGACAAAGGATACGGGAAAGAAATGACGGCTTACATCCAGCATCATGCCCCTATAGGCAAACCTTGGCTCATCTTTAATGACCACTGCCGGAATGGATAATTCGGTCTCCAAAGTAGTTCCCGATTCTATGGTGGGGGGCATAAGCTGTCGCAATGTCTGAATAGCGTAGAAGACGCCTTTTGCCGATTTTCCCGAAATTATAATTTTGTTGTACGCTACAACCAACTCATATCCTTCTTCATTTTCAATATTTTCGTCTAGTTTAAGTAATATACCTCCCTCTCCTGTTTTACCAGGTTCAAAGGGTAGCTCAGCCCCTACAGCACTACCCAACATTTCTGAAAGGTATTCTGCCTCGGCCTTCAAAGCGGTAGGGTTTGATATATATGTTTTTGTATTGACCAAAAATGAACCCTTAGCGCTCACAAGAGATACAGGCTTGGGAACGATTCGATATATTTGTTCGGGGTTCTCCGTGTTTTTGTTTTGTTCGTTACAGGACATGATCAATAATCCCATCAGGAAAAAAGTAAATATTCTCATTGTTATCAATTATTATTTAAGTTTTAAAAATTTGTTTGTAGTTCCTCTTGATTTATAATAGTAGGAAATACTCAATCGAAGGATGTAAATTCAAATTCGGCCATGACAGGATAGTGGTCGGACAAGTAAAAGGTTTCCTTTTTGTTGAGCACTAAGGCCTTAACGCACTTTGTCGCTAAAAAAGGGGAACTCAAAATATAATCTATTCGTGTGGAGTTCATAGGGCGCCCCTCCCCTTTTTCAGATTCAAAAACTTGGGTGGGACAGCTAACCCTATCGTCCCATGAAGACGTAAACCTTTGAACAACATCAATTAGAGGATAGCCTAGAAAAGATCCAAGCACACCATATTCCAATTCACCATCCAATAAGTTCCTAACATGCTCGTGTTCTATTTCCGAAGCCCTTTTGTTCTCCAAGAGCATAGGGTTGTTCTTATATAAGTGGGCGTCAAAAGGAGACAGGGCATTAAAATCCCCTAAAACCAAATATTTGTTTTGCCTTGTAGAAAGTTCGGATAGTTTATCTTGTATAATTTTTGCTTCCTCCCTTCTCTTTTGATGACTAAAAGGTGAAAAATGAATTATAAAAAGGTCTATGTCGTAAACCTTGCAATGCAAGGCCCCATGGTGCATGTCATCCAGGATCTTTTCTTTTACGGCTATAGGTTCCTTGGAAGTAATCCCTACGGAATATCCAGAAGTTTTTAGAATTTCGGCATAATTATGCCCCCACCTCTTTGCGTCCGCCAGCAATTTTTCTTGGGTATAGCCACAAAGTTCCTGCAGGGCCAATACATTCGGATTTTGAGTATTTACCCAATCAATAAATTCACTTTTGCGGTCGGTATCCTTGCCCCAATCAAATCCGTTCCAGATGTTATAAGACATCACTTTTAAATTCTCTTGGGACCTTAACCCATTAGAAAAAACTCCAATGGCTAGAATTGAAAGTACAAAGGGCTTTATTTTATTGATCATTTGGCATATGTGTTATAATTAATTTTTTATGCTGCGTATTACTTTATCGGTTTACTTACCTCACCTTCGAAACGTACCCCAACCACGGCCATGGACAATGAAAATTACCACCTCATTCCTTTCGGCAAATGGCTGGTTAACCTTTGGATATTTTTTTATTTTACTACCAATTCATCAACCAGTATGGTTGCGTTAGCCCCGTACAAATGATGCCCCTTTGGAATGGGATTGATTTGTTTTCCAATAATCTTAAGATGGCTTACCCTTACCGGATCGAACGCTACTTCAAAAGGTATTTTGTTTCTTCCCTGTACACTACTAATTTCGAACTTGTTCACCTCTCCCAATTTGAAAAAATCTTTTCCGTTCACAGATCCCAGGACTTCCACGTTTGTCGGAGGGTAGATTCCGGCAATCGTAAAGCGCAAGGCATCAAATTTAACCTCATTTATAGGGATTAGCGAATCAAATTTCATCGTTACCTCCATACCATTTTTAAAGGACACCCAATTCTGGTCACCCCTATTTAATTTACCATAGTTAAGATCCGTCAACTTTTGCAAATCAGGGGCTTCATCTAAAGCTCCGGCAGCCTTATGGACATAAAAATCCATGGACGACGTATAACCTACAGCTTCACCCCCCTTAAAAGCCCTAGCCCTAATGGTCGTGGACTCTTTTATTTTGAAGGCCTCGCTATATCGATTTGATTCCATCGTGGGTTCCGAGCCGTCTAACGTATAGAAAATTTCCAAATCGTTCACTTCGGTTTTTAAAGCTATTTCGATATTGTCTCCCTGGCCCTTATGATCTATCCAAGGGCTATATGCGCTTACGGCATATCGAATACCTTTGTTGTCCAATCGTAAAAATTGGGTTTGAAGTCGATTTGTAAAGTTGTCCCAGTCTTTTATCTCAGGAGAGGTCCAGCCACTCTCTGCTATGGCGTACAACCTTGGAAAGGTCATATAGGTAAGCTTGCCCCAGTCGCTTATAGACTCCGTCCACATATTGGCCTGAATCCCTTTTATTCGGCCAGCTTCCTCTTCTGAAATACCTTTGGGAATAACATCATAGCTATAGGCTGTGGATAATAATAATTGGGAATAGCCTAAATTTGGCTCTAAGTCATCGTGTCCCTGCTTTAAATCGATATAACAATAGTTGCTGGGGGTCATGATTACTTCATGTCCCATCTTGGCGGCTTCTATTCCGCCTTCTTCGCCACGCCAACTCATGACCGTGGCATTAGGGGCCAGCCCACCTTCCAATATTTCATCCCAACCAATCATGATTCTGCCGCGGGCGTTAATGATTTTTTCAATACGCTTTATAAAATAGCTTTGTAGTTCATAAACATCCTTTAACCCTTCTTCTTTTATTCTACGCTGTGCATCAGGATCTTCCAACCATTGACTTTTGTTGCACTCATCCCCTCCAATATGCATATAATTAAAAGGGAAAAGGTCCATCACCTCATTCAACATTTTTTCGGCAAATACAAAAGTTTCCTCTTTACCCGGGTTCAAGGTATTATTTTTCACCACACCCCCAGTAGCCACATATTTTTCGGAATTGACGCAGCCAATTTCGGGATAGGAAGCTACCATGGCCTGGGCATGCCCTGGCATATCAATTTCGGGAATCACCTCTATAAAACGTTCTTTGGCATATGCAACAATTTCCTTGATATCATCTTGCGTATAATAGCCTCCGTAAGTAGGCTTTTCCCCTGGTTTCTGAACAGGCCTACCAAACCAATTGGAAATACGCTCGTCCGTGGTATTGTAATCCATGCGCCAAGCCCCTAACGCTGTAAGCTTGGGATAGCTTTTAACTTCTATTCGCCAACCTTGGTCATCGGCCAAATGCCAATGAAAGCGATTAAGTTTAGATTCTGCCATAAAATCCAGCACCTCCTTTACTTTTTGCTTATCAAAAAAATGACGTGATACATCCAGCATATAACCTCTCCATTCAAAAGCAGGCTTGTCCTGAATATGCACCGAAGGTATCCCCCAGACTATATCGGTTTGCAACTCACCACTGTAAAAAGACACCGGCAACAATTGCTTTAAACTCTGTAGCGCGTAAAAGAATCCTGCTTCCGAACCGGCAGTTATTTTTATCTTTTCAGGGGTGACCTCCAAATTATAGGCCTCTGCAACCATACTTGCTTCCGTTATAAAAACTATATCGCCATCGCCTCCAATCTTTACTTCTGGTATCCATCCGGACACCGTAGTAAACTCATCAAAAAATAAATTGGCCAAAGCCATTTGAGCATCAGTTTCAACCGTAACGATCGTTCCTTCATCGATTTCAAAATGCCCTGTTCCCACTAACTGTTTTTCCGGTTGTGGAATAATGGCCACCTTTCCTACTTCTACCTTTTTTTGAACGCAAGAAACATGGGTTAGTGCTACTAAGAAAAGTATTATACCGTATTTATTCATCATTGATTCGTTTATTATACGTATTCCTGTTTTATTGACCAGAGCCTTTATAGCTTAGGATATATGTTTTAATGCAATTCTTTTCAAGCTTGTCTCATGGCGATTAGTTTTTCTATCCGCTGGAATTATATTTAATTTTCTATTTGGTGATGACCCCTAATTCTGCAACGGACAATTTTTTATCATCATCAATTATTTTAATCCCTTTCAATTTTATGTATCGCGCTCCGGCGGCTTTAAATCTCACGGTCTGCTCCATGGGATTGTTTTTGATATTGGCAAACTCTCCCTCAGCCGCAACAACCCATGTTTTATTATCCTTACTAATGGAAAACTCATAGTGCGCAACAATTCCAACCGGCCATCTGCCCCGCACGGGCATATAGGTAAAACCTTGTAATCGCTGTACTTCTCCTAAATCAACAACAATTTCCACAGGTGTATCGCTTGCCGCGCTAGCCCAAGTACTGTTCGGGTTGTCATCAATAATCATATGGGCGTCTCCCTGCTTTCCGCTACTTACCTTGAGCACCTTCCAATCTTTTTTACTAATGTCAAAGTACATTTCCATTGACGAAGTTTTCTCCCCGCTTTCCGGATTATAGGCCAAGGCCTTAATGGTTGTGGGCCTATTTATCAGGAAACCAGATTGGTATTTAGGAGATTTTTCTGAAGGCTCCGAACCATCCAAGGTGTAATGGATAGCTATATTTTTATCGCTCACGTTCATGCTTACCATACCACTTTTCGCTCTTTTGATCACAGGTTGTGTCAGCAAATTAGGAGCACGGTACAATTCGATATTTGAAATAACCGGTACCGCCTTTGATGCGGTAATATTTACTCTGACGGCGGTAGCTTCAACCGTATCGAATCGTAAGATTCTTTTTGCTCCTATGGTTGTTTGAGTATCTATTAGTTTCCAACTTCCGTCTACCCTGGCCTCAACATTAAACCCATAAATACGTTGTCCCAAGGCGATATATTCCTGTAGTAAAATTCTATTAACTTCGGTTGGTGTATTGAAATTCAAGGTAAGGGAAGCGGTCGTAATACCCTCATCTGTTGTCCAATACGTATGATTATTCCCATCATTTACATTCTGGGCTCCAAATTTGGAATGATCTCCCCTTATATTTGTTGCACTAACTTTAGCACCTTTGGCTAAATTATTTGCAAAATCTTTCTCAATTTGCTGTTTTAATAGCCCTAATTGCGCCGCATCTTTCTCATGTATCAAACCTCTGTCATCTACGGGAAGGTTAAGCAACAACGAGGCATTCCTTCCCACCGATTCATAGTAGATCTTCACCAAATGTTCCAGGGATTTCACTTGCGAATCCTCGGAAGGGTGGTAGTACCAGCCCGGTCTTATAGAAACATCACATTCGGCCGGTACCCAATGTGTACCATTTTCATGCCCAGAACGAAGTTCTTTATACTTGGTATAACCAGGATATACTTTATTTCTTTCCAACAAACTCCAATTGGTTTCATTGGCCCATCCTTCCTCATTCCCTACCCAACGTACTCCAGGACCACCATCTCCAAATATCACAGCATTTGGCTGTAATTCCCTTATGATAGATATGGCCTTATCCCATTGATAATAGGTTTTGTTATCAATTTTACGAGTTTCGTTTGCGCCGCCGTAATAACCAGAACCGCCATTGGCCCCATCAAACCAGACTTCAAAGATTTCTCCGTAATTGGTAAGCAATTCACGTAATTGATTGTGAAAATAGGTCACATATTCCGGCTTGCCATAATCGGCATGGTTCCTGTCCCATGGAGATAGATACACCCCCATTTTTAAGCCATACGCTGCGCAGGCTTCAGATAAATCTTTTAATACATCACCCTTACCGTTCTTCCAAGGGGAGTTTTTTACGGAATGTTCTGTGTATTCTGATGGCCATAAACAGAATCCATCATGGTGCTTGGCAGTTATAATAACCCCTTTCATGCCGGCTTCCTTTATGGTTTTCGCCCATTGCCAGGCATCCATTTGCGTAGGGTTGAACTGTGATGGTTTCTCACTTCCCATGCCCCATTCCATATTGTTGAAGGTATTCATGTTAAAATGAATAAACCCATAATACTCCATATTGTGCCATGCCATTTGGCGCTCCGTTGGTAAAGGTCCGTATGGTTCAGGAGCATCATTATTCTGCCCTTTGACCACACAGAAATTCAGTACTGTTATTAGAACAATATTTAAATAAAATTTACTCATATATAAAAATTTACACCGCTTACCAGTTTTAAATCCTGGGGCTAAAATCGTACTTCTTATTTCTTCACCTATAGGCTTTCCCCAAGAATAAGGGAGAGACTGTTACAGTCTCTCCCAAACAACTCAACTAACTATAACAAACTCAAAAATTAAACTTCATTTTATACCGCCATTAGGCATGTATTTCTAAACGATTATTCCCAACCTGGGTTTTGTTTCAATTCTCCATTTGGGTATAGACCAATTTGACTTGGAGGAATAGGGTATAAGTAATTCTTGTCCTCATCAAATTGTCTTGTTCTTGATGTTCCTTGATAGGGTTCAACAAAGCCGTCGGCATTTGTTCTTGCAAATGGTTCGTTCACGGCATTTGGATAGACATCGGGGTTAAATTTTATGCCCAAAGGGGTCTGGGCGAGCAATTGCCCGGCTTTCCATCGAACAATATCATCTCTTCGCATTCCCTCCGCGGCCAGCTCAACCCTTCTCTCTCTCCTAATTTCATCAATTAAAATAGATACGGCCGGAATTTCCGGAATACTTCCGTCAAAATCGGAACTCGGATCGCGCACCAAGCCCATTAGAGGCATATGGGGCATTCCTACCCTATCTCTTAGAAGATTAATTGATATGTCCAGATCACTTTGGGTCAGTGTGCCAAGTTCTGCTTTTGCTTCCGCATAAATCAAATAAATTTCACCTAATCGGAAAACGTACACCCCATCATCTGCTGCGCCTGGAACCTGAAACTCCCTATCGGTATTGCTAAACTTTTTAATGCCATAGCCAGAAGGCCAAGTTGAATTAAATGGAGGCACTCTGTCATTGTCCTCATTGAAATACTCATCGGGTCCGGCCAATCTTAAATCACCTTTGTTCCAAATTGACTGAGACATTCTGGGGTCTCTATTCGCCATTTCAACCTCAATAAAATCATAATCAGTCGCTTCATCGAACAACGGGCTCAAAGAAACTGGAAGTCCATCCGTACATAAAAAATCATCAGCAAGGGATTTGGAAAATCCCGTCATGGCCTGTCCAACAATAAAACGTTGCGACCAATGCGTTACACCCAAATCTGTAGAAAAATGCCTAGCCAAAATGGTTTCTGAACTAGTTCCAGGCAACGGCAGGCTGAAGTAATTGTAAAAACTATTTGTCGGGCCTCCTTCGGTGTGCAAGGCGTAACCGCCTTCATCCATGATAACCTTTGCAGATTCCGCGGCCTGGGTTAGCAGTTCTCCAAAAGACTCACCGGTTTCATGATACTTTCTATGGGTTCCCTCATATAGGGCCACTCTTGCCCTAAGGGCATGGGCAACATAAAAATCGATATACTCCTTATTACCAATTTCTTGGGGTAAATTGTCAATAGCAAAATCAATATCCGCCATAATATTAGCTATAACCGTAGCTCTAGAATCCCTGGCCTTATAGACCTCAGGGGATGCCTCAGAAATTGCCGTATCAAACCATGGAACGTCACCATATTTTCTTACTTTGTCAAAATAAAGGTAAGCTCTAAAAAATCGTCCCTCGGCTCTCCACCTATTTTTTGCTTCTTCCGATAAAACAGAGGTTTCAATATTATCCAAAAAGAAATTTACAGATCTAATATTTCCAAAATCCCATCCACCTCCACCATAGCTCGGGGGGTTGTCATTTATAGTATTCGCCCCAAAGGCAAATATATTTCCATCATTCTGAGCTATTTGATTATCGCTATCATTATCTGCAGTCCAGATAAAATCGGCAAATCCTCGCCCTTCTCTGGGAAAATAATCATAAAACTGGTTGGCATACACTCTGAAATCACTATCGGTATTAAAGAAATTTGATGCCGTAATCGAACTCTCTGGCTCCAATTCCAACGGATCACTACAAGCTGTTAGCATGAGGATCAACAAGAATCCACATTTATATATAAAGTTTTTCATTTTTATATTTTTAATTAGTTTAACCATTTTAAAAAGTGAAATTAATTCCCAAAGAATATGAACGGGCAAAAGCATAACTTTTACCCGAGCCCCAGCCATTAAAGCCATTTCTACTAACTTCGGGATCAAAGCCTTCAATGATGTCGTCAAACTCAAAAAGATTCTGACCCGTAAAATAGATATTGGCAGATTCAATAAAACTTTGCTCCATCAGCACCTTTGGCAAGGCATAGTTAATGGTCAGCTGCTTCATTCTTAAATAGGAGAAGTCCTGCAAATACCTATCAGAGGTTGCGTAATTAAAACCACCTTGATTCCCCAGCACACGTGGCCAATAGCCATTTGTATTATTTTCGGTCCAATAGTCTAAATGATTTACTTGCGGTGTTCCGTTCTCATCTGGCCAGAAAAGTCCTCCACTAAGATCCAAGTCCCTTTTTCCAACACCTTGCATAAACACATCTATGGAAAAGCTCTTCCAGCGAGATCCCAAGCTTATCCCATAGGTATATCGCGGGGTACTGTTACCTATAATTTTTAAATCTCCAGGATTGTCAACGGTTACCACACCGTTATCTATCATATTGTTACCGTCTTGATCTACATACCATACGTCTCCTCCTTCAATTTGAAGACCTGTCCTATTGGAATAGTCCAGCCCAGAGGAAAGATACTCCTGTCTAGAATCAAATAGGCCATTGGTTTCATAGCCCCATATTTCACCTATTTTCTGTCCTTCATAAAAAGCCGCGGACAAACTTTTTGTAGGATTATCATATTTGGTAATTTCACCTTGGGAATCTGCCAAATTAAACCCTATGTTATAATCCAATTCACCTATCCTATCCCTCCACGAAATTTCAAACTCCCAACCTTTGGTAATCGACTCCACAGCATTGGCCTGGGGTGCACCGGTTCCCAAGGTTGCCGGAAGAGCTGTAGCCGGGCCAAGTTGATCCACCACCTCACGTTCATAATAATCGAGAGAAAATTGCATTCGAGACCTAAGTAAAGAAGCATCTAAACCTATATTAGTAGTAGTGGCTGTTTCCCACGTTAACGAACTGCTCACAAGTGCGGGGCGCCCAAGTGACAAGGGTCGGTTACCATTTAGTATTGTTCCTGGCCTAAAGGAGTTCAATGTTGGCAAATAAGGGAAGAAATCAAGATTGTCAGGATCCAAGGATTGATTCCCCAAGGAACCGTATGAACCCCTGAATTTCAAATCATTGATTACAGGTCTTAATCCTTCAAAAAAGGACTCATTGGAAATCCTCCATCCGGCAGAAACCGACGGAAAAAATGCCCAACGATCGTCTTTTGGAAAACGTGAAGTAGCATCGTACCTACCACTTAATTCTAGTAAGTACTTGTCTTTGTATATATAGTTCAAGCGATAAAAGTAACCTTGTAACCCCCATGAAATATTAAATTCTGAAGCTGTTGCCGTACCTGTCGTAAGGTTTAAAGAAGGCAGTTCATCTGTAAGTAAGTTTGTGTTGCTCGAATTTGTAAAACCGAACGATTTACTTTCCTCATTAAATCCTATAGCGGCTTTGAAATAATGATCTTCGGCGAATGTCTTTTCATAATCCGCATAAATATTAATCGCGTAATAATCATTTATCTCGTCGTTTAAATATAATGCCGTTGGTGTGGTATGTACCGTACTTGCAGCATTTAATTCCGTTGGTCCTACATACCGTTCAACCATTTTTTTGTGCTGTTTCCTATGCTGATTATAAGCGTTAAAAGAATATGAACCGTTTATTTGAAGTCCCTCTAGAGGTTTAATTACGCCACCAACAGTTACCCAAGAGTCATTTGTCTGGGTTTTATCCCTACCTCCATCTTTTAATAGGGCGAGTGGCGATTCTGTATTGCTCCCATCAGGATTCGCAGTAGGAACGAAGATATTCTTACGGGTTAGATCGTGCCACAGGGTACCTACTCCTGAATAGGTATAAGGAGCATCCTTATTGGTACGCGTAAAAACAGTGTTTAAATTAAGTTCCAGCCAGTTGGTAACATTAAAGTCAAATTTACCCCTGATGTTAGATCTTGTATAACTGTCATTTCCATATTTTAGAATTCCCTCTTGATCTAATCTTCCTGCTGAAACAAAGTAAGACAAGTTATCACTTCCTCCCCTTATGGAAACATTGGTTTGTGAAATTGGGTTGGAGTTTGCAAAAATAGTTTCAAACCAATCCGTATTTCCTACATAAATATATTTTGTAGGGTCATTGGGATTTACAATCGCTGCAGGATTGTTCTCTGGATCGTTATAATATGCCGTCAAACGTTCTTTCGTCTCTGCATTGAAAGGATCACCTGTACCTAGATTTCTACTCTTTTCCTCTCTAAATTGAACCAATTGTAATGAATTAACCAAGTCTGGAATCTCAGTCGGTTTATTCATAGCGTAATTATGACTTACTTCTACCATCGGTTTGGCATTTTTCTTTCCTTTTTTGGTGGTAATCAAAACCACACCAAAAGCCGCTCTAGAGCCATAAATAGCCGCTGCCGAGGCATCTTTAAGCACCGAAACACTGGCAACTTCATTGGGATTAAGGATATTTGGGTCCATCACCACTCCATCCACAAGTACCAAAGGCCCACCTCCGTTGGTTGAAGTAAACCCCCTTATATTAAATGTGGCTCCCGATCCTGCCGCACCATCGGAAAAATTGATGTTCAGGTTGGGCAACAAACCTTGTAACCCTTGGCCTAAGTTGGTTATTGGCCTATCTTCCAAAGTCTCTGCAGAGGTTACAGATACTGCTCCGGTCAAATTGATTTTCTTTTGGGTACCATATCCTACGACTACTACCTCTTCCAAACCGGCAGCATCTTCTTCCAAAACAACATCGAGCGTGAGTTGTCCGTTCAAGGGCACCTCTTTTGTGGCGAATCCTAAATAAGAGAATACCAATACGGCGTTCTGGCCCGAAACGGATATATTGTAATTGCCATCAAAGTCGGCAGTTACCCCATTGGTAGTTCCTTTTTCCACTATGTTGGCCCCAGATAAAGGGGTTCCATCTATATCAGTAACCGTACCGCTTACCGACCGTTGTTCCAAGGTGTTGTTAATTGTTACACTCGACTTCAGTGACGTAATTGAATAGTTTCCAGTGTAACCTAGTGCATCTTGAAAACTAATCACCACTAATAGAAGAGATAGTTTCTTACATGCCCCTTTTAATTTGGAAGTGGTCCTCTTCCACAATTTTTGATTCATTCTCATAAAAATTTGATGGTTAATTATTTAGTTTAAAACACTATCCTTTTTTCCATGGTTCTTTAATCGTCCGCGACCAAAAAAATAGCCCATCAAATGTATTGGTCCATAAATACAACATTGGTCTAACAACAAGTTTCTTTGGGGATCCAATTGTACTGCACACCCCCCAAAAACTAACTTTTCATAGGGCACATTTGTACTTTCGCCAGACCTTAAAAAGACATATATATTTAGTCATCAGACTTTTAACACAAAAAAGACATAGAAAACCGAAAATTTCAATACTTGCCCAACTTTTGGCATTTCAATGGTACCTGCCTTAATCGTATATTTGAATCCATCCCAATTGAAATATGTAGCACCAATACTACAAGAAAGATTGAAGTGAATGGCACCGACACAAAAGCGCTTTTTTATATTGATTGCCCTATGTTGCAACTTCATCTTTGGTCAAAAAGAAAGCAACGGCCTTCCCCTCTTTTCACTAAATGTAAAGGATGGCCTACCCCAAAATTATATCACGTGCAGTACCCAAGACTTTGAAGGCTTTATATGGATAGGCACCAGAAATGGTCTCTTTAAATATGACGGGTACCATTTTGAACAAATCAATCTAAAAGACCAGGGAGTGGTAGACAACCACATCAACAGTTTATTTAGGGATAGTGACCAAAATCTGTGGATAGGTACCGAACAGGGCCCGGTACTATACAACTACAAGACTGGAGCCTTTGAAGCCCATTTTTTGGCTCATAGCCCACTGAATACCTCTATCACATCCTTTTTTCAAATAAGTAAAGACGTTATATGGATAGGTTCTGCCCAAGGACAACTCATATCCTACAACATTTTTAAAAATCAAATTAAAGTATACCCCCACCCCAGTTTTAGGCATATCTCAAATATTATAAGGATAAACGCCGACACTTTATTGGTCGGCTATAAATACGGTGGACTGCAATCATTTTCAATACAAAATGAAAAATTCGCTGTCCCGAAAGAATTTGAACAGATAACAATAACCGGGGTCAATGCCATAATTGACATTGATCTAGAAACTTTTCTGGTCGCCACCAACCAAGGTGTGTTTTTTTATAAGAACGGGCCCAAGCGCATAGATGTACAGCAATTGAAAATCCCCAAGAATACCAATGCCCTAAATTCTGTTATTAGTTTATTGGCGGTGAACCAGAACAACATATGGTTTGGTACAGACGGCCATGGTATACTTGAATACGACCTGTCCTCCAAAAATCTTAAAAATCTCCATTTCGAGGCGTTATCCCCTTCGTTCTCTGTCACCTCCATGTCTAAAGCCAATGACAATTCTATCTGGATCGGAACCACCAATCAAGGCCTTAAAATTGTCGACCCCAACAAAAGTCAGTTTAACCATTGGGGCTTTGAAAAAGGCAACAAGACCGGCTTAAGCAGCAACTCAGTTTTAGGTTTGACAGAAGGCAACAATGGTAGCATTATTCTAGCCATGGATGGAGGAGGAATCAACATATTTGATCCACACTCTAGAAAGTTTGAACATTTTTTCAAGAATTCCGAAGAAAAAAGAGTCATTAACGCCGTAATTCAGGATAAAAACGATCGTATTTGGGCAGGAACCTATAATCATGGATACCATGTTTCCCGACCTTCCACCTCCAACTTTCTAGAGTCACTGACCACCCCGGTACCAAAAGAAATTGAGACTATCTCGGTTAAATCTTTTCTTCGGGACAAGAAGGATAATATATGGATCGGTACCGTTGCCGGGGGAATATACCTTTATGATCACAAAAAAGGAACGATAGAAAAATTTAAGAAAAATGACCCGGTTATTCAATACGCCCAACCTTATTTTATCTATCAAACCGCAGATTCGAAAATTTGGTTCGGATGTTACTCCGGCCTTTACATATACGACCCCGAGAATGACGCTTTGAGAGAATGCTTTATCGAAAAAGAAGAACACTTCAGGCAAATAACCTCTATGGCCGAATCTGATGGGGACAACATATGGTTGGGGACCAAAAACGGACTCTATCATATAAATAGGAGCTCCCAAAAAACCAGACTATATACTATGGAACAAGGCTTGCCCAGCAATGTGGTCAATTCCCTTTTGGTTGATTCCTCAAAATTCTTATGGTTGGGGACGGACAAAGGCTTGTCTCAATTAAATTTGGCAACTCTGGAGTTTCGAAATTTCGGTAGGGAAGATGGTATAGAAGGATTGGAATTTAATACAAATGCGTCGCTTAAAAGTAGTGATGGAACATTTTATTTTGGAAACGCCAATGGGGTGTATTTCTTTAATCCAAAACAAATAAAAACCAATCCCAATCCGCCCAAAATAGTTCTAACCAATTTTAACGTTACTTCCGACAACAGTTATACCTCCCAAAATAGTATTACGGAACAAAAGTCGATCAATCAAATAAAAGAAATCTATTTAAACTACGATCAAAATTTCTTTAATCTCCACTTTACAGCCTTAAACTTTACGAATACAGACAAAAATCAATACAAATACAAACTTTTAGGTTTTGACAAGGATTGGGTTTTTACTCAGAATGGAAGAATGGCCACTTATACGAATATTCCTCCCGGGGAATACACTTTTAAGGTAAAGGCCAGTAATAATGATGGGATATGGACCCCTAATGCCAAGGCTATAAACATAACCATATTGCCCCCTTGGTGGCATACCTGGTGGGCCAGGGTTCTCTTTGCCATATTGGCTATTGGATCTATCATTTTGGCAAATACCTATATCTTGAAACAGATAAAACTAAAGAATGCACTGAAAATTGAACGCTTGGAAAAGAACAACCAGATTCAACTAAATGAATTCAAGACCAAGCTATTTACCAACCTTACCCATGAATTAAGAACCCCCTTAACCATGATCTTAAGTCCATTGGACAAATTGATCGCTACCGAAGTCAAAGGGCCGGAATATAAAAAACAATTATTATCCATTCAACGAAATGCCCAAAATCTATTAAAACTAATTAATGAATGGCTAGATTACCGCAAGACAACTTCAACGCAGCCCATTATCAAGGCTGTAAAACTAGACATTGCCACATTTGCCGAGACTATTACCGAATCCTTCTATGAAATGGCGAGTGACAAAGCTATAATCATTAAATACACTGCCCATTCTCCTTCCATTACTTGCCATTTTGACCCCAGTGCCGTTCAAAAAGTGATATCGAACCTTATTTCAAATGCCATTAAATATTCAGGGAAAGGCAGCAACATTACTGTACAGGTCGGTGTTTCTACCTCTAAAGTAGATGGATCGCCATATGCCTTTTTTAAAATTCAGGATGAAGGAAAAGGTATTTCATTGAGTCAGCAGGAACTAATATTCGAACGCTTCCAAACACTTGGCGAAAATACAGCTGTCGGTACCGGTATTGGCCTTGCGCTTTCTAAAGAGTTGGTCGAGGCCCATCATGGTAAACTGGAATTAACTTCCGCCCCGGAAAAGGGCAGTACCTTTACGGTAAAACTGCCCTTGGGTACGGCCCATTTTACGGAAGAGCAATTAGCCAATACTACCAACCACGACATACCAATAACCGCATCGCAAAAACAAGGTTTTCAAGACGGGGTTTCCCCCAACTTGAACCCTATTAAAAGTTTTAAGACAGCATCTGATTACACCGTTTTAATTGTAGAAGACGAGGATGAAATACGTGAATTTATAGCCTGCGAAATGTCTGATCACTTTAAGGTGTTGACCGCTGCTAATGGACAAGATGGGATTCAAAAAGCACTTGACGAAATACCGGATTTAGTGCTCTCCGATGTTCTAATGCCAAAGGCCACAGGACTGGAACTCTGCAAGAGCCTTAAGAACAACCTAAAAACCAGTCATATTCCCATTATTCTATTAACGGCATTATCCGATGAGGAAAGTCACGTACAAGGCTTGAAAATGGGGGCCGAAGACTATATTACCAAACCATTCAGCATGAATGCCCTGTTCTTTAAAATTAGATCGATCATAGAAAATAGAAAACTAAGCACTCAAAGATATCAGATTGAGACTTTAATGAAACCCAGAGAGTTGGCACAATCTACTCCAGACCAAGATTTTATAGAACAGACTGTAAACATAATTCACAACAATATTTCGGAACCCAATTTCACCATAGACAAATTGGTAGCGGAATTGGGCATGAGCAGAACTCCTTTCTTTAAAAAGATAAAAAGCCTGACCAATTTGACTCCGAACGAATTTTTAAAGATTGTACGTCTGCGACATGCTGCGCAGCTTCTCTTGAAAACCGATCTGAATATATCGGAAATAAGTTTTGAGGTAGGATTTCTATCAGTCAAGTATTTTCGTTCAACCTTTAAAAAACAGTTTGGGGAAACCCCGTCCAGTTATAGGGAAAGAGGAATAAAGGTATCTTGATCACTAGTTCTTATCTTCTTTAATTTTAAGAACCGCTTGCTGATGAACTTTTATGGAGCATATTAGAAAGCTTATAGCACCAAAAGTGTTATTATAAAATTGTCACCACAACCCTATTTTAACTCAAAATGAAACCATTAATAGTCATCTTTCTTAAAAGTCACCTATTCGATGTGCATTAAAAATAACCCGCTGCCCCCCTTCGACAACACAAAAAAACCTACGTTATGCTATAAACAAACGTTATTGGATAATAACCAAATACAATCCGTTATACATTGATATATAGCAGAATAACCTTATTTTTGAAAAAACTTGAAAAAATGGATTTACTCAAAGAAGCACAGGAATTTGAGCAGATGAAAATGAGCAATATGTCCACTAGCGATAGGGTCGTGGCCTCTCGTGAAGCTAAAAAATTGATTCTGGCCATCAACGAAATCTACAAGCAAACAAAAGATGCCGATCTAATGGATCTTATGAAGCGGCTGACCGATAAAAAGCGAAAAATCGAAAAACGATTAAAAGGCAGACCCGCAGCTTAATCACTAAATTATTTTAAACAAAAAACCACTGTCAGCGTAACATCTTCGACAATACCCATGTGCGTTGGACAGTCGGACTTCCCCAATGTCATGCATGATTGGTATATAGATAACCACACCCTGAATGATTGGGTTTATTTGCAGACATATTGGTATCGAGGAAAAATGCACTTCCCATTTTTACAGACCAAGCTCCGGCATTATACGTGATTATTAAGACCTCTTCCCATATGTAAAGGCTAAAAAAGTGGTGCTCTTTGGTTATCATTCGCTCCGAATATTTACAGTTTTCCGTAACTACTTGTAATTCAAAAGGAAATTGCTGACATTGTATCAAATACGACATCCATAACACCAACTACCATGAAAATTACCGCCGCACTCTTTCTACTACTATCCCTAATTACGGTTCCAGTGCATTGCCAAGACTTCGATACCGAACTTGAAAAACTCGCAACTGGTCTATCACAAAAAATAACCGCCAAGGGCAAGACAAAAATTGCGGTATGGGGCTTTTTTACTGAAAATGGCGAAAGAACGGCATTAGGCAATTATCTAACGGAAGATTTTTCGGTATACATGACCAATCATGGTGATAAGTTCGAAGTCATCGATCGTAATCATTTAGACATCCTTTTAAAAGAGCATCAATCAAATGCCGAGGGATATATTGATGAAAACACAGCCAAAGAATTAGGAAAAATCATTGCAGTCGATGTAATTATTACCGGAACCTATACCGTTTTGAATTCTATTGTAAAAGTACGTGCCAAAGCCTTGGATTCAGAAACTGCTTCCCAATTTGCCGCCAATATGGGTAATCTTCCGCTAAACGAAAATATTTCATCATATCTGGGGATTGGCTTAAATGGCGGTAATTCTACAAACAGAGGGTTTAATTCGCCCCTTAGTTCAAACGAAACCGTTAATAACCCCGAAACGGTAGATGATGCCTGTAAAAAAAGCAGGACCGGTGATTTCTGCTTTGCAAATAACTCAAACCAAAAAGTTATCGTTGGCATAAAATATTTTGCAGATTACGATGCGAATAGAGTGACATCAATGCGAAGTAAGTACCTCATTCTGGATGCAAAGGAAACAAAGTGTTTTTATGGTATGGTAAGCAGACCGTTTAAGTATTATGTGGTGAATTGGGCCGATTTCATTGATAAAGAGAAATTACGGGGTATTGAGGCCTATGTAGTGCATACCACTTACGCGAAACACCTCAAAGATAAAGGCGAACTGAAAGTAGAAACCTGCAAATCAAAAACTTACAATATCAAATAGTCGACCCAATAACACATGAAAACAAAGATACTTTTACTTCTGCTCTTGACACTGACAACCTTTGCAAATTCGCAAGGTTTTGATACTAAACTCGAGAAGTTGGCCCAACAACTTGCAGAAAAAATAAATACAAAGGAAAAGACCAAAGTAGCTATCTGGGGCTTTTTTTCCGATAAAAATGAACAGACAGATTTTGGCAACTTTTTAACCGAAGATTTTTCGATTTATCTAGCGAATCATTCCGAAAATTTTGCGGTAATCGATCGTACTCATTTAAATGTCATCTTAAAAGAACACCGTTTAAATGCAGAAGGTTATATTGACGAAAAAACTACAAAGCGATTGGGGAAAATCGTCGCTGCGGATGCCTTGGTAATTGGCACATATTCTATTTTTAATTCTGAGATTAAAATCCGTGTAAAAGTTTTGGATACGGAAACAGCCCTTCAGTTTGCCGGAGTTATCGGAAACCTCCCCATGAATGCGAATATCGCAAAATTTTTAGGAAAACTGTGATCCATATTCCGAACAGTTATTTAGTGTACCTTCCCCATTGCTACCTGTTTCGCCTGTGAGTTGGAAAAACCAATACCATAACGCACCATTGCCTTTGATAGGGCTTTTATTTTTTCTCCTGTGACCTTGTTGTACGTATCAAAATATAAAGTTAATTCACACGTATTTTTTTGATCATCCGTTTTATATGAGTAACTTACCTTACCCACACATACCAACTCGGTGTTTGCAGCCGAATGAAAATCACCCGATAACAACTTTTCTTTTTGAAGGCCATCGGGAGTGGCTGTCAATTTGTAATCATCGAAAAAAATAGAACCGACATGTCGACTAGCTTGGCTGTCTAATCCATTTTCTCCAAAAATGTATATGCTTGCCGTATTCTCCAAAGGTTTGGCTCCGGCTTCGAGGCGCCCTACTCCTGTGGTACTATGGCGTGGTATTTTCGTCGAATCAATCGGTGTTGATATTACCTCCCGCTTATCATTACTTGATGGGGTATCGCCATAATGGCTCATGGCGAAATCTGCAATCTTGAATAACACCAAAGTAATCAACAGCACCTTTAAGATCAAGCCTAATTTGCTCTTTATGATTTGTTCTTTTTCTAAATTCATTGCTGAAACTAAAGTAGGTCATCTAAAATACTATCCGAATCAATTCCATCATAATCACCAAAGAAATCATTGAGCAGCGATTCTTTTGTTAGCACGCCATAATCAATACCAACAAAAAACAAACCTATGGCACCCAGTTTACCATCAAAAAACTCCGCCCTTTTTAAGGTCGATTCTATATCTTCAACCTTTTGCTCAAGATATCTGATATAATCCGTCTTCAATTTTAGTTCGTTCTCAATTTTCTTGCGAAAATTATTGAATTGTAATTCCAAATCCTGTTTGAACTTTTCAACACCATTGGTCTCCGCCTCATTTGCACTAAGCTCAACAGTTTCAAGATTTCGCTCTAAATGTGTTATTTTCTCCGCTCTTTCAGGAAATAGTTTAGTGATCAAATTAGCTTGGGGCCTATTTTTATCAAAATGCACTTTGATTTTATCCTCATACTTTAAATGAAACTTTAAGAAAGAGTATGATTCGTTGCTTTCAAAATACGCCGCCATAACATTTAAAGTAGTTTTCAAAGGCAGACCAGGCTTTTTATTCCAACCTTTTTTTAAAGCAGTTCTCAATTTAAAGGCCCTATCGATTGATATTTTATGTGCTGTATCCAGTTTTTTGGTCTCAAAGTCAGCAATCTCCTGATAATCCACATCAAAATCTCTTTCCTCAATGGAGTCTATCAAAAAGATAAAAGTGGCCAAATACTTTCTATTAAGCTTATAAAATGCCATAGGCTCAAAAATAAACAAAACCAATAAACATTTTTCAGGAATTTTTTAGACACGTATCAACACGTAATAACATGCCTTGACATGTCAACATAAGTAGTTGAATAACAGTGTAATTAGCTCTCGTAATCTAAAACTATATTATTATGAGAACTCTATTCTACGCTTTCGCATTTATCGTTTTTACTAATTGTTTTATGTCTTGTAGCAAAGATAGTATCGCTGATTATCCAACCGTCAATGAAGTCGCCACCGAGGGTGATGATGAAAAAGACAAAAGCGAACCAGGCGCTGACTAAACACCATTAAAATGTGATTAAGACGGGCTATACGCCCGTCTTCTTCATTTCTGTCTCCACCACAAATTTCGAATTGGCCCAAAAATGAAACAGGTGTAACCATTTAATCAATCTGTAATTTTATTTCTTATATTTCAACTAAATCTTCAAGGTGAATTTAAAGCCCATTATCATACAGCTATTTGTATTAGTGCTATTTCTAAATTGTACCACAAGAGAGAAAAATAGTACGCACAAAAGTACTATTATGAAAGTAGAAGGGTTAATTCAAAAAAGTTATAACTCGAAATTCAATCCAGCCGATCGTTTGGCCTATTTAGATACCGCCCAAACACTTTTAAGGGCTGCTAATACAAATACAGATTCTTTAGAAATAGCCATTATTTATTCTAAAGGATTAATTCATTTATCAAGAAGGCAAATCGACAGTTTTTATCTGGTTAATACCGCACTCGCTAAAAAGGCCAAGCAAAACAACAACTTATTTTTTTTAGGAAGGGCACAGTTTAATTTGGGCTACTACTTTGATGAATTGACCAATAGGCTCGATAGTGCCTTTATTTATTACCGGCGATCCAAAAACTCCCATCTACGCAATGGCAATATAAAAGAAATGAATAAGGCTATTATAAATATTGCCGTACTACAGGGTATCCAGAACGATTTCTTTGGCGCAAAAGAAACGCTGACCGAAGCCATCAGAAATTCTGCAGAAAATCAATCTTTGACCTCCATTTACAATGAATTGGCAACGAACAACCGAAAACTTCAAAACTTTACCGAAGCACTTAAATACTATCGATTGGCTATCGACAATACCAATTCTACAAGGCAGTCCATAAAATACAACAACAATTTAGCCGCACTTTTGACTGAAATGAAAGATTTTGAAAAGGCTTTTATCATTTTTGAGGAACTACTCGCAGAAAAATCCTTAGCAAAAGAATCGAGCACATACGCAAGAATATTGGACAACTATACGTATGCCAAACTAAAGAATGGAGAAAGAAATTTAGAACACTTTTTTTATGAGGCCTTACAGCTTCGCAAAAAATTTAATGACAAACGTGGGCAAATTGCCAGCTACACCCATTTGGGAGAATATTTTGCCCGATCTGACCCCAGAAGGGCAAGAAAATACCTAGACTCCGTTATTCTACTCTCCAACGAGTTAAATACCCCTAAGGCCGAAACAGACGCCTTAGCCCTACTTCTAAATTTGGAACCCAAAAATATTGCATTTCGAGACAGGTATATTTTTCTTAAAGATAGCATGTACAACAATGAGCTTAAAGTAAAAACCCAGTTCGCAAAAATGAAATATGATGATGAGATGGAAAAAGAACAAATTCTCGAATTAGAAACGGAAACCGCCCAGAAAAGGGCAGAACTTGCCGAACAGAAAGCTCAAAAAGTAATTTTACTTTCATTAAGCGGCTTTTTACTTCTGGGAGGTGCATCGTTCTTATACTTCTTGCGCCAGCGACATAAGAAAGAAAAACTTCAAGAAGTCTATAATACCGAAAAACGCATAAGTCAAGATCTTCACGATGGCCTTGCCAATGACGTTTTCGGTCTCATGACCAAAATACAAAGTCAAGATAAGGCCTATGACGAGTTATTAAACAATTTAGAAGATATCTACCAAACAACACGGCAAATCTCCCACGAAAATGCAGCCATTAAAACCGGCATAGGCTTTAAAGACGAACTTAACATATTAATTGCGAACTATCAAGATAACAATACAACTATACTTGTTAAGGGCATCAGCGGCATTGAATGGGCTCTTTTAGAAGAACATAAAGCAGTAATCGTTCACCGAACCGTAAAAGAACTTTTGGTAAACATGAAGAAACATTCACAGGCAAATTTGGCTTCATTACAATTTGAAAACCAAAAAAAACGAATAATTATTGCCTACAGTGATAATGGTGTAGGTTTCAACCCAAAACAATCTCGTGGCATTGGCCTTATGAATACGGAAAACCGTATTCACGCTATAGGAGGAGGTATTATATTTGAAACCAAACAAGGATCTGGAGCTAAAGTTACCATCTCTATTCCCTTTTAATCCCAATAAATTATGTTTAAGAAAGTGTTGGTTGTCGAAGATTTAGATACTGTTGGTTATGGTATTTCAACAATGTTGGAAAAAGACTTGGGCGTCAAAGAAGTAGTGCTCACCCAATACTGTGATGACGCTTATCTGAAAATCCAAGCTGCTTTGTTTAAGAATGCCCCCTTCGATCTCTTGATTACCGACCTATCATTTCAACGAGACCATAGACCCTTGACTATCGATTCGGGCAAGTCATTGATCGAGAAAATCAGGACTAAAAACCTAGAGTTGCCGATAATTATCTGTTCTGTTGAAGAGAAACCGGATACCGTTACCCGTTTTACAAAAAAGAATAAAGTGTCGGCCTATGTTTTAAAGGGTCGCGATGGTCTAAAGGATTTAAAAAATGCCGTTAAAGCCGTGTTTCAAGGAAAAGGGTTTTTATCTGATAAGATTGAAAGACTGACCCACGGTAAAAATTTCTTTGAGATCGAAGATTATGACATCTCGCTCTTGGCTTATCTTTCAAATGGTTTCACCCAAGACCAAATCTCCAATCTTTTATCTAACAAAGGAGTGTCGCCCAGCAGCTTAAGTTCAATTGAAAAAAGACTGAACAGATTAAAAGATGTTTTTCAAGCAAACAATAATGTACAACTTGTTGCGAATGCCAAAGATTTAGGTTTAATCTGACTTATTTATTTTATTTTCCTACAAATATTACTTGCCTTAAAAAATAACCGCTAAAATAGTTCGCGTTTACGGGAACCCGTATTTCAGTAAATCCTCTAATCACTATGTTTGGTATTATGAAAGTAAGATAAAAGTATAAAGGGCTATGCCAAAGACTTTTACTTACAGGAATTTGTACAGTATTCATCCCCACTGAGCCGTACTAATTTGAAAATTCAATGGTATACTAATCTAAAAATGCTGCTATGATTGGCTTAAAAGAGGTAAAAGGAAGGAGGCTCATTATCCTTCAGATCGTATTACTCAATCTCATTTTTCTCAATGCTGAAGCACAAGAAAAAATATTACTTCGCGATGTAGATTTTTCCTCCGAAATAAAAGACTTCAAAAGAAGTTCGCTGCTTATCCTTATGGTGGAGACACCTGAGAAGGAAAAACTGAATACCATTAAAAGCACATTTCAAGCAATAGAAATTTCCGACAAGTTTAATGACCATAGTCTCGATACTAACTTTATTACCCTAGATGAGGAGGCAAAAGATCATTCCGCCAGAATCATAGAAAAGTTGGATGAGGCAGCTGTCGCCAGAAAAATGGTGGCCAAATGGTTTGGCAGAAATGAAAAAGGTACGTTCAGTTTGAATCTTGTCAAGCAAAGGGGATTATATAATGCTAGCGCCTTTGACAGGGAAATTGCCGAAAAGACGATACGGGGCAATGCCATGTTGGAAGACGCTGGGGAACATCTTATCGCAAATACGTTCGTAATCGTAAATGATTATAAGTATACCAACAAAGAAGAAATTGGGGAAAAGGGCAAAGAGGTTCTTAATATTGCTGCAATGTTTGGCAGTAAGGCGGCAAATAGTACAACCACCTTGGCTGCAGACGTATTGGCCAAGGGTTACGTTATCAAAACAACATCGTACCTGTTCCGGTTGATATGGGATAAGGAAACTGCGGGCCAATTTTATGGGGAACTGTGGGTTACCGATGAAAATTATAATGAGGATGCAGTCGACGCCTTTGATAAGGCAGATTTTTTTAAACTCGAGTATTTAGGCCAACAAGATGCCTGGGCAGATGTGCAATCAACCAAATATACTTCAAAATCAGATGAAGAATTGATTGAAAGAGCTACTATCAAAGCCACCAATTCAGCCATTTCTAAATTGGAACGAAAATTTGAAGTATTCAGAACGAAAACGCCATTAATTAGTATTGACCCCCTTGCGGCTAAAATCGGTACGAAGGAAGACCTAGCCAAAGGAGACAAATTTGAAGTACTGGAACAAATCTTACTAGAGAATGGTTCGATCAATTATGAAAAAGTAACGGAAATTACTGTCGACCATAATCAGATCTGGGACAATTCTTATCTTCCAGAAGAAGCGAATACAGAATCAGCACAGCCATACACCGTCTTTAAAGGTAATGCAAAAAAACTGTACCCAGGTATGCTGATCAGGTTTAAGAAAAATCAAAATATATTTAAATGAAATACAAGATTATAAAAAATGTTCTGCCATTTTATCTCCTTGCTTTTATGTATACCGGCGTATTTGCGCAACGCAAACAAAAATTGGCCGACAATGATACTTTTGAATGGCAATACGATATTGAATGTTATGGGGGAACCGCTAAGCATGGCTTTAAAATAGTAAAAATATGGTCTTATTCGAAAGAAAAAAGTGTTGCCACCACACAAGCAAAAAAGAATGCTGTACACGGTGTAATTTTTAAAGGCTATGCCGATGTAGGTCGTGAATGTAGGGCATCGCATCCCTTGATGAACAGAGATATGACCGACAAAGAGTATAAAGATTTTTTCAAAAATTTCTTTCTTGACGATGGTGATTTCAATCGATTTGTGACCTATGCCACCGATTTTAAAGGCATTGCCGATGTGCAAAAACTCGTAAAAAACAAAAAGGAAAAAAAAGATAAATTTTACCAGTATAAAATAGGCGTTGTGGTAAGTGTGGCGTCAGACGAACTAAGAAAACACCTTGAAAAAGAGGGTATAATCAATTCATTGGCAAAAGGTTTTTAATATGAGAAACTCTACTTTTAAATATATACTGTTAGTGCTGCTGGCGGGATTTGCGGCATACGGGCAAAATGCAAAAAAACCATCCTTGATGGTAATGCCAAGTGATGCTTGGTGTATTCAAAACGGATATGTACAAACCTATGACAATCAAGGAATCGAAACCAAAATACCCGACTATAAAAAAGCATTTCAAGAAAACACCGATTTACTCTTGGTTATCAGTAAAATAAACGGTTTAATGGCCGAGAGGGAATTTCCGCTTAAAAACTTGGAAACTGTTTTAAAGGGTCTCGAGAATTCGAATGCTTTAAACCTCGTTAGAACCTCTAAAGACACAGGTGCTTCTATTTCTGAATCCCCGCTAGATCAAATTGTAAAAACAGCAGATGCCGACATCATCATTCAACTCACCTGGGCTGTCAATAAAGTTGGTCCGAATACTTCGATAACCTACAATCTACAGGGATTGGATTCATATACCTACAAACAAATTGCCACCGCCACCGGCACCGGTGCCCCATCCTTTAGTGTTGAATTGCCCGTTTTATTGGAAGAGGCCGTTTTGGAGAACATGGAAGATTTTACCCATACGCTTCGAGAACATTTTGAAGATATGTTTACCAATGGTAGAGAGGTAACCCTACAGGTATTGGCATGGGATGATTGGGACGGGGACCTTGATGACCTTTCTTTTGAAATTGAAGATTGGCTTGATGAAAAAACCGTTGAAGGGCGTTTTTCTACTACCGATGTGACTAGTACCTATGCGCTTTTTGAGCAAGTTCGAATGCCCCTATTCGATGAACGTAATAGAGCCATGGCCGCCCGAAACTTTTTTAGGGATTTGAGCCAGAAACTTAGCGGATCCGCCTACAATATTCCAAATAAATTAGCCACCGAAGGTTTGGGCAAAGTGACCCTTATTCTGGGCGGTAAATAAACATACTATGAAAAGATTATTTCTCTTAATCGCTCTGCTTTTTATCGTTTTGGGGAAAGCCCAATACAATCAAGACAATAATGATGTATTGCTGGGCGTATACGTACCTGAACAGGCTGAAAATATTCCGAATAATGCACGGAGCTTATTACGCACTAGGTTGATGCAATTAATAACTGCAAATGGCATTAGCGGCAATGTATTAAGGCCCCGCTTTTTTGTAGTCCCACGAATTGCAGTATTGGGTAAGGAAATATTGGGTACTGCACCATCGCGAGTGGTACTGGATTTAGAAATGGCATTGATCATTGGGGACAATGAAACAGAAAAAGGAAACCTCTTTCATACGGAGTTTGTCAACTTAAAAGGTGTCGGTCAAAACGAACAAAAAGCCTACATCGCCGCCATTAAAAGAATTGCACCGAAAAATCCCAAACTTATAGCCTTTCTTGAACATACTAAAAAAGAAATCATAAACTACTACGAAGAACATTGTGAAGAGGTAAAAAAGAAGGCTTACGCATTAAAGGCACAAGATCAAACAGAGGAAGCCGTCAAAATTATCGCCAATATTCCGCTTTCAAGCAATTGCTATGCAGAAAATGAAGATGACATCGGTACATTCTTTCAAAATGCCCTCGACCAAAAATGCAGACAACAGCTAAATACGGCACGATCCATTTGGTATGCAGACCAATCCCTCGAAGGTGCCAAAGAGGCTGGTAAAGTCTTGTCTAAAATTGAACCTAGGGCTTGGTGCAAAGACGAGTTAAAGTTACTATACAAAGAAATCGCAACTAGAGTCAGGGAACTGGGCGACAACGAGTGGCTCTTAACCTTAAAAGAAGTTGATGTAGCTGGTCAATCAACAAAATATGCCCGAGAAATATTATTGGAATATGCAAAAAACCAACCTCAACATATAATAAAATACAATGTAGGTGGCTGGTATTGAGTGAGCTCTTCTCAAACCATTTGTCGCTATCTAAATTTATCCGAACATATCAAGCAACAATAACTTTGGCACAAGGTATATACTACTTTTTCAAGTATCTCATTGGCACACCTCACTGATAAACCTGTTTGTATTAGTACCCTTAAATCGATACGGATAGTACTTCAGCAAAAAATTCATAAAAAATAGAACCGGTTACGGCTTACCGTAAGAAATATCGCTAAGGTTATATTAGGTTTGGCAATGAACCAAATAACCCTAATCCATGAAGCTTCCGCTAAATAAAAGCTTTCATTTCGACCAACTGCCACCTCTGTTTTGTCGACATGGTCAAAAACGAACATAAGGTCTATTAAAGCCAATTGTCAAGACCACTATAAGTAGAACCTATAAAATCTAGAAAAATGAAAACCACTACCTTAACACTACTATTTTTTGCAGCATTATTATCAATTCACGCACAAAATATTATTACCGTTGATAACACTACGGGTAGCAATGCCCAATATGACAATCTGCAAAGTGCCATTTCGGCCGCCACTGCTGGGGATATTATTCATGTCATGCCTTCTGAAACGAGCTATGGTAATGTTATCATAGAAAAAACATTGACTCTCATTGGTTTTGCCCATAGTGATTCGGACAAAAGGTCGGTAGTAGGAAGCGTTCAACTTACAACAGGAGCTGATAATACCAGATTGACCAGTCTAGAATTAAGCGACACCTATAACGTACGGTACAACACCGTTCCACTTACGGGTCTGATCGTTGAGAACTGTCTCTTAGAGGAACTCTATTTCTATAATGCCGGTGCGGATGATATTTTGATTAGAGGCAATATTTTAAATTATGTAGGATACGGATCGACGTCCTCAAATTATTCCAACGCCATAATTACGAACAATATCATCACACGACAAGTTGTCGTTATTAATTATCAATCCGTCTCCGTTAAAAACAATATTTTTTTAAATCCCGTAAGTAGCAATCCGGTATATAATCGTGGCTATGCCAATGGTAGCATTTCAGTTCAAAACAACATATTTTACTACTCGACCAGCGCCACATACGATCCCAATGTCGATGGAGTAACTTTCGAGAATTGCCTTACCTATAATATCGGCACTGGAAATGTTGCTTCCCTAAATGGCAACAACAATTTGGATAATCGCAATCCCTTATTTCTTGAAGACAACGACAATGCCACGTACGACCCAACAACGGACGACTATAATTTAGGAGCAGGCTCACCGGCCATCGATGCCGGAGTTAACGGTGAAGACATTGGACTTTATGACGACAGTAGTAGTTTCACTTTCAATAATCTAGGCTTCAGTAATGGTGTTCCCACGGTGCGTATCGAAGCAATAAGTACTACAGTCGCTCCGGGGCAAAATTTAAATGTCATCATCAGCACTACAAACAACTAGAGCGATGAAAAATATACCACTGCTAATAGCTGTGATGCTATTGTACAATTATTCCGTTGCCCAAGCTATCGGGGCCGCTGAGTATTTTTTTGATACCGACCCGGGAGTTGGCAATGGAACCTCCTTTACCGTAACAAGTAATTCGGGTTCCCTAGTCCAATCCCTATCCATTCCAACTTCGGGATTAACCGATGGTTTTCATAGCCTGTATGTACGCTCAAGAACAGTAGACGGCGTTTGGAGTCTTTACGACAGAACCATTTTTCTCATCCGCTCTTTTTCAAGTATCTCGCAACCTTTGAGCGCTGCGGAATATTTTTTTGATACCGACCCAGGGATCGGCAATGGTACGTCTCTAGCACTTAATTCCAATACGGGAGGTTTAACACAAACAGCTTCCATACCCACCACAGGTTTAAGCAGTGGTTTTCATAGTTTCTATATTAGAACCCGAAACACCGAAGGGTCATGGAGCCTTTATGATCGCACCATATTTTTTATGGCTTCCTTTGCAAGCGAAAACGAACCTGTAGTAGCCGCCGAATACTTTTTTGATTCAGATCCCGGTGTCGGAAATGGAACCTCGATAAGTCTAGATGCAGAAGCCGGAAATTCGAATCAAGCAATTTTACTTCCAACAAGCGATTTGGCTAGTGGTGTTCATACTGCGTATATCAGGGTTCGCAACCAAAGCGGTATATGGAGCTTGTACGATAGCAGAAGTTTTACTATTTCAACCGACGGGATCGACAATACCGTTACCTTAACTGATTTGACACTTACAGCTACCTTTCAGAACCCCGATGCAACATACGAGTGGTTTGACTGCGTTAACAATGAAATTGCGGGGGCCAATGCCACGGCCCGAACTTTTACTCCCTTGATCAGCGGTAGCTACGCTGTTCGTATTACGCTGGGTTCCGAAACCGTTATTTCCAATTGTACCGAAGTCACCATTCCTTTCAATGCAAATGACAGTGACTCTGACGGCATTTTAAATGATGTCGACAATTGTCCATCAACATTCAATCCGGATCAAAAAGATTCTAATAATAATGGCATAGGAGATGTGTGTGATAATGATAACGATTCTGACGGTGTACCCAATGCTATTGACAATTGCCCGGCTACTCCTTCAGGAGCAATAGTCGATGTAAATGGATGCCAGATATTTTCACTTCCAGCCGATAATTTTACGGTAAAAACTATAGGAGAATCTTGTATTGCATCCAATAACGGTAGTATTGAAATCAGCACGCAAAATTCACAGAATTACAGCGCCACTTTAACAGGAAACTCCGGCGATATTACGAATACCTTTACCGCAAGTACCCTTTTTTCCAATCTTTCAGCCGGTGACTATTCCATTTGCATTGCTGTGACAGGGCAAACGGACTATACCAGGTGTTTTGATATAGTGATAACAGAACCCGAGGCACTTTCCGTTTCCTCAAAATTAAGTACCACAGGTAAAGAAGTGACGTTGAATCTCTCTGGTGCCAAACGCTACATCGTTCGGTTAAACGATGAGACCTTTTTAACCGAGAACTCAGAAATTACATTGCCATTAACAAAAGTAAACAATTCATTGTCGGTGCTTACCGATAAGGGCTGTCAAGGGCAATATGATGAAAATATTGTGCTGTTGTCGAATACATTGATTTATCCTAATCCTGTATCGAGTGAACCGTTGACTATTGTCATGGGATCAATTGGTGTTAACCAAGAAATAGAGGCATCAGTTTATAACACAAACGGAATTTTGGTACTCTCCAAACGATTAAAATCAGGGAACGGAACGATATCCTTAGATGTTAGCAGCCTATCCGCAGGGGTACATCTTCTTAACCTCAGATTTGGGTCTAATTTGTTGAACTACAAAATCATTAAAAGATGAAAATAATAAAATCTAAATACGTTAGGTGTCTTGTTGCGTTATTCATTCTTTCTGCCTGTGGAGGTGATGATGAGGGTTCAGAACCCATTCAAGGAGGTGGTGACGATGACCCGATTGTAGTCGTACCCGACCCTGCAGCCAGTATTTTAATTTTTCCGGCAAACAATACGGAATGTAACGAAGGAACAATCGTAAGTGAAACCGAGAGCGATGTCCAGTTTCGTTGGAACGCCTCCGAAAACACTGATAGTTATTCCATAACCTATACCAATCTATCCACCAATACGACCAATAACGCTGTGGTCCAAGGAAGTACAGAGAAACTTATTAGATTAGAAAGGGGCATCCCGTATGAATGGTCTGTGGAATCACGCCGCAATGATACCGATAAAACCTCCACAAGTGAAAAGTGGCGCTTTTTTAACGAGGGTCCCGGAATAGAAAATTACGCTCCTTTTCCAGCGGAAGCTATTTCACCTTCAAGAGGAAGTAACCTTGACACTTCGACAAAAGTAACCTTGGCATGGAGCGCAAGTGATATTGACGATGATATAAAAGACTTCGAAATATTTCTTGGAACAACGGAAGGCAATTTGACTTCATTGGGCACATTTACAGAGACCATTATCAATAATGTTTCGGTAACGGCCGCCACCAACTACTATTGGGAAGTTAAAGCAACGGATACTAATGGTAATAGCTCTATATCGGAAGTATTTCAATTTAGGATAAACTAGAAATTCAACTAAAAACCAAAACCATAAAAATCATGAAAAAACACATCATTTATTTCGCAATTTTACTCTTTACCGCAACTTCTTTATCGGCTCAAGAATTTATTCAAGGCACAAATGTAATCAATCTGGGTGTCGGCCTTGGCGGTGCCTACGGGAGTTATACCACCTCATCACAAAGTGTAGGGTTGAGTGCCAGTTTTGAACGGGGAATCTGGGAAGTTCCTGGGCCCGGAGTCGTTAGTCTCGGCGGCTTTCTTGGCTATAAGACCTATAGCTACGATTATTTTGGAGGCAACGATAAATGGACGTATACCGTAATTGGCGTTCGGGGCGCCTACCATTATAACGGACTTAATGTTGAAAATCTAGACCTCTACGGAGGGGCCATGGTCTCATACAGAATTGTATCCTATAGTGGATCTGTCGGAAGTTATGGAAGCAAGCCCGGCGCAACGGGCTTTGTTGGGGCACGCTGGTTCTTTGCCGAAAATTTTGCGGTATTTGCCGAAGGCGGTTATGGTTTTGCATTTTTGTCGGCCGGGGTTTCCTTCAGATTCTAACCGATGAATACCTATTCCCGATTACCCTACCCTCGATTTCCCTGTCTTATGGGCCTTTACCAATATATAGACGTTGCGAAACCAACCCGTTTTTGACAGTGCATTAAACGAATGTAATGGCCAAGACCTCGCCCTAAGATGACTAAGTTTTGCGGTAGCACGATTAAAGTTGATCAAAAGCCCCCATCCGATTACAAAACCAAAATTTTGGTTTTGACAAAAAGTTCAACCTATACAAACCAAATAATAAAAATTATGGGACTAAAAAATCATCGTAAGTACGCGTCAACAATATTATACATTTTGGCTTTTGTTATATTTATGCCGAATGTCAACTCTCAACTTTTCAAACCCACTTATACCGCATCGCTTTTAAGTCCCCCTCAGAAAGTATTGGGTGATATCAATAAAATCGCTATTATCGATTTTGAGAATGTCAGCAGCGATATTCTAAAAAACGCCGGGGCCGATCTAGGTACCAAAATGGCCGATTATCTTTCTGCGGAACTACTCAAGGAATATCGTTCCCTAAATGGCAAATGTTTTTACGAAGGCGGAAGGACCGATATTTTTTACTTGGTAAAACGCGAGGAAATAACTAGAGTTTATCAAGATAGAATGCTCAATATAAATTCGTTAAGTGATAGTCAAATCATAGAAATAGGCAAATTGGTCGAGGCCGACGCCGTTATTTACGGAAGTCTCAGCTACTCCAGTACAGATGAACGCAAAGACAATTCATATCGTGACAAGAAAGGCAACTATATAGCATCGCATTCTTTAATACGTACCACTTCCGCAGAGGCTCGAATGCGAGTACTTGATGTTGCCTCGGGCGAAGTACTTACACAAACCGATGGTCGCGGAAACAGTTCAGATAAAGCTTCAGGAAATAAACCGCCTATATTATCTGCCGTTATGAAGGGGGAGAAAATTGCCGAGTTTGCCTGCGAAGGCATAGCTTTTCAATTGGCAAAACACATCGCACCGTATTATTACAAAAACAAGTTCACCTTCGAACGAGTAAAAAATAAAGAGTTTAAGGAAAGAGCAAGTGATATCAATAAATACATCAAATTAGGAGAAATTGAAAAAGCATATCAAATGTACAGCGCCATCTATGAGATTGACGAGTTCAACCCGCAATTATGTTATAATATGGGCGCAATAAATGAAATGACCGGTAATTTTGCGCAAGCAAAAAAACTCTATACGACTGCCGTAAATCTGGCACCGGAAAACAAAATATATACGGAGGCGTTGGAACGAGCCGAAAACAATGAAAATTTTATCGAAACATTGCAAAAATTAAATATTGAAATTACACCATTAGATCTTAACCAGGTCTTAGAGAATACGGCAACGGACATTTTAGCGGAAAAAATTAAAATTAAAGGACCAAAAAGCAAAAGAAAAAACGCCTATTCCAAACCCGATGAAAGTGCAAAAGTATTAACTCAATTGCCCGGGGGCCTAGAATTAAAAGTCATCGAAATTATTGAAGATGGCGATTGGATAATCGCTAAACTTCCTGATGACAGTGAAGGGTATTTCTCTAAAAAAGATGTAATTACGGGGAAGTAATTCGACGAATAAGCTGCTAAGGAGGCTTCCAAATTGTTGGAGGCCTCCTTTATATATATCCAATGTGCAGATTAATACCAGTTATGGAGGAATAAACGCTTAAAAGGGTTGATTGGAGTACTAGAACGATAATTGTTGCCGTAATCCCAGCACTAACACCGCTTCCATAATAAATGAAATTACCGAGAACTAACACTCTATGTACCACTCAAAAAAGATATAGCAAAGAGATTCCACTAAAATGATACTATTTCACCCCACAAACCCTTTAAACCCTTTGTTTAAGGGGTTTATATTTTCAGGTTGACTAATTTATCACCTTTCTCCATCAGTTTCAATAAGTTGCTTCTTATATTGCAACATACAAGACATAACTAAAAAATAGAGCATTTTTAAAATGAACAATAGAAAATCAGTTTACTTGCTTTGTGTTTTAATGCTTCAAACCTCATTGATGATCGGGCAGCATGCATCGGAATCATTGCAAGAACTAAAAGCAACCGCTAATCTAATTGCATTATGGGATTTTAAGGAACCAAAAGGTCAAGAGCGTAAGGCCTATGGCGTAGGCGACTTCCCCCTTAAAGAAGCGGGTGGTGCAACCCTGAGAATTAATGAAGGCCCATTATCAGGTTATTCAGCCCGTTTTGAAGGGTCGAATTTTTTGACACTGGCAAATTCAAAAACCGGTGCGCTTAATATCTTTGGACCAGGTAAAGAGGTTACCGTCATAGCTTGGGTGAAGTGGTCAGGAGAACAAACTGGCTTTGTGGGAGGTATGTGGAACGAATACAAAGATGGGGGCAAGCGCCAATATGGTTTATTTGCCTCCTTGCCCCATTATAATGGTAAAAACCAAGTATGCGGACACATATCCTATACGGGTAAACCCACGCCTCCTTTTCCGTACTCCATCGATTATTCGGCAAGTAAGGGTGAAATTGAAAAAAATGTCTGGCAGTGTATCGCTTTCACCTACGATGGCACTAATATCAAATCCTATTTAAATGGTAAATTCAAAAAACGTAAACCAGAACTGATTGATCACACAATCGGATTTGAAGGCTACCCGAACGGATTGACCCAAACAAAAAATCCTTATTACTTTCCATTCGGTATGGGAAATAACGGTTCCGATTTCACAATCGGGGCTGTCTTATTAAAACGTGGTATGGGAAATTTCTTTAAAGGTTTAATTGGCGGTTTGGCGGTTTTTGACAGAGCCTTGTCTGATAAGGAATTAAGTGATATTAGTAAGAATTTAAATGTTATCAGTAAAGATTGATTTGCATAATTTGAGATAATGATTTCTTTTTTAATCCATATAAAGAGTAGTGATTATTTGTGTAGCGCAACATAAATAGCGCCATACAACTTTCTAACCAGTGAGTTCTAGACAAAAATCTGATATGAAAATTCAATGTGTTGCCTTGGCTTTATCAGTAATTTTAACTTTAATAGGATGTGATAAGAACGATAAAAAGCAAGGGGAAGCAGACAAGGATTGGCCGGTTTATTTAGGCGGAAACAAAAGTATTCAGTATTCTCCTTTAGATCACATTACCAAGAAAAACGTCACTGAACTCAAAGTGGCATGGGAATTCGCCACCGGCGATGCCGATCCGAATGGAAAAACACAGATCCAATGCAACCCCATAATAATCGACGGCGTACTGTACGGCAGCTCACCCAAACTGAAAATTTTTGCCCTCGATGCGACCACAGGGGAACAAAAATGGATATTCGATCCCAATGCTAAAATCAATTTTGGCATGAACGTCAACCGTGGCGTGACCTATTTTAAGGAAGAGGGCAAAGAGCGTATTTTTTTTACCGCCGGGCCCGAATTGTTCGCCTTGGATGCCAAAACTGGCCTACTGGCCAACGACTTTGGCATTGACGGTAAAGTGTCATTAAAAGAAGGTCTTGGGGAAGATACAAAAGACAGGTACGTAGTTGCTACTACACCGGGGGTGCTGTACAAAAACAAAATCATCTATGGTTCACGGGTTTCCGAAAATGCCGATGCCGCTCCGGGCACCATACAGGCGTTCAATGTGCATACTGGCGCGCTCGAATGGACGTTCAACACGATTCCAAAACCAGAGGAAACTGGCTATAATACTTGGCCGGCAAAAGCTCATCAGAGCACAGGCGGGGCAAATGCTTGGTCGGGTATGAGTCTCGATTTACAACGTGGTATAGTTTACGTTCCTACCGGATCTGCTTCGTTCGATTTTTGGGGCGGAAACAGGCTGGGCGATAATCTTTATGCCAATTGTATACTTGCCCTGAATGCGGATACTGGTGAGCACATCTGGCATTTTCAAACAGTACACCATGATATGTGGGATCGAGATGTACCTGCCCCACCGGCTTTGGTAACTGTTCATCACGGTGCCAAGCGAATAGATGCCGTAGCGCAACATACAAAATCGGGCTTCGTATTTCTGCTCGACCGAGAAAGCGGCACACCTTTATTTCCCGTTGAGGAGCGAGCGGTAGCTCCTTCCGACCTTAAAGGAGAGATGGCTTCACCGACCCAACCCTTTCCTATAAAACCGCCTCCTTTCACACGACAGAAATTCACTAAAGAAGAGATTACCAATCTATCGCCTACGTCCTATGATAGTGTTGCCAAAAGGTTGGCACAGCTACGTACCGGTGAACCATTTATTCCCCCTAGCGAACAAGGTACAATTGTTTTTCCCGGTTTTGATGGCGGCGGCGGATGGGGCGGTGCGGCTTTTGACCCTTCGACCGGGCTTTTGTATGTCAATGCCAAAGAAATTCCGTGTATCATTACCATGGAAGAAACAGGGGCTTCCGAAGAAAAGGAGATTAAGAACCTAGGGGCGTATGTATACCAATCTCGTTGTGTGATGTGCCACGGCAAGCAAATGCAAGGGGACGCATCAGGTGCCTATCCCCCCTTAAAAAATAGTTCCGAAAGACTTTCTATGGAGGAAGCTAATGAAATTATCGATAATGGGCGCGGATTTATGCCCGGGTTCAAACACATTTCCGAAAAGGAAAAAACAGCAGTCGTCAATTACATTTTCGGACTTGAAAACTCGGTCGAAAACCTCCACGAATTCGGAAAAGAGGCCAATGAAAGACTCTCGAAATACAGGCATACCGGCTATAATCGCTTTTATGACCCTGAAGGTTACCCCGCCATAAAACCGCCTTGGGGCACACTTTCTGCGATAGACCTGAACAAGGGTACTTTAGCTTGGCAGGTACCTCTTGGGGAATATGAAGAATTGACTAAAAGAGGCATTCCCAAAACAGGACTAGCAAATTACGGAGGGCCCGTAGTTACTGCAGGCGGACTCATTTTTATCGCATCGACAGTCGATGAGTATTTCAGGGCATTCGATAAAGATACGGGAGAAGAATTATGGAAGTACAAGTTGCCGGCCGCAGGTTATGCTACACCCAGTATTTATGAAATCAAGGGAAAGCAGTATGTGGTCATTGCTTGCGGCGGCGGCAAAGCAGGTACAAAGTCCGGCGACCGCTATTTAGCTTTTGGCCTATAAGCAAATTCTGCAATAGACTGAATTCATGACGATGCAAAGTTATGGATGTGGTACTACTGAGCATCCTTAAAATAAGGAAGAGACCAAAGAGTACCCGCACTATGTATTAAACAATCGGTTTAAGCCCTTACTACAACGGCAGTGCATCGAATCCTGCACTCTTGGTTTTGATAATTATGTTTTTGTTAATACAAAAGTTCCATAAAAAGATTTATTTTAGGAGGGTATCGATATTCGATCTACCTATTAAACCAACAAACTCCACTTGAGTACCAAAATGAAAATCGAACCAAAGGGAACAAAAAGGGCACTTCTATTAATTGGTTCCGGCATGGTCTTGCTTTTTTATAGTTGTTCACCCCGTTTTTCAAATATAGCATTACCTATAAAAGAGGTACAAGAATTCTCGTTTAGCGGGGCAAGTGCTCTCGAAGATAGGTGGTGGACATCCTTTGAAGATGAAGACCTCAATCAATTGATCGACAGCGCATTGCAATCAAACTTTGATTTGGCAGCGACTTGGCAGCAATTTGTTGCTGCAAAAGCCATTGTTAGTAGAGCGGCCTCGAACAAATGGCCCCAAATTGAGGCTTCGGCACAAACGGCGGTAAATTTTCCTGAAAACGATTTTACCGGAGGAGAAAATACGCAACTGGGCCTATCGGCCACTTATGAGCTTGATTTGTGGGGCAGGATACGAACGGCGGTCCAAGCCGAAAAGTTTAGGGCCGAAGCAAGTCTGTTCGATTATCGTACCGCCGCAATATCACTGACAGCAGAAATCGCCACGACTTGGTATCAGCTGCAGGCAGCAAAAAAACAATTGAAAATTACAGAAACTCAAATTACGACCAACGAAGATATTATTAAACTGATACGCTCGCGTTTTGTCGGGGGCCAAATCAGGGCAGTTGATATTCTGCGACAGGCCCAACTATTGGAAAGCACTAAAGAGCAACAAATTATTTTTAGCACCAATGTACGTCTATTAGAAAATCAGTTGGCTGTGCTTCTAGGAAATCAGCCACAAACAGATATGGAGTTCACGGCTGTCGATTTACCCCAATTACAGTCGCTTCCTGAAACCGGACTCCCATTGGAATTGGTGCGGCGTAGACCTGACGTGCAACAGTCGTATGCACTTTTACTTGCAGCCGACCGTGATATGGCGGCAGCTGTACGAAGCAAATACCCTCGAATTTCAGTGTCAGGTAGGGGTCAACTGCGGGCCAATAACTTTGCCAACCTTTTTGAAAACTGGGCCTATTCCATAGCCGGTAATATTCTTGCCCCCTTATTTTATGGCAAACAGTTGAGTGCAGAGGTTGACAGATCCGAAGCCGTAAAACAACAAAGATTATACGAGTACGGACAAGCCACACTGGAAGCCTTTCAAGATGTCGAAAACGGACTTGTACGTGACATGATGCAAAAAGAACGATTGGAAAATATTGCGCGCCAATTAGAACTCTCGGAAAAAAGTAACAAGCAATTGCGGGTAGAATTCTTGAACGGTTTCAGCCCCTATTTAGATGTACTCCTTGGCCTAGACCAAGAACAACAGTTACGACGTGATTATGTGGCGGCACAATCACAGCAAATTCAAATACGCATTGGGCTGTACCGGGCTTTGGCAGGAGGATTCGATACAGGCAGAAATATTGATTATTAAGATTTAAAAATGTGTTTCTGGATACAAAAAGTAAAATAGCACTATGAGCAATAAAAAAATAGTAGGAATCTGTTTGGCCATTCTTATAGCCGGATTAGCCATTACCATACTCATTTTTTCAACCGAACCGGAAGCAAAAACGGAAGGTGCCAGCATTGAAACAGCCATGTTGGTAGATGTGATTTCCGCACAGCAAGGTACTTACGAGCCTATTATTGTGGCAACGGGCACGGTACAACCCGTTGAAGACGTTACTTTAAGCCCTCTAGTTTCCGGGCAGGTTATCCGAAGGGATGCGGCCTTTACCCCTGGTGGTTTTGTCAAAAAAAACCAAGTGCTCTTGCAAATAGACCCCTCGGACTATCGAAATACCTTAGAACTTAGAAAAAGTGAATTACTGCAATCGCAGAGCACATTGGATACTGAAATGGGAAGGCAAAAAATAGCAGAACAAGACTTAAACCTGATTGCCGATGATTCCCTTTTTGGTACGAATCCACTTTCCGAAGAAGAGCGCCAACTTGTTTTAAGAAAACCGCAGCTCAATGCGGTCAAAGCAACCATTGGTGGTGCCAAGGCCTCAGTAGACCAGGCCAAACTTAACCTATCGCGCACGACCATACGCGCTCCTTTTGACGCCCATATTTTAAGCCAAAATGTAACGAAAGGTTCTCAGGTCTCCCAAGGTGATAATTTGGGGCGTATTGTGGGCACCGATTATTATTGGGTAATGGCAACCGTGCCCGTATCAAAATTGCAGTGGTTAAGTTTCCCGAAAAGTGATTCTGAAAAGGGATCTCCTGTGCGTATAACGAATTCCACGGCGTGGTCTACCGATGCCTATAGAGAAGGGTATTTAGACAAGCAAATCGGTGCGCTTGATAATCAGACCCGTTTGGCTCGGGTGTTGGTAAAGGTTGCCGACCCACTGGCCAATAAAACAAGTCATGAAAAAATGCCTTCCCTAATGATAGGCACCTTTGTAGAGGTGAATATACAAGCCAATCCCGTAGCCGACGTCGTGCGCCTTAGTAGAGACTACATTCGAAGTAATGAAACCGTTTGGGTAATGAAAGATGGTAAATTGGAAATCCGGAAAGTCGATATCGTATTGAACGATGATGTGTACGCCTATATACGTAAGGGATTGGTTGATGGTGAAAAAGTAGTCATTACCGATTTAAGCACCGTAAGTAATGGTATTGGGCTACGAACCGAATCAACTACGCCAAAAAATGAAATGAAGCAATAGGAAGAGCATGAGCGAAATAGAAGAAAAAGGAAATCCCAGAAAAGAGGGTGCCATAGGCTACATGGCGCGAAACTCCATTGCTACCAATTTGCTCATGTTGGTTTTGCTCGGAGGGGGTATCTTTACCATGTTCAAGATTCAGAAAGAAGTATTTCCAGAATTTCAGCTCGATTTTGTGGAAGTTTCAGTGGCCTACCCCGGGGCCTCCCCGGCCGAAGTAGAGCAAGGTATTCTACAGCCAGTTGAAGAGGCCGTTCGAGCCGTTCAGGGCATTAAGGAAATAGTTTCCGAAGCTAGCGAGGGTTCTGCAGAGGTAAGCATTGAACTGGTTGCGGGCACTGAACGAATGAAAGCCTTTCAAGATATCGATCAGGCTATCAATCGCATTCGCACCTTTCCCGATGACATTGAACAACCTGAGGTAAGCCTACAATCACGACAAAGAGACGTTTTGCAAATAGGCCTCTATGGGAAAGCTGATGTTTGGACCCTCCGCCAGCTTGCCGAACGCCTTCGAAATATATTGCTTAGCAATCCCAAGATTACGCAAGTAGAATTGGGCAATGTACCCGATTATGAGACGCGCATCGAAATTCCGCGGCGAAATCTTCAAAAATACAATCTGACCCTGGGTGAAGTGGCCGATATTATCGAACAGAGCAGCAATGACGTGCCTGCGGGTGCCGTTCAGACACAAAGCGGTGAAATTCTCCTACGTATGCAAGAGCGAAAACAATGGGCCGAAGAATTTGGCAATATTACCGTTGTATCTTCCGAATCGGGTGCAAAAGTTGCCCTAAAAGATATTGCAACCGTGACCGATGGTTTTGAGGAAATTGGATTTCACGGACAGTTCAACCAAGAAAATTACGTTGAACTCCGTATTTTCCGAATTGGAAATCAGTCACCTTTAGAAATTGCCGATGCCGTAGAAAGCATCATGAAAGATTTTCAACTGCCTTCTGATGTTCACTATCGTACCGATAGCAATCGTGCGGCCGATTATCGTGAGCGGCTTTCGCTTCTTACTGAAAATGGAATACTCGCCATAGTCATCGTTCTGATCATTTTGACACTTTTCTTGGAATATCGTTTGGCCTTTTGGGTGATGATGGGCATGACCGTTTCATTTATTGGCGGAATAATCTTATTGCCCTTAATCGGCATTAGCGTCAACATGATTTCCATGTTTGGCTTTTTAGTGGTCCTGGGTATTGTGGTCGATGACGCCATCGTGGTCGGTGAAAATGTATATGAATACCGTCAAAAAGGCCTATCCCCTATGGAAGCCGCCATTGCCGGTACAAAGGATGTTTCTTTCCCTGTTATTTTCAGTATTGTCACTACCATTATCGCCTTTGTTCCGTTACTTTTTATGCCTGGGGAAACCGGAAAGTTCTGGCAACCATTGCCCGCAGTAGTAATCGTTATTCTGGCAGTTTCACTACTCGAAGCCCTATTCATTCTACCTTCCCATTTAGGTCATCTTAAAAAAGAAAAAAACAAAAGCAAATGGGTACTTAAACTAGAGGGCTGGCAACGTTCTTTTGCCAACAGTTTCGATCGATTTGTTGACAATAGGTACCGCCCTTTTCTAGACCTTTGCTTACAATACAGATATATAACCCTCAGTGCCGCCATAACTCTTTTGCTAATTGTTGGGGGCTTTGGTCTTAGCGGCCATATGGGAATGATAATGATGCCCGAAGTAGCTGCAGATGAAATTGAGGCAGGGGTTCGTTTGCCCGTGGGTACGACCCCTGACCAAGCGGCCAAAGTAGCACATGCTATTTCTAGTTCGACACAGCGTATGTTTGAAGAACACAATCTTTATGAAGTAGCAGAAGGAATAAAGACCAACGTACGCGGACAGAATTTTATTGATGTAGAAATCGTCATGTTGCCCCCTGACCAACACGATGTTAGCGCCGCCGAAGTTATTGCGTTATGGAGAGATAACATCGGCGATATTGAAGGGGTAGACCAGATTACCTTCGAAGCCGAACGGGGTCCGGGTGGGGCCCGACAAGACATCAGTATAGATCTTAGCCATTCCGATATCGATGTATTGGCAAGGGCTAGTGCCGCTTTTGTGGAACGAATGAACGCCTTCTCAAATACCCGTGATGTTACCGATAACTACAATAAAGGGAAGGCACAGTATGATTTTAAATTATTACCGCAAGGAAGAAATTTAGGATTGACCTCAAATGAGGTAGGCCAGCAGGTTCGTGACGGTTTTTTTGGTGCTTTGGCAATGCGGCAATTAAGGGGCATGAATGAAATAGAGGTACGGGTTAAATTACCTATGGAAGAACGGAAAGACATCAACAATCTGGAGAATTTCTTAATACGCACGCCCAGTGGCATTGAGGTACCATTAATGGATGTCGTAGAAGTAGAACAGCGGGAAGCCTTTAGCAGCATCAACCGTAGGGACGGCCGACGGGTTGTCAATGTTGGTATGGATGTAGAACCCGCCAATACCGTCAATCGTGTTATAACTTCAGTTCAAGAAGAAGTACTCCCGCAATTAAGGGCAGATTTCCCAGGGATTACATGGACTTTTGAGGGCAGTCAAGCCGATATGCGCGAAAGTACGAATACCCTGAGGTCGGGCTTTACCATAGCCATGCTTTTAATATATACCTTACTTGCCATAGCTTTTAGCAGCTATACCCAACCCCTCATTGTTATGACCGCCATACCTTTCGGAATTGTTGGGGCCGTAATAGGTCATATTCTGTTAGGGTACGACCTCTCTTTGGTTAGTTTAATGGGAGTAATCGCATTATCAGGTGTCGTCGTTAACGATTCGTTGATCATGATAGACTATGCCAATAAACGCAGAAGGGAAGGCGAACCCATTTACAAATCGATTCACGAAGCAGGACTGCGAAGATTCCGCCCGATAATGTTGACTACCATGACTACGTTCGGTGGTCTAGCCCCAATCATATTGGAAACATCGAGCCAAGCGTTCTATTTAATCCCCATGGCGATTTCATTAGGGTTCGGAATAGTATTCGCTACGGCGATCATACTGGTCATCGTACCCTGTCTTTATCTAGTTTTGGAAGATATGAGGCTTCTGGCTACAAAGGGAGAAACGGTAAAACAAGTCGATGTTTCCGATGCTATGGAAACGGAAAAGATCGTTCTCACTGATAAATGAGGCTTGTAATGCTTTTGTAATTTCATCAAGGCCTTCTGGTTACAAACGCGGTTTCTCCAAGTCGGAAAAATCGATTTCCGGAGCAATTCCATTGGCGGTTCTCTCATGAAAGGTATCCATTGTGGTTTTTTCATCAAAAAAACCACAGTTTTTCATAAAAAATTTATTGTCGACAGCACCTCCCGCATAATCTTCCCTTGACCCTTTTCTAGCAGTGGCATCTGCCGTAAACTTCGCCTTGGTAAGCTCATGCCATTGACCCTTGGTATCATAAATCCATTGATTGGTATACTCGCCCATTCTTGATAGATGGCCCATCTCGGTTCTAAAATTCTCTAAAAAAGAATGCGGCCTAACCAAATATGTTTTTGTATGCGGTCTTCGGAAACTGGCGATTAAATTCCATTTTTCGGTATCTGGGTCAAAAAAATATGCGGTATAATCCGTTGAGTTATTCACAGATGGTGCTCCTTTCAATAAAAACTTATAGGTATTTCCAGCTTTCCAATTAAACACTTTATAGCTCTGCCCTCCGGAACCTTCATTACCAAACTCCCCTGTAGTTACCCCTTCCCCTTTGCCTAATAAAATTATCCTGTACTCCTCGGGAATACTTTTAGGGTCTTGGGTCTCATACGGGCTCCATACCGAAAAGAGCACTCTTCGTTCCGTCTCAGAATTAACTTGCATACCGAAATAACCTTCCCCAAAACCATTGGCCATATAATAAGAACCTACAACATCTTCGTTCTCGGGTACGGTGATTTCATTATAAAACCACACTATATCGGTATGCTCTGGAGCAGTATAGGTCAAATGGACCGATGGCCCCCTTCTGCCCCAATAAAAATCTTCCTTTACATAGGTAAGTTCCCCACTTGCCGCCGGGCCGCCAATCAAGACTTCATTGACTTCCGCAAAACTACTCCCCGTCTTTTCTAAACCTTGTAGTTCAAGAAAATGATATCCCGTATCGGTAATATCAAAGACACCGACCTCTACCGGTTCATAATCGACATTGGACACCTCGACTACTTTGCTTTCTCCGTTCAAAGTAACCTTAAGTTTAGTGGTTCCGGAAGTTACTTTAAGGTTTAACCCGACATTCAATGAGCCTGTTCGCCCAACTTTAAAATAGGTTCGAATCACAGTATTCGAATCTTCCCATTTGCTTATACCCGACTCGGAAATGAGCTCTTGGTTGTCTTCTACCTTATCAACAACCCAACTATTGCCACGAGTTGTTATCGCTTCGGTAAAATTCAATTTCTTCTGGTTCCCATCTTCAGCAACCGTTTTTCTAGAGATGGTCTGACATGAGGCAAGCAACAACAAAAGAATAATGGTAAATACATTCCTACCTCCCAACGTGCCCGATGTACCGCTATTTGCCAACTTTTTCCAATCATTTAAATCAATATCCGCTATTCTTATCATTTTAATTATTATGGTCAATATTATTAACTTTCTTATCTAGGGAATTCAAACCTTATGAATTTGATATTTTATCACTATTGCCTTTTCCCTTTAGTTTTCCAGGGTTCTTGCCAAACTCTTTTTTAAAACATTTTGAAAAATATTTAGGATCATTAAAACCTACTAAAAAAGCGGCTTCCGAAACCGAATAATTACACTCCGCTATTAAAATGGCTGCTTTTTTAAGACGCATTGTTCTTACGAATTCTACAATTTTCTTACCGGTCAAGGCCTGAAATTTTCTGTAAATGGCAGAATAGCTCATATTCAAATCTGCAGACAAATCTTCTAACTTAAAATCAGGGTCGCTCATTTGATTCTCGACCAATTCCACCAGTTTTTCAAGAAAAACCTCATCTTGCGATTTACCAGATCCGCTCTTTGGAGCGGTAATCAAATCATTCTTGTATTTTAGAATAATGCGATCACTTCGAGTGATGATATTGTTTACCTTCAAGACCAGCTCGTTTATATTAAAAGGTTTGCCAATATATTCGACGGCTCCGCTGCGTAAACCCAATAATTTATTTTTCGAAGTTTTCTTGGCGGTAAGCAAAATTATGGGAATATGTGTGGTAAGTTCATTTTTTTGAAGCTTAGTGCTCATTTCAATACCGTCCATTTTTGGCATCATTATATCACTGATAATCAAATCAGGGTTATGTTCAAGGGCCAAAGCATAACCTTCTTCACCATTTTCGGCCAATAGCACATTGTAATAGTCGCTAAAAATATCTTTTAAAGATATTTGTAGTTCGTAGTTATCCTCAACCACTAAAATAGTCTTCGTCAGTTTCGCACGCCCTTTCGCATTATTTTCCGGCATCAAATCGTTACCAACGTCAGCAACATCAATAATGGTCTCTTTGACTGTTAAGTCAACTTCCGAACTTTTCCGGTTGTTTTTGTCAAGAGGCAGACTAAAACTAAAGCAAGAACCTTTTACCGGGTCTGATTTCACATCAATTTTACCGTGATGTAAATCAACCAATTCTTTGGTCAATGCCAATCCAATCCCGGTTCCTACTTTTTGCTTGCCCGCATCGGACTGGTAGAACAACTGAAAAATGTTTTGCAGTTCATCTCTGGGAATTCCTGGACCGGAATCGGTTATTGAAATTTTCACATGTCTTTCCCAATCTTCGACGATGACATCTAAAATTATTGCCCCCCCTTTGGGCGTAAACTTAAATGCATTCGACAATAGATTAAACAAAATATGCTCTATCTTGTCTTTATCGTACCATAATTTAATCTCACCGCTCGGGTAACTGCAATTAAAACTGATACCCTTAAACGTCGCTTGTTCATTGAACGAACCGGTAATTTCTTTCAAGTCTGCGATAAGATTATTTTCGGCAGGTCGCAAGACCAGCCTCTCAAGTTCTTTATCGCGAAGCGATGTAAGTTCGAAAACGATTCTAGATAATCGATTGGCATTGTTTGATATTAATCGAAGTCGCTGCTGTAAAATAACATTGCCACTCTTTCGGGCCCGATCCAGCATGTTTTCCAAGGGAATCAGGATCAAAGTCAAAGGAGTTTGTATTTCATGTGACATCTTGGCAAAGAAATCCATTTTTAATGCATAGAGCTCTCTTTCGTGTTTATGCTGCAATTCATCGGCCACCACTCTATTGCGAAGTCTTATCCAAACAGCAATACCATACAGCAGCCCCACGAACAATAAAGCATAAAAGAACTTTGCCAATGGTGTTTTCCATAAAGTGGGCAATATTGTAATTGCTATCGATTTCTGGGCGATGTCCCATTCCCCGTTATTGGAACTGGCCTTTACCTCAAAAACATAATTTCCCGGAGGTATGTTGGTATAGGCCGCTAAACGTTCCTTTTCCGAATCAATCCAATTGTTATTAAATCCTCTGAGTCTGTAAGCGTAGTTATAGTTGGAAAAAAGAACATTGTCAATCGCCAGAAACCGAAAGGAAAAGGAAGATTGGTCATGATTCAATTGCAACTCCTCTATTTTTTCAACACCTTCTTTAATTTGATCCGGAATAACCGAAATAGCTGGTTGATTTAAAATATCAATATCTTCGACAAATAACTTTGCTACTGTTTTCTCCTTTTTTACTTGATTCGGTTTAAAGTAGTTGACTCCATTTAACCCACCAAAATAGAAAGAGCCGTCAGAACCTTTATGTGCGCTTCTTTGCATAAAGGAGTCATCTTGAAGTTCATCACTTTTTTGAAACACCCTTGAAGTCGCATCCCTCAAATTCAAATGCCAGATACCATTGGTAGACCCCAACCATAAATTATCCCTATTTTCCAACAATACAGATCGAAAGACGGTATTGTCATAGACCCCATTGATTTTTATATGTTCAAACTTTTGATCTGCTATATCGAATTTTGTCAAATCTCCATTTACGGTAACCAACCATAAGCCCTCAGAATCACTTGTAGCCATTGACCAGATGTCATAATTTTTATTGGAAATCAAACGATCCTCTACGTGCCCGAACCTAGTAAAACTAGATTTTGAGAGGTCTTTAAAATTTTCGTTGAATCGAAATAACCCACCTCCGTTGTAGGCCAACCAGACGGTTCCGGAAGTATCTTCGACCACACTCTGAGAAATTAAGCCCAACAATCCGGCTGATCCATTTTCAAAATAGGCCAACAACGTATCTTTATCGGAAAAAAGATATACCCCTAGATCTGTGGTTACCCATAACCTTTGCCTTGAATCCTTAAAAATAAAGCGAACGTCTAGCGCCACAATATTTTTGGAGTTTTGTAATGAGACTTTAGAAAATTCAGTATTCCCGGAATTTCCCACCCACAACCCATTCTTGTATGTAGCTACCCATACATTACCTTTGGCATCTTCATTGATCGAGTGAATGTAAAATCCTTTGTTATCCGGTGAATTTTCAAAAAACTGATCTTCCCTTCCTTCATGCGTCACCTTGGTAATACCGTTTCCGTCAGTTCCTATCCATAATGTACCATCTTTTCCCCTATAAGAAGATAATACCCGAGCTGGCCGGTCTTGAATAGAACCAGAATGATAATTTATCTGATGGTTCCTATTTCTTAGAATGTTGATATCGCCATAATTGGTGAGCACCCATAAATTATTCTTTAAATCTTCATTTATGCCGATTATGGTATTCGTGCTCAATGAAAACTCATTTAAATCGTTGTGCTTATATATCGTAAGGCTCCCAGAATCGGGATCGATTTTATAAAGTCCATTACCATCGGTTCCCAACCAAATAAATCCATGTATATCGCAATACATAGTAGTAAACAATTCATTCAATTGATCTCTCCATTTCGCATTTATGATTTCATCTTGAACAAAAGATTCTTTGGTAAAATCGTAAATAACGATGTCATGGTCAACATATGAAGAACCGATCCAAAGTCTATTCTTCTTATCCAAAAGCAATAAGTTGTTATCTGCCAAAGTATAATCGTAAGGCAGATCGAGTGTTTCCAACCGTCTCGTTTCCAAATAATAAATGAAGAGGGGCCCTTTGTAAGTACTTATCACAAGCTGATCTGATTTTCTAACAACTAGTGAATTGATCTTATTTAGGCCGAAAGCATCTACGGGAACAGTAGTAATACTATCGAGAATACCTTGGTCGTGGTCATACGAATAGACAGATCCTTTTTTGGTGGCCATCCAAATATTTCCATCGTCTTCATATACCGTATTGACCTCGTGAAGTTTCTGAAAATCTATAATCGAATCATCGATGGACAAGAATGTTCCGTTTTTATGCAAATAAGATAGTTGACCGTTCAACGACAAGGCCCAAATCACTCCCTTCGTATCCCGAAACACCTTTTTTACTTCGTCTGAGGTTGTATCGTTTTTAAAAATCAGATCTTTTGAGATGAACTCATAATTATAACCGTCGTATTTAGATATTCCTTCAGCATGTGCCAACCAAACAAAACCAAGACTGTCTTGTACGGTGTGGGTAACTTTAATGTTATGATTATTCAGTTTAAAAGGAAGGTGGATGAAATTGGAAGGTTGCTGACCAAATAAATAGGTACACAGAAAGAGCGCCAACAAAAGCACCCCATATATTCTCTTCCTTTTCAATTCTTTGTTCAATAAGTAGAATTAGCCGGGCAAGCCCCTTTTATTATACCAGCTAACAAATGTACCCATAATTGGCAGCAACCAAAAGGAGGTATTTTCTTCAAAAAGGTGGAAAAAAACTTCATAAGGCTCGAACATCCGAAAATTTACCCCTAGAACGCAAAAAAAAGCACCCCTAAACAATTAACACAATCTTAATATTTGCTCAACATTCAACACATCATTATTATTTAGCAAAATATGAATCAAAGAAGAAGTTTTATTAAGAAAACGACAATGACCGGTGCCGGCATTGCCTTATTGCCAAACCTCACCTTGGGAAATGGTTTAAGTAAGGGCTCCCAAAAATTAAGAGTTGGCGTAATTGGTGTTGGACTTAGGGGAACAAACCATTTGAACAATCTACTAAAAAGGGAAGATGTTGTTGTCATTGCCATCTGTGATATAGATCCGAACCGAATTCAAATCGCCCAAGACCATATTCAAAAAGCCGGTCAAAAAAAGGCGAAGACTTTTGGGAAAAACGAACATGACTACAAAAACCTATTGGCCTTGACCGAAATAGATGCTGTTGTCATCGCCACCCCGTGGTTGTGGCATACCAAAATGGCAGTAGACGCTATGAAAGCCGGAAAATATACTGGTTTGGAAGTATCAGCTGCCAATACCCTTGAAGAATGTTGGGATCTCGTAAACACCCATGAAGAAACCGGTAGCCACTTAATGATACTTGAAAACGTGAACTACAGACGTGACGTTCTTGCCGTTTTAAATATGGTGAAACAGAATGTTTTCGGAGAGCTCTTGCACTTTAGATGCGGTTACCAACATGATCTACGAGGTGTAAAGTTCAATGATGGTAAAACGGCATACGGAAAGGGCGCTGAATTCGGGACCAAAGGAATTTCTGAATCGGCATGGAGAACCCAACACTCTTTATTACGAAATGCAGACGTTTATCCCACCCATGGTTTGGGGCCTGTCGCCGTTATGGCCGATATCAATAGGGGAAATCGTTTTCTATCCCTTACTTCACATGCTACAAAAGGCGTCGGTCTGCATAAATATATTGTAGATACCGCTGGGGAGAGCCACCCCAACGCCAAAATCAAATTCAAACAGGGTGACATCATCACTTCCACCATTGAAACTTCCAATGGAGAAACGATTATCGTAACACACAATGTAAACAACCCCCATCCGTATTCCTTAGGGTTTAAAGTTCAAGGTGCGCAGGGTCTTACCGATTTTGATTACCACACCCAACGCATACACATAGAAGGCACAACCGAAGGGCATGGCTGGGAAAACATGGACACATGGATCGAAAAGTACGACCACCCATTATGGAAAAAATATGGTAGCAGTGCAACAGAAGCAGGCCACGGAGGAATAGATTTTTACGTAATGAATGCGTTTATAGAATCTGCGAAAGAAAATATAGCACCTCCCATGGATGCCTATGATGCGGCGGCATGGAGTGCAGTCACCCCGCTCTCTGAACTGTCTATTGAAAACAACGGCGAGCCTCAAGATTTTCCCGATTTCACCAGAGGCACTTGGATAAAGAGAAAACCGTATAACTGGATAAAGGATACCTATTAAGCTTGTCTTCTAAAAAACTTTGAGTTGTCTAAGTTAGTTTGTTTTACAAAAACCCATTTCATGACAATGGAATGGGTTTAAAAAGACAATTCAATCTTCACTGAACCATGACTATCACCAAAAACTACATTCAAAAAAAAGTATGAACTGAAATTATTATTAAAAACAAGGCCCTAAAAATTTTAAAATCAACCGATTACTAATTTAAACTAGATCAATGAAAAAACCACTAACTTGTTTATTAATTCTGATTTTGAGTATGGTGCACTTCGCCCATGCCCAAGATATAACGGTCGAAGGAACCGTTTTTGACGAAAATGGAGTTCCTCTACCTGGAGCATCTGTGGTAGTTAAAGGAACTACCAACGGAACCCAATCAGATTTTGATGGCAACTATTCCATTACGGTAAAAGATGCCGATATGTTTTTAGCGTTTTCATATTTGGGTTATAAGCTACAAGAAATCAGTGTTGGAAACCAGACACAGATCGATGTTACCTTGGAGCCCGATGCGACCCAATTAGACGATGTTGTCTTGATTGGCTATCAAAAAGTATTTAAAAGAGACGTTACCAGTGCTGTGTCAAGTATCAAAAGTACTGATATCGAAGGAATTCCTGTTTTAGACGTATCGGGATTGATCGCTACCCAGGCCACAGGTATTCAAAGTGTAAACATGACCGGTGCACCCGCAGGTAGAGGCGCTTTGATGATTCGCGGGAATACAAGTATAGGCGGAGATATTGATGCAGATTTGGCCTATAGCAGCCCCTTATATGTTATTGACGGTGTACAGACCAGCCTTGAAGATTTAGCCGGGTATGGCGTATCGAACATCGATTTCTTGGCATCGCTCAACCCTAACGATATCGCCAGCATCGATGTTTTGAAAGATGCCTCGGCCGCGGCCATCTACGGATCTAGGGGAGCGAACGGTGTCATCATTATTGAAACCAAAAAAGGAGCCGCTTTAGACAAACCTGAATTTTCGTTCTCGACCAGTTTAGGAATGCAGCCAAAACCCAATTTGGTACCCATTTTGGTGGGTGGAGCTGAACGTCAGGCCAAAATGGATATGATCCAGAGATGGTGGCAACCCAATGAACTACAGTCTGATCAAACCCCCATGGTATTGACTGATAGCATCAACCCGGCATTCAACAATAATGTCGACTATCAAGGCCTGTTCTATAAAACCGGCATAGACCAACAATACGATTTTAGTGTTAGAGGTGGCAGCGAGAAAACCAATTATCGAATTTCATTGGGATATGACAATCAAGAAGGAGTCATAAAGGGTACCGGTGTAGATCGAATTACTTTTTCATCGAACCTCAATTTTACTGCAGGTGAAAAGTTCAGAAACCAATTGATTACAAGATTCACCCATACCGACCTACAAACAGGTCAAGGAAACCCATATCAAGGAAGTTTTAACCTAAACTCATCGTTGCCCGTAGATCCAGCCGGATTACAGTCTTCACTATTTTATATTTCAGACGCCAGGATACAATCATTAAGCGGGGAGTTGGATGGTAAACTGAACGAAGATAGAACCGTAAATTTCACCATTTCCAATTTTGCCACATTTGATCTATTAAAAGGTCTCAGTCTAAATTCCCAACTCAGTTTCGTTTACGATAGCAATAAGAAAAACTTTTACGAACCTTCAACCATTAGAACCGAAGGTGATGGTTTTGCGAGTTATGCCCTTTACAATCGAAAAAATATAACCGCCGAAACGTATTTAAGCCTCTTCGAGAATTTAGGGGCAGATGACCAACACGAAATTACCGGAGTTTTAGGGAATCGCGTAGATTACAATAAATATGAAGATATGGCCATGACCGCCTTTGGTTTTGGTAGTGATGCCATTCAAACGATCAATAGCAGGTATACCCAAGATCAAATCGGTGGTTATACCGATATAAGCGCTAATGCCCTAGTCTCCTACTTCGGGCGCGTCAGTTACAAGTATAAGAATCGATACATGGTGGGAGGAAACTTCAGCATCGACGGTTCTTCAAGGTTTGGTAAAGATGTACGTTGGGCCAAGTTTCCTTCCTTAAATGCAGGGTGGGTTATTTCCGACGAACCTTTTCTTAAACCGCACATTTCAGGTTTTATAGATTATTTAAAGATCAGGGGCAGCTGGGGGATCAACGGTAAGCAATTTCCGGAAAACTACTTGCGCTTCGGAAAATACAATCTAGGATATGGCGGAAACACCTATTGGGCCAACCAAATGAATGTTTCCAGTTACGGTGGTGTAACAGGGGTTATTCCAAATTATGACCAAATTGGCAATGCATCCCTTTCATGGGAAGAAACCGAGCAATGGAACATTGGTTTTGACTTGGATATGTTTAACAGAAGGGTAAGTTTGGCTTTCGATGCCTACAATAAGAGTACCGACAAACTCTTTTTTGATGTTGCCTTTCCGGCATATTCAGGCTACAATTCGGCCCCGACCAACGTGGCCGGCGTATTGAACTACGGCTGGGAGTCTATGCTTCGGTATCATGTTTTCCCTAGAACAAATGACCTGCGTATGGAATTATCGGTAGGTTTTGCACAAAACAAAAACTACGTTTCCAAGTTGCCCAATGGCAATCAAGACTATATCGGAGGAGATTATGGCTACGTTGTAGGGCGTCCGCTTAACCTCTACAAAATGTTCAATAATGATTACATCATTGACGATTTAGACCAATTACCGGTAAACCCCTTTACAGGCCAACCCTTGAGAGGAAAGGATGCCTGGGCCACTATTCGCCCCGGCTTTCCAATATGGAGCGATCTGAACGGCGATTATTTACTTAACGAGGAACATGATTTGAAATTGACTACCGACTTCTCCCCTATTCCCGATATTACCGGTTCTTTCAATGTTAATTTACAATTCAAGAAGTGGTACTTCCAGGCCTATAGCCAGTTTTCCTTTGGTGCCGATATAAAAAATACCGTTCTCAATAGTTATATGGACAGCTACGATCGAGGTGGTGATGCCTGGGCCCGACGCGGTCTTGCCGACCTGAGCGACTATACGTTCTGGCAGCAGCCGGGGGACGGTGCCGCAGGAGTCGATTTCCCTGCACTATACCCACAGAGCCCAAGTCTTGGAGCGTTCTATGGTTTTAGGGACAATCAGACCCTTTGGATAGAAAGTGGCGATTACTGGAAAGTAAACAATGCTTCTTTAGGCTACACTTTTGATCAGAGCGACAACTTTATGAAGAAAATCGGCTTGACACGCCTAAGACTCTTTGCAGCGGTATTGAATCCCTATCAATGGCAGAGATCTAAGAAAGTGGTCGATGCATCTATGGTAGATGCCAAAGGGCATACCTACGGAAACGGATATCCGCAGGCAAGAACAATTACCATTGGAATCGACACAAAATTTTAAATCATATAACTATGAAACAAATGAAAAATTTTAAAATATATATCATGGCTTTCTGCCTGCTCGGTGCAACAAGTTGTTCCGATTTGTTGGATCAAGAGCCGGTAAGTATCACACATCCCGATGTTTTTTGGGATAGTCAGGCCAACGCAGAGCAAGCCGTAGCCGGGGCTTACAGCTTATTCAAGGAAGCTATAATGACCCAATCAAACTTTTTATATTGGGGAGAATGGACCGGTATGACTTTTATGAACAGTCGTAACTGGATTGTCAACTACATTGAAAACAGTGGCAATTATGTTTTAGCATACCGTGATGCTTCCATTAACTGGAAGAACTTCTATCGCACCGCCAACTGGGCCTATACGATAGAACAGTATGTTACCGACATGCCCGTGGAACTATTCGATTCCAAATCGGAAAAGGACCGAATTTTAGGAGAAGCGGCATTCATTCGGTCATTGACCTATTTTTATATGGCCCGTATCTGGGGCGATGTTCCAATCGTAGAACAATCTATAGAAAGTTCAGACCAACTTATTAGTGAAGACGGCTATATTGTCGAGACTTCAAGGGTCAGTGAACTAGAAGTTCTAGATTATGCGCTCGAGGCTGCGAATAAATCGATTGCCTTATTGCAGTACTCTTCTCCTGGTGCCTCCAATTGGGCTATTACTGCCAATAGGGCAAGTGCAGAAGCACTAAAGGCCCATATTACGCTTTGGTATGCGAGTAGGGATAACAACAACCCCGAAATGATCCAACAATCGATTGACGCTACTACGGCCGTGATCAATAATAGCGGTGCAAGTTTGATAGACTATGTAAACGAAGGAAAAGATGGTTTTGATGAAATGTGCATCGGCCAATCGAAGACGGGTCTCTTCGAGATTAATATTAGCGCCGAGATGAACGAATCGTTCAGGTTGATACAGTATGATGACAATCACACGGGACTTACCCTAAATTACCCGGTTTGGCAAAGTGTCAATAATGGAATAAGCCCTTATATGGATCCCGATTTTTACGGGAACGAGATGATGGCAGCAGATAGCGATCGGGAAAACGACGTACGAAAAGAACTTTTCTTTTATGAATATGGAACGAATACAGACTACGCATACCTTCAGAAATATGCGCATGCTGAGCAGGATCCCGCTTCAGAAGATGCCTATGCACAATTTTCAGAATCGAATATTTTAATCTTTCGCCTTGCCGATATGTATTTATTAAGAGCCGAGGCCAATACCCGTAAAGGGCAATCAGGTCTTGCTATCGCAGATTTAAATACCATAAGAAGTCAGGCCAACGTTCCCAATTACACGGGAAGTACCGATACCGAATCGCTTATAAAAGCCATTTTTGATGAGCGGGCCATTGAGTTTGTTGGTGAAGCCCAGTCCGGTTATGACCGAATTCGAATGGATTATTATGATGGCGTGCCATGGGTAAACCAATCGCGGAATGCTAAAAAAGGATATTTCTGGCCGGTACACCCCTCTGTGATATCTAGAAACCCCGCTATTCTGCAAACCGAATATTGGAGAGGTAAATTGTAGCATCATTTTAAAAACCAAAGAAAACAATCACGATGAAAAAAATAATAATCATATTAATCGCTGTAATAGCCTTCTATTCTTGTGATAACGATGGAAACTATCTTATCGATGGTGGCATCAGTAACCCAGAAGTGGGAACGACCACTCTAGAGTTTTTTAAATCACATGAACAATTAGACACCTTGGCCCTCTTGATAGAAAGAGCAGGAATGTCAGATTTGGTAAATGGTAGCACTACCGTTTTTGCACCGAACAACCTTTCCATAAAGAACTATGTTGATGGAGTTTTGGCCGACATGCGAGAGACAGATCCCTTGGCGGAGTATACGGTGAACGATATTCCGTTGGATACCCTAACCAAATATATGGGCGGTTATGTTTTTCCTGGGGAAATCAAAAGGGAAAACATGATCAAAGATCAGGGTAGGATCTATACCGCTGAGAATGGCGAGCAACGAAGAATTTCATTAGAACCTACAGATCAATATAATGGCGAATTGGATACGAAACCCGAATATGTGTATTTCACTTACCAAAAGGGAGACGATTGGGATGAATGGGATAACATTGATGATGACGACAAAGTGGTCGTAAAAACCTCCAACCTTATTTCTACCAATGGCGTTATTCATGTCCTTCAGGGAAATCACACATTATTCAATTTCGAAAGGGACTAATAAAAACCACAAAAACAAAAAGATGAAAAAAATACTTTATTCCATACTGATCATTATCGTGGTGGTCGCATCTTGTCAACCGCCGGAAGTAGGTTATATCAGTGACAACATTCATGCCCTAGAAGACACCATCTCGGTTCCACGAGGGGTGTTCAAAATCGGGGCGGCCCCGGCCATTGAAGGATCCACCTATCCACTTAAATGGGAAATCACCGGTATAACAGACGCGCAGGGCAATTCGACCAACGATCTGTTCGATGAATATGAACTGCTAACTTGGAAATCTGCCTTTAATGCTGAAACAGATACGACTTTGGCCTTGGTCGAAGAAAAGTTGGAATTGGGTGATTTTCCGACCATACTTATCAATGAGGTAAGTGGAGAATTGGCCTTTACCCAAGCTAGTAAATTTGTTACCGGAAACGATATATATAAGATTAACGTAAAAGCCACTAACGTAAGAGGCGAACGCCAACTTGATGACTTCGTCATTGTAAAAATGGAAGATTTTCAACCGGTAGAATTTCCTACCGAAATGAGATCAAGGTTACAATTGGGCAAGGGTGATGGGGCTTATGACATTGCCTACACCTCGACCATTATGAATGATTTTGATGAAGGAGTTCCCAGTGTTTTAGATGGCACCCATCCATACATTACGGTCACCAAGGTTAGCGAAGAACCAGCGTTGGGAGTAAAGGTCAAAATGGTCATTGCTGACAGTTACGGTACCCCCTTAAATCCTGAAAAAGTAGTATTCTATCCTTCCGGATCGACCTACTTGCAAAACTATCATGATAATTCTATAGACACCGAAATAGACGCCACAGGTTCTACCTTTTCGTTGCCCGCCCCTCCGTTCCCCCAGTACGGAAGAACGTATGCTTCCGGAACCAATTCCTATTTGATGTACTATCTGACCACCGATGATGCCTTTACGGTAGATGATGAGGCCTTTGAAGCTGACAATGGCCCCATGGACTGGACTCCCTATTTGGATCCCGACACGGGAGAAATAAGAAATAGGGCTTATATTCGATGGGGAATCAAAATAAACGATTCGGGTAGTTGGGAAATTAAAATGAAAATTCCATATACCAAAATAAAGGAATAGTCTAAAAAACAGCATTTTAGTAAATACGACGAATGGTTTGCTTTGGGTAAATATGATTCCCACGGCAAACCATTTTTTTATCTTGTTTCTCCCATACCTGAAACTGTGTTGCTTGTCGCACCATATTGACTCTTTTCCTCGACTTCGAAACATCAAGCCTTCCAAAGAAGTGAAGCAACCATTTTTTAGATAAAACCCCTTTTTTTTCGCCAAGACCACATCAGAACTCCGTTAAACGAACCTATTTTACCTAGAACGACTAGTTTCCTCAAAAGTTTAGCTTCGTACTAGTTTTGTAGGAAATAAATGTCATGAAAACTATATTAGGGAACATCAAAAGAGAATTCACCAAAGAGAATATCATAGCGGCTATCAGTTGTCTGATTATTTCTATAACCGTTTTTTTTATCATGCAAGTGATGAAAAGATAGTCTTCTGAGTTCGAACCTAGCTGCGACAGATTACGCTTATCTGTAATGAATCAATGACTTTTTAGTTATTTTCGTGCTATTACAACCACGACCAAATGACCAAAAGACTCTTTTTTCTAGTTACCTTATTTTGTCACTTTACACTTTTTTCACAAATTGACCATGTCAACTTGATTTCATGGAATATTCGTGATTTTGGCAAAACCAAAAGCAGTGAAGAGTTGCAGCAAATTGCCGACATCGTCAAGGATGCCGATATTTTGGCTATCCAAGAAGTAGTTTCCGGTTATGGAGGCGCACAGGCGGTCGCAAAACTCTCCGATATACTTAATAGAAAAGGTGCCCAATGGGATTATGTCATCAGCAACCCTACCCATAGCTCAAAATACGCCACCGAGCGCTACGCCTTTATTTGGAAGACCCGTCATATTAAAATAAAAAACCGGGGGAAGCTGATTGCGGCCCTAGATTCACACATTGATAGGGAGCCCTACTTAATGGAATTTTTTATAAACCAAGAAAAGTTGACCCTCGTGAATTTTCATTCACGGCCTTTTGATAAAAATCCCGAGGCCGAAATAAAGGCTTTGAACACCTATATAAATACAAGTTTGGGCGCTCCGTTGATTTTGGCCGGAGATTTTAATGTTGACGAGGCAAAACCTGTTTTTGATGATTTAAAAGCAAACGGATTTCGTGCAGCCATTTCAAATCAAAAAACCACGCTTAAGAGAAGCTGTAATGGTACCGGTTACCTCAATCACCCCATTGACAATATTTTCTATTCCAAAGACATTGATAAAACAGCAAGTGGTGCGATCGATTTTGTTCGATTTTGTGAGAACCTGGAAAAAGCCAGAAAGCTTTCCGATCATCTACCAGTGCAATTGACCTTTAAATTTCCGTGATTTAAACTACCCGAATTTACGTTCTTGACCGACGCCCCATCGACAGCTGGGATCGGATTGACAAGGGGTTTTTAATTTGTTACCATGTTACTTTTGCTTTCATAATAATCGACGGTTTTTAAGAGGTTTTTTTCGAATTGATATATGTCGTCAATAGTTTGCAATGGTTTCCGAATCTCTTGTTTATTTTCATCGATAAGCGCTAGATATTTGGTCGAACTTCCAAGATATAACCGACAAAGTGGTTTTCTATTGTTATTATCGAGCAGTATTCCAAAATACGATTGGGTATCTCGATGCACGATACGCTCAATTGGCAATTTTCTTCTTAAAATGGCCACTACTATGCGATAACCTTCCAGTTCTTCTTCCGTGGTAATTATCTTACTAATCATTTCAGGTTCTTGAACCTCTTCCAGCTGTTTTTCCGACTCTTTGTTTAGCGCTGCATTTAAGCGATCATTGACCTTTTCACTGATGGTCTGTAAAAAAGCTTTGCCGACAAGGTCTGTAAACTCCGTCATTACTTTTTCAGTAAGTCGACCTGCATATACTTTACCCGCAAAAAGCTTTACAAAATGATAGGAAGGAGACAGCAATTCCTCAGCAATCACCTTTTTGATTTCCTTCGTGTATTTTAAAGAGCTTGCGTTATCGACTATTTTTTCAATATCGAATTTTGATTTATGAAATTTGGCAATCTCGTGTACCGCACTTTCTTTTAGTTGGGTGATATCAAACTCAAAAAATGGTCTTTCGTCCATTTTATTGGTGGCTTCCAAATCGGTATAAAACCGATACTCAACACCATTGGTAAGTAAAGCGAATCGTGTTTTTGTGGTATGGAAATATCGAAACAATTGTGAATTATGAGCATTAAGTTTCTCCTTCCAATTTTTACATTCTATGATAAGAATGGGCTGGCCATTCTGAAAAATGGCATAATCAACCTTTTCCCCCTTTTTGAGCCCAATGTCGGCTGTGAATTCGGGCACTACTTCGAGTGGATTAAAAGTGTCGTAACCCAATAAGTTGATAAAAGGCAACACAAAAGCATGTTTGGTAGATTCTTCGGTATCTATCTTGTCTTTTAATTGTCCTATTTTTTCGGCAAGTGCCTTAAGTTGATTTTGGAGTTCCATGATAACAAATTATATAATACTTCAAACCTAAAGCCATTTAAAGACAATCCCTTACAGATTTCCGTAAAGCAAAAAATGGGCTTTCTGGCATTGATTTTTAAGATAATTCCATAAAGCAAATGGTTAATCTTTCCGCTCAAGGAGGGCTGTCGCTTTAGCATAGCGAAATTAGAAGAGCTTGAAGTTTGATTAATTCGGTGAAACGGTTTTAATTTTTACACCCAATGCGATCGCAAGTAACTTTTTCGGTTGTTTTTTCCCAATGACTAGGCTGTACTTTGGTATCAAAACCGCATCCTGTAGTTCTGCCTTTATATCCCCTATGGACTTCGCCAGTTGGTATATGTTTAACGGCCATAAGAATATTAGGTTTATCATTTATACTATTCAAAACTACCTCCATTAAAAGACAATCCCTTACAGTTTTCCGTAAAGGATTACACTTTATTTTGATTTGGCCGTTTTTAGAAAACCAGTATTATATTTTTCCTTCCCGGGTAAGTTTGGCAATAAGGTGTGTTGTGTTTTTTGCCCCGAATTCATCGAATAACTTGCTCACTCTTTTATCAATGGTACTTTCGCTATTGGGGGAAATATTTTCCCTCTTGAATTTTTCGACGATTTCTTTTTTACTAAAACCATCGGCCAGATCCTTTAAGATCAAAAGGTCATATTCATCCAATTCAAAAACGTTATTGGAAACGCTTAAATTTATTTGCGGGGAGACATAGGTTTTGTCGACAGAAACGGTATCAATGGCATTCACTAGTTCGACCAAGCTGTGGCGGCCCTTACATACGTAACCGTCTATTTTATAATCGTGAAAAAGTACTTTGATTTTGACCGGGTTATCTTCCATAGAATTCACAATAACCTTTAAACTAGGTTGGAGGGTTTTGGCCGCCTTAATAAGTTCCGTTCCCGAAGAAAGCTTTCTATCGATATGGCTTTCCTTAAAAAAAAGGTCCGTTATCAGTAAATCGAAAGAAGCTTCTTTTTCTAGGGCAAGCTTAAGCCTGTTATACGCCGTATCGCAATAGAGTTCTTCTTGTATTTCTCGAATGTTTAATTTGTTGCGTAAAGCATCGACTATGCCCCTATTGGTATCTTGAAAATCTTCGGCAATCAAAACTTTTTTGAACATGGTATAAATCGTTATTAATTTGGGATGTTGATTTCGACCTTAAATCCTTTTCCTTTTTCCGATTCAAATATAATTGTTCCATCAATCGCCTGAATACGCTTTTCCGTATTCCGTAGTCCATTTTTAGAATTTAGCGCTTCTACGGAAGCCCCTACCCCATCATCGAAATATTTTATTCGCAAGAAATTTTCAACTTTCAAAAATGTAATGGTAACCAAAGATGCTTCACTGTAAGTAGCCATATTCATCATTATTTCGCGAAGCACTTTATAAAGTACCGTTTTGTTCAATCCACTAATCTTTGACCATTCAATTTCTTTGCTACCGGTCGTGTATAATTTTGTGCTTGGAGGTGTTTGTACGCGGAGCATTTCAAAAAGTTCATCTTTATAGGATGCTCCCGTATCGACATCATTGATTTCCCTTGAAAAATCCCTGCTTTGTTGGTAAAGACCATCGATCTTGTCAAGTAGTATCGATTTTTCGGCATTGTTCTGAATTAAAAGCATGGTGTGGTTCAGTTGTGCCCCGAAGTCGTCGTGAAGCCTTCTTGATAGTTGAGCTTCGGTCTCATAAACGGCTTCCAATTTTTCAATTTTATTACGTTGCTTTAAGAAAGTTGCCTTCTTCTTAAGGTTTTTATTACGCTGTTTAAAGAAATAATAAATAAAACCTGATCCTAAACAAGCCATAAAAAAAGCAAAAACAAAGGTTACCTTATAGTTACGTTCTTTGGCGACTTCAAGCTCTTGAACCGCTTTTTCAGTCTGTAGGTTTAATATCGATTCTTGCTTTAACCTATCATCATATTTGTATTTGGCAAATTGGGTTTTGACCTTGAGTTCTTGGGAATACATACTGTCTTGTAAAAAGGTATACCGATCTCTTAAGGCTATATTTTTAGGATTCAAGTCGATTAGGAATCTAAGAACATCTTGCTCGGCTCTAGGTATTTTCAATGATTTTGATAAGCGCATGGCCGAATCAAAATAAACGTGTGCTTTTCGAAAGTCGTTTGCGGTATAGTATTCCCCTAAATGTGTATAACTCGCTATTTGGCCCCGCTTGTCACCATCGGAAATTCGTATGTCCAATGCCTTGATAAGGTTTTCTGGAGTAGCATTTTCCCCTGCCAACCATAGGGCATAGGCCAAGTTGTCGACTACCCTGGCATATTCCCTTTGCCTTTTCTGCAGTGAAGAATTCTTTAATGCCTCTTGCAACAAGCCAATGGCTTTTGCATATGCTCCGTGGTCGATATAGGTAGCCGACAAATTATTGGTATAGATTAACTTGTCCATTTCCAAATCGGAGAATTCTATAGCCTTCAAATAGTAGACAACCGCATCTTTATAATTCAGCAGTTTTCTGTGATTGGTAGCAAGCGCATTAAAACAAGAGGCAATATATTTGTCATCTTTTGGGGATTTCAAAAATTGTAACGCCTCTGTTAAGGTTTCTTTGCTTCCAAAAAAATCGTTTTGGTCTTTTTGTATGAGCCCCATACTCATTAACCGCCTGCCCACTTGACTACTATCCCCTAAATTCTGAAAGGCATTTTTTGAAATGTTATAATAGAAATAGGCACTATCATAAACCCCATGACTTTTAAAATCATAGGCTAGTCGATGACTTGCTCTTCCCATGTAATAGTCGTCTCCCAGTAAGCTGGACTTTCTCAACAGTAAGTCATCATAAAATGAAGCACTATCACTTTGCTTCAGTTTATAGTGCAAGGCACTCTTATCGTATAGAATGGCGAGCGTTAATTTGTCTATAGGTTTTTTTTGTTGGCTTGCATGGGCACTGTCTATCCATTTTAGCCGTTGTTTAAAATCAAGGGCGGTATTCTTGCTAGGTTTCAAAGCTTCTTGAATGCTATGGTCGTTCTGCTTTGAAGTTTCAAGTTCTTTCGAATTCTTACACCCTAAGAAAGCCAACAAGATCATCAAGAAGAAAACTCGGGCACGTGCCATGTCAAAATTAGTTTGACTATAAATGTAGTAAAATAAAAAAGCCATATCCGAAGATATGGCTCGCTTAAATTTTAGTCGATGCTATTAATCATCTCCCCTACCATCATCTACATCTCCATCATCGCCCTCAGTTGCCTGCGTCTCGTAAAGCGTATCGCTTTCTGCAATGGAATCGTCGGTACAAGAAAATAGAAACGTATTAAAAACTAGTGCCATTACGGCTATGATTACTTTTTTCATAATTATTGTGTTAAAAATTGGACATGCCAGTGGCCGTCCGAGTTAATACTCAGTAAATTCTGCGATGATTTATCGCACTAAAAAGTGAAGAGACGTCTCCCTTGTTCGAGAAGTAGAAATCCTAATGCGGCAGCTCATAACTTACTTCTCGTCGAATTAATCACTGACCGCATTATGGATTTCCGTAAGCATGATTTTTCTAGAATCGCTATGTTAGCTTAACATGGCGGAAATCATTCTTGAGAACAAAGTAAGTGGAAGTGCAAGAGAGAATTACAGACAAAGAATCGACTTGTTTTAGACATCTTTTAGACACCAATTAAACCAAGGGTTTTCCGGATATCGTGTCGATTATTTGTCCGTTTAAAATTTGTATTTTTAGTGTAATGGAAGACAATAGAATCGGGGAAATTGTTCGGAAAGCATTTGAGAAAGCCCAAAGTAGAAGCACTTCTAAGGCTAAAAGTGCTTTAGCCAAGGTCATAGCCGATGAAATAACGGAGAAATATATTCACATAAGCGCCAAAACACTTGAAAGGGCCCACGATAGATATATTAATAATAAAATCATACATGGCGAGCCCGCTGCCGAAAGCGTAGACCTATTCTGCAAGTATCTAGGGTATCAAGATTATAAGGAATATGTAGGAAAGAATCCGATAGACAACAATCAGAAAAGAGATGATACCACAGCTCAGGAAACCGTCGTCAAAGAGTCACCAATAAAGGAAGTAGCCCCAAGAAGAAAAAAATGGAAATTGTCCATCACGATTTCAATTGTTTTCGGGGCAATTATACTCATAACATTGCTATCAAAAACCGCAGACAACCACCAAATTTCAGCTAAAAACCGTTGTATGACCTGGGCGAAAACCCACTATGAAGAAATCGCATGCAATAAAAGTCCGTATTCAGCATATGGCACCAAAGTCGTGCCTTTCGATCCTGTCCGGTTTTCCAATTTTAAAAAAGTAGAGGTAACAATGGCCACAACATTCTTTGCCGAAGCTACCAATCGACCATTGGTATGGTATTATAAAAATAAGAAAGGGGAAATCGAATATTTTACCGCACCTGGTCTGCACCCCATTACCGGAAAGACCTTAGATGAGATTACGCCATACATAATCGAGAAATACGTTCCGATACATTCCAATGCTAAAAGCTCTTTTCTAGAGTAAATAATTCAAAGGGAATTATATGGGAAAATGGCGGAAAACAAAGAACTTACCTATATCTTTATCTTGCCATCGCATAAGTGAATCCTGTATTGGAATTACCGCTGCTTCATACGAAACCATTAAGCTGACAAAATGAAAGTCATACCAACTTATCTTATCTTCCTGTTATTTGCAATCTCCTGTAATGAACAACCCCAGAAAAAAAAGGAAACCGGTAAAATAGAAGAGCAGATAAAACCTATCTATTCGATGAATACCAATGAAATTAGAGAAGGAGATAAGACCATTGCCATTACTGGTGCGACCCTAATAGACGGTACAGGTTCAGAACCCATACCGAATGCCTTGATCGTCATTAAAAATAACATTATTGATTTTGTTGGAGAGGCAGGTGGCAATGAAGTTCCCGAAGATGCCGAAATCTTTGACGCTACAGGAATGACCCTTCTCCCGGGACTTATCGACGCTCATTTTCATGGAGACTCTGAAAAAATGACGACCTTGTTCTTACAAAAAGGAGTGACGTCGGTACGCGATCCAGGAGCATGGAACGCAGCCTATGATGATGCCCGCCTTTCCGGAAAAGCCATACCAAGGTTATTTCTTACAGGGCCACATATTGACAGTTATCCTCCGGCATATCCTAAAAATTCCTACCTGATCCAAGATGCTAGGGAAGGAGAGATTGCGGTGAATAGATTTGCCGACGAAGGTGCCACGGCCATCAAAGTATACTTCAGGCTTTCCACCGAAATGATTCAGACCATTTGTGAAACAGCAGCTAAAAGAGGCTTGCCCGTTACGGCTCATCTCGAAATCACCAATGCCATTGATGCCATCAATGCCGGGCTTGACGGTATCGAACATATTACCTCATTTGGTACGGCACTGCTTTCGCCAAGGGAGGCAGAAAATTACAAAAATCTAATCTTGGGTGATAACAGCGCTCGCGGAAGAGGTCGCTACGAAGTATGGAATACTTTAGATATAGACAACAACCCCAAAGTAGATTCCATCATTCCCTTTTTAGTGGAAAAGGAAACCTTTATCAGCCCGACGCTGGCCGTATTCGAGCGCCAATTTGATAAAGGCGATAGTGTAGAAGTCAATGCGTTTGCCAATATGCTTAAATTTGTAGGAAAAGCTAAAAAAGGAGGTGCCAAGATTGTAGTGGGTTCCCATACCTTTGCTCCTTATGCCGATCTGGGCAATGCATATTATCGCGAAATGGAACTCTTAAAAGAGGCAGGACTGACCGACATGCAGGTCATCAGTGCCGCGACCCTTCAAAATGCGCGATTCTTCAGAATAGACGAAAGACTGGGCAGTATTGAAAAAGGAAAGATTGCCGATTTGATCTTACTGCGCCAAAATCCGTTAGATGATCTCAAAGCTATGAATACCGTCGAAAAAGTGATGCTCAATGGGGTTTTCAGAGACCTCTAGAAATTGCCTGATATACCACATGATACTTGAAGTTCTAATCGCATAATGTTAGAAATTTAACTCGCGGCCAAAACCAATGGAGGCCAATATACCCCGTATAAGGATCATTTCCTTTTCATGGAAGAATCCATCAGCATTTGCCATATCTTCCAAAATACGAGCCAGAGCCCGCTTTTTCACATCTGGCATACCATCGAGAATAACAATACCTTGTTCAGGCCTTACGTTTCTAGCCTGCACAATAAAATTACTTTCACAATCGATGCGATGCATCAATTCACCTAAGGCATTTATTTCGCCATTATGCACCCTGCCGTCAGCTAGGATTACGGAATCAACAGCCTGAACGATGGCCAACTTTTCTGATATTTCAAATTTCATGGGGGAATTTTTATAACTCATAGAAGCGGGGCTAGCATTTAGTAATTACAGTATCAACTTATAGATAACGTAATTTCCTGTCAAAAAGCGCCCCAATATACCGAAAATAAAATTTTGGCTCTAAAACGACCTAAAAACGAGGTAATTTATTACAACAGATGTAGTAATTACCTTTTTTTCGTTACAAACGATTGATAATGAAAAATCTACGGAAGTTTATAAAAAACGAATGAATGCCACTATTACTCGGGTTTTTCTTTACTTGCTATATAATCGCCCCAATCTCCGTTCTCAACATTTATAATAGTTTCAACCCGGGTCACTAACAATGTAAAAGCATTGTCTTTTTCATAAGGAGGGGTTTTAGTCTGCCATAGAAGTTTCTCACGTTTTAACCGTTCGGAAGCAGTTCTATAATTGATCCACTTTTGTTCAAATTTCATCACCCCGGAAACCGAAGTTAAAATAGCCACCACGGCACCTAATGCTCCCGCTAGCATCCCAAAAGATTCAAGGCCCGACAGTAACGGAATTAGAACAGCACATATAATTGTTGCAATTTTTATGCGGTTATGGTAATCCTTATTTATACCGCTTTTCTTGCTATACCATTTTTGTTGGGCATCTAAACGCTCTGTTACATATTCTTCTGCTTTCATACTTAAAGTTTAACTCGCTTGGTTCTTCTACTATGTTCTTCACTTTAATTCAGGGACTAATAACTATACTTTTGGCCCCTCTCTTGTCAGCCTCTTCCATCATGTGTTTTGTGCCTCCGGGGTTATCCCCTTCCTTTCCATTCCAAAGCACTAAAAAAGTAAGATTACGACCACCGTAGGACAGGGCAGAATTTAAAATCCATAGGTTATTGCGCTCCCAAAAATTATAGTCCTTTTTTGCCTGTAACCATGTCGGCAACTCCATATCATTGGACAATAGTTGTACCAACGTATTTATATCATCATGAATGGCATAAAAGCGGTCTACCCATGAATTGCCGGCAAACCTGACCGACTCTGCAATAAATTTCTCCTTTGGCAGGGCCAGATATAACCCAGTTTTGATATCCAGTTCCTTACAGACCTCATGAAAAATAATATCTCCCCCACAGGCACCTCCCGCAATACCAATAAAATCTTTGGGAGATTCGCCGCCTAAAATCCCTTTTATCCTATTCTTGATCTTTTCACGAACCTCATTTTCCCGCTCTTTAGGAAAACGGGGCTCTTTACGCCCCTCTTTATCAATCATGTGGCCAGAGAACACAATCGCCTTTTTGGTGGTTTCGATATTCTTGTTTACGGTAATACCACTAAATTCATTTAAAGCGGCGGAGACGTTATCCGTCATAATTTTCAACTCTTTATACAGACACAGCTGTCGCATAGCCGCATCGAAGTTGAGGCCCGACCCCGATTCAATCGCCATATAATAGAGATGTGCGACCCGCTGAGGATTGTCGCTGGTCAAAAGTGCCAAATCGGCAATGGTCATATTTACCCATGGATCTGATCGATTATCACGCTCCAATGCTCTTTTCTCCGAATTAACGGCCCAATCAACTACCATGGCCAAATCATTGAATTCCTTTTTGTACTTATTTAAGCTACTTTTCGCCTCATCGCCATATTTCGCTTCCCACATCTCAGGTTCACTATCTGCCAATGAAATAATCAACTTAAGCATCGCCAGAGCATTGACCCCCGAATAATAGTGGTTCATATCTTCTTGAAATCCTAGGGAATAGTTTTTATAGGAATCATGTAATGCCTGTGGCCGAAGTGCTTTGGCCACTTTAACTTCAGGTGCCGAATCGATCCACTGAGACATCCATTTGGCTTTTTCGTTACGGGCCTTCAGTGCAAATATTTCGGCCCGTTTGTTTTTGTCAAGTGAACCGAACGCTTTAAACAGATAATCAATAGCTTCATCGGACAAGGCAAACAATTGCTCAGAAATTTCAGGATTCTTTTTGGTTTCATTTTCTGCCAATCGATGATATATAGTGGCTAACCGTTCATTGGCTTCAATATCATTGGACTTCCTTTTTCGTATGATTTCCCAGGTCTGCCTAGCATCTTCATAGAGTTTTGACCTAAACTGTATATCGGCAATTATCCGTAACGCCGGTAGTTCCCAAGAGAAAAATGCCGCTTCGGTAGCGAGTAATGCTAACTTGCCTTGGTCTTCGGTCTTTTTCGCGATATAAACTTCTTTCGAGAAATCTACCGGAAGTGCTAAAAAATCTTCAGGGTTCTGAGAAATAAGCTTTGGCAGCATCATAAAAACCGGACTATCGGGACGATTCGAGTGCATTGTTCGTACTATGCTCTCACTTAACAAGTCTACTGTATTGGCCAAGTCATCATTGTCATAAGCCAAATAGCGATCCGTCTTCAAATCAAAGGGAACCTCGTCTTTTCTACAGCGGATCAACACTGTTCGTTTGGCTCGCAAAGCGTGGCGAATACCAAGCTCATAAAAAACATTTGCATTATGGATGGATATATCGGCGATGACCAAATCGCTGGTAAGCAACAACTGAAACATATCTTGGCGTATGTTACCGGCCTCTAAGATCACACCTGTAGTATAGCCATTTATACCTGCTTTATTCAAGGCTGGGAGTATCAGTTTGGCCTGCACCTCATCGAAGTTTACCCCGTTCTTTTCCCCAAAGGGCCTAACTATAAATGCGTTCATTCTTGACTATATTAAACAAAAGAACCCAAATGGTTTAAATTCACCTGTTCTATGGCCGTTTTTGCCCCAACCAATTGGAGGTCTTTAATACTCTTGACCGAGTCCATCTTTTGCACTTTCTCAGCATCTAAATGCCCTAAACCCAATGCTGTTAGCCCCTTTTCACTAAGGTCGGCATTATACCGCACATAGGTAAAATCTCTTTGGGTATCTTCATCGGCCCCAGGAACCATATCACCGAGTTCGCGATCTATTACAGGCCCATAGGTACACTTGCCAAAGGTACGGCAATTGATATCTTGATCAATTTGTATGGCGTACATTAAATTTGTGGGCAGTTCCATTAACGTATTTCCTAAATTACGGTATTCCCCTTCCGACGTAGCACTGCCCGTCCCGACCGACACCACCAACAATTTATCTTCTCCCCGTTCCCAATTCAGTTTATAGGCTGAATGGGTAGCCATTCGATAAAGCAAAAAGGCAGGATTATTATAGGGTGTCACTCCCCCATCGACAAAGACAAAAGTCTTTGAAGGGTCTTTGGCATCCCATTCCAAGGTTTCCGGTGGAAAATAAGCAGGAGCAGCAGTACTGGCCCTGATCAATTGGTACAACTTTATATTTTGATTGTTATCAGGACGATCTTTGCTATTATACCTGGCCAAAGGGTTGTTGCTAATCGGCCAAGGAGAATCAGTGCTACGGTTCATGGTAACTACGGTAAGTAGTGTTTTAAACTTGCCATTGGCAATATCCAAATTAGTGTCTTTCCCAAAAGTGTCTTGCAACATATTGAGCAAAGGGCCCGATTCGTATAACGATTTCCATTTTTTCAACAAAGATGCCTTGTCGAACATGTCTTTCCCTTTTTTGGTATAGAATTCCAACAATTCGGCCACCGACATTCCGATCGAGAGACCAGCAGCAATTATGGCACCTGTACTCGTTCCGCCGAAGTAATCAAAATAATCGGACAGGCGAAAATCATCACCTTTCTCCAATTTATTTTTTAAATCGTTTTCAAGTTTCGCTAATATTTCAAGGGTTATTACACCTCGAATACCACCGCCATCCAAAGCGAGAATTTTATGGTTTTTTGATTCTTCATAACGGGTGGCTAAGTCGCCCCAAAGGTGAGAAGTTGTAGTTGGCATACGTCTGGTTTTGTTAAACTTTGGTGTTCTTAAAATTTCAATTTATTTATTTGATTCCCTAATGTTTTCAGGGTTTTACCGTAAGATTCATCTAAATTTAAACGAGAGGAAATATTGCTGTCGGCTTTATTTAGGTCAGCATCTACAATAGAATCCATGGGAATTATTGTTTTTGATAGTTCATTGGCAATCTGAATCTCGGCATTTTGCCATTCATTTTCCGTTCCTGAATTAATAGTAATAATGGCGTCTGATGCATTGATCGAACTAACAATATTGTCTTGCAGGCTACCTTCCGATTCTAAATTATCGGCAGAAATAACCTCCATACCTAAATCAGTTAATATAAATTCCAACCGCTGTGCCGTGCGTGTATCTACATCGGCGTGTGAAATATATATTTTTTTTGATGTCATCCTTGGTACTTCATTTTCGCTTTCAGCGCTCTGATAGAAATCTCGTAACACCAACCAATGGGCCATTTGTAGGGTTTCTCCATCCTTTTTTGTGATAGATATTTCAATTCTAAATTCACCCCATCCCTTAGATTTCAATTTGAAACCTGTCGAAACATCCGTGACCTTACGCAACCGATTCTTAAAGGTGCTATGTAACAAATATTCAACATAATCGATCTCTGAGACGTCAAGCTCTCCATTCTCGATCCAAATAGCCCATTCAAAATAGTCTTTTCTATTCTTGTCTCTTTGAGAACTCTGGCCTATGCTATATTCTTTGGCATAAATCATAACGACATTAAAATTCTTAAATTTCTATTGATCACATCAGAAGTATAGACCCCATTATTGGTGGTCACTTGAATTTGCATTTCCGTATTCTTACCCACGCCTTCAAGAAAAAGACTCAAACCTCCCGATTGTGGTTTAATCAGTGCTTCTTTCCAAGTGCTCCATCCCGACTTACTGCTGAAAAATCGATATTTAACTATATCTTTTTGGTTATAATTAGACCTTACTAAATCCACAATCTCATCAGGTTCCAAATACGCTTCGACCCGCTCACCCAATCGTAGTTTCCACTTAAAAATAGTTTCGGAAACCTTTAAAAGTGCTTCAATCAAATCATCTGGCTTGTAACGTATGTATTCGAAGGTTTGAAAAGGACCGTTGTTGGGCAAACCTTCCTCGATTAAGGCTATAAAAGGAATTTTATGCGTAAAAGCCGTAGTGCGTTCGTGCTGCACCCAATCATTGGTTTTTCCTTCTCCACGTTTTGAAAGCAACACAATCATCGCATCGGCAGCCTGAATTCGCTCTGCCACGGCAGCAGTCAATTGTTGTCCCTCCAACCGGTGACCATCAATAACCTCAAGATCATGACTATGCATCAATCTTTTGATACTGTCCGCAAATGGTTCGACATTTTGATCAAAATGATATGAAAGAAAAATACTTTCCATACAATTGTTCTTTTTAATAACTTTTAAGGCACAACATTGAACACAGCAAATACGGGGGAGACAAAATATAAGTCGGCTGTGGCGACATGTTTTAATTCTTTCCAAGTTAGAATTTTATTTCCAAATTCACAATAACAATATGAACGTAGGGCATATTTCAAGAATTTCCTTAATTTTAAAATATTAATCCCCCATTATTTTTTAGAGTCAACGTTTTTGTTCTGTTAATTCAATCATAGCAGTAATCAAGACCCCCTCTTTTCAGGTATGAACGCCATTGAAAAAAATTGGCGAAATGTGTAGTGCAATGTTTTTGATAGGAAATAGGTAATTCTTTAAGAAACTGTTCGAACAGGTAGTCGAGCAATAGAATAAATATTTAAAAACACATTGAAAGATGTTCAAGTACGAGTCAATGCTAAAAAAAGTCGTTTTATCGGGAGCCACTTTTTAATCCCTACCTAAAAACTAAATCAATACAATGAAACCAATTAAAGTTCACAATATGCCAATCTCTTTTTACCCTAAAATGGCCCTTTTAGTTATTATCTGTTGCCTGACAACTCCCGTAACACAGGCACAATCTACGATAGCTAGCTTAGAGTTGAACGGCGAACCCGCAAACACCGTAAATATAAGCTATGCCTTGCCCAGGCAAAAAATGGCTACGGCAACAGTTCAAGTAAATCAAAAATTTGAATCGGGAACCTTGTTTATAATACCCGCGCGAACGGTGGTGTGGTTGTCAAGTAACGGCAACAAACAGCGCCTCGGACCAGGTTCAAAACATGTGGCATCGGCAGGTCCTAAAGGTGAATCGCACCAGACCTTTTGGGGAAAAGTACAGCACTTCGTAAGCAATAAACTTAATTTTTATAAGGCCAGCGGCCCCAGCACCAAACATCAAGGCGCTGTAAAAGGCACTGTTTTTACGGTCGAAGCGGTTGGAAAAGATGTTAAATTTAGTACGCAGGAAGGCGCCGTTGCCATTGAGCGCCAGATCAAACTGAACATTCAAGAACAGTCGAAAAATAACTTAAGAAAACAGCGTGAACTAACGGCTACTAAAACCACACTGATAAGCGCGGGAGACCCAGAAGAAATGTTTGATCATAACTACGAAGAGGAGGTAGATTATGAATCATACGACCAAGCTATCCGATTTTTCCGTCAAGAATTGGAACAGGCCTATGAAAATGGTGTTGACGCCGAATTTATTGTGGGAGAATATACCCTACTCGGAGAACTCTACCTCGATGCTGCCGATCCAACTTCCGCTCTCGAGGCATTCGAAACGGCAATTGAACTGTATGAAGATGAGCTTGACCCAGATAACCCGGCCATAGCAGAAAACCATATTGGTCTGGGTGAGGCGAATTATAATTTGCAGAACTATAATGAAGGCACTAATCATTGTAACATCGCATTGGCACTACTTTCAGAAGACCTTGAATTCAATAAAGAGGATTTTGAATATTTCTTAAGTAGCGAAGATTATGAGACCGCTTGGAGCATTGGAATGGATATGGTAGACAATTACGATAATCTCGGCTGGTGTTATGACATTTTGAACAACTATGAGGAAAGCGACAAGTATTATAGCATGGCAGAAGCTTTGGAAGCACAATTAAACCAATATTAACAAAACGATGACTACCTTAAAACGTCTTGCGGTCTATCTTTTCATTTTTGTTCTTCTTTTAAGTATCGCGGCCACCCTTACTAATTTTTGGCAGTCGTTGGATTACTATGTCTATAGAACGTTTTATTTAGACCGTTCGGAGCAGATTGAAATGTCAACAGGCATCCACCTTATTGATCTTCCACACCATGCAGAGAACAAAACTAATTATGACCGAAGTAACTACAGAAAACGCCTAAGCAATCTTTTAGACACCATAGCTGCGGCAAAGGGCACTCCCAGGGCAGTTTTGTTAGACATCTATTTCGAGAACGAACCTCAAGAACTGGAAACATTAAAAAAGGCTTTAAAAAATATTGGAGAAAAAACCAAAGTCTATGGGGTTTACGACATGCGGGAATACGAGCAAATCACTTTTGAGGAAAATGAAGGCAGTCAGGCCGTAGACATCTATGAAAACTACTTGGAAGGCTTTCGATTGCACTCTATGTTTGAAGAGAAAATGGGAATTCTGTTTTATGAATCGGAATTACCATTTCCTAGGGAGGCTGGTGGCTACGAACTTATAGAAGCCGTGGCTTCAAAAGTAGCGCGCGACGTTAAACTCGAAAACACCCCCACCTTAGAAAGTAGAAGCTATGTATTACCATTGGGAAATACACAAAGTGTTAAAAGGCAAACTGTTCAGTTTCTGCATGCTAGTGATCGCACAACCGGAGGTAGTTTTTCATCATCATTTGACATTGACGACAAAATTCTGATTATCGGTAGTTTGACCGCCGATAGAATTGCTAAAATCAACAAAACAGGTACCCATTTGGTCGCTTGGGCGTTAATGGACCAAATAAACAATAATACCTTGGCGAAACAACCCCTCACCCAGCCTTATGTATATATTGGTCTGGTGTTGTTTTTCGCCATTTTTACGGCCCTGCTATTTGCCCTGTTCTTTAAATACTTAAAAAAACTGCAGACCAAACCCTTGATTATTGCAGTGTTATCATTTTTGACCAGCGCCGCCTTATTATTGTGTGTTGGCGCCGCTATTCTTTCATTCGGGCAGGTGATTCCCATGGGCCTACCTTTGATTACCATTTTGTTATCGGCTGTTCTATCTTGGCGATTTGCCTATAAATTCTTGGTGACCGGGATTGCCGAAGGTGCTCAAAAATATGATGTATTTATTAGCTATTCGCGCGGAAATAGTGATTGGGTTATAAAAAATGTTTATGAACCTCTAACCGCTTTTCGTAAACCGAACGGTGACAAATTGAATATTTTCTTTGATAGGGATAGTATTGGTATTGGTGAGGCCTTTACAGCTAAATATATGTGGGCCATTGTTGATTCACAGGTTTTTATCCCTGTTTTTTCGGAAGAATACTACGGTAAAAATCATTGCAGCAACGAAATGGATCTAGCTTACAAGCGCTCTGTTGAAAAACTCATTACCATTTTGCCCGTAGCTTTTTCCTATGAATCGGTTCCACAAATATATACCCATATAAACTTTCTAGACATTACAGTAAATCCGAATTTTATTAAGGATATAGAAAAAGCACTTGAATAAAAACATTTTGCCCTGTTCTAATCGCCACCTTACTTTTCAAAAATGAGGAACGGCCAGAGCATATCATGTTAGACTATCTAGAATTTCCTTAACTTTAGAATCTTCCCCCACAATTTTATTGGTCAAGAAAAAGGACTTGCAACATAAGTTGCACACCTCCTTTGGCCTATTCAATAATATAAAGGCAAAACCTGTTATATGAATTGCTCTAGAAAACCTTTCAACAGCATTACCTCAAATTAGTACATCGCAAAAAAAATACATCGCATATAAATTTCCAATACCAGAATTATGAAGCCCATTGAAAAACTAATAGTATTCGGCACGAAACAAGTGATAGTGGCTGACGAAAGCACCGGTCAAAAAGAAGGAGTAGCCTATGATTTGACGGGAAGCACCCGTGATGCCGAAAATCAACACGATATCGGCTTAAGTGACAATGACAAGCTGTTGGAGTTCGTATTGGAAGACGGCACTACCTGGATGTGCGACGCATCAACGCTACACGAAGTATACCCAGAACTTGACCCAGCACTTAGACCGGCCGGCAAACGCGATTCCGATACGGAAATATTTGTGCTGCCCGGTACCGTTGATGCACCTGCCACAGAAAGAGGAATTGTAGGCAAGATTGCCGTCAAAATCCTTAGGGTCTTTATCAAAAAAGCATTTGAAAAAGCAATCGATCTTGGCGTCAAGAAAATCGCCTTAAAACTTGAGGATAAACATCTTCAGCATGGTATTACAGAAAATAGTGATCTATGGAATGAAATGGTCGACAAAAAAGGTGCGATAAAAAAAGATGCTATTATTTTTTCCGTCGACAAAGACTTTAAGTTTCATGTTTTTAAAGGTAAGACCGCCAATAACAAACCTTACTTTCTTTTTATTCATGGCACCAATTCAGATACCCATGGCGCGTTTATCGATTTACAATCTAACCCTGTTTGGTCTACATTACATGATATATATGGAAGCAACGTAATTGCCTTTCAACATCGTACCCTTACCCAGAGTCCGTTAAAGAATACCGTCGAACTCGCCTCCTTACTTCCGAACAATATAGAATTACATATCTTAAGCCATTCCCGTGGCGGACTTATTGGAGATATTTTAAATAGATATGGCAGTAATACCGATGCACCTACGGGCTTTAATAATATACACACCGACCTTTTAGAGAAAGAAGGCGATAGGGAAAACGACATCGCCAATATTTATGCCCTTAATGCCATCTTTAAGAAAAAAAAGATCAAAATAACCAAATTCATTCGGGTGGCCTGCCCGGCTGCAGGCACCAAATTGGCCTCGAAACGTTTAGACCATATACTTAATGTTTTCTTTAACCTGTTTGGAGGTGTTTTTGGGGATATTTTAAAAGAATTGCTTTCGGCAGCAGTCGATAGTAAAGACAATGTTAATGTGCTTCCTGGGCTCGAAGCCATGAATCCCGAATCTCCTTTTATCAAAATATTGAACGACCCCTATCCTAAAAATGCCATCGACGGAAAACCCTTGGCGGTCATCTCGGGCAACGGCAGAGTAAGTTTTTCAGGGCAAGGGCTTTTGACCATCTTGGGCAAACTTTTCTATTGGCAGCGTAATGACCTGGTGGTGAATACAGATTCAATGTATCTGGGGGTTAAAAGAAAAAACAACATTCAATATTTTTTTGACCAGGGGGCCGATGTAAACCACGTCAAGTACTTCGCGAACAGTAAGACCTGCGAGGCCATAGAACTCGTTTTAAAGGCGGATGAAGGCGAAGCTGTTCCTGGTTTTACTTCGGTAAAACAACATATGGTTCCCTCCACGGATCGTGCACTAATTGAACACGGGGAGTTACCGCCACAGCCAGGCATTCCTACCGGAAACAAACCCATTGTTATTTTACTGCCTGGTATCATGGGCTCGAATCTTACCCAAGGTAACAAAGAAATTTGGTTGAATTACGGCCACGCCTTGGTAGGCGGGCTTACGGATCTCAAATATACCCTAGTAGATGAAATACGGGCCGATTCCATTGTAAAAACCTCCTACTATAAACTCTATAAATGGCTATCGGGCAAATACGACGTGGTCATTTTCCCATTCGATTGGCGCAAACCTTTGTCTGAAAGCACCAATGCATTGAACCAAAAAATAAATAACCTCATGGGGCACGGCCAACCTATTAAAATCATCGGGCACTCGATGGGCGGAGTATTGGTTCGTGATTTTATGGTCTATCATAGAGATACTTGGCAAAAATTAAATGCCACCAAAGACTTTCGCCTCATCTTTCTGGGCGCTCCCCTTGGTGGTTCGCACCGCATACTTACCGTTCTTTTCGGTCAAGACAATATTATCAAAAATCTAGCGAAGCTTGATCTTTTCCATACTAAGAAAGGGTTACTCAAAATGTTCTCTAAATTTCCCGGAATCCTAAGTTTATTGCCCTTAACAACAGATTCAAAGAACGATTTTACGAAATTGAAAACTTGGACAGACATGCGCGATGCCTTTAATAAACCCGATTGGCCTTTGCCAGATGAGCACGACCTAAAAATCTTTAAAACATATCGAGACAAGGTTCTAAAAGATTGGAAGAGCTTAGATGATTACACCAATATAAGTTACATCGCCGGAAAGGATAAAATGACACCATGTGGCTATCATTTGGATGATGTTGCCCCTACCGAACTCTATTTTTTATATACCGGACAGGGTGATCAGAGTGTCACTTGGGAATCAGGGATTCCGAAAGAATTAAATGAAAATTCGGTTTATTATACTCGGGTGTCTCATGGAGCCCTCGCCAATGACACCAGTATTTTTAATGGAATTGAAGAAGTACTATCAAAAGGTCAAACCAAATTATTGCGCAATACAAGACCAATGGTGCGTGGAGATGAAAAAATCTTTCGTGCAGAACCAGATATCGATTTTGACCTTTCAGAAACCGGATTTACAGAAACTGTTTTGGGGTTACAACGTGAAACAGAACCTGTCGGCAGTCAAATACCTATTACGGTCACTATCAGCAATGGCGATTTAAGATATGCCTCTTATCCCATACTCGCCGGTCACTTTTTAAACGACGGGATACTTAATGCAGAAATTGCAATTGACAACTACTTAAAAGGAAGCCTGCGTTCTAAACATAATTTAGGTTTGTATCCCGGTGAAATAGGAAGCAATGCCATTTTCAAAAAAATGGAGGACAGTGATTTTAAAGGTGCCATTATTCTAGGAATGGGCGAACCCGATCAACTAACTTCATTTCAACTTGCCCGCTCGGTCGAACAGGGGGTTTTAAACTATTTGCTCGACATGAGAGGGCAAAAGACGCCCAAGAACGGAATAGGAATAGCTTCACTTATCATTTCAAGCGGATATGGCGGACTAAGTATCGAAAGTTCTATGATGGCCACGATTTCAGGGGTGAATCGCGCAAACGAAAAAATAAAAACCCTTTCTTCTACTGATTATGGTACGGTACAGCACATTGAATTTGTAGAACTCTATGCCGACAAGGCACTCAATTGCCTTTACGCACTTAATCAAATTGCCAACAGAGCAGACACCGTGACCAATATTATTTTAGGTAATAAAAAAATAAAGCAGCTTCTAGGAAGTAGAAAACGTATTCCTTTAGACATCACGGAAGATTGGTGGAACCGCATAACGGTCAAACACAGAAAGGTAAACAAAGATAGCGGAGAACTCGAGAGTATGGTCTTTGGAGCATCGACCAGCGATTCCCGCGAAGAAGAAAACGAAATATACAGCAGTACCCCATTGATCAATCAATTTATAGCAGAAGTCTCGACCAATAATCATTGGTCTAGTTGTACGGCAAAAACGCTGTTCGAATTATTGATTCCCAATCAACTAAAGGATAAATTAAAACGAAAGGGAAACATTTCTTGGGTACTTGACACGAAAACCGCGTCTTACCCTTGGGAATTATTACAGGATAGTGCAGCCAACGCCAAACCACTTTGTGTCAATTCTGGAATGATACGACAGCTGTCTATCTCCCAGTATCGCCATTCCGTAAAACGTGTTTCGGAGCACAAGGCCCTTATCGTTGCCGATCCCATACTTAATAAGTATATCGGACAATTACCAGGTGCCAGGGAAGAGGGCCAAACGGTCAAAGAACTGCTTGATAGATCGGGCTACCCCGTAAATGACCTTATTGGCTCGAATGCTTCGACAATAATAAGAGAGTTGTTTTGCAAAGATTATTCGGTCATACATCTGGCTGGTCATGGGGTATACAAGCCTAAATCGCCCAAGGAATCAGGAATGGTCATCGGCAAAGAATTGTTCTTGACCGTTTTTGAAATTCAGCAAATGCCCATAGTACCTGAACTCGTTTTTGTCAATTGTTGCCATTTGGGGTACAGTAACAATGAAGATGAGCAACTGTATCAAAATCGGTATAAAATGGCAGCCAATATTGGAACAGAGCTAATACGGATTGGCGTAAAAGCCGTGATTGCAGCGGGCTGGGCCGTTAATGATAATGCGGCATTGGAGTTTGCCAGAGTATTTTACGAACATATGCTCGATGGCAAAACATTTGGTGATGCCGTGAAAATAGCGCGTGGCAATGTATATGCCAAGTTCCCAGAAACCAATACTTGGGGTGCCTACCAATGTTATGGTGACCCCTTTTTTAAACTAAAAACTTCAGCCAAGAGTATTTGGTCACCGAGCTATATTGTGCCAGAAGAAGCCGAAATACATCTTGACAACCTGCTCAATCATTTGCAAATGGGAACCACGGCAAAAAAAGAAGCTCTTGATGAGCTACTAACAATTATGAAATCCGTTTCAGAACACGATAATTTCAAAACACCGGCCATACGCGAAAAAGAGGCCCGAATCTATCAAGAGTTAGCGATGTACACAGAGGCTATCGAAAAATTTGAAGAACTACTTTGTACAGAGAAAGCCGATTTTTCCTTTTCATGCATGGAAACCTATTGTAACACGCGAATAAAACGGATTGTAAGGGATATTTTTGAAAATAAGGTAAATGGCCAGGCACTAGAAACAGGGTATAAAAAAACCGAAAACGTCATCAATGATTTAAAGGTATTATTGTCAACCGGCCAAACTGCGGAAAGGCTAAATTTGTTGGGAAGTGCCTATAAACGTTTGGCTATGCTTGCCGCTGATGAAACGAAGCGAAGTAGAGCCTATAAAGTCGCCATAGCGCATTATGAAATGGCCTATGCCAAAAATACAAACAAAAACAAGATATATTCCCTTACCAATTCCATTGAAATAGCGGCACTTTTAAATCTTAGCAATAGTGTTAAACCAGAAGGGGAATTCATAGTAGACAAAATCAGTTATACATTGAGATCATTTGATGAAAGCAGAAAGCTGCTAGAAGCACATAAAAATACATTGCTTGGCCAGACAGAAAATTATTCGCTCGATTACTGGAATATGGTTGCTTTATTGAATATTGATCTTTGCTTGCTGCTGCTTGAACCGCAAATCAATACTGATAATGGACAATGGAACGATTTAATTGATAACTTTAAAATAATCTGGAAAAAAGCTGGATCCGAAGCAAAAAAAATTGCGGAACTCGAACATCTTCAATTTCTAATTCATGCGCTAAACAAGATTGCAGGAAAAACGATTAGCTTCTCCCCGATTGGAAACTCCATTTCCAAGGATAAGCTAACCGTTTACATAGAGGAATTGCGAAGTGCCTTGAATGCTTCCAGAGCAAAAAAATGACCCGATACCATTTAAATTTTCGCAAAACGTGCCAAATAAAAGTACTTAAGGACAAAAGTTAAATATGTTGCATTCGGTCTAAAGTCTCCCGGGCATAATCGGGACTCAGATTGGTATCGAGTTTTAATGAGGCTTCCCTGCCCAAGGTATACAATACATGGTTTACCCCCGGAGCCGAGAAACTTACGATCAAATCGGCCAATACGTTATATGCCCCTTTGGTTTTCTTTACCGAGGTATTCAATGTACTGTATCCCGCAGCGGCAAAGCCAGAACAATCAACTGCCTTGTCTAAATGATTGATATAACTCTTACCTGCGATGACCTGACAACCGGCCGACCAATTAGAGTGTCCCATACCGGACCAATGGATATTGATGGTCTGATTAGGATTGCTATCTAGCCCTTTATTCAGATCAGCCACGGTAAGTGCGTTATCATCATCACGGTCACGAAAGACCAATACGCCATTTTTAAAAGGCTTTAATGCTCGATATATTTTATTTTCCACAGAAATTTTATGCCAGCCAAAACGGTATTTATGTTGGCCTTCGACCAAGAAAGCTTCATCTTTTCGAGAACCCATCTTTTGATTTGCATCGGTAGACCCCCAAAATTTAAAGACCATACCACGTATAAGTAGTATAAAAATATCGTCGTTCGCACGTCTACTTTCGCTTAAATCTTGACCTCGACGAATACCAATGAGATGTGTTTCGTTTGGGTCGTATTGCCAATCACTCACCTGTCGTGTATCTGAAGGTTTCGCAAATTGTGAGACTTGTGAAATTATAGGATGTGGATGCTCTTGATAATGTGCCTTGGCCTTTTGAAGCAGATTGATCCATTTTGTATATTCCGCGGAAGGGCTGGTGGTGGAGGCCACACCCCAATCGGACACTTTACCTGTAGTTCTCCATCGTTTAATATGGCTCCAGGTGCCGTTCCCTACGATACCATCAGGGAGCATTTCACGAACGCCTTCAATCGATCTGACATATTCTTGAAACAGTCGGGTCGAAGATTGGGTGACATAATCAAAAATACCATCGATTACGCCTCTTGGCATAAAACCTGCCTCAAAAAGAAATTGTTGTAATTGCGCAACTTCAGCACCTGGCGAGTCACGAAACCGACGCCATGTAGTGCGGTCGTCATCCCGAAAGGAAACCGTATTTTTCAACAACCCATCCATATGATAGGGTGCAAGGAAAGTTTTAGGATTCGAAGGCTTTTTGGCGGTATCGCAACTGCCGAGATAGATTGTACTCATGATATATTTGTTTTAGGTTATCAGATTACTTATGGTTTGGCAATTATAACAGCCTTTCAAAAAATTCAATTGGCCGCTTTTTTGGAATACATACTCTTGTTATACTTTTCGATTTCACCTAAATAGCTTTTAAACTTTATCATTTCATTCGGTGCATTCAAACCTTTTAAAATCTTTCCGCTCTTTATATCATTCTCTATAGCGTTTAACCTCTCTTGTGCCAACTTAATTAATGTTGGAGTCCATACCTCCTTCTTAGTTCTATTGAGAAAATTAAAAGCACGAACCAATTCTTCAGGAGTCATCTTTAGAATGTTTTGTTCCCGAAGTGATTCTAAAGTTTCCTTTATTGTTGCTGTTGCGTCTTTGTTATTTTTTGTGCTTATTTGCAATTCTTTTTTTCGAATGTCTGCCTCCGATTGCTTGATGGCTACATTTAAACTTGTGGAAACCTGAGCCAACCTGTTCTTGATTATATAATCTGCATTTGATTGGGCAATAATATTCTGAATAGAGTCTTGTGCGTTTTTTAAAGTTTCGAGCTGTGCCTTGGTCTCGTCTCTTTCCGCTTCAGCGACAAAAGCTATGCTGTCCCTTAAACTTGCAAATCTCGTAGCTGCTTCTGCCATCTTTTGATTCTTATCACTGTTCTTTTTATAGATAATGCTTGCAACCATAGCCATACCAGCAATAAAAACCAGTGTACCAAGCCAGACAAACAGCGAACGGACTCTCTTTTTACTTCTAAGCTCTTGTCTTTGGCGCTCTTCTTCATGCCTACGATTTTCGATATCATTTTTCTCGCTTTCTTGTAAATATGATAGGGCACGATCAAAACCATCTACATAGCGATTTGCCCAATCGGCTTTCGGTTTAAATTTATTTTTCCATTCCAGTGCCAACTGTAGTTCACTACCTGATAGAAAATCTTTTTTATTTTGCTCATGAAGCAACGCAGCCTCCGTCAATCGGATATAGATCGAGGCAGATTCGGCTTCTTCGTCCATCCAACGGTCGAGTCGGCGCCATTCACGTATTAGACTCTCATGGGAAATATCAATAACCTTATCATTATTTTCAACTACTTCATTGATTATTAAAAAGGAACGCTTGTCGGCAATGAACCGCCGAATTACTTCAAGCAATTCAACTTCTGATGCGCCTGTGAGGAGAATCAATTGGCTCAACAAAACGGGCCGTCTTGTTTTCCGACCATGTTCATCGACCATGGTAAGGGCCTGAAAAATTTCCTTTGCCATGGCGAACTGTTTTTTGCTCATCTTTCCCAACGCTTCATCGGCATGTTTCGATAGCGCTTCTTGCATCCCTCCGATATAGTTATAATCTTGCATATCGAGTTCACCGCTGCGATCAACCTGGGTTTCATGGTCCCAAATACGCATCAAGGCATGTTGCAATAGGGGGAGTTCATCTTCATATTTACCGACATCGTTCAATAGACGGGAAACCAGTACCGGATTAAGCTTTCCGCCATAGAGTTTTGCCGGACCTTCAATAGCCATTTTCATCTGTACCCTGTTCAACCTCGGTACGAGAAAAAGACTTTTGTTCATGGCCTCTGGCAGACCATAAAACTTTGTACAATCTCCCATAAAATCTGATCGCATGGTAATCACAACATGAAAAGGCACCTTTCGCTGTCTTGAAAGTTCTAGTATGAGGTTTACAAAATCATTGGCCTCATCTTTCTGGTTTTCACCTTTTTTCCCCATTGTAAAGCGAAACAATTCTTCGAATTGGTCGACCAGCAAAAAGAAGTTTTTATTCTGCTGCTTTTTTTGCTTCTCTAGGAGTTGAAGTAAGGGGGTTATTCCATCTACTTCTATTTCCTTTAATAGTTTTTCGATCGTATTGATATTCGTATCTTGGTTTTCCCACCCCAATATGGTCTGAACCAAATGATGTAATGGATTTTGACCTGGTCGCATTATACCAATATACCACTGGTCGCTACCCTGAACAAGGTAACCGGCCTTTAGGGCAGGAATCACCCCTGCCCGCAACAATGATGACTTACCGCAGCCCGAACTACCGACCACGGCCACAAAATGATAATTATGGAGTTGTTGCAACAACTCCATTATCTGATCTTTACGACCAAAGAACAAAAGACTCTCATCGACATCAAAAGGGCGAAGCCCAACATATGGGTTAGAAGCTTGAGTGCTCATTCCATTCGCGTATTTAAAACGTTTAAGAATTTATCAATACCGGCCCTATCTAAGATCTGATGTTCGCTATTGTCCACTATATTTATTTTTAAAAACTTTTGATTTATTGAGATATCATCGTTTTCTTTATGGGGAGGGGCCATATAAATAACAAAATCCTCAATCGGATAATTACGGGTTATGATGAGCTGCAATGCTGCACTCATACGCTCTAAAACCCACTCTTTGGACACCTTACCGTATAGAAAAATCATTTTTCTCACTTGCCCGATACGGTTTCCCAATAGCTCGATATTCTTTCGAGGATCATCTTCTTGCGGATTGATAAAGGGCTGTATGTTGTTTTCAAGCAAGGCTTTGCCCAAATCAAAAGCATAGGTTTGATCGTTCAGATGGGTATCTAGCAATACGGACAATCGGTCACTTTGTTTCGGTTTTTCAACCTCCATTAATTTTATCTGGTCTGCAAAATCTGAAATCTGTTTTGCAAGCAGGCTCTTTGATCCACGAATAAATTCATACGCCTTTGAGATGCCCTCACCCGTTTCAAGATTTTCTAAAAAACGTTGGTATTCCTTTTCCTCTACGGCCGAAAAATCAGTTTCGGAAGGCACCCATATCATTTGCGGCTTTTCAGACTGCAGCGAAATCTCCGTCTGCTTTTGAGGGTACCAGAATTGAGGAGCCCCAATAATTTCCCGACCGGGATATTGGTCTAATAGGTGTACGGATAAATTTGACCGCTGCACGGCTTCTTGAGTCGCCTGTCGATGGGCTTCAACCTCATCAGGAGGTGGAACACCCGTTATAACCTTAAAACCCTTTTTCTCCAATTCGGCAACGACCCGCTTTCGCGAGGTACGTAGTGCATCGGAAACTTCACCGATATAGATCGTAAAAGCATTGCTCACCACCTCAGGTTTTACCGCTGCTTCTTCCTGCTCTTGTTGAAAGTCATTGATCAACTCCCACATACCATCACGAAGATCCCGCATTCGTTCGATAAAGTCTTTCGAATCGGCTTCGAGAAGATCTCCGAAATCCTCTTTTTCTTTTCCATCATGAAAACTAAATCCTGTGGTACCCTGAAGTGGTTGTGGCCATTCTTCATAGGGAATATTATTCAAAAGCACGTGAACAATTCTGGAACGATCAGACACTTGTAACCCAATATTATCAGATTGTACTTTTTGATGGAAAAGATCAAGCTCTTGCTGGCAATAGGCAGATTGTCTGTAACCCGGAGAATTAAGAACAATGAAAATTGCCGATTTTTCGATGCCTTCCTTTATAGACTCATCGAACAATTTTGTACCATCCAATTTTTTGTCGTCCCACCATATCTTCACCATGCCCATTCGACCATAACGGCGATCCAACATTTGTTTAAGATGATCGTAAAACGACCGTATCCAACCCTGCTGCTGCGCTGTTAGCGCAACATTGTCGACATGGGCATAACTTATAAAAATATCGTATTCGAAATTGGAAATCAGCCCCATTTAGCAACCCTTTAAGTTTAACAGCTAACTTCAAACAAAATGAAAAACAACTCTTTATTGTTGTTTTTCAACTGTTTAAAGTTGAATTATGGGGGAAATCACTTAGGTAAGCATTTACAAAAAATTTATCTTTTTTAGGGAGAAAAGTGTCCAAAGATAGCTTTTGGCTTACATATGTGAATTTAAGAAATATCTTGTAATAATGGTAAGATAGACACCCGATTCCTAAAATAAGTCCGTTATATATTTACTTTTGAGCCTCTACAGGTCTCGGAAGGCCTTATGGCGTTCAGTAATCATTGCGTTTTTTTGGAAATCACAACGTGTGTGACAATTTTAAGCTATACCATTAACGAGGAAGGACGTTTCTAAAAAGTGTTGATTTGCATTGCTGCGAGGCACGGAGTAATCTTTCAGTTAGCGCCAATTCATACACAGATTACTTCATTTCGTTCGTAATGATAGCCTATTTCAACCTTATCGACACGCGCTTCTATTTCGTATTGAAAAGCGATTCAGTTATTTATTTGCACCAACTCTATATTTCCGGCTGTTTTTAGTTCCAATTTCAAACTAGCATCTTCTGTGGCTGAAAATTCGCAATCTACTTTGATTTCATGTACCCCTTTATTCACGGTAATGGCTTCTTGATTTAAAGGAATGCTCTTTATTTTATTCCATGATTTATCATATAATACGGCTTCTTTTCCACCATCATATTTTAAGTATTCATCTTGACCAATCGAAATATTCAATTGCACCTTTTTAAAATTGTCTATTTCTAGGGTTATGGCCGAAACCGAAGTACTTTTCGTGGTCAAAATGAATTGTAAAGGTTGCGTCTCATTGGCGTTTTTAAAGGAAAAAGATGACCATACCGGCTCTCCTGGTTGTCGAATCTTTAAATTATGTTCAAACCTTTGTACCAAATAAGGGATTAGATTCCAACTGTTGTCAGACACCTTTTCCAATGAAAATTCATCCGAAATATTTTCCATTCGCTTCTTTTGATCGACACTAAAAGCTCCGGCCATTCTAGCTTTTTCCCACTGTTTTATCTTCTCAAGTATCTCATCGCCAAACCCATTTTTTTCCACTAAATCCACCGAAGTCACCAAGGCATAGCCCGCATCAAAAGCAGCACTTCGGGCCAGCATCCATTCAATATCTTCAAGACTTGTGTTGTCTCGCATACTAAACCACCCCAACATACAAGGAATAAAATTTCTTCTAAAATAATCTTGATTGAGTAACCGGTAAGACGTTTGACTTTCCCGAAACCCAGCGTACCATGGCTCTCCCCAGTTCATGCGGGTAAACATATGCCAGAAATAATGCCCAGGCCTACTGGCATCCATTATGTAGTCGTTCTTAATCTCTGGTTTCAATTTGTTGTACCATGCATCAACAAAAAGCAATTCACCATAGGTACCCATACCTGTTGAATAATTGCCTTCCAGTCCGTCAAAAGATATTTGTTTTAAACCCGTCTCATTGTATAAATCACCTATTCGACCCGACATTTCTATACCCATAGCTGTATTGGTAAGAAAAGTTTTATAGGCGTGATCTATCAACTTGGAAATTTCTTCATTCTTGTCATGGGCACCGGCCGCAGTTCCAAAGGCGCCTCGTTGGCAGTTCAGTAAAATCCATGGTGCAGTTTCGGAAACGCTTTCATAACGGATAATTTCATTACCTATGACAACGGCATGAAGACTATTGTTCTTCATTTGATTGAAATAAGTCGGATTCTCTATCTCGATATTTTTTTCATCAGCGGTAATATCATTCATTAAAACACTGGCTCCCACCTTGGCCAATCTTTTATCGGGAACCGGTGTCACATAGGGGTCATTTGTCGTGATAAAATTCGATAAGGTGTGGGCGCCTAGTTTAATACCTTCTTTTGCGGCCTTATCTACACATTCTTTCATACTTTCCCAATTATTGGGAAAAGCATCTTTATGCAGATCAAAATGCCCCCAATTCTCAAAAGGTCCGGAATGGTATAAATATTTCAATCCGGCCTTTTTAGTAAGTGCTATGGCGTCATCGATAGATTCCGTACCAAAGTTTTGGATCAAATAAGCTGAAGTAGCGATTGGTGAGCGTTTACTCCAAACGCCATCTAAAGTTGGATGCGGTAAGCCTTCGGCCAGTTCTATGGCTTCAATTGTATTTAGAACCTCTTCCGGTGCACAACCGAACAAGGCAATTTTAGAACCTACAATTCCTTCATCAGCATAGGGTGGAGCCACATAATGTTCATGGTTCATAGAGGCAACAATTCGCTCTTTATTTCTATTTCTAGTATAGGCCTGTAAAGTGCTACCATATTCTTTGGGTATAGCCGTGTGGCCGCGGTAGAGAATATTCAAGGAATCGGAAACATCGACCAAACTCGTTGTGCCAAAAATATCATACGATGGCGTCGAATCGTCTTCGGTCGAAGGGTATCCGCCAAGGGTTCTCTTATTCAAAGCCTGAATTCCTACTGAGAAATCTTTATTTCTAACCACACCGACTGTTTCCCCTATGGTTTCTTTTATATTGGTCTCAAAAGGCCCCCATAAGACCAATTCAACATTATCGGCATTGCTGATTGCAATAAGTTCTAAAGTGAGGTATCTTTCCTTTTTAACTATTTTCACCTCGGCGTCTATGTTATTTTTCGCATACTTCAGGTTGAGGATATCACTAGTTGCGCCTAGTTCTATTTCTGACGGATATTCTAAAGTACCATTGACCCTTATAGCCAAAATCGATTTGGGCTCGGTACCCTTGTACAAATAATCTGTGCCGGTCGAATGGTCAGTCAACATTGCAACCCTGCCCTGCTCGTCAAGGGCAAGATCCAAATTACCTGCCGGATAGATTTTGTCGGTTTCGGTATTGCATCCGAAGGATATTATCAAGAAACAAAACACCGTTAGTTTTAAAATTTGATTTTTCATGTAATCGTTTTTATTGTGTTACACTAGTTGGTTATCAATTGATTGAAATCTCCTTTATTTGAAATCCAAAATTTTCACTTCTCCCGGCTCAAGGCTTACCTCCAATTCAGAGCCGTAAGCATAGGTTTTACCTACATATTCACTGGCATTGCTCAAAGGTGTTGCTGTTTTGTAAGTTTCTTTTTGAGATAGCACTCCTAACTTTCTATCAAGCTTAACGCCGTATTTTTTTGATTCGTTGGAAGGGTTATGAAAAGAAATAAAACCACCATCTTCATTCCACCCAGAATAGCCATATACTTCTGATTTTTTGGGGTTTCCTCCGTGCATACGTGTTCTCTTGAAGTATGGGAAAGACTTTTGTGCCCATTTTAAACCGTTGGCCAATACATCCCAATCAGCCTCTGAAAGTTGTTGGGTCTTGATATATAGTTCTATGAAGCCCGTTCCTCGAGAGAGGTTCATCCACAGGTATTCACTAAAAGCTTCCTGGGTTTCCCCGGTTTTGATTTTTTTAGGCTCGTGATTGAACACCGAATTGATAGGAAACTGGGTGTTTTCTTCTTGCCAAGTATCGTAGTAAACCCCATCTCTATAGACCAACTCCTCTGTTCTATTACTTCCATTTGCGGCATCTCCGGCATTGATCATCCAAACGGCATCGATATACATTAACCACCATGGACTTAAAAAAGCCCCATTCGAAATTACTACGTATACATTGGGATCGACCTCATGCTGTTTTTTAAAAATCTCCATTAACCGTTCGGTACCTGCAACTAAATAATATGTCTTTAGTTCATCAAATTTATGATCGTTCAAAATAGGGTCGGAAGGGGATAAATCTGCCGTTCCCAATTGCGGCATATGCGGAATGCCATACCTATCACCGTGAAGTTCGAATTCGCGGGTATTCAGGTGTCCGAAGAGGCCATCCAACTTAAAGTAGGCTACCCCATTCTCGGTAAGTTCGAGAATTCGATCTTCTAAAAGTTGCATATATTTAGGTCCCGCCAGGGACATCCATTTATCCAACACCTCGAATCCTTGTTCCTTATATTTTGGAACGGCGGGTTCCGCTCCCAACAAACAACCCGGACTCATCCACAGTCCAAGCTTAGAATTTGCAAGAGCCACTTGTTCTTTTGATGATTTAAAATTTGTATCGAACTTTTGGTTTACCTTCCAAGTCTTATCCGACCAATCAGCGTTGGTATCTTGCCATCCATCATCAATAACATAAGCGCTTAAGGGCGCCACTCCCCTTTTGTCGACCAAATTTTGATGCACTGTTGATACACTTTTTACAAATTTCTCTCTATCTACCCCACTGTAAAAATCGAACCAACTGTTGTATTGTACCTGTAAACGCAACGGTCGTACGCGAATTTGATCGATGTACTCAAAAAAAGCATCTTGAATAAATTCAGAATCGTCACCAACCCCGACAACTGATTTATAGGAGGTATACACTTCACCCGCCCTAATTTCCTTGCCCCATAAATATCCACAATGTCCGCGTTTGGCGTCAACAAAATTGTATGCCGCGGGGAACTCCATACCCCAAAACGTAGCAGATTGGGAGGCATATAACGGTTGTCCCAGCCCTGGTCTCCATTCGGCGACGCCCTGCGCCGTAATTTGTTTCGCTTGATACGGTTGGTAAATATCTTCAACAACTATTGCCTCAACATCAATGCGTTCTAAAGTCACCGTTTTATCCGATTTTATTTTCATATGCTTCCGCATATAAAAATCGTCTTTTTCAAGTTTATAGTATATTTCCAATTGCAGTTCATGTGTTGTGTTCTCTAAAAGAAAAGCCAACGCTGAACTTTCGTGGTGAAGCACCTTTACAAAGGTAAAATCTTCAGAAGTCAATTCTACGTCAGTCCCTTCTCGATGTGTACCTTGGGAAATACGTATTTTAAACTCCTGCTTATCTCCGGGAGTTATTTTTGTTCCGCTCAATTTATTAAATATATGAACGGTATGAAGCTTGCCATCGGTGATTTTCAAGGTTCTTGACAATGATTCGTTCTCTATGAGAAACTCGGATTCGTTAGCACAACTAGCCATCATAAATATGACTATGGACACCATGATAAGATATACTGATTTTTTGAATTTCATATGCTATTGGATGGTTTCATTTGTTATTTAGAAAATTGTTCTCGACTAGAAAGAAATCAAGTCCGAGGGCATGTTTGCCTTTTGTTGCCCTTGATGCCAAGTTGGCTCCCCTATATTCAAATCGAATTATAAAGGCGTTGTTTACAGGTTTATTTTTTCCTAGATTTAAATAGGGATTTGAGATACCCTCATGCTTGGAATAAAAATCCTGGGTCACCTTCTTCTTACCATTTACATAAATATCAAAGATGCCACTATTTGGCCCCAAGGCCGTACAAAGGCTTATCTTTGATGTTTCAAACTGTTCACTAATCTTTAATTCGATATAATCACCAGGTACTTCAAACCAAATATTTTTTAGCGCGCCAGAACTCGTTTCGCCCCACATTGGAATTTCAGCAAAATTCTCTTTAACTTTTTCACTCTTTTCTTCAATAGAAAGAATTTCGGCCTCAAGGGCGTTTTCAACTATATACTGGGAGCCTTTTGCTTTTTCTATTTTATCTTGTAAATCATCGACAGATGGCAATTTCGCCGTGGCAAATTGCGGTAACGGGGGCTTATTATGCTTGACCCCTGGGGTGGCATACCAAAAAGTGGTTTGGGCATATTGTAAAAAATGGGATTTGCTTCGTTTTCCGCACGAGGACTCGATATCGAACTTGATCTGGTTTCTAAATGGTATGGCATCTAAAACTCGGGTTCTAGAGCAAACGTTATACCCTTTTGAATTCTCTCCCACAATAATATTTCCTAAAAAAGGTTTTGAAAATTGGTCAGCAGGAGTAGGCACAACGCCTCCGGCCCATCCATAATAGTCTTCCGTTCCGGTACCAAAATGCGATGGAAAATTTGATTTTAGATCATCGTCAATATATATTTTTTCATCGCCTTCTCCCCACCACCCTTCAATCGGGTTAAGCACCGTCCACTCATCACCGACAATCACTCCTTTGCCTTCAGCACTTAAAAAATTAAAATCGTATAAAGGAAAAGTGGGGGTAGGTTCATCCGTCTGCCAAGTTGCATAAAAGTGCATTGAATTTGGTTTCCATGCCATTTTATCCGTAATTATATTCATTTGAACTTCTACATCGGTCTTGCCAAAATTCGTAACACTTAGCTTTGCTTCCTTCTTATACGGCATGACCCATCGACATATCATTGTACCGTCGGGAGCCACCGAGCGCTCCCACATATCATAGCTTTGTGTTTTACCCACATTATTAAAAAAATCACCTACCGGGGCCCAAACGGTTTCTTCACCATCGAAACTAGCCTTCAACACCAAAGATCGTAGTGCTTGAGAGATATTGGACGTTGCAGATAACTTAATACGCAGCTCGTGAACCGCATTGTTCCCTTTAGGGAGTTTAATAGCCAAAGATTTCCCTGACGCGACCATTTTACGTTCGGTCATTTCGTTCCCCTTGGGCTTAACGAAATTGGTCAATGCTTTTCCCACCAAGCCCCTTACCTCCGAAGCCTCTTCAAAAGCTTCCATGGAAAACGTCTTTACCTTGGTGCCTTTAGGGTATTTTCTATAATTAATTATGTTATAGAACGCCTTTTGGTCCATTGTAATCTTACAGCTTTTTGCATAAGGTATCGGAAAATATAAGTTGCCGGCTCTGGTAGAATAATCGGCAAACGGAGGTTTGACAAACCCCTCCCCTTTTACAAGCTTGAAAAAATTGGTCGAGATTACGGGTTTGGGGTTGCCATCGAGGTAAATGTTAATGTTGGCTCCGGTGGTATTATCAAGTCCGTAATAGAAACAGACCGCCCAAATTTTCGTGATAACCCCCGGGCCTTCATCTTCCATAAGTACCCATTCTTTTTTCCCGTTATTTTCTTCAACCCTTACAGCCGAAACCCCATCACTATCAGCGAACCAACCCGGTCGATCAGGGGAAACAGACTCCCTATTGTAGCTGCTTGCCTGTTTTGATTGGTATCCGTTGTCTGGAAACCGGGTAATGGCTTCGCGGTCGATCATCTCTTCCAATAAGGTCGTTATGCTTATCTCATGCTCTTGGGCAACTAATTTTTGTGTGGAAACAATAAAACCGATAAATAGGAAAAAAGTATGGAAATATATTCTTTTACTCATAAAAGCTTTTGGTAAATTTTTAATAAAATCACTTTCTAAAATCATTTACAATTATAACCGACCTTATTATCAAATTAGACCTTTAGGGAGGAACAGTACCTATTCAAACACATAAAAAGTACCTCTTAAGCATTGGGACGTTTTTGACAAATCAAAATCCGTCACTTTTTCAAAACTATCAATCGGGCATGACCATTATTCACCGCGGCAATCAATGCCATACCCCCATTATATTCTATGAGTTTTATTTCCTTAACATCATAAGAAAGCTTCAAACCAGTTGTGCCCATGGGCTTCGCTTCAAATTCAAAATTGCCTTTCCCCTTCAAAAACAGCCCGAGACTCGCATCATTTCTTGTTGTCTCAATTTCCGACCCATATAAATTGCCGGCAATTATTAGATCTTTTACGCCATCATTATCAACATCATAAATTACCGAACTGTTAATATTTGATATCTGGGCTAAATGGGGCAGTGACCTCATCTCATAATTCCCTTTCCCCAAATTCTCAATGCTGACACTGGCAAAAGTAGTCGCTTCGTAATGCAGGGCATTACCTAGGTTCACATTACCGTATACTTCCGATAGACTTGATGATGCAAACGCATTATACGATTTGAATTTCTTTTTTATCTCAGGGATTTGTTGGGAGGAACACGATCTACCCCGAAGTGGGTATTGGGTACCATAGTTATAATAACTCAGTACAATATCATTTTTTCCATTTTCATCAAAATCACCGTAATGTACCGAGAAGGGTTCATTCTCTTTGGCCTTGTATTTATAGTTTAGACCCAAATTTCCCACGATATAATCGTCATCACCATCACCATCTAAATCATCGTTCGAAATACTGAACCACCAGCCCGAAGTTTCTTGAAGACCAAATTTCGCCGTACTATTAGAAAAGGTACCCGCTACATTTTCGAGAATGGTTATGGGCATCCACATACCCACCACCATCAAATCTAAATCTTGATCTCCATCAAAATCGGTCCAAACGGCGTCAGTAACCATACCTAATTTAGTAAAAACCGTTTCGTTACTTTTCTCAAAAAAAAGGTTGCCAGTTTCTATGAATTGGTTTTTTAATAAATAGCTATCAGCGGGTTCAGGGTAATGCCCTGGTACCTGACGACCACCGACAAACAAATCTATGTCGCCGTCACCATCAAAATCGGCCATTTTCACCCGAGATCCGCTAGAATTGATTTTGGGAAGTGCATTACTCGACAATTCAAAATCACCTTCGCCGGAATTCAAATAGAGTCTGTCTTGATATGCATCAGAACCAAGCTCGAATTCGTTGCCTCCTGAAACCACATATAAATCTTGATCACCATCATTGTCGGCATCAAAAAATACGGCACCCATATCTTCCCTATTCAAATCAGGAATTAATTTTACTGGGCGCTCTTCAAATGTTCCGTTCTTTTGTTGCTTAAAAAGCTTCCCCAATCCTTGGTTCGGAGCCCCAATGTAAAAGTCTTGCAGGCCGTTTGCATCTATGTCACCAATAGCCAGACCAGAACCCAGCGTCGACATGCGATGGGGAAGCAGAACCTCGCGCTCATAGTCATCAAATTTATTCTCTTTATGCACAAAGTTGATTTTGGCCAAAGCGGTAATATCCTCAAAATGATGATCCATGTAAGTATTATCATTCGCTTTACTTTCTTCCATCTTGTCGATATCTAAATTCAATGTACGGTTCACACGAATATTTTTTAACAATGAAGCTCGGCCGTCAAACCAATTTATCTTTAAACTATCGATAGTGGCGATTGAATTCAAACCGAAATGCACTACTTCTTCGCTAGAGGAATTGATACCTCTGGCATTGGTCAGCTGTGACGTTTGCATTCCATCTTTGTGGTATAGGGTCACTTTTGTGCCAAAGAAGCTCTGATTCTTCCCGCTCTTTTCAAATTTTATCCTCAAATAATGGTTGTTTTTATTCTCTGATGTATTGTTTCTATAGACATAAGCAACCTCATCGATGTTGTTAACGACAAGATCTAAATCACCATCATTATCCAAATCGCCATATGCCGCACCTGTTGAAAACGTTTTTTGTGAAACGCCCCAAACGGCTGCCATATTTTTAAATTGGAGTCCGTTTACATTATGGTACATATAGTTTGCTATTTTTTCCGATGGAAAAAAAGACAACAACTTCTCTAGATCTATATATTTCCAAGCGTCGAATTTTTTGTCGCCTACGACATTGTATTTTCTGTCTATTTCACCTACATAATCGTCTAACTTCTTCAGGGCATCGGTATTTCCAATTTCATGGCGTATGCCATTGGTCACAAATAGGTCTAACAAACCGTCATTGTCAAAATCGGCCAGTAACGGCGACCAACTCCAATCGGTACTTGAAACCCCTGCCATTTGGGCAATTTCACTAAAAAGCATTTCACCTCGGGCATCGGTACCATTATTCAGTTGTAAAGTGTTGAACATGTACTGATAGTGTCCGCCACGACTTACATTGTCCCAAAACTCGGCAGGATTCATAGAACTCATATTGCTTTTTAGACGATAATTGTCTTCCGCGACCATATCTAAAACTACAAAATCGAGCCACCCGTCATTGTTGATATCACCAACGTCAGACCCCATACTGAAATAAGAGGTATGCTTTACATTTTGGTATATATTGTTGGTAAAAGTGTTTCCCCTATCATTGACATAGAAAAAATCAGGACCTTTATAATCATTGGCAACGTAAATATCTTGCCAACCGTCATTGTTGAAATCTGCAATGCTCGAACTTAATCCGTAACCAAAATTGCTTACCCCACCGTTATTCGGAAATTCGACGAAATGATTGTTCCGATTTTCGAGCAATCGGTAATTTTCTTCGGGACTTATTTTTTGCTCATCGCTTGCAGGCGCCAGAAAAGAGGCGTTTTTTGGCTGATTCACCAGAAAAACGTCAAAATCCCCATCTTTATCAAAATCAAAAAAGTTAGCTTCTGTAGTTCTATTGCCATCGTTAAGCTTATAATCTGCAGCCGATTCGGTAAAAGTAAGATCGCCATTGTTGATGTAAAGTTCATTCTGTCTTAAATCTTCCCTATTGTCATAAAGACTCTTGCAAACATAAATGTCTTTAAATCCATCGTTATTTATATCGACAATACTCACATGTGTAGACCACCCGCCTTTGTTCAAAATACCGGCAGCATCAGTAATATCTTCAAATTTTAGATTTCCCTTATTAAGGTACAGTTTATCACCTACCTGATTTCCTGTAAAATAAATATCTAGAAGCCCATCGTTGTTTATATCACCGATCGAAACTCCACCACCCTTATAAAATCCTTTATAAACAAAAATATTATCCTTTGTGGTTTGCTGAAGTTCGTTATTGAAGTATATATTGGAAGCAGATGGATCTAGTAGGGTAAATAGTCCGTCTACATTATTAGATTCTACCTTTTGTGAATAACCTTGTAGTGTAATGGCAAGAGTGCAAACGGTTAGAATTATGGCATTTCCTCTTTTCATAATAGGTGTATTATAAATGTTTTTGGCCGAACTTAGCAAAGATTCAATATAACGCCTGAAATTAACAGCCAGATCAATTCAAAATCATTCGTATTTTAACTGTAGGCTACACGAATAGCAGCCAATGGAATACCACTTTCCCCTCCATATGTCTGAATTTTAGAGGCTATAAACATTGCTATTTGATACTATTCTTGCCATTACTTATTTAACATATTACCTGTAAGGTATTTTCTTAATTCTACTTTAACAGCCTCTTTTCTAGGGGGAAACATGAGGATAAAAATTGAATGTAAAAACTATTTTATAGTACGAAAATTGACAATCATTTCAGGGCCCGCCTCCCTTCCTTTCCCTTGGTAATCAAATTCAATTGCGTTTTGACCTTCTGATACTGTAAAATGACCATCTTCTATTGTCACTTCATTTTTGATTTGAAGATCTTCGGAAAAATGCTGATACCTATCGTTTCCCTTATTTATAATAAAATCACCTGGTGCCAATGTAAACGGCATAATAATTTTTTTCGCTCCGACCTTCAAGTTGACACCTTTAATAGTTTGTTTCGCCACTTTAGGGAGGCGAATTACAAATTGCAAATTTTGCTTAGATCCTGCACAAAAATATTTCCAAATAGCCGCCGTTGGCTGTCCTGGTTCCGTGGTCATATTCGTATGCTTATAATCCAACGATACAGGAGCTTCCGCACTGCTTTTTAATATTGAAGATGGTAAACTATTAAAATCATCTTCGTCTTGGGCTCGCCCTCCTTCTGGAGCCCAGGATTCAATAAAAACCAAACTCGCACCCTCCTCATTTAGCTCAAGACCATAAAAAGTATAAGGATCGCGTAGTTTTTCTTTTTGTGCTTCTGTAAAAAGACCTTCCATTCTTGCATTTTCCCATTTTTTAATTTCAGATAGAATGGAATTAGCCTCTTTGTT
>TARA_R110002049_G_scaffold307038_1_pt1 | contig 195506 bp, 119 predicted proteins | sample TARA_R110002049 | Tara Oceans TARA_R110002049 (sample SAMEA4396941) | marine metagenome | biome: Polar Biome; feature: [SRF] surface water layer (ENVO:00010504); material: water (ENVO:00002006), including particulate matter (ENVO:01000060) such as... | depth 5 m | reverse complement strand
CCGGGGCGGGGTGGCGTTGCAACAGGGCGACTATAGGGTCATCGCTCAAATGGGCATGGGCATGATGGCCCAGCTGTACGCGGAAATAACATAGACAAAAACCAATGATCTTCCAGATTGAAATTTGTTTCGTTTACTAGGCGGCTAACACCTTTTTTAAACTTTGGGAAATTAGGCGGTGCTACGCCTTACCAAGACTGAAAGGATAATCTGATTATTGATTAGTTCATTGAAATGTCAAGGGGGTGGGTCAACCTACCATATAGCGCAAGACGCTGCCCTGAAATATTTCCGGGCCCACATTCTTTTAATGACCGTAACATGGCGGGATGTTTATAGTATCGATAGGCCATATAAAGTGCGTTTATTCTAGTTCCCGTAAAGCAGTGAGATTTCGTGGGGTTGTTTATAACGTATATATAAGCCTGTAATAGGGATCCTGAGCCATCTGTTTCCACATGGTCATAAAGTGAACTGTCCCCAAGGCGATTTAAAAATTCTGCATGTGCCGTTAGGTGTTCGATATGGGTCATGGTATAATGGGTGCCGCTACCGTCTGAAGGTAGATAGTCACCGTCTATTGAATCTTTCCCGCGGCGAATCTCTTCGGGAATCGCTCCATTGGGTAAAATTCCCCATAGACTTACTTTTGCATCCATTTTCCAGTCTGCCGATGTTTTCAGTCGTCCGATTTGGTAACGGTTATGCGATTCAAAGGCTTCTTTTGGAGATAGTTTTTTTGGGAAAGGACTTACTTCCTCCAACCGCCAGTCGGGATGGTCCATTACATAAAAAGAAAGGAGTGCCGCGGCAAATGAACCCGCCACGCCCCAATTATTTTTTCTGGTTCTACTGGCCCATGCTACTTTAGGATACATAATATCGCGCAACCAAATTTGGTATTTCAGCTTGTTTTTGGCAGTCCAGCCCTCCCAACCTTCCAGAAGATCGGCAGCATATATATAGGGTGTTCCTCCTCGTGCCAGATTAAGAATGCCTTGTGCTCCCCATTGAAAATCTTTATGTTCCTCATTGCGGTATCCATAGGTTTCGGTAAGGTTCAAGATGAGTTCCTTGGCCTTGACGGCATATTTGTCGTCACCTGTCAGATGCCAGGCGATAGCTGTACCATAGGCCAATTTGCCTCCTGTTGAGCTCAGTTGAACCGGGTCTTGTGAACTACGCCCAGTAATAATGACTTCTCTAGATAGTTGGGGCCAGGCCAATGAGGCCTGCATCAGACTATCAATAAAGCCAAGGAAAAGGGTAACGTTGGTATGGTAAGGCTCAATGCCCTCGTGGGCTTTGTGCCCAATATCGGATAATTCTTTGACAGAGACTAGAAATCCTTTTGGAACGGTGCTTTTTTCCTTTTTCAGATTTATCCCAGAATCATCAAAGGAGAAAAGAAGGTTAGGAACGAATAGTATTAACAGAAGATATTTCATGCCATGTTTCCAATTAGCTAGGTGGGTAGCATAGCAATATTTTAGTGGCAACATCAGATTTAAAAGTAACCTCATTAATGGCGGCGGATAAGAAAATCTCATCTCCTTGCTTATAATCAAATGTCTTCCCGTTACAGACGATAACACCTTTGCCAGAATATATGACCGCAACATAGAAACTTCCATTTGCATTGATGGTATATTCCCCGTTTAAATCAAGCTCCTTAAGTCCGAAACAATCGGTATGAGTTTCATTAAAAATCGATTTTAAGGTATAGGAAGCCGAACTATCGATAAGCTGCGGTTCAACTTTCCAACGTTTTAAGGCCTCTTCGTATGAGCAACAATCATAGTGAAAGCAGTCCAACATTTTTTCTTCCCCAACCCCTTGATGAATCAATTCATCTGAGATTGATAATCCTTTAGGGGTAACTTTTTCAACTCTCATGGTGTAATCTGTTGGCTCTTGTACTTCCATTAAAAAACAACCACTACCAATGGCATGCGGTACTCCACCATAAACCATAAAGGCATCGCCTGGCTTTACTTCTATTTTATGTAGACAACCCAGCATGCCTTCGATATCTTGACTTTTAAAATGTTTGCTCCAAATTTCTGGAGTAACACCCGGTCTAAAACCCATGTAGACCACACTCTTTTTGCCATTGATTTCTCGATTGTTCAATACATACCAAGATTCCGTTTTACCAAAATTCGAATTGAGTATGGTACTTGCATATTCCTTATCGGGGTGTACCTGTATGGTCAAGCGTTCGTTCGAATCTAGCATTTTAATTAAAACCCCGGTCGTTCCGAATTTATCAGCTAATTTTTTTCCTAAATAAAGTTCTTTATTGGAGTCAACCAATTCCTTCAAAGATTTCACCCCATCGGGAGTATCCAATAATGAGAGTCCTTCGTTTTTTGGCCGACCTTTTCCTCTGGCCGTAACAGTAGACATGATCCATTCTTCCGGCATATTGCCATCAAGCCCAGGCGCATGCATTTTCCATTGATCAATTAAAGCACCCCCACCGTAAGTACGCCAGACTCTGTTTGAACGCTGCTTTAATGGTATATAGGCATACTTGTCGAAGTCCTTGCTCATTATTCTAGCGTATTAGTTTAAAAACACCACGATTTTTTAAAAGAAAGTAAAGATAGAAAACAAAAGTTCTATTGGACCGTATTTTAAAAAGTCCATCTACTTTTAGCCCATTCCATATCATCTGAATAAAGAAACACCAATGAACATTTGCACTGCCAATACATGAAAACGAAATATATTGGTCATCTATTAATTTTTCGATACCTATTAATATTCGGGATAAACTAAATTTTTAAAATGAAAGAAAAATAGGGGTGGTCATCATATACATTTACTTGTTTTTGATTCTGCTGAAATTCTTCCCCGAATGGTTTTAATAATCTAAGGAAACAAAATGGCCGAAACCAATTTTTGAACTGAAGAAATTATCGCAAGTACTGGGGAGATGAAGCTGTCTTTTGTTCAACCTGTTGGGATAGCATTTGCCACCTAGTAGTGGCCCACGGAATGTTGTACCTTTTGGTACCAATAAATATTGAAGGAAGAAATAGGTTTTTATACATCTAACAATGAACTGATTTTGAAAAATAGGGATTTCAGGAATTATTCGATGTAATAGAGAGATAATTTTAGCTTAGATACTGTTAAAAAAAAATATACTATTTTTAAACGGCCCATATCGAATATAATGTAATACTAAATCTACCGAGGCGATTTAACAATGAAAAAAATTAGTGATTTTGAACGACTACAATGGGAAATAGGTACTTGATAGTTTTTTCATTTTTTTTGATATTTAACACTACCATTAGTTTTGCTTATGACCTAAAGGATAAATTAATAGATGTTGGGGTCGCCCGAATCGATATAACTCCAGAAAAACCGGTGCGCTTGGCAGGGTATTCCGGGAGGGACATTCCTTTCGAAAAAGTTCATCACAAATTATGGGCCAAGGCTATGGCCTTCGGTAGCGAAAAAGAAGGGTTTTCAATATTGCTTACGGTTGATTTATTAGGCATACCCGGTGAAATTACTGAAAAGGTGAGATTTGAATTAGGGAATGCAATAACACTTGATCCTGAAAATTTGACCATTTGCGCTTCCCACACCCATAGTGGACCTCAAATTGGGAATATTGTTTCCCATTTCAACAAGCCCCTTGGCCCAGACGAACTAGCAGAAATAGCGGTATATGCCATTGATTTAACGGATAAGTTGAAGAAAGTTGCATTGATGGCCATTCAACATATTAAACCAGCCTATGTTTCATGGGGGCAAGGAACGGTGGGCTTTGCTGTAAACCGTAGAACTTCAATAAACCCTAAAGGCGTTGTAGACCATTCTCTTCCCATTTTAAAAATAAGTGATCCCAATGGAGCCGTACGCGCCGTACTCTTTAATTACGCCTGCCATGCGGTTACCCTAGGTCCAAAAAATAATGTGGTTCATGGTGATTGGGCCGGTGAGGCCCAGCTTCAGATTGAAGGGAATTTTCCTGGGGCAATTGCCATGGTTTCCATTGGTTGTGGTGCAGATCAAAATTCTGATCCACGTATGAACTCGAAGAATCCTAAAATGGATTTGGAAAATGCCAAAAACCAAGGAAAAGAAATTGCTGATGAAGTAAATAGACTAATAGCCGGCAAATTACTGAAGCCATTAAGTAAGGCCCCAAAGGTGAAAATGAGGTCTGTCGATTTGACTTTTGCAGATATTCCGGATCCGAAGAAATTGGCAGAAGATGCAAAAGAGATTGGTAGAACAAGCAATTATTCACTGTTGTTGCTCAGTCGGATGGCACGAAGCGAGGCCATTCCTATGGGAATTTCCTATCCAATACAGGTATGGAACTTCGGCAAAGATCTGGCAATGATTTTTCTTGCGGGAGAGGTAGTCGTTGATTATTCCTTACGGCTTAAAAAAGAGCTGGGAGTTGACCGAATTTGGATGAATAGCTATGCGAATGATATGCCTTGTTATATTCCTTCCCTAAGAGTTTTGAACGAGGGCGGCTACGAAGCGGACGGGGCTATGATAGGATACGAAAAACCTGCTCGTTTAACAGAAGATGTAGAAGAAATAATCATGGAGGGAATCTATAGTATTTTACCTAAAGCGTATAAGTAGCTTCAAATTTGTATGGCGGTCAAAAAATTATTTGTTGTTTCTTTTCTTTTCTTTATTGCCAAGGTCGGTTTTACCCAACAACCTCGTGCTTCGTCGTCGTTGGAGGATAAAAGCCTATCTGCCATTTTTTTGGCCTCCGTGTCCAAAGTGAATATTACCCCGGAAAGTCCTCAATGGTTACTAGGATATGGCCCGCGAAAATCATCGGGAATTCATGATAGCATTTACCATCGTATTGTCGCTATGGATGATGGTATAAATAAGTTTGTTTTAGTGTCATCGGATATATGCGTTCTTTCGCCTGCCGAGTATGATCGAATCGCAACCAAAATTGAAAATAAATATGGAGTTGGACCGCTTAATTTTTGGTGGACAGTTACCCATACACATTCTGCTCCAGAAGTGGGTCCTCCTGGTCTTCCAGCTGTTTTTATGGGTGACCGCTATCAACATGAGGCTAATTCTGCATATACAACACAGGTAGCGGAAAAGCTTTTAAAAGGAATTTCACAGGCACTCGAAAACTTGGAACCTGCACGTTTAGGTGTAGGCTGGGGTTTTTCACGGGCTAATATCAATCGTCGGGCTATTAATGTTGACGGTAAAGCTTCTCTTGGTATGAACCCCGATGGAGCTGTTGATCGTCGTATTGGTCTGCTACGTCTTGATAGGGAAGATGGCGGTACGTTAGCGCTGATTTCGAACTATGCTATTCACGGAACTGTTTTAGGAGGGGAAAACTTGAAGATTAGTGGTGATGCCCCGGGAATTGTCTCAGAATATGTCGAAAAAAAAATTGGGGCACCGGTGTTGTTTATTAACGGTGCCGCAGGCAATATAGCACCCATATACAGCACCTATCCAACTCCTGAATCGGGTCATTTAAAACAATTTCGAGTACTCTTGGGTGATAAAATTCTGGAAGCGAACCAAAACATTTTGTCTACAACCAATGTGGTGAGGTTAAATTCTGGGGCTACAGTCGTTGAAACCCCAAGGAAAATTGGTCTTGGATGGCCATCGGATTTAGTGAACTATACCCGAACTACCACTAATGGAAAGAAAATGGTACGGCTTCCAGTTCGTTTTTTAAAAATCAACGATGATGTGGCTATATGGAGTGCCCCGCTGGAACTATTCAATGAAATTTCAACCGAAATACGCAATCGTTCCCCTTTTCCGTTTACGTTTTATTTTGGGTACACCAACGGTTGGCTTGGCTATTTACCAACAGCCTCCGCTTGGGAGCATGGAGGCTACGAAGTTGAAACTGTTTGTCCCTTTACACCTATTGCCGCCAAGAATCTTACGGAGGCAGTTTTAGGGTATTTGGAAGGAGAAGCGGGAAAAGGCTATTAATTGATTTTACATGCGAATAGTCGTCTATTAAAAATGTTCTCAAGATTGCTAAAGCCTTTTTAGGGTTGGTTAAGTATAGAGAAACGCTGAAATTAAATTAAAATAAAAAATAAATATGAGTTTACGAGGTGCACGTATGTATTGTTTTCGTGTTTTGTTATATACTTTACCGGCAATCGTAGCAAGCTGCTATAATGGTCCTAATTTACCCTATAGTGAATCGGCCGAGAAGGCACTCTCAACATTAGAGCTGGTGCCAGGTTTTGAGATTGAATTGGTCGTGTCGGAACCGTTGATTTCAGATCCTGTAGATATGATTATAGATGAAAACGGGCTGATGTATGTGGTAGAAATGCATGGTTACCCATTGGACAAGGGTGGTACAGGTAAGATCAAGCTATTGACTGACGAGAATGGTGATGGAAAAATCGATAATAGCACTGTCTTTGTTGATGGGCTGATGCTTCCCACTGGTATCATGCGTTGGAAAAAAGGGGTCCTCGTAACCGATGCGCCAAATGTACTTTACCTAGAAGACACCAACGATGACGGCAAAGCTGATATCAGAGATACTCTACTGACCGGTTTTGCTTTGTCAAATCCGCAACACAACCTCAATAATCCGTTATATGGGCTCGATAATTGGATTTACTTGGCCCATGAAGCCTCTGTTGCTACGCAATCCTACAAAGAGGAGTTCGGTGATGAAGGGGAAGATATTTTCTACCCTGAACAATCGAAAGGTTCGCGTCTACCCAAAAATGCCAACGGACGAAACGTACGTTTTAGACCTGATGCACGAGCATTGGAAATGACTGCTGCCGCCACGCAATTCGGTCATACGTTTGACGCCTGGGGCCATCATCTTTTGCTAAACAATTCGAATCACATCTATCAAGAATTGATAGCCGCACGGTACTTGAACCGTAACCCTGATCTTCTTGTGACCAAAGTTACCAAAACCCTTTCCGATCACGGTCAACCTGCCGATGTATTTCCTATTACCAAAAATCCACAACATCAATTGCTGACTTCCGTTGGAGTTTTTACTTCTGCTACGGGTCTTGAAATATACCAAGGTGAGCTGTTTCCAACAGCGTTCAACAACGCGACATTTGTCGCTGAGCCGGTAAGCAATCTTGTTCATGTCGATAAGTTGTCTGAAGATGGGGTTAGCTATACTGCATCTCGAATTTATCAACAAAAGGAATTTTTAGCCTCCACCGATTCTTGGTTCCGCCCTGTCAACATCTATACCGGTCCAGATGGCGCACTTTATGTGCTTGATTATTACAGGAAATTCATTGAGCATCCTGAATGGATGGCAGAAGCGGTGGTGCAATCGGGAGAGCTTTATGACGGAATTGAAAAGGGTCGTATTTATCGCATTACTCCCACGGGGGCAAAACCAGTTGATCAACCTGAAAATTTACTTTTGGGAAATGCTTCTATCGAGCAACTTGTAGATGCATTGGCTAGTCCGAATAGTTGGAGGCGTCGAAATGCACAGCGTCTTTTAGTAGACCGAAAAGACAAAGATGCTTTTCCCTTATTAAAGCAAATGGCCATAAATATGGAACGTCCTTTAGGTCGTCTGCATGCTTTATGGACTTTACAGGGGCTAGGGCAACTTTCAATTGAAATGATAAAACAGGCGCTAACGGATGAAGTTCCTGGAATTCGGGAAAATGCTATTCGGTTGGCCGAATTGCATCTTGATGATGCTTCGCTGACCGATGCTTTATTAGGTTTAGAGAACGATGAGAATATCAAAGTGAGGTATCAATTGTTGCTTACATTGGGGTTTGTTGATACTCCATCGGTTGCAGCGGCGAGAGAAAAAATGTTATTTAAGGATGTTCGAGATGAGTGGGTTCAACTTGCCGCACTTTCTGCGACTTCCCTGCGGGAGAATAATTTGTTGGAAGCAGTTCTCGATCAATTTCAAGAAGATATCCCGGCATATGCTTCGCTTGTGCAACGTTTGAGTGCTATGATAGGTAAGAACGGACAGGCTTCGGAGGTAAAGCAACTCTTGAAAAGAGCTACCAACATTGGTTCAAAAGAAGCATATGCTTGGCAGACCCCGTTATTAAAAGGTCTTGTTGAGGGAATGAAAAGCAGGGAAATGTCGACTACCGAGTATATATCGGAACAAAATGCATTGTTGAAGGCCTTTTTTCAACACCCATCGACAGCCATTAGAAATGCCTCGCTACAGCTGTTACAGGAAATTGGCTTGCCAGAGGGGAGAGAAACTAAAACGGCCATGGTGCGGGCAAAAAAAATAGCGCAAAACCATAAATTAAAAGCAGAACGTAGGGGCGAGGCCCTAAAATTTCTTGCACTTGGAAATCCTGGGGAAGATATAAAATTGTTGAAAGAATTAATTGTTCCAGATGAACCATTGTCTGTTCAACTTGCGGCATTACAAACACTAAGCGCCATACCCGACCAAACCGTTAGCCACTATGTCTTGGAACATTGGCAGGTAATGACGCCCGATGTTCGTAGCACCGCCCTACGCACATTCTTGAACGACTCAAATAGAATTGGATTGCTCTTAGACGCTATCCAAACAGGACAAATACAGAAAACTAATATTGATCGGGCACTGGCCGTAAGTCTTATGACGAGCCGAGATCAAGCACATAAAGACCTTGCGCGGCGCCTGTTTTCCGAGGACGGAGACAATCAGAGGCAGAAAATCGTAAAGCAGTATGCGGCATCCCTAGAGTTTACTGGATCGGTCGAAGAAGGAAAGCAGGTCTTTCAGCAGAATTGTGCTATCTGCCATCAAATTGGAGGTGCACTAGGAACCAATTATGGCCCTGACCTTGCCACCATAAGAAATCGGCTACCGGCATCCATACTTAATGATATTTTAGATCCGGGCCAATCGATTGCTGATGGGTTTGATTTATGGACGGTGACGCTCAATGACGCTGAATCGATACAGGGAATTGTTTCGGCTGAAACTCCTACCGCTATTACACTTCGCAAAACCGGTGGGCAAGAAACAACGATTTCCCGTGAAGACATTGCCTCCTTGCAATCGCTAGGCATGTCGGCCATGCCGATCGGATTGGAAAATAGTATTGATCAAGAACAAATGGCAAATCTTTTGGCCTACATTAAACAAGTAAAATAAATAGTACATCGGCATAAAGTAATTGTAGAGCTCTAAAAATAGTATATTGAAGATTATGAATTTCATTAAAATCAAAATCATGAAAGTAGAAACTGGTCTGAACAATTCTTTAAAAAAGCCCAAAAATTCCTGTTGCTTTAGTGTTTTGCTGACCGCTTTTTTTCTGTTGATTTCTTTCCAGGCTATGAGTGTCAACTTTGATCAAAATGATTTGCTGGTCCGGCCCGAATCTGATGGTTCACTCCGGCTGAGTGCAGAAAAAGGAAGGGCTATAGGACCAGATATTAAATATATGCCCGAATGGAAAGCTTTTGGTTGGTTTACAGCTAAAGATCGAGTAGAATGGGATGTGCTTATAAAAGAAAGTGGGGAATACGATGTTTTTTTGGAATGGTCTGTTTCAAACAAAGAGGCCGGGAAGCCTTTCGTTCTGGTAACACGTGATAAGCAGCTGAAAAATAAGGTAGGTAAAACCGGTTCATGGGAAACCTTTAAGAGTGCAAAAATTGGAAGCATCCGTTTATCTAAAGGTAAGCAGATGATGACTTTTAAATCAGATTCTGCGTTTTCGGAAGGAGCATTGTTAGATTTAAGGGAAGTGAAATTAGTACCCTCTGCGACCAAAGCTTTACCGATAAAGTAATCAACAGATACACAATACCTTTTGGGCTATGGAGAGCGAAAATCTAAAGGTGTTTACGCTAGTATTTTCCACCGAATCGTGACGATGGATGACAGTGCAAAACTATACTTTGTCATTCCGAGGGATGTTTGTTTGTTTCCTTCATGGAATGATAACAGGGTTACATGTATACCTCCTAAAAAGTTTAGGATTGGGCCACTTGATGGGCGGTGGAGTATGGCTTATAGTTTTAAGGCGTCTCAACTTGGTGAGTTGGGCATGTGTAGGCCAATCGATGTAGTATGAAATAGATTCGAAATTTACTGCGAGGGTAGTTATGAAATTGAGCAAGGTTCTTTCTGTATATCATCGGCGGCAATTGAGTTTAAACAGGTAGTTTGGAGATGTCTTGACTTGCTTGTTTGGGGCATGGTTGGGTTTTTGTCTCTTTGACGATTATTGTGACCCTTTTCTATACCGGACAAACCTTTGGTATTTGGATTATTATTATTATGCTCTGGGTGTATATGGCCTGTCTTGCCTTCTCGATCAATGCGGAAATTTGGGTGCTTATTGGCGAAATATTCCCGACAAGTATTCGTATGTCAGTGAAATTGGGATGTCCGCCGGGCTTTATACCTTCGCCGGTATGTGTTTACTGGCAACGCTGTTCTTTTATGAATATTTGCCAGAGACTAAAGGGAAGAGTCTTGAGGAAATCGAGAAGTGTTGGAAAAACAATGGGATGACAGGATCTCGAAAGTTATAATCTTGACCGTTCAACAAATTCAAGTGTCTATTCATGCTTTAGTAGTAGGGCCATAGGTATGGAGTCTATAAAAACGCTAAATTCAGTTAGAAAGCGTAAAATCTGTAGGAGAAAAAAGGTTATCCCTTTGGGTTTTAAATGCACTAAATTCCATCTAAATCTTAGGCCGGTGTTGGAATTTAACTGTTGTCAATCAACTAAAATACTTTTATTCATCCAATCAAATAGTGGGCGCATCCATTGGTCGGTAGGTAAGCTCAAAACAAAACCATGATTACCTTTTGGGTAAAGATGCATTTCTGCAGATACGTTGTTTCGAACCAATTCTTGATAAAAACGTATACTATTTTCAACAGATACTACATTATCATCACCTGTATGGGTCAACCATGTCGGTGGTGTATTTGGTTTAACATGCAGTTCATTGGAAAATAGCTTAATTTGTTCTTCTACGGCAGACTTGCCCAATAACTTTTCACGTGACCCGTTGTGGGTCAATGCATCGGTCATACTAATAACAGGATATACTAAAATCATAAAGTTTGGTTTCAAACTTGTGTTTTCGTCATTTGAAATGTATGATTTTTCAAAATGTGTTCCAGCTGTCGACGCCAAATGGCCTCCAGCCGAAAATCCTATAATGCCTATTTTATCAGCATCCAATTGCCATTCTTTTGCCCGTTCACGTACGGTTTTGATTGCTTGCTGTGCATCTTGTAAAGGTCCGATTGTTTTATCGTTCATTATTAGATCATTGGGCAAGCGATACTTTAATATAAAAGCTGCGACCCCTTTGCGTACAAATGCTTCGGCAATAACAATGCCTTCAAGTTCATAGCTTTCTCCTGAATACCCTCCTCCTGGACAAATGATTACAGCTGCTCCTGTAGCTGCTTCTGCATTGGGTAGAAATATAGTTAATGTTGGTTTTGAAACATTTTCGATCCAAGTAACACGGCCATTTTTTAAAGTTGGTTTTTCTTTCAGGGAAGAAGGCTTGCTGTTCGGAATGGAGGTCGTATAAAGGTCTATGGTCTGTTGTGCTCCCAACTGCATAGTAAGGGTTAAAAGTAATAAAAAAGTTATTTGTTTCATCGAGGTTGATTTCATTAGTTAGTATTTCATCCAGATTATGTGCAATGGCTTCTTTATCGGGCTAGAATTTACATAATTGCTTATCGTTGGCTATCTTTTTTATTATTGGCTTTCCCAAGGAACAAAAAAAATCTAAATTTACTAATGCCCAAGAAAACATAGGTCTACAAAGGGATAATGATATAGCATCTGACCGAATTTATACAAATTGAATTTTATAATTTTAGTTTAGACTAATATGAAGTTATAATTATTTTTTGAATATGATTTTTATGACCCGGTATGCCCGCTTAATATGTATTAGCGCCCTAGTCGTTGTTCTTATTGTTTTTACATGTGCTTGCCATAGAACAGAATCCAACGACAAATCTTCGACGCTGGGTGGTAGGGTGTCGGCAATGGTTCCTGATACGGTTGATTTCAATATTCACATTAAGCCTGTTCTCTCCGACCGTTGTTTTTCTTGTCATGGACCTGACCAAAATTCACTAAAGGCAGATTTGAGACTCGATTTGAAAGCAGGTGCCCTAAAGAAAACATTGAAATCTGGAGGCCACGCATTTGTTTCGGGAAATATTGGGAAGAGTAAAGCTTTTTCTCGAATTACTTCCACTGATGAAGAACAGAAAATGCCACCACCGCAGTCAGGCTTGGTTCTTACTGATCTAGAGGTGGCCATGATTGCCAAATGGATCGAACAAGGGGCGGAATATAAACCACATTGGGCATTTATTTCCCCTAAGGAGCCGCCACTGCCCAAAGTTGAAAATAGCGAATGGGTTCAAAATCCTATTGATAAATTTACCCTTCAAAAGCTGGAAAATTTGGGTTTAGAGCCGAACCTTCCAGCCTCAAAAGAAACTTTGCTACGGAGAGTTACGCTAGATTTGACAGGTCTACCGCCGACTATCGCTGAAATTGATGCATTTATAGCCGACAAAACGCCCAATGCATTTGAAAAAGTGGTTGATCGGTTATTAAGCTCCCCTCACTATGGTGAGCGAATGGCCCTAGAATGGTTGGATGTAGCCCGTTATGCGGACTCCAATGGGTATTCCCAAGACGGACTGCGCACCATGTGGCCCTGGCGCGATTGGTTGATCAGTGCCTTCAACACCAATATGCCTTATGATCAATTCATAACTTGGCAAGTAGCCGGAGACAAGCTGCCTAACGCTACATCGGAACAAAGATTGGCAACAGGCTTTCTGAGAAATAACAGACTCAACGGTGAAGGAGGTATTGTGGATGAAGAATACAGGGTAGAATATGCTATGGATAGGACAGAAACAGTAGCAACTTCTTTGATGGGTATGACAATGCAATGTGCTCGGTGCCACGACCATAAATATGACCCTATTTCGCAAGAAGAGTATTTCGAGATGTTCGCATTCTTCAATAGTGCCAACGAATCAGGTATTGCACAGAACGATGGTAATTCGGGGCCACAACTACTTGTTGGGCCACCAGCGGTGGAAAAGGAAATTGAACATATTGAAAACCGTATTGCCTCTCTTGAAGACACCTTGAATATCTTGTTGGAGAAACCTTTTACCGCTGAAAAATGGTCCAATAAAATCAATCTGGCTCCAGTCATCGATATTGATTTTGATGCCGATACATCACATTTTGTCAATAGGGCGAATACAAAAATCGATATAAACTCCGATAAGGATGTTACGACAGAAGTCCGTAATCGAGGTAATGCGGTCAAGTTTACTGGTTTTGATGGCGTACATATTCAGAGCAAATCTATTGATTTTGACAGGGCCGATCGGTTTTCATTTTCGTTCTGGTTCAAATCAGGTCACGAAGGGAAGCATACGACGGTACTCAATCATTTGAGCGGCGGTGGAACAAGTTTCAAAGGGTATGATATATCCGTTATTGACGATTTGCTCACGTTTCGGTTGGTGAGGTCTTGGCCTGCCCACCTTATTTCCGTGAGGGCGCCAAAACCGATAATACGAAACGAATGGATACATTATGTATTCACCTATGATGGATCAAGCAGAGCAAAGGGAGTGCAAGTTTATGTCAACGGAAAGCTTGAAGAAAAAAATATCGGACTGGATCGCTTGAACCAAAATATCAGCAATGGTCAAAAGCGACTAAGCATTGGCGGCAGACCCGGTTACTTAACCGAGGTGAATGGTGGGGGAAGTGTTGATGACCTAAAAGTGTTTGCCAAAGAACTGAGTGCGGCCGAGGTAAATGTTCTTTACAGTGAGGCATCCTCGAAACCGCTAGCTGTATCTGATAAAGCTTTGAAGACCCATTACTTGTTGAATAATGACAGGGATGTAATGGCCGTACAGGAGAAGATGAATCAATTAGGCAAGCTAAGGAATGCAATGCAAGATACACTTATGGGGGTAATGGTGATGGAAGACTTGCCCGAACCCAGGTCGACATATATTCTTGAAAGAGGGGGATATGAAGATATAGGAAAGCGGGTGTATCCGAATACGCCCAAGGCCCTTATGAATTTTGCAGACAGCCTTCCCAAAAATAGGCTGGGACTTACACAGTGGCTAGTGGATAAAAAAAATCCTTTAACGGCAAGAGTAATCGTAAATAGGTTTTGGAAAATGTATTTTGGTCAAGGCATCGTAAAGACCGTTGAAGATTTTGGAAATCAGGGATCATTACCATCGCATCCCGAACTTTTGGATTGGCTGGCATTGGAATTCATGAACTCTGGTTGGGATATCAAGGCATTTCAGAAATTGATTGTTATGTCGGCAACCTATAGGCAATCATCACGTGTTTCTGAAGAGACAAGAAAAAATGATCCTTCAAATACGCTGTTGGGGCGGGGTCCAAGTACTAGGCTAGAAGCTGAGTTTATACGAGATTGCGCCCTTTCCGCTAGTGGGCTGCTGAATTTCGACATAGGCGGAGCTAGTGTTAAGCCCTATCAACCTGCGGGGCTTTGGTCTGAAAAGGGTGAGTTTAGTGTCTTAAAAAATTATGACCAAGACCATGGGGAAAAACTATATAGAAGAGGACTTTACACTTTCTGGAGGCGAACTTCCCCTCTGCCTTCGATGTCATTGTTCGATGCTCCCAACAGAGATAATTGTACGGTAATACGTCAACAGACCAATACACCTTTGCAGGCCCTGGTACTGATGAACGATCCTCAATATGTAGAAGCCGCTAGGGTATTGTCGGAACGTGTAATACGGGAAAATAGCACCAAAAGAAATCAAATTGTCCATGCCCACCGATTGCTTACAGGTACGAAGCCGAACGATGAGGTATTGGATCTTTTGGTTCAACTAGAACAAGAAACCCGAGAAAAATTCGCAACTAATGGTGATTTTGTGAAGGATTTGCTATCCGTAGGGGAATACCCATTAGATTCATCATTACCTTCTCTAGAAGTTGCTGCAATGACCGTGGTGAACAATACCCTGCTCAGTTTAGATGAGACCATTATGAAGCGCTAGTAGGTAGTTTTTTTAAATATATAAACGATAATTTGGTAAAAATGAATTTTTCCGATCTCGATAAAATACACGCCCACCCCTTGGTGAACCATAAGTTACAGATGAACAGACGTAATTTTCTATCCAAGGCGGGAATCGGGATAGGTGGGTTGGCCCTGGCCTCGATGACCGAGCCATTACATGCTTTTGCAGGTTTGGGTAGGGAAGCTTCTCAGCAGTCAATTCCTGAAAGTATAAGGCACTTTGCACCCAAGGCGAAAAGAGTTATTTATTTATTTCAAAGTGGCGGGCCCTCTCAGCATGATTTGTTCGATCACAAGCCATTACTTCAGAAAATGGATGGTAGTGAATTGCCTGACTCGATAAGGAAGGGACAGCGGGTAACAGGTATGACGGCCGGACAAAAATCCTTTCCACTTGCAGGAGCCCAATTTGATTTTAAGCAATACGGGAAATCAGGAATTTGGGTCAGTGAGCTCCTCCCGCACACAGCGGCTATCGCAGATGAGATTTGCGTTATCAAATCAATGCATACCGAGGCTATAAATCATGATCCCGCCTTAACTTTTTTTCAGACGGGTTCCCAGCAACATGGTAGACCCTGCATAGGCTCATGGTTGAGTTATGGGTTGGGAAGTGAAAACAAGAATTTACCGGAGTTTTGCGTCTTACTGTCCAATGGAACCGGGAAAACAAATGCACAACCCTTATCTGCTCGATTATGGGGAAGCGGGTTTTTACCTTCGCTTCATCAAGGGGTTCAGTTTCGTTCAGGTAAGGATCCGGTACTCTACCTTTCCAATGCCCCGGGAATAGATGCACAGACGAGAAGAAAAATGTTGGATTATTTTGGTAAAATTGAAGCCCGCCAGTTCGAGGTTGAACAAGATCCAGAAATTCAAACCCGTATTGCCCAATATGAAATGGCCTATCGCATGCAGTCATCCGTTCCTGAAATGATGGATGTTACAGGGGAAACGAAGTCCACATACGACCTTTACGGTCCGGAATCAAAGGTTCCGGGCACTTATGCCGCCAACTGCCTGTTGGCAAGACGACTGATTGAAAGAGATGTAAATTTTGTTCAGCTATACCACAGAGGGTGGGATCAACATTATAATCTGCCCAGAAACCTTACCAACCAGTGCCGAGATACGGATCGAGCATCGGCAGCCTTGGTACTAGATTTAAAACAGCGCGGTTTGCTCGAAGACACCTTGGTCATTTGGGGTGGGGAATTTGGTAGAACAAACTACTCGCAGGGCGTTTTAGAGAAAGGAAATTATGGTAGAGACCACCATCCACGCTGCTTTACAATGTGGATGGCTGGTGCGGGAGTAAAAAAAGGTTTTAGTTATGGAAAAACGGATGAGTTTGGGTACAATATAATAGAGGCACCCGTTCACGTTCATGATTTTCAAGCCACATTGTTACATTTGTTAGGCCTTGATCATAAAAAACTGACATACAAACATCAAGGTCGACGCTTTAGACTTACCGATGTGCACGGCGAAGTGGTAAAGGATATATTGAGCTGATATAAAAAAATGGTAAGGCTCTAACATCATTACAAGGAATACCACGGGGCTTAGTTCCTTGGATTTCAAGTTTTGAAAAAGCTCGAATTTTAATACTTTTTCACATAAATTTCATAGCATGAAGGTGGTAGCGTTTACCCTTAAAAAATGAAGGGCCTTTGACATTTGATTTTCGACCGTTTTTATCGATATTCCCATGTCCAAGGCGATTTCTTTATACTTCTTTTTTTCTAATTTATTTTGAACAAATATTTGCTTGCAGCGAGGGGGTAATTGATTGATTAGGGTATTTAACTTTTCCATTCTAAAGTCATAGAGATCATCTTCTAAAGTAGCTTCTGAGATAACGTCCCATCTTATGTTATCTAAAGTATCAAATTGAATTTTTTCGCTTCGAATATGCTGTAAAAATTGATTATGGCAAGTCTTGAAAAGATAATTTTTAAGTGATGAGGTAATAATTATGGCATTCCTTTTTTCCCACAGACGAATAATGGCATCTTGTACAATATCTTCTGCTAATGAGCGATCTCTACATAGATTGAAAATGTAATTACAAAGCCAATCGTAGTATTCCGAGAATACATATTGATAGGCTTTCGGGTTGCCTTTTCGGAGCCTTCCGATCAATTTTTTGTCGTTCATATTGAATCGATTATTGGCCAAATCTAATAAAAAATAAAAAAACATAGGGGTTTTTTGTGATTGTCGCATCTATAAGATAAAGGAAATGCCAAATGCATAAATGCCATTTGCTGATAGATAAATTTATTAGTTGCACGATTTCACCTGAAGAAAGAAAAACTTTGGAGCAATGGGTGTTAGAAAGTGAGGCTAATATGTCTTTTTTTAAAAACCGCGTCAAAGAATCAAGTGGAAAAACATCGACCGATTTTGACGCTGAACTAGGGTTCCTAAGATTTTCAGAAACTCTAAAGTCAAAAAAGAAAGCACCGAATCGGTTTCACAAAGTGCTTAGGTATGCGGCAGTCCTGGCAATATTACTGAGTATCGGTGTTTTAACAAAACAACAACTTTTTCCTGCTCCCAAAACCCAAATAAAGGTTGTTGAAAATGAAGAAAAAATACTTATTGGTGATGATGTGGTAATCAAGTTGGCCGATGGAACTACCAAGATTTTAAATTCGGAGAGTAATGAAACGGTAACCGATGCCTATGGAAATATCGTTGCAAATAAAGAGAAAAATTCTATCGCTTTCGACACTGAGATGGAATCTACGAACAGCAGCCCGATATACAATGAGATTTTTATTCCACATGGTGAAATTTTCAAATTAAGGCTTTCAGATGGTTCGCTGGTATGGCTCAATGCGGGATCAAAACTTCGTTTTCCGCAAAGCTTTGAAAATACTGATAAAAAGCGAACCGTTTATTTGGAAGGAGAAGCTTTTTTTGATGTTGCCAAAAACAAAGATAAACCGTTCATCGTGAATACGCAGGAAATCGATGTAAAAGTGCTTGGCACGAAATTTAATATAACGTCTTACGAGAATGATGACTATATAGCTACAACTTTAGTCGAGGGGGCTGTCAATGTCTATGAAACGAGAACACCCGATAACAGCATGCGATTGATACCAAGTTTTCAGGCCAATTACAACAAGTTCGGGAACAACTTCAAAAAGGCTAAAGTAGATATTGAGGCTCATACGGCTTGGATGCAAAACCGTTTGATCATCGATAACCTAAAGTTTTCGGAAATATTAGTAAAACTTGAACGCAGATACGCTGTAAAATTTGTTGATAATACTGAAAACTTACATGATGAATTCTACAAAGGAGAATTTGTTGACGAGGATATTGCATCAGTTCTTAAGACAATTGCCATGAGCACTCCTTTTACCTATAAAATCAACCAAAACATAATTACAATAATGAATTAAAAAGAAAAGCAAGTGTCGAAAACCGCTTTCCTACTTAATTGACCACTTAAAGCAATAATTACTAACTACTCAAAGAAAATTATGAAAAAAAATGATGAAGACGATGCCTTCAAAATGATGAATGGCAAAAAATTTAAAAGTAAAGTTAAATATTGTTTTCTTGTTGCCTTCTTGGTAATGTTTCAGTTATCGGCCAATACGGTAATGTCACAAAAGAAAATAGAGCTTAACTATACCAATGTTCCGCTAAAACGTATTCTAAACGAAATCAAGTCACAAACGGGCTATCGATTCTTTTATAATGTTAAGGAAATAGACGATAATCAAAAAATCTCCGTGAATGTAGATGAAGAAAACGTAAGGGAGGTTTTAAGCAAATTGGCGTTAAAGGCAAATTTTGATTTTAAAATAAATGATAATCAAATTGTACTGACCCTCAAGAAAACCAGTTCCTATATACCGGTACAGATGGAAGTTCAGGGTACGGTTACTGACGAAAATGGTACGCCCTTATCAGGTGCAAATATTGTAGAAAAAGGCACAACCAACGGGGTGACTGCCGATTTTGACGGAAATTTTTCCATAGCCTTGGAAAATGACAATGCTATTTTAGAGGTCTCTTACCTCGGGTTTACCACCTTGGATGTCTCTACTGATGGACAGGATCAATTGCAAATTGTGCTACAGGAAGATTCTGCTAAATTGGATGAAGTTGTTGTTGTGGGGTATGGTACCGCCAGGAGGAAGGATATTTCTGGAGCTGTCAGTACAGTTAGGCTAGAAGATTCTCCGATTGCACTTTCACCAAATACAAACGCCCTTCAGGCCTTAAGGGGAAACGTTTCAGGTGTTAATGTTGGGGTGCAAAATTCACCAGGAACAACACCCAGTATTATGGTGCGTGGGCGGAATTCAATCAATGGATCAAACGATCCGTTAATTGTTTTAGATGGTGTTATTTATCTGGGAAGCATGACCGATATCAATACGGATGATATTTCAACGATTGATGTTTTAAAGGATGCTTCTGCAGCAGCCGTATATGGTTCGCGAGCTGCGAACGGGGTAGTGGTCATTACGACCAAAAGGGGAAAATCGGATAAACCGCTAATCACCTATACTACCTCGGTTGGCGTAAATACCTGGCAAAATAAGTTTGACATGATGGATCGAGAGCGATGGACACAGAAATATATAGCACAAACCGTATCTATTGATTCCCCGGAAGAAATTATCTTTGATGCGGCCTATGCGACCACGTTATGGGAGCAGAAGGAGGTGGATACTAGATGGATGGACCTTATTTCACGACATGGTTTGAATCAAAATCATCAGATTGCCGTTTCAGGAAGATCAAATCGAATAAACTACTATTTTTCAGGAGGCTACACCAGTAATGAGGGTGTTGTTGTCGGTGATGATTTTCAGCGGGTTTCCATACGAACAAAGTTAGATGCCGATATTACCGATTGGTTAACGGTAGGAATTGACGGAACGTACAATAACAATGATTATTCAGGGGTTAGGGCAGCTTTGGGTAATAACGCTTATATGCAGCAACCATGGGGATATCCTTACCGCTATGAAGGTATGCCGGTTAATCCGGGAGCAAACACGAGCACATTGTTGGAAAGATACCCCACCGGACAATCGATACCGAATCCTTTATGGGGAACTGATGGCACAATCGAAGATATTGATCAACGGAATTTTTATAGACTGAGTACCTATGCGTTTATTAAGATTCCGAAAATAGATGGCTTGACGTATCGATTTAATTTTTCCATCAATGGCAATCATAATGAAAACGATCGATTTGTATATGAGGATTATTATGTTCAAGAAGCAACTTCCACACCGTATATAAACCGCTATTCCGAAGGGGTATTGTCAAATTTGTTATCACAGGCAAATGGGTATAACAATCGAACGACCAGTTATGCCTATGTCATGGATAATATTATAAACTATAAGAAGTTATTTGGCGACCACTATCTAGATGCGACTTTGGTGGCGACACGTGACTATTCTTATGAGAAACTGGTAAGTACGACTGGCAGTGACTATTCCTCAAACGGAAATACCTTGCTCGGTGTTGACGGAATTCATAAAGCTGCAGTTCAAAGATCGAATCTAAATGTAATTGAAAGAGCAAATGTTGGTTATGTGGGCCGCCTTGGTTATACCTATAAAGACAAATACCATTTAACGGGAACCATGCGTAGAGACGGAGCTTCCGTTTTTGGAGAAGATCAGAAGTGGGGTGATTTCCAATCGGTCGGGCTTGCATGGACCGCGTCTGAAGAGAGTTTTATAAGCGGCTTCGAAAAAATGAACTATCTGAAACTAAAAGCTTCCTATGGTAAAAACGGAAATCAGGGGCTCGAGCCATATCAAACATTGGCAAGGGTAGCCAGTGGAAGCGACGGAGGCATTCGTTATGAGTTTGGTGATGCCCCGTCAACAATATTGTACGGGGTTGACCAGACCAGTTTAGGAAGTCCTAGTCTCGGTTGGGAAACAACTACCGCATTCAACGGTGGATTTCAATCCATATGGTTCGATAACCGAGTGTTTCTCGACCTAGATTTCTATTTCTCAAAAACGTCCGACCAAATTTTTTCGCGTCAGATACCTATCATGACAGGTTTTAGTTCGATATTTTCAAGTTTGGGCCAAGTAGACAACAAGGGTATAGAAATAAGTTTGAACACGGTCAATATTTCTAACGAAAACCTAAAGTGGTCATCTGGACTTTCGTATTGGCAAAACCGAAATAAAATTGTCAGCCTATATGGTGATGATATCGATGGTGACGGGAAGGAAGATGACGATATTTCCAACAGCCTTTTTATCGGTGAACCAATAGAAACCATCTACGGATATGACTATATAGGTGTGGTTCAAGAAGATGACACGGAATATATTGCCAATGTAGGCGCCGAACCCGGTGACGCCATGTTTCGGGATATAAGTGGTCCCGATGGTGTGCCCGATGGTATCATCTCAGCCGATTATGACCGAACCATCCTCGGTAGCCGAAACGAGAATTTCAGAATGAGCCTTTCCAATACGGTGGAGTATAAGAACTTTAGCCTATATGTATTGGTGTCCGGAATTTTTGGTGGTGGAAAAGACAATTTTTACCTGAAAGAAAACCCCTTACATAATTCGTTCCAAGACCGATATGCCACTAATGAAATAGACCACGACTGGTGGACACCTGAAAACCAAAGCGAAGAATATTTGCGGGCCAATGCATACAGCAACCGCTACTTAGGGTTACAGTCTAGAGGATTTGTAAGGATACAAGACATTAATTTGTCCTATAAATTCCCAGAGGAAACTTTAAGCCGAATCGGATTAAATTCATTGGAGCTTTATACCAGCATAAATAACCAATTTACATTTACCAATTGGTTTGGCGGTGGTGATCCCGAGGCTGGAATTAGACCAAATGACAATGCACAACCCGTTCCAACGACATATACAATGGGATTAAAAGTAAGTTTCTAATACCTAAAAATTGATCAAATGAAAATCAAAAAAATAAAAATACAGGTTTTCACTCTGTTGATGTTATTATTAACTTCTGTGGGGTGCAATGATGAAGACTTTTTGAGTGAAACACCAAAAACCTTTTATACGACGAATAATATCTTTTCATCGGATACCCAGATTGACCAGGTAATTTTGACCTTGTATTCTAGATTGCGCAATTTCAAACTTACGAATGATCAAATGCATGGTATCGGTACCGATGTTTTGGATGCACCAGAGTTTAGGATTTCAAATTCCTTTAGCGATTATAGTAGAATCAATGCTGAAAGTTCAAATTTTAGTACTGTTTATAATTTCTATTATAACATGATTGCAACCGCCAATACGGCCCTTTCTGCAGCAGATTCGGATGATATCTCTTTTGAATCGGAAGCCAAAAAGGATTATATTCTTGCACAGGCCCGTTTTTTCAGGGCTTACGCCCATGGAATGCTCGCCGAACTTTTTGGGGGTGTGCCAATTGTAACCGAAGTGGCGACAGAACCACGGTATGATTATGTAAGAAGTACCCGCGAAGAAACGTATCAGTTTGCCATTGATGAATTAGAGGCCATTGTAGACGATCTGCCTGAAACAACAGAACAAGCAGGTAGATTGGTAAAAGGTGCGGCTCAAAATTACTTAGCTGAATTTTATCTCGCTTTGGGGATAGAATCTTCAAGTGACGCTGCTTATGATCAGGCCATAAAGTATGCCTCGGATGTCATTGACGGAGGTACTTACGCCTTGATGACAGAACGTTTTGGTACCCGAATGGATGAGGAAAACACGGTAACCGGTGGTGCCGATGTATGGTGGGATCTTTTCAGAAAAGGAAATATAAATTATTCCGATGGAAATAGGGAAAGTATATGGACTTTTCAAGTCGATTTTGATGCCTATCTTCAAGAAGATGGTCAATCGGTCTTAAATTATCCAAGATATTTTGCCCCGGTTTATAGGGCCATTGAAGGATTCGGTGGTGATGGAGACCCAGGAGGCGGTGTTGGTGAAGATGCTGGTGGGAGGGGTGTAGCGTTTTATGCGCCGACTCCTTTGACAGAGTTTGCAATTTGGGACGAAAGTATATCGACAGGTGATCAACGCAATGCAGAACATAACATTAGTCGTAAAATATTTTATAACCAACCTGCAGATCCACTTTTTGGAACCCAGGTTCCCCAAGATGTGATAGACGCTACTAACGAAGGTCAGGGATGGATTTTCCCTATTTTCTATAAATTGAATACCGATAAGTTCGATGGCTTGGATCAGGGGGAAAATCGAAGTAATATTTTCCGTGACGAATATGCAATTCGTTTACCGGAGACTATTCTTCTGAGAGCTGAAGCTTATCACCGAAAAGGAGAAAATCAAAAGGCCGCTGATGATATAAATCTCATCAGATCTCGTGCACAATGTGAGGTATTGGCTACTGCTGGCGATATAGATATCGATTATATTCTAGATGAAAGGGCAAGGGAATTATATGTTGAGGAAAGTAGATGGAATACCCTTTTAAGAATGGGAGGGTCAGTGGCTACCGATCGTATCAAAGAATATGCCTTACACCCGCATGTAGCTTTAACACTTACCTTCGATTACAATCTTTGGCCCATACCACAAAGTACAATCGATAGAAATAAAGATGTGATTATGGAACAGAATCCTGGTTGGAATAGGTAATCAGAAATAATGGTGATAAAAATATCCGCTCTTTAAATTCAATTATCTAGAATTTTTAGGGCGGATATTTCATTTTGGATATGAAAATCAAGTTTTCCAAATGCCGAACAATCCTATGAACAATGAAATTTATCCAATAAGCTGCTATAGTGACGGACTTTTTTCATCAGTAGACAATTTCTCAAAGAACAATAGGCTAAATAAACTGAATGAATATGATAAGTGAATAAATGCAAAATTGGCAGTAGTTCTTGGTATATTTTCCACATTTTAAATAAATCTAATTTTTATGAAAAAAGTTACATCGTTGACTATCTTATTGATAATTACGACAGGGTCGATAATTGCACAGATTGCGAATAATTCGAATACCTTAAACACTTCCTCATTATCATTTAAGAAACTGCCGATGCCCACAAAGGGAGGTAAAATGTATGCACCTGTTGTTGACATTATGCCACAACTAAGAGGTTTTCATGATAATAACAAAGTGCGTGAAGAAATGGTCTTTTTAAAAAAGTTAGGTTTTGACAGGGTTTATTTTGTATTGTGTCAACCCGGATATCCTTCTTTCTCCGACCCAACGCTTTCCGTTATGCCTACTGATAAGGGTACGGGAATTCAAACACTGGAATCTATATTGGCACTTGGAGATCCGAATTACGTGTATCTATATGAAGCGCAAAGATTGGGTATGGAAGCCTGGGCAATTATAAAGCCCTATGAATCGGGAACGGGGTTTACAATTCCACACGGCACCAATGCGCCACTTAGCAGAAAACAGATCGAGACTATTGGAGGACAACATATTCATTTTGATAATTTAATATCCGATAATCCGAACTTAAGAGTAAAAAGAAAGCCTTACCACGATTCTATTCTAAATAGGTTAGATGAACCGATAAAATCTTTGGAAGTTGCCTTTAGCCTTGATTCCATAAGACAAAGAGTTTCGTCAAATAAATATTTAGAATTTGACGGATTAAAGGATTCGGAAATTCAGATTCCTGATATTGCCCTATGGTACAGTGAAACGAATGGGAGGTATGTCAAATATAATGGAAATATCAAAGTCGAATCAAAATTTGAATATCGTCAGGTAGAAGATGCGAACGGTTTTTCATTAGCTAAAGAGCCAAAGCGCTTTTTAGTTTTAACGATTAAAAATTTCAGTCTGCCTGAAAACTATAGTTATTTGGCGATAACCTTGGATCAAAATAAAAATTTGTACACTATCCCCTATTCCATGATAAAAGCGTATACTCGTTCTGGGGAGATTCCCATTACCACGGGGATACATTCCAGAAGCCCGATGAGCCAAGAGGAAGCAAGCAAATCGCCTGAGGTAAGGGAATGGGGGTTGGAAAAACGCCCGGTTAAAGGGGAAGAGGCAGCCAAATCGTTTATGGATTGGGGTTTCGAATTTGAATTTCAAGGAACAGGACATTGGGGAGATGGTTGGGTCAGTAGTCCACTGTACGGCATCGCAAAGGGTAAGCGCAAATATATGGCAGGAACCCCATGTGAGGCCTATGCAGAAGTACGGGAGTATTGGTTGGATCAGGTTCAACGTGTTGTGAAAATGGGTTTTGACGGAATTGATTTTCGTCTTCAGAACCACTCGGGAATGGTATCCGATTACGTAAATTATGGATACAATGAACCTATTGTAAAACGCTACAAAGAAAAATATGGTGTTGACATGCTCACGGCAGATGTGGATCCATTAAAAATAATGGAAATAAGAGGAGAATTTTTCCTATTGTTCCTTGAAAAAGCAACGGATATTATTCATGATTCCGGTAAAAAGGTGCAGGTGCATTTGCGTCACGCCCATGAGGAACGGGTATTGTCCGATGAATTTAATGAATTGGGGTTCTGGGCCATGCCCAAAATAGTGCTCGATTGGAAAAAAGTAGTTGATTTGGTCGATGAGGTAACCATTAAAGATTATTATCATGGAGATTACCGGCCAAAAAGGGCGAATAGTATTAAAACATATGCTAATGATAAGGGCAAGCGCGTGTGGGTCCATAATTATTTCACTCAGGGAGATGGGGTAAACTTTGATTTTCTAAATGCGATAGAGCAAGACAAAAGAATAGATGGTGTTCTATTGTATGAGGTCGATGGAGGTATATTACATACAGGTTTTCCCGATAAAAAGAGTAAACCTAATGACGAGAATATTAATAAATTGCAAAATGTTCTACAAAAATTAAAAAAGAACTAGTTTAGGTTTCTAGATATTAAAGGTGTAGTATAGCCTATAGTTCAACTTTATCATGGGTCTTCATATCGCACTCTTTGAGATGTCGGTATTGAGATACTACGTTTTGAAAGATGAGGAGCGGGAATAGTATTTTAGAGGTTCTATTATGAATTAATTTTATTTGAAAATGAGAAAACTTGAAAGAAGGTCCGTTCTTAAAGCATTAGGTCTTGCTTCGGTCGGAGCAATGACGCCGGCGATGTTAAATGCAGAAACGCTAAAGAAGCCCTATAAGGTGGTTGAGAAATCAATGGAAACTGATATACTGGTAATAGGCGGGGGTACGGCGGGGACCATTGCCGCTATTCAAGCTGGAAGAGCAGGGGCAAAAACGATGTTGATAGAAAGTGGTAGCCAACTAGGAGGAACAACGACCACTGGTGGTGTAACCTTTCCGGGTATTTTCCACGCATGGGGCAAACAGATTATTGGAGGAATAGGCTGGGAACTTGTGACGGACTGTGTAAAACTAAATGGGGATGAATTACCTGATTTTTCAATCCCTCCGGCCCGACATTGGAAGCATCAAGTTTCGGTAAATGGGTTTTTGTACACACTTCTTGCCGAAGAGAAATGTATCGAAGCAGGTGTTGACATTCGCTATTATGAAACTCCAACCAGTGTGGAGTTCAAGCAGGGAAATTGGGCGGTTCAAACCACGGGCAAGGGAATTACGACGCAAATAACCTGCAATCAAATAATTGATTGTACGGGCAATGCATTAATAGCTTCGATGGCCGGATTTGATGTACTAAGGGAGACGGAAACACAGCCTGGTTCGTTGATATTCCAAATAGGGGGGTATGACTATGATGCGCTCGATTTGACAAAAATTCCCAAGGAATATCATCATGTTCTGAGACAGAATATGATTAAAAATCAGACCAGCTCAAGTGCTGAAAATACATTTGTACCCTATGGATATGTGTATGTTCCCGGGGCAGATTCTACAACTTCAGAATCCCATACAAAAGCCAATAACGATGGTCGGTCAACCTTATTGAATTTAATACGCAAGTTAAGGGGGTTTCCGGGATGTGAAAATTTAAAAATCCTCGATTTGAAAACAGAAACTGCCGTACGGGAAACGTATAGAATTGATGGTATCTACAAAGTGACCCAAAACGATTATCTTGAAGGAAAGGTATTTGAAGACGCTATTTCCAATTCTTTTTATCCAATTGATCTTCATGTCGAAGGGAAAGGAATTCATCAGGTGTTCTTAGAGCCAGATGTGGTGGCAAGCATTCCATTGCGAGCGCTTATACCTAAAAAAAGTAAAAACTTTTTGGTGGCAGGGCGCTGTGTAAGCAGTGATCGAATGGCCAATTCTGCACTACGGGTTCAAGCATCGGCCATGGGTATGGCACAGGCAGCCGCAGCGGCTGCAGTTTTGGCAAATAAGCTAGGAGTGTCACCTCATGAAGTTCCTATTGAAGAAGTAAAGAAATTAATAAGAAACCATGGTGGAATTTTACCCTTAACGACCTAAAGCATATGTTTCGTTGGGTAAAAATAAGATCAACGGCCATATTCAATTGGTTTACACGTACTACGGTCTATGTAAAGATTGCTACAGTATTGGCCGCTCTTTCTTTTGCAAATGCCGAAAGCATAAAATATTTTCAGCCACAGACTATTTTGTTGCAACCGCACAGTACACAGGCGTATCAGGTTGATATGAACGACGCTATTTCTGAAAGTAATTCCTTATTCAAGGTTTCAGCAAAAGATGCAACCCCGATTTATTTTTATAGGGAAGTATTTACTCCTGTTTGTTTTGATAATAAATGCCGGCCGTTGACCATTAATTTATTTTGGAATATAACGGGCCGCTATCTGGGTTTCGAGCTGCCGGAAGGGGAGTTTTTGAGTAAGACCGACCATGACCCATTTTCAGTTGATGAGTATGAGAAACTAAATCAAATTTTGGCCACGGAGCGTACTCCGCTGGCCGATATAAATTATAATCAACTAACCGTTGAATCGAATAGTCATGGTTTGGGAGACATTGATGCAATTAGTGCTGCGACTCCGCAGAATTTGGCTCCCTATGTAATTGATGGGGCGGCCTATACCACTTTTAAACTATGGCATTTGATACACGGCACTACAAGAAATCAAGTTCAAAAACTTACGATACAGGACATCTCGCCCGAGTTGATACTAAAAATATTGGAAAGCCCCGTTCAAGCGGATAAGATTTGGGCATTGGAACATATTGACGGTCATGTGGGCTTTACGTCCGACCTTAAAGAAAAAGTATTCGATTTAATAAAGGGCGAGAACTATCTCATCGTGGAGAAGGCGTTAAGTGCTATACATAAAACTGAACTTGATTCTCTTAATGTTCAGCAGTTGTTGATGAAAGCTTTAATACAAGAAAATTATAATGTTCAAATTCGTGTTATTGACAAAATTGGGGAATGTAATGCTTTAAAGGAGTCCGTTAAAATGCACTTGGTTGAAAATTTAGGAAGTTTGAACGGGCAGGTATTTAAAAAAGCATTGACAGTGCTGGCGGAACAAGAATTAACCGCTGAAATGTATTTTAAAATAGCGGTTTTTCTAAAATCTGAAAATGCATTCATTTCAAATAGTATTGCTGCTTTTTTAAAAAGTGAACATATTACCGACCCACAAATTCTTGCTTTATTAAAGAAAAATGGGAATGAATAATTTGAGTTTTAAGTCGAATATTCAAAAGTAAATTTTAAGAAAAGGTGAAGAAGCTTTTAATCATAATCGTTTGCTGTTTTTTTTATTTTAATGTAAATGCCCAAGAAACTAAGCCATTTGTTTTATGGGATGAAAATGTTCCATTTCCATCAAAAGAGGAGATTCCGGTATTAGAAAATGTTGAGTTTTCAGTAATTAAGCCTTATGAGTTTTATAAAGACGGTTATCGTTTTTTGCATGGTGTGGCCATTATGTGGTATGAAGACAAAATTTATGCATCGTTTGGCCATAACAAGAATGGAGAAAATACGGTCACCGAAGAAGCAAACTATAGGGTAAGTGAAGACGGGGGAAAAACATGGGGCGCTGTAAAAAGAATAGGGGGCGGAAGCAAAGTTGCTGTTAGCCATGGAGAGTTTCTTAAAACTAAAGGCAAGTTGTGGGCTTTTCATGGCGAATACGATGGCACGATGAAGAATCTTAGAATGCGGGCTTTTTTGTTTAAAAAAAGAAAGGACAAATGGATAGACAAGGGCATAGTTTGTCGTAATAATTTTTGGCCACTGGAAGAACCTGTAAAGATGGATGATGGCAATTGGATAATGGCAGGAATTCAGGTCAATTCAACGGGGGCGGGCAAAAATCCTCCAGCAGTAGCCATTAGCAATGGTGATAATTTCATGGAATGGAATGTGGTAGTTATTCCAATGAAACAAACCGACGTGTGGGGAGAAAGTACTTTGATGATCGATGGTAGATCTATAATTAATATTTCGCGTTGGGGCGGGAAATACAAAGCCCTTGCGTCAAAAAGTGAAGATTACGGAAGAACTTGGGCAGAACTTAAAGAAAGCAATTTGCCCATGGTTTCATCAAAAGTATACTCAGGGCAATTAAGTACAGGGGAATATTATGCAATTGGTACAATGTATAAGGGTGTTGAAAGAGGACGAAATCCGTTGACTATCGCAGTGAGCGAGCCAAATAAAATGCTTTTTTCAAAACTATACATCATTAGAAACGCTGTATTTGAAGATGGTCCGGGAGAATCGCATCCAAAAGCGGCATTGTCTTATCCACATGCATACGAACTTAAAGGTAAACTATATGTCGGCTATTCAAATGATGGGGGGAAAGTAGGTAGGGATGCCGGAAAAACACGGAGAGAAAGTTGGAACAACAATAGCGGTGAACTAGCGATTATTCCAATAGAAGAATTAAGAAAGTAACATGTAATTTCACTCCGGAGTGTAAGGCTTGTTAAACCATTAGATTCTGGTATTAATGAGTAGTATTTGTTTTTGGAAGTTTCACAAAAACATCCTGTATATTTTATCATTTTTTTAAGTTTTGAGTAGAATCCATTTACTGTTATAATAAGTACATTTGTTTTTATGGGAAAGTATCATTTTCAATGATTAAAATACCGCTACAAAATCTAACTAGTTGCGTAATCAATAGAAAACTACTTATAATTTCTTTTTTATTACTATCGGGGCATATGTTTGCTCACGGAGATTTAACGCTGCGAATCATAAAAAAAACGCAGGAAATATCACAAAATCCAGATAACTTTGAGTTATACTTCCAAAGAGGATTCTTATATCAACAGCATATTGAATACAATAAAGCCCTTGAAGATTATTTGAAATCCAAATCTTTGGGAAATACGAATAAAGAGTTGCAATATAGAATTGCCGAGGTTAACTATTTAGCAGAAGACTACTCCAATGCCTCAACAAGTATCCTAACTTATTTAGAATTAGATAGCGTTGACGTAAGGGCTAAGAAACTGGAGGCCCAGATATTGTTCAAATTAGAAGCATATCAAAAGTCTTTAGAAGCATACAGCTATGTCATGAATAACATGATCGATGTTCGGCCGGAAGATGTATTGGAGTATGCTGAAATTATACTTGCCGAGAACAATGAAAACTATAGGGGAGCCTTAAATGCGATTGAGGCTGGTTTAAACCAAGTTGGTCCAAATACCTTATCGCTTCAACTTAAGAAATTAGACTATTTAAAAGAGTCTAATCAAATTGAAAAAGCATTGGAACAATACAATTATTTTATTCTTGAATATAAAAGAAAAGAGTTTTGGTATTATAAGAAAGCAGCGTATTTGGCAAAAGTAAATAGACCTGAAGAAGCCAACATATCACTAAAATTGGCTACAAGCGCTCTTGAGCAATTAGACAGTAGGTTTAAAAATATGAACTCGATAATAAAATTAAAAGATCGAATAACAAGATTAGAAAGCTTAAACAACCAGAAATTATGATTAGAAGAAGTACCCAAATGTTAATAATGCTGTTTGCGGCATATTCATTTTCGCAATCCTCAGTTCTAGGGGGTTCCAATATCAATGCTATTGCCGAATCTAACAGTATTGGTCTTAAGCAGAACTCACCTTCTGTAGTTGTAGAAAGAGGCCCTTATTTACAAAGTGGTACGCCAACTAGTGTTGTTGTAAGATGGAGAACAGATACTGCGACCGAATCTGTTGTTCATTATGGTACCCAGATTGGCGCATTGACTAAGAAAGAAACAAATAATAGTTTAACAACGGAACACGAAGTTGCTTTATCTGGGTTGAAACCAAACACAAAATATTATTTTAATATTGGTAATAAAGCCGAGGTACTATCTGAAAGTACTTCTGGTGATATGTATGTAATTACGGCACCGACCGCAGGTACTAAACAATTTGTTCGTGCTTGGATCTTAGGTGATGCCGGTACGGCAAATGATAATCAAAGAGATGTACGGGATGCATATTACGATTATGTAGACAAAGCTCCAATAAACCCTGACAAAACAGATATGATGCTGTTTTTGGGGGATAATGCCTATAGTACTGGAACAGATATAGAGTATCAAAATGCTTTTTTTGATATTTACGACGAGATGTTTAAAAAATCTGTTGCCTGGTCTTGTATAGGAAACCATGACGGTAAGACCGCCGATTCCGCTAGACAATCTGGCCCGTATTATGATATATTTACTTTTCCGACCGATGGTCAAGCCGGTGGAACTGCATCGGGAACCGAAGCCTATTATTCTTTTGATTATGCCAACATTCACTTTATAATATTAGATTCTCATCATTCAGGTCGTGAAGTTGGAGGCGCTATGTACAACTGGACACAAACCGATATTCAAAACACCACACAAGATTGGATTGTGACCTTATTTCATCATCCGGTTTACACCAAAGGTTCCCATGACTCTGATACTGAGGATCGACTTATTGAAATGAGAAAAAACTTTATGCCTATGATGGAAGCTAACGGTGTCGACGTTATTTTAAACGGCCATAGCCATTCTTATGAGCGTTCTTATTTCTTAAACGGACATTACGGATTTGCCAATACTTTTAACGCGGATGAAATTACCAAGGGAGGGCATACCGTTGGGGCAACAGGAAATGGCGATGGTAAAGCAGATAAAGATGGCGCATACAAAAAAACTGATGTAGCTACAGAAGGGGCCGTATACATAACTACAGGGTCTGCCGGTAAAATATCTGGTGGAGACCTAAACCACCAAGCCATGTCTGTGTCTTTGAACAAGCTGGGGTCTTGCGTTATGGAGGTTGGAGATGATGGAATGGGAGGGCAAAACCTGACGGTAAAGTTTATAAGGGAAAATGATAAGATTGATGATTATTTTACCATCAACAAAGCAGGTATAGCAGCCCCAAAGGCCTATGCAGATAAATCCATTCAAAAAAGTGGAGCGCTTTTGTATGTTTCCGATAGTGACTTGCTTAAAATTAAAGTTAATGATAATGAAAGGCTCAAGAAAGTCAAGATATACAACAACATTGGCAAATCGGTGAAAAAAAGCAGAAAGGAAACTATCGACGTGAGCAAAATGCCAAAAGGGACCTATGTTGTTGAAATCACTACGAATAAAAGAAAGTATACCGAACCCGTTATGATAGAATAATTTGACTAATTAGATGTACGGTGAGGGTTAGGTGCTATCCTGTTTAAAGAAGTTCTTCGAACAAGGTAAATCCAGAGCGATAATATAACCCCGGAAATGATAAAGAGCTCTAGTTGCAAATGAAAAAGACAAGCATTTTAATAGGGTCAATTTTTATTTGTTTTTTTATGTTGTCCGGTAAAAAGACAACCATACGGTATTCATCCGATACTATTCCGGAAAAAGTGGCCGCATTATATGTAACCGATTTTTATAACTTCCAGAATGAAGTTGATTTATTAGCGGCCCTTGCCAATAGGTCAACTTTTTCCAACGAACTGGAGTTGAAAAAACAGGTGGAGAAAACTAGATTGGTTTATAAGAAAATCGAGTTTATTTTTGATTATTACCAAACAACTTATAATGGGGCATATATCAATGGTGCCCCTTTGCCTAAAGTGAGTGAGTATTTTGAAGCGGGCAATATTATTGAACCTTGTGGCTTACAAGCATTAGACGAAGCTGTTTTTGAAACGGCATCCGAAGAAAATTTACAGTACATAAAAGTATTGGCGGATGGATTGAAAAAACGTGTTGATTTTGTAGCAAAAATACATTTGCCAATACATTTGAAGACGAGCCAGATTATTGAGTGTATTCGATCGGGCATAGTCAGAGTTTTTACGTTGGGTGTCACAGGTTTTGATACACCGGGCTCTGTAAATGCTTTGAAAGAAAGTTACGTGAGTCTTCAGAGTATGGAAACTACGTTTTTATATTTTAAAAAAGGTATTTCTCCTGAAGCCAAAACTAAATTCGAGTCCATTTTAGCACTCTTTAAAAAGGGTAAAAGATTATTAAAAGCCCGTACCGATTTCAATGATTTTGATAGACTGGTGTTTTTAAAAGAAGTAGTCAACCCCTTGTATAAAGAATTGTTGGAGTTTCAGAATTTAAACGGCATCAAGCTTGAACCCTATAAAAAACATGCGCAAAACTATCAGGCAAAAAATATTTTCGATAGTAATTTTCTGAATTCCGATTTTTATTCGGAGTTAGTTTACCTACCCTTAGATAACCCAAAAACAATTCAATTGGGTAAGTTGTTATTTGAAGATCCACAACTTTCAAATGACAATGAGATGTCTTGTTTAAGCTGCCATAATCCGAGCATGGGTTTTGCCGATGGCTTACCTAAAAGCATATCGAATCGAGAGGGTTTTTTTACGGCAAGAAATTCACCATCCATAATAAATGCAGGCTATTCCACGCGCTACTTCTGGGACATGCGAGAGTTTAATCTTGAAAAACAAGTTACACACGTTATTGATGATGATTTAGAATTTAATACCAATTTTGATATTATTATAAATAAACTCAATAAGAACCCTACTTATTTAAAGTTGTTTAAGGAAGCTTATGGGGGTATTGTTGAAGAGGATATCAATGAGCGTTCTATAGGTAACGCCATTGCAGCGTATGTAAACTCATTAAAGTCTTTCAATAGCCCGTTTGATAAATATGTGCGAAACGAGACCAATGAGTACCCTGAGAATGCCAAACGGGGTTTCAACTTGTTTATGGGGAAGGGAGCCTGTGGTAGTTGTCATTTTGCGCCAATATTCAATGGGACCATTCCTCCTTTTTATATGGATTCAGAATCGGAGGTTTTAGGCATTACACAGGGGTTTGATTCGATTAATCCAAAGCTAGATACAGATGTGGGGCGTATGGGTAATGGTCTGAGCATTGATAATCATCCTTATTTTAAAAATTCCTTCAAAACAGTTTCGGTTAGAAATATAGCATTAACAGCGCCCTATATGCATAACGGCTTATTCGATACTTTAGAAGATGTTTTAATGTTTTATAATTTAGGTGGTGGTGCAGGTATGGGGTTGGAGGTTGAAAATCAAACCCTGCCCGATTCACCATTGGATTTGTCTAAACAAGAAATTCAAGATATTGTTGCTTTTATGGAGACACTGACCGATACTTCAGAATTTACGGCTTATAATAAGAATTAACTGATAGGTCTATTTTCTTGTTCAACCTTGCCATGTAGATTCCGATAGAGAAGTGGTAAAGTTCGGTATCGTTGTATCGTACTTAAATTTGCATTAAAACTAAGTGTAAAATAACAATGGTTAAAACGGTATGTTGGTCAACTTTTTGGCTCCTTTGAATTGATCTTGTTCCATATTTTGGCGACGATTATCAACAGAAAAGGTGTGTTCTTTAACGAAATTCATACAAACACAATGAGGGGTTTGATGCTTTTAAAACCGCTCTTTTCACTGCGAAAACAGTGTTCTTTCTAGTTTTTAATATTGCTTAAATAAGATTTAATTATGGGTGTTTTTATGTTCGAAATATAAATTATATCTCTCATATTTGTTGGATATGAAAGCTATTTTAATATCTTTGATATAGATAACATCATTATTCAATGAAACGGGAATATACGAAAATGGACGTAGGGCTGTTGCACCTTGCCAATAAAAAGGTTGTTTTAAGGCTTATAAAAGATCATGATGAGATTACTCGTTCTTCGTTGGCTAAAAAATCGGGTCTCACCCCACCGTCGATTACTAGAATAGTAGATGAATTAATATCTAAAGATCAATTGGTTGAAAGTCTTGGGGTGGGAGATTCGAGCGGAGGGAGGCCTCCGGTCATTGTGAAATTCAAGAATCACAATAATTTGATTATCGGAATTGATTTAGGGGCGACCTATATTAGGGGGTGCTTGGTCGATTTAAACGCAAATTTTGTGTCGGAGATACAGGTTCCAACGGAACTTGAAAAGGGTTTCTTTAGTATAATCGAAAAGGTGGTCAAGGTCATTGATAAACTTCGTAACCGAAAAGAACCGGATGCGAAAATATGGGGTGTGGGAATAGGTGTTGCCGGTTTGGTGAATAGTGAAACGGGAATTATTGAGTCTTCGCCTGATTTTCGTTGGTCAGATATTGATTTAAGAAAAGAACTCGCCAAGCATCTTGATTTGCCTTTCTTTTATGACAACTCTACCCGTTTAATGGCTTTGGGCGAGTTGAAGATGGGGGTTAAGGAAAATCAGAAAAACTTCGCAGTTATAAATATAGGGTACGGAATTGCTTCAGGTTTAGTGGTAGAGGGTAATCTTCTAAAGGGCTTTTCAGGTTTCGCTGGTGAATTCGGACATATTTCTGTTGATACAGATAGTGCGGTTCAATGTAAATGTGGCATGTATGGTTGCTTAGAAGCTTTGGCATCGGGTCATAGAATTGCTTCCTTGGGTAAACAGGCATTCTCAAGCAATAGTTCAGAACTCTTGGAAGAACTTTGTAGGGGCAATGAAGAGCTGATAACCGCAGAATTGGTTGCGAAAGCGGCTAAAAAGGGGGATGAGGCCTCGATCAAAATTTACGATGAGGTAGCTGAGTATTTGTGCAAGGGTATCGGCACGATTGCGAATTTATTGAATCCGGAAACTGTGTATGTTGGTGGAGGTATTTCATTAAGCGGAGACCTGTTGTTCGATCTTATAGAGAAGAAAAAAAGCAAGTATTTGTTGCCGGCAAGTGCTGAAGTGAAAATAATGCCTTCTACGCATGGCGATCAGGCAACTTCGATAGGTGCGGTTTCATTGATATTGGAGAAAATTCTAAACCTAGAATTGACATTGAGCTAAAATACTATACGCGTTTAGTGTAGTATATGCCTCCATGCTTGGGGGCTTTTTATTTTATAAACCATAAGATCATATGATTGGAATGATACAGAAGAACTTCAAATGCTTCCTAATGCCACTTTTAATAGCTGTCCTCTCTTTTAGTTGTAAAGAGAATGTAAACCCTAGAAGTACGGTTGCAGCCACCGAGAAGCCCAATGTAATTCTTATTATGACAGATGATCAAGGCTACGGAGATTTAGCGTGCCATGGAAGCCCGTACGTTAAAACGCCAGCGTTGGATTCTTTGTATGCAGAAAGCGTTCGTTTTACAGATTTTCATGTAGACCCTTCTTGCTCGCCAACAAGGGCTGCTTTATTAACGGGAAACTATTCCTCACGTGCAGGGGTTTGGCATACCATTGGTGGTCGGTCTTTGTTAAAAGAGGGAATGGTTACCATGCCCGAAGTATTTACTTCTAACGGATATGAAACTGCCGTATTCGGAAAATGGCATTTGGGAGAAAACTACCCTTTTAGGCCTCAAGATAGAGGCTTTAAAGAATCCATTGTACACGGCGGTGGCGGTATTGGCCAGGGGCCGGATTACTGGGGTAATGACTATTACGATGATACTTATAAACATAATGGGAAGTTTGAAAAGTATGAAGGTTATTGCAATGAGGTGTGGTTTGATGAGGCTATTAAGTATATCGACGAAAATAAGGATACGCCATTTTTTTGCTATCTATCAACAAATTTACCCCATGCGCCATTGTTGGTCGATGAGCAATATGTCGCGCCTTATAGGGGTAAAGTTTCCGAACGTTTGGCGCGCTATTATGGCATGGTTGACAATATTGATAAAAATGTTAAAAAACTGTTAAACAAAATTGAGGATGTAGGGTTGAGAGACAACACGATCGTCGTTTTTATGACAGACAATGGGCCGTGCCCTTGGTTTGGAGGTGTTGTTATGGATTTTGATACAGGCTTGGTTGAAGAGGGGTATAGTGCAGGCATGAAAGGTGGAAAGATTTGGGGGTATGAAAATGCCCATCGCGTACCATTTTTTATTCGTTGGCCAAAGGGAGGTATCGAGGGAGGTAAAGATATTGATGCCCTAACCGGGCACATAGATGTATTGCCGACGTTAATGGAGTTGTGTGGTCTCGAGAGTCCTGATAAACTGCAGTTGGATGGGCGTAGTTTTGCTCCCTTTTTAAAAGAAAAGCTCATAGAGTGGCCTGATGACAGAACCCTCATTGTACAGAATCAACGAGTAGAGTATCCGGTAAAGGATAAAGAGTATCAGGTGCTTACAGATGCGTGGAGACTTGTTAAAAGGGATACTGACGAACTATATGATATCAAAAGGGATCCTGAAGAGCTGCGAAATGTGGCAAATCAATACCCGGCCATTGTTAAAGAACTTTATGGTAGATATGAAGATTGGTGGCATGATGTATCAGTTGACTTTAATGAATATGCTAAAATACATGTAGGAACGCCCCATGAGAATCCGGTAAAGATGTATGCGCACGATGCCCATACCCGGAACGGGAAAAAAATATGGGTCGTCAATGTTTCCAGAGCTGGAAAATATGAGATTCGTTTAAATCGTTGGCCAGAGGAGTCGGGTAAAAGAATCGTGGAGAATAAGGCGGGAAACAAAGACTTGAAAGTTGAAAATGCCTGGTTAAAAGTGGGGAATATAGAAAAGATCGCAAAGGTCGATAAAAATATGACCACCGTGAGTTTCGAGGTAGCTTTAAAAGCAGGGACAACTTGTTTTGAAACAGCATTTAATCTCGCTGAAAAAGGAAAAACATTGCGCACAGAATGTATTTATGTTAGCTATTTGGGTGAAACTGATGAGGAAAACCTTAGTAAATATATAGCCTCGGTACCCGACCAACTTTTAAAAGAAGGGTACGTTCAAAAGGTGATACCCTACGATTGATATGATGCGCTATCATTGTGGGCTTTAAAATTTAGATATGCGAAAATTAGGAGTTACCGTATTTGTTCTTGCAGTGTTTGCGGTGTTGGTAGGATGTGAAGAGAAAACCAAGAATAAAATAGATCTGAAAAAGCCCAATATTATTTTTATTCTCACCGATGATCAAAGGTGGGACGCGCTAGGGTATGCCGGAAATTCCATAATTAAGACTCCGAATATGGATGAGTTGGCCAGTTCGGGACTTTATTTTAAAAATGCTTTCGTGACAACCCCTATTTGTGCCGCAAGCCGGGCCACGATACTTACTGGCTTATATGAAAGAACCCATGATTTCAATTTTGGAAAGCCAAAATTGAAAGATGAGTATATGTTAGACAGTTATCCGTATTTACTTAAGAAATCAGGGTATAAAACGGGTTTGATAGGTAAGTTTGGCGTAAAGGTAAATGAGGGGGTTGAAGATTCATTGTTCGATGTAAGTATTAAAACATTTTGGCCTTACTTGAGAGATGTTGATGGAAAGCAGACCCACCTTGCCGACATCAACGGTAATCATGCCATTGACTTTATCAAGTCGAGTAAAGGGCAACCCTTTTGCCTATCGCTTTCTTTTTGGTCTCCACATGCCGATGATGGGGCGGAAGAACAATACTTCTGGCCGAATTATGTAGATAGCCTATATCAACAAAATGAGATTCCTGTTCCTCAGACTGCCGCTCCAGAATTCTTTGAAGGCTTACCAGAGTTCATGAAACATTCCATGAATAGAAAAAGGTGGTACTGGCGATATGATACGCCCGAGAAATTCCAGAAAATGGTGAAAGGGTATTATCGAATGATAAGTACGGTAGATAGCACTATTGGCAGAATACGGGAAACCCTTAAGGAGGAAGGCTTGGCAGATAATACGATAATCGTTTTTATGGGTGACAATGGCTATTATTTGGGAGAACGCGGATTTGCGGGAAAATGGCTCATGCACGAACAATCACTTCGCGTGCCTTTGATAATTTATGATCCTAGACAAGCCGATACGAAACGAAGCGGGTCCTACGAGAATATGGTGCTTAATCTTGATATAGCACCGACACTTTTAGATTTGGCGGGTGTTGAGATTCCCGAAAGTTACCAAGGACAGAGTTTGACCGCATTTTTTGATGATAATTTGGATGAATGGCGAACATCGGCATTTTTTGAGCATCAGCGGGAAGGAGATACGTTATTGCCAAAAACAGAAAGTTTCAGAGACCAAACCTATAAATTCATTAGGTATGAGGCAAATCCGGAATTTGTGGAACTCTATAATTTAAAGGAAGATGTTGTCGAGGTTGATAATTTGGCCTTGGATTCGCAGAATGCAAACTTGCTCGAATATTATGCGAGAAAGTGTGATTCGGTAATTGATAAACTTATGGCTGATCGTGTCACACAGTAAGGTGTGTAGATTTTGACAATCGATCGATTGCCTCTCCATTTGTACGTTGGTCTTAGTTTTTTTATGTCAAGTGGTATTTAGACATATCCGATAATCAGAGGTGGTAGGTTTTAGTAAAATCCAAATAAATATAGGTCAATATAATACACTATGTCGATAATTTCGATGTCAGTAATTCTAATTTCATCACTTAAATTTAGCCCTTCTTTAACTTATGATAATAAGAAATAAAAGCAGTAGACCGCGTATGAAAATCTTGTCGACTATTCTTTTTTCAATATTGGTGTTGATACCGCTGTTAATGTTCCCACAGAAGGATAAAAGTGGTCACGAAGAATGGAGTGAAAGTGAGGTTGATGCGCTCATTGCAAAATCTGAATTAATACCTATTCAGATCACGGGTGACAAAGACAATAGAATTAATGTGGTCATCATGAACCAATGGACTTCTAAGGATAGTGAGCCTTATAATTCTCCAGAATTAAGAGGTGAGTTTGTAAAAGACATCGAGGAATCTATGGTGGCTGCCCTAACCTATGGCGATAGCAGGGCCCAAACGGCTTATGCGAACTATAAGGAATTTTTTAATGTCTATGGCCTATGGGTGCCTGATGTACCAGAATGGGGAAAAGGAATCGGTCGAGAAACAGTAGATGCGATTCGCGACAAGTTGTTTTTACCATGGAAAAATGAGCATAGGGGATGGGTAACCTTTTTGATAATGCCAAATAGGGATAAAGGTGGTGGAGGTGCTGCAAGAAATTTGGAAAAGAGGGTAGGTACGGCTGTGATTGCGGGTAACGGAATTGGAAAAATGTTACACGAAATCTCGCACACCTGTATGAGCTTAGGCGACGAATATACGACTGCAGCAACAGGTACGAACGCTTTTCCGACTTATGCGGCCGATCTTGAATATGAACGGGACAAAATCAAGTGGAGAAAATGGATAGACTCCACAACACCCTTACCAACCCCGTATGAAGAAGAATATATCGATAAGGTCGGCGCTTTCGAAGGCAATCAATATCATCTTGTAGATTATTATCGATCAACCGCACAAGGATGTATCATGGGAGCTGGCGTCTTTGATAATACGGAAGAGATGTGTCCGGTATGCAATCAAAGGGTTGCAATGCGGGTTTACGATTTAGTCGATCCGATTACAAGTTTTAGTCCACAAGAAACAACCATTGAAATAGATGGAAGCAAGCGCATACGGTTCTCGGTATCCCACATCAAACCTGAGCCGAATACCCAAGTGGTACGATGGTTTTTGAACGGGAAAATGATAGCATCCGGTGTTGATGAATTAGAGGTTGAATTTGGTGCAATTTCTGAATACGAATTGATATGCTCCATAACCGATGAAACGGATTATATACGGCCCGACCCACCCTTTGCCCGATTTCCTCGAGTAGCGGTAGAATGGAAGATTACCAATACTTCAGCTCTGAAGAAGGCAAAGCCACTTTCGGTGTCGTTTGATAAGAAGCTTACCGATAAGAAGAACGGCTTGTACATGGTCGAGGCCGATGCTAATGGAGGTGTTTCACCCTATACCTACCAATGGTCTAACGGCGAAACGGGCAAGACATTGAAAGATGTAGGTGCGGGTATTTTTGAATTGACGGTGATAGATAGCGAGTATCGAAGTACGAAGACCAGTTATGATAGCTATGCGAGTACGGTTAAAAACGGCACAAAATCCAAATCTAAAAAAAGAAATGGGAAAGCTGAGGTAAAGGTAGACATTGCTATTCAGGCATCCGATATTAGTAAAAATAATGGAACGATTGCCCTTCATCCTTCCGGAGGAAGCGCACCTTATACGGTACTATGGAAAAATGCGGGGCACAAATACGGTCCGGCAATAGTATATGAGCCTGGCAATGCTATTATTAAAGCTGTCGATCATAGCTTTAAACATCTATTTAGCGCTAGCAACAATACCTATGTTGACTTTAAGGGAAACGAGGGGTCCATTTCATGGGAAGTGAAGGTAGCCCGTAGTGGGTTTTATCCGGTAGATATTGTCTATGGCGGAATTGATATGAAAGGCTCATCGGCAGAACTTTCCATCAATGGCAAGGATTTTAAAGAAACGGTTCGTTTTAATCAAACCCGACCGCTTTACACGGGTTGGGACGTGGCTACTACTGAGGTGTTTTTAAACGAAGGGGGCAATATCATCACGCTTGCTTCCAACGGTCAATCCATACCTAACATCAATTACCTAAGGGTGCCTAGTGTGGTTGAAACCATTTCGGTCTCGAAAAATGAACGCGTGGGACTCAAGCCCGACACCTACCATTATGTGGTGATGGATAGTGGGAATAACACGGTAGTCGGTGAAGTTGAGGTTCCGGAAGCCTATCCTTTTAAAATAAGCAATATCAACCTCAAGAACGGAGGTGTAAATGGTGTGGAAATAGAAAATCCGGTGAACGGTTATGCCTATAAGTGGTATGAAAAAGATGCGCCCAAGGCTCGATTAGAGCATTTTGAAGCTCCTTTGGCTGTTGGTACTTCATTTTGGCCACCACATGAGGGTACCTATTACGTGGCCGCCCAGAACAAGAGTACCCATGCAGAGAGCAGCAACAGAATCGGTTTTGCGGTCGATGATATGGCCCATAAACGGCAAGTTGAAATTTCCCCGGCCGAGCTCGATGACGCTTCTGTCAAATTGTGGTTTGATGCCACTGATATTGATGGAAATGGTAAACCTGACGAGACGTATCCCGATCGAGGTCCTGTAAAGGCATGGAAGGATAAGTCAAGGCGACGCAGCCCCAATGAACTGTTCATAAAATATGAACCCAATATACTGAATGGAAAAGGCGTAGCGGCTTTCGATCATGTTTGGGTAAGCATCATGAAAGAGGAGGTAAAAGATTACCAAACCCTTATTTTGGTGTACAGGGAGAATAGCATGTCTTTTCCCGGAACCGCTTTGTTTAAAGGGTTGAACGATTTGATCGGCACAAGCAAGGATACTGGGAAAGCGATTTTCGATGTCGAAACCATTGATTCAAAAACGAAGAAGGGCGAAATTTATCTAAATGGTGAGAAAGTTGATCCTTTCAATACCCCCAACCCTATGGCTTTTAGTACGCTGGTTGTTCAGTTGCAATCTCCATCCGATGCGGCTATCGCGCGAACCGAGGGGTTGTGGGAAGGAGAGATAGCCGAAATGATCCTCATTGATAGAAAGTTGTTGGATTGGGAAAGAAAGGGTATTGAAGAATACCTTCGGCGCAAGTGGTTTTCAACTGTTGACGTAAAGTTTTAACAGTTTCAAGCTAATGATTTGATTGTATAATTATTAAATATTTTAAATGTCAAAAACGAGAGTTTTCTTTAGGGTACTAAGTATTTTTCTTTTGTTGGTTTTTGGTCTTTCTGCATGTAAAGAAGCAAAGCAAACCACAGAAGTCGAACAAGTGGATCGTCCTAATATCATTTATATTATGACCGATGATCATGGGTATCAGGCCATCAGTGCCTACGGGGGACAGCTAAATGATACCCCGAATATCGATAGAATTGCCGATGAAGGTATATTGTTTACACGAAGTTTTGTAACCAATTCCATATGCTCGCCCAGTAGGGCGGTAATGCTTACCGGTAAATTTTCCCATATGAACGGCCAGCAAATCAATAGTCAGAAATTTGACGGTAGTCAGGTGACATTTCCAAAATTATTACAAAAAGAGGGGTATCAAACCGCAATGATAGGAAAATGGCATTTGGGCAGTGATCCAACCGGGTTCGATTATTGGAATATTTTACCAGGACAGGGTGATTACTATAATCCCGATTTTATTGAAATGGGCTCCAAATCAAGGGTAGAAGGGTATGTCACCAATCTTATTACCGATTTTAGTTTGGATTGGTTGAAAAACAGGGACAAAGAAAAACCTTTTGCCATGTTGATGCACCATAAGGCTCCGCATAGGTGTTGGATGCCCGATACAAAATACCTTGAGAAATATAATGATGTGAAATTTCCGTTACCCGATAATTTCTACGATGATTATGAAAATCGGACAGCCGCTGCCCAACAGAAAATGCATATCAAAGATTTTTGTCCGGTGAACGATTTGAAAATGTACGATAAAGAGGGTGAAATTGAGGGGAAACTAAGGAAGTATTTTGAAAAACAGATCAATCGAATGAATGCTGCCCAACGTGCTGCTTGGGACAAAGCCTATGACAAGGAAATCAAATATTACAAAGAAGCCAACCTTAGTGGAAAGGAATTGATGGAATGGCGTTATCAGCGTTATCTTGAAGATTATCTGAGGTGCATTGCTTCAGTAGACGATAGCGTGGGGGAAATATTGGATTACCTCGAAGAAAATGGTCTAGCGGAAAACACTTTGGTGGTCTATACCTCGGATCAGGGCTTTTATTTGGGAGAACACGGTTGGTTCGACAAACGTTTTATGTACGAAGAGTCGTTCCGTACGCCTTTGGTGATGAAATTGCCTTCTCGATTCAAAAAAGGAACGGTTGATCAATTGGTTCAGAATATTGATTATGCACCGACTTTTCTTGAACTGGCTGGGGTGAATCCTCCAGAGGAAATGCAGGGAGAATCGTTACTTCCCTTGGTGGAAAAAGAAGGTAACGAAAAATGGCGCGATGCCCTGTATTATCATTATTATGAATATCCCGGTCCGCATTCGGTAAAAAGGCACTATGGGGTAAGAACGGATCGGTATAAACTCATTCATTTTTATAACGATATAGATCAATGGGAGTTGTATGACTTACAAGAAGATCCGACTGAGATGGATAATCTTTTTGGAGATAAAGCATATGCTAACATAGAAGCCGAATTACAAGACAAACTTGTCGAAATGAGAAAGCAGTATAAAGACACTATGGCTTTAGAGCTTAAGAAATAGATGGTACTAAACTAAATGGAAATCAAAAAATACTTACTCGTATTTGTTTTGTCTCTTGTTGGTTTTAACGGGCTATGCCAAGAGAGCCGATCGCTATCGGTGAAGGTTTTTATACTAGGTGGGCAGTCCAATATGGATGGGACCGGCCGTTCGGAAGATTTGCCCATAGGATACCAGACCCACCCGGATCGTATAATGACCTGGGACAATAAAAAGGAAAAATGGGTACCCTTGGGAACGGATTCCTTTGCGGAACGCCGAAAATTCAAATTCGGACCTGAGGTTGCTTTTTCACATCTTATGGCCGAGAAGTTCCCAAAGCACCGCATCGCCATCGTTAAAACTTCAGCCGGAGGCACCAAACTATGGAAGCATTGGCTTCCCGGACAGCCTATGTACGTTAGATTCCTTAAAAATATGGAGCGCGCGCTACAAGACTTAAAAAATAACGGCACGAAGCATGAAATATGCGGTATGCTTTGGATGCAGGGCGAATCGGATGCCGAAACCTTAGCATGGGCCAATGCCTATGAAGATAACTTAAAGATGCTTTTTAAAGATGTCAGGGTGCAAACCGGAAAGAGCGAACTACCCATTGTGATGGGCCGTATTTCCATCGGACTTTTACGAAAGACCCCATGGAATTTCGACTTTACCAAAGTGGTACAGAATGCACAAGAGAAGGTGGCTTCCGAAGATGGTAATGTTTACATTATCGATACCGATAAGTTACCGACACGAAAAGATAATACCCATTTTAATTCGGAGGCCAATATTTGGTTGGGAAATGAAATGGGAAAACGTATGCTTGGGGCAATTGAATAATTTATATCGAAATGTACGGTTTAACTGAGCACCATTCTATAAAGTTCTCTCGCTGTCGAATACGACAGAACTAGTACTTTCTGCGTTTTCTTTTCCTCATTTTATTGGCTTCCTTGTCTCCGATGAATTTTTCCTTTTCGGGATTCCAATCCAGGGGCCTGCCCAATTCATAGGCGATGTTGCAGATGTTGCCTATGGATGCTGAGCGATGCCCGATTTCAACATCACATATAAGCTCGGCTTTCCCTTTTATGGCATCGAGCCAGTTTTGCTGATGATTTCCTATAGAATCATTTAGCACGGTATTACTGTCTTTTAGCTTGGCGGTCAAAATACTTTTAGGGTTAGTGTCCAAATAACCCCGTGCCACATCTAAACTTCCTTTGGTTCCTATAAAACGAACCCCAAAATCTCTACCGAAATCTTCATGTACCATTTCAATCCCATTCTCATAAATCATACGCATTCCCCTAACGGCATTTCTGTTTTTTGGGGGTTCAAAACGTACGGGGCCTGATCGATCCATACCTAAGCCCCATTGGGCGATATCAAACATATGTGCGCCCCAATCCGTTAAAATTCCGCCTCCTGTTTCCTTGAATTTTCTCCAATCGGGAAAAAATGCCTCAGATTCGGGTGGTGATAGTCGATTATTATAGGGGAGTAGTGGTGCAGGCCCGCACCAGCGATTCCAGTCCACCTCTTTTGGGGTCTCTTCGGCATCAAGATTAAAAGGAATGGCAGGGTCACCCACATTGACCAATACTTTGCTTATGTCTCCAAGGTACCCCTCTTGAACAAGTGCTACCGCCACTTGAAATTTTTGCCAAGAACGTTGCATACTCCCTACTTGAAGCACTGCTCCCGTATTTTTGGTGGTCTTCACCATATCCATCCCTTCCATAATGGTCAAGGTCATTGGCTTTTCACAATATACATCTTTACCAGCGTTCATGGCATCTATCGACTGAATAGCGTGCCAATGATCGGGGGTGGCAACAACTACCGCGTCTATATCGGGTCTGGCCAAAAGGGCTTGATAATCCCTAGTTATTGATACACCTTTGTAACCGGACTGTTTTCTGATATCGGCATATACTTTTTCGATTTCTTTTTTGAATCCGGCGTTTTTGGTGGTCCACACATCACAACCAGCCACTATCTGCGCATTGGTATTGCGGATAAAATCACGTGAAAGCCGAACACCCTTTATGCCTAACCCTATAAACCCTAGATTAATTTTATCACTGGGCGCAACAAAACCTTTACCCAAAACAAAACGGGGTACTATGCTTATACCGCCGGTTGTTAGTGCTATTCTTTTAACGAATTTTCTTCGTGATAAACCTTTGCTATCTTTCATATTTTCGAGTTTAATTTAGGTCCCTGAGGTTTGGCATCTTCCGAATAATCTATATGTCCCGATTTTGTCAGTTGATAGCCCCATTTGTCAATGTAGTATTGTCTTGCATGGAAATCGTCACCGATTTTTTTCAATTCCTGTTGAAGTACAATTTCCATTTCTTTCTGTATGTCTTCGTATTCCGGTTTACCGATCAAATTATTCATCTGCAGCGGGTCCGCTTTTTGATCGAACATAAACCAAGGACCATCTAGGGTCTTTGCGTACGAATATCGGCTAGTGTATACGCCACGGTATTCATCTGCTTTTCCGGCGAAGGGAGAGACATTCATAACGAGTGCCGCTTTATCTTTTTTTACCTCCGGATTACCAATTGCTTCAGACATATTCTCTCCCTCGATGAATTCCGGCACCGGTATATCGGCCAGTGCCAACAGCGTCGGTAAAATATCAGGAGCGTTAATGGGGGCTTCCACTTCTATCTTATTGTTTTTAAACCGGGCAGGATACTGAAGCAAAAAGGGGACATTCACCGATTCTACCCAAGGCACTTGTTTCTGCCTGGGGCGAACACCTTGTGAACCCATCATTTCACCATGGTCGGAGGTGAAGACTAAAATCGTGTTTTCAGATATTCCCGCTTCATCCATCGCTTTTTGCAGTTCTCCCATGCACTTGTCAAGGGCCATAATATGGGCATAATACCCTAAAGCTTCTTTTTTTGCCTTTTCTTTCATGTCATCGCTAACGTTCTCACGAAGTATGATATCTTCTTCAACAAACTGCTCTTGAAATTCTTTGGGAGCAGTGGCATGGGGAAAGTGTGGAGCTCCCCAGGCAAGTACCATAAGAAAGGGCTGGTCGCTCCCTGCATTTTGTTGAATATAGGTGATGGCGTCATGGGTTTCTGCGTAGGGGCCATACCGGTCCCATTGCTTTTTTGTACTATCTTCTCCTTCGTAATAAATTAAACTGTTGTAATCATGGGAGCATTCGAGCGCTTTCCAGTAATCAAATCCTTGTCTCCGTTCCGGGGGGGTATAGTCGTGACGCCCCATACCATCAAGATGCCATTTGCCGATATAGCCTGTCTTGTACCCTGATTTTTTAAAGATTTCTGCCATGGTCACGGACTCTTCTGGCAAATGAAGGTCGTTGAAGATCATTCCGGTGGTTGTAGGGTACTGTCCTGTTAAAAGTGCGGCCCTATATGGGGTACATACAGGGGTGACGGAAATGGCATTTTTGAAATTTACACCCTGCTCCGCCATCCGGTCAAAGTTTGGTGTTTTGTCTATGAGGTTCGGATCGCCATTATAGCCTGTGGCTTGCGCTCGCCATTGATCGGCAAGTACATAAATGATGTTTGGTTTCTTCAGCTCGCTTTGTTCCGCTTCTTTAGAACCTATGTTTTTGCAAGATGATAGGGAGCCAATAATAAGTGGTAAACCTATGAGCATGCTGCAATTAATTTTCATAGCCATGATTTTTTTAAACATAAACCTTTGTTTGAGAGCTGTTTTATATATCACTTTGTATTTTCATCGAAATAATATACTACAAAAAGAGCTATCCTAGTATTTCGGCCAGCCCTTTTTGTAGATTTTGTGTTAAATGATTACCAACCAGGGTTCTGCGTCAGATTAGGATTTAAGGTTAGTTCATTAATAGGTAATGCCAACAAATAATCCCTATTTGGGTCAAATCCAAAACCATCTCCACTTAAAAAACCGAGATAAGGATCTAGAAATCCATTTTCATCAACTGCTAAATTGGGAAATTCTGCTTCAATCTCTGCAGTATAGGTGGTACCTTTTGGTCTTGTGCCGACGAATATATCATGTGCCCTCCAACGCATCAGGTCGTCCAAGCGATTCCCTTCTCCAAACAATTCGACCACACGCTCCCTTCTTATTTCGTATAGTGCGTCAGTCAAGGTGTAGCCATAATTTGGCCAATCGGGATCTGCTGTAATAGCACCTATATTCAAGTGAGGCATACCCACTCTATCCCTTAATTGATTAATGCTGATATCAACGTCTGTCTGGGTTAAAGTACCTAATTCTGCTTTGGCCTCAGCATAGACTAAAAGTGCTTCGGCGTATCTAAAAATAATGTAGCCAACATCTCGAGTTCTTCTATTGCCATCGGCAGCAAATACTTCTTTAGTGCGCCATTTTTCTATGGCCAAAGCGGTAGGGCAACGCGTCATAAATGGTACGGAAAAGAGCGTTACGGTACCATCTTCCGAGACAAAATCCAAATCTCCCGGTACCATTACCGATTGTGCCAATCGTGGATCTCGATTTATCTCTAATTCTTCCAGGGTTTCATCTCCCATAAATTCAGAACTCACAGATATCGGATCGCCATCTGAAGCTAGGTAATATTTGGTCATCTCTCGCGACATGCCATGTGCATTTGGTTGGTTCCACAATGAATTTTGAATATTAAGCCCATTAAAATCATAATGCCTATATAACAACACTTCTGGATTGCTGCTATAATCTGTCTGCACAAAGAGATTATAATAGGCTTCATCGGGATCCCCTGTAGCAAGGGAATAGTTTCCTGCATCCATGACACTTTTTGCAGCATTTGCAGCTTGTTGTAAAAACGCTGCACCATTTGTTTCGCCGGCAAAATCCGTTCCCTGGTGGTATTTCTCCCAAGTCCCTGCGTATAAAGCCACTCTGGCTTTAAACAAAGCGGCAATGTCTTTATTTAATCGCGAAGGCCCAACTTCACTGCCTTCTCTCATCATGGCAATGGCCAGATCGAGTTCGGCGAGAATAAAATTGGCCACCTCGGTTCTTGAACTGCGGGCACCATACAATACTTCTTCATCGTCGATAGTCAACACGTCGGTAATTATTGGCAAATCACCATAATTCTTGAATAAACTATAGTAAAAATAAGCTCTGAAAAAATGGCCTTCACCAATATAGTGGTCTACCAAACCAGCAGACTCCACACCACTTGCATTTTCAAGGAAAAAGTTTATGCTACGTACATTTCCCCAATTCCATGACGCCCCTCCAGAGGCAGCCGGAACGTTAAGTGTTCCATCTAAACGTTGCGTGAATGAGCCGCCGAACCACTCACTCGACTCAAGAACTATATCCGTTCCTATATCAGGAGAGGGTGCCGCACCTGAAGCCGCCCAACCGGGAAAATTATCATATAGGGTATTTAAATAGAGTTGTAAATCTCCCTCGGATGTCCAAAATTCAGTATTTGAAATTGTATCGAGAGGTGTTCTGTCCAATACTTCTTTTTCACAGGAATTAAACATAATTCCTATGGTAATTGTTAAGATTATAAAATATATCCTTTTCATTTTATTGTTTTTAGAAATTAATGTTTAGACCCAATGAAAATACTTGGCTTAACGGGTATTGATCACCTATTCGGGCCTGTGCCCCGTTAAATGCTTCGGGGTCATAGATCATTAAATCTGTAAATGTTAAAAGGTTTTCTCCTGAAATATAGATCCTAGCTTTGGAAATTTTTGATTTTTCGATTGCACTAGCAGGAAGAGTGTACCCCAATTGCACATTTTTTAGTCTTAGATAGGCGCCATTTTGAATAAACCTAGTCGTTGGAAAACGATAGTTTTTATTGTTTTGCCCAGTAAATTGGGAATAAGAATTTGGGAAATAGCCATCTGGATTGGCTCCCAATGGGCTGGTATCATCCCGCCAAAAATCGAGATGCTCCTCATATACGTTGGCATGAAGGGGACCGTTAGCAGGTCCTCTAAAGGTTCCAAGCCCTGTGAGGCTTAAATCCCTTTTCCCTATTCCTTGTATAAAAAATGATGCATCAAATCCTTTCAAAGCGACATTACCACTAAAACCATATTGAAATCGTGGTGTACTGTTGCCAAGTATTTTACGGTCCCCGGTATTTCCTAGCGTATTATCCCCAACATCGATTATATTATCCCCATTTTGATCTACATATCTTAAGTCGCCAGGAAACCAATCACCATTATAAATAAATGATTGGTCATTTGGCCAGCTATCCACATCATCGGGAGATTGAAAAATACCATCTGTTTCCATCCCCCATATTTCACCAATAGTTCTTCCTACATAATTTTGGGTTGTAAGGTTTGTAGCGTTGGTGGGGAACTTCGATATTGTAGATTGATAATCGGATAACACGCCTGTAAAGCCGTAGGAGAAGCTACTATCGGCGTTTGAATTTTGCCAAGAAAGTTCAACTTCCCATCCTTTGGTTTCGATTTCGCCTGCATTTAAAGAGGGTGGAGTGGTACCTAATACCGCTGGTATGGCCAACCCTGCTGTCTGTAAATCTGAAGTTATTGATTTGTACCAATCAAACGTAATGCCCAATCTATTGTTAAACGCTTTTAGATCTACACCAAAATCGAGCGTAGTTACAGTTTCCCAAGATAAATCAATACTGCTAAGATTCGGTGTTCCAACGCCCCAAAGTTGTTCTCCGCCAAATAAAAAGCCAGGTTGGCTCACTGGTAAATTGGGTATGTATAGGTAATTGGCCACATCTTGGTTTCCAATAGAGCCATATGACCCTCTCAATTTAAAGAAACCTATTTGATTTTTTAAAGGATAAAAGTTTTCTTTTGAAAGAACCCAACCTGCAGAAAATGATGGAAAAGTTCCCCACCTATCCCCATCTTCAAATCTTGAGGAACCATCTCTCCTTACGTTAAATTCAAGTAAGTATTTTTCGTCGAAATCATAACCGAAACGTCCAAAAAATCCCTGGGTGGACCAATGTCCTTTTTCAAAAGGATTTCCGTTGTTTAAATTAACATTATTGATTTCCCCAACAGATGTGCTGATCGAAGGAATTGCATCCGTTAGCAGATAATTCGCCTGTACCTGTAGGTTATTATAATCGTAAGTTTCTTGTTGAAACCCGGCCAAAACATGAAAATTATGTTTACCCAGACTTTTTGAATATTCAGTGCGCAGGTTGGGTGATATATAGGTATTGGTATAAAGTTCAGACCAGTACCGCGTATTTGCCTGATTGGAGGAGAGTACTATTGAACCTCCAGACCCATCGGGTACTGCGGTGGGTACTGTTGGAAAACGGGATTGTGAGCTATTGTCGTTAGTTCTATAATTCAGCTCCAGTGTTGTAACCCAGTCTTTCAACGGTTCAAGGATTATTCTAGGGGAAAGTATGAGTTGTCGCTGTTTGGTAATCGTTTTATGTAACTCTTGTTCACCAATTCTTCCTGTCCAAACCTCTGTTCCTGGGTAAAACGCGGGTTTGGTCGGTTTAAGCCGGGTCATAAGCAACATTACGAAAGATCTGCCCAATGTGGGATGCGCTGGATATTCTTGCTCTTGATACCTATATTTGGTCAAAAGCGAAACATCCATCCACGGCGTTACTTTGGTGCTTATTTGCCCACTGAGATTGTATCGGGTAAAATAGTCATCGGCCTGTTTTAGTTGTCCTTCCTCATCATAAGCTCCGGCGGATATATAATAAGACGTGTTCTTGGTTCCCCCGCTAATATTGAGGTTGTGCTTTTTACGGGCACTGGTTTTCTTAAAAAAGTGTGATCGCCAGTCGGTTGCCGCATGGGCGTTGAGACCATCGGTACCAATATTCCAAGATAAACCATTCGGATTTTCAAGTACTTCGGGAGCGCTCCCCGGGTTGGCCATGTTCTGCGTAATCCACGATAGGGCTTGTTCATCGAAATAGGGCCCTGCACCCATATTTGCCCGTGCATGGTTCATGGTATGCGCAAATGACAGTGCATCTGCATTTTCCGGCATATTCAATAGCGTAGTAACGGCATAATTTGTTGAATAGGAGATGTTCACGCCTTCGTCCCTCTGTCCACTTTTCGTGGTGATTAAAACGACTCCATACGCCGCTCTTGCACCATAGATAGAAGATGAAGCCGCATCTTTTAATACAGAAACAGAAGCAATATCTTCAGGATCAATATCATTCATTCCCATGGGAATATTATCTATTAAAATCAAAGGTCCACTTCCATTTGTTCCACTGAAATTCTGCAGCCCCCTAATGTTAAGGTTCATTTCTGCTCCAGGTTCTCCCGTTGCCGTTGAGGTGGTGATTTGTAGGCCAGGGGAAGCGCCCTGTAAAGCCTGTTGAACATTGGCTACCGGTCTATCGGCAAATGTCTCGCTGTCCACAACTGAAATGGCACCTGTTAGATTTACTTTTTTCTTTGCTCCATAGCCTACGACCACGACTTCATCAAGGCCCTCGGCACTTTCCTCTAAGTTGATCGAAATCGTACTTTGTCCGTTAAGGGGAATTTCCTTAGTGGTGTAGCCTATATACGATATCATCAATACGGCATCACTTTTGGCTACCTCGATGGCAAAATTACCATCAAAGTCGGTTTGCGTACCATTGGTTGTGCCTTTTTCCACAATACTGGCCCCAGCCAGGGGGCCTTCACTACTTCCTACGGTTCCTGTAACTGTTTGTGCCATGGTCCATGCCGTGGTCAAAAGAAACAGTACAAATGCCGATCGAAACCTTAATTTGTCGGTTGCTGCTCTTGTCTTTTTCATATGGGTTTTGAGTTTGGTTATACATTTATTCGAATTTCTTATTTACGGTGTTGCAGACCATGGTTGCGGTCAGTTCATTGAAAAAGTGGCACAAGCAACAAGCATATAGGTTGTTGTCACATCATACATCCGTAACGGAAATAGATAATAAAATGATATTATAAAGTTGTAAATATATGTTTTTTATTTTAATTTTTAAGAAAAATTTAAGATAATAGTTAAAAAATACAATAAAGGTCCATTTTTAATGGATATTTTTTAAAAGAGAGTCAAGGCGTATATGTTGAAGTATATTATATATATTTGATTTTGAGTAAATTGAGAATGTTTAAATTGCGTATATTCCTTTTATACTTTTTATTACTAAGATTTTTGTTGGATGAATATGTGTTTTGAAAATGAGTACTTTTCTGTTTATTTCATGAATAGGTATAGTCTGTATTGGTCGGACTTGTAATTGGCCTCATTAGTATATTATATACCTGTAAATTAAATAATTAAAACGGGATATTTGGAGTGGGGTGTCTTTATTTGCCTTCTTGATTTAAATTATTTTTCATGCCTCTTAACTGAATTAAAGGTGTCGTATTGATAGAAGGGCGAAGTTTAAAATCAAAGAGTTTGTTTTATTAAATTATCTTTTGAAATAAACTTGTAAATGTAATTTGTTAATTATTATTTCTTACTTGAGACGTCGTCTAGTAAAACAAACATTAAAGTTAAGTGCTCGGATAGTGGGCAGGTTTTAAAAGGAGATTAAAATGAATTGAAACTAAATGGAGAAAGACCTAGGGGTAAATCAGAATATGGCTTGGGTAACCAGTATGTCTTCAAATAATTATTTCCGATGCAAATAAACAACAATGCGAATTAAATCGTCTAAAACCGTTCCTAACAAAAGCGACGGAAATGTGGGTTAAGACAACCTTCTCATTTGAATGAGGGACTATTTTGTCTTGTCTGCCATAGGTTTGATCTGAAAGTGTGTAAGTATGGGCAACTAATTTTAATTCTATTTTAGAAACGAACGCTATCCATTTTTTTTGAGATACTTGGTCGAAGATGATGACAACCACTATGCTTTACACATTATAATCGTTCAAGGTGTTTTTATTGGTCTTTTTAATCGCTAGACCTCATGAGGTAGCTTATGTTTTATTCGGTATAGATGTGCCTGAGGTGTTTAAGTTGACTACGAATTTTCATCGCATATAACGATAGTTTATTTTGTATTATAGGATAAAAATAAATTGTAAAGCGATTTTGTTAATGGCTTTGATTAGTAACGTTTTGCTTTTGTGTAGCAAATTCCTTGACATAATTAGTGGGGCTCTTACCGAACTCTTTGGCAAAACACTTACTAAAATACTTTTGATTGTTGAAACCGGTCATATAGGCCACTTCTGAAATATACATTTTATTTTTTTTCAATAACTGAGCAGCTCTTTTAAGACGTATTTTTTTGATAAAGTTTACTGGTGTTTCTCCGTTTATTGCCTGAAGTTTTCGATAGAGATGTGCGCGGCTCATCCCAGCTTCTGAGGCTAGATATTCGACGCTTAACAAATTATCTTCCATTGAGTTCTCGATGATTCGCACCAGTTTTTTGATAAATCGCTCGTCATTCGAAGCTACTTCGATATCGGTGGGTTCCGCTGTAATTATTTTACTGTATTTCGCCTTTAGTTCCTTACGTGATAATAGTGCATTTTTTACCTTCCATTTTACAAATTCAAGACTAAAGGGTTTTTCAATATAATCGTCGGCCCCTAAACTAAGGCACTTTATTTTTGTTTCCTCGGAACTTTTAGCGGTCAACATAAAAATAGGAATGGTTTTGGTCTCTTCATTCTTTTTTAAACGTTTTAGCATTGACATTCCATCTTCAATGGGCATGAGTATATCGCAAACAATTAATTGAGGCTTTATTTCGATGCATTGGTCATATCCTTGCAGACCATTGGATGCTTCAAAAACATTAAAATCTTCTTTCAATTCATCTCTGATCATTGACCTTAAGTCGTTATTATCTTCCACGATTAATACTCTTGGTTTTTTATCGGTTATGACACTCGGCTCCGTGTTAAATTTAGAAGCGACTTCTTCAATAACCTGAAATTCGGAATTATGAATATAATTTTTAGTAAGTGGTTTTCCTGAATTTGTTCTTTCTTTCCTATGGTATACGTTTTTGTTAATCGGAATATAAAAAGTGAATTCGGTGAACACATTTTCTTCGCTTTCGACCCGTATGGTACCATGATGTCTTTCTACAAGTTTGTGAACCAACTCCATACCTATTCCTGTACCCGGTATCTGGTTACTGTATTTCTTTGTTGCCTGGTAATAGCGATCGAATATGTGGGTTAAATCTTCCTTTGGAATGCCAATGCCATTATCTTTAACGCTGCATTTGATATAGGTGCTTTTTTTCAAGTGCATTGCTTTTAAGGTGTTGTCATTTTCGTCAGTACATTCTAGGGAAACGATAATTTTTCCTTGTTTTGGTGTGTACTTAAAGGCATTGGATAAGAGGTTGAAGAGTATTTTCTCTAGAATATCAACATCGTACCAACCTTTTAAGACCTCTGCTTTGGACAAGAACTTATACTCTATATCGTAAATTTTAGCAAAATCATTGAAAGCATTCTTAATAATGCTAATGTCTTTTACAATATTGTTTTTTGATATTTGGAGCTTAAATTTACCTTCATCAAATTTTCTGATGTCCATAATTTGATTGATCAACCGATGCATTCTTAAGGTATTGTTATAAATGCGTTGAGAGGTGATAGGACTTAATGTAAATTTCTTTTCTTTTACAACTTTCTCTATTGTGCCAAGAATAAGGGATAATGGTGTACGCAGTTCATGTGATATATCTGTAAAAAAGACCATTTTGATTCGGTTCATTTCATTGTCTTTTTCACGGCTTACGGTTTCTGCAACCAGTTTTTTCTTCAATTTGTACCAGCGTTGCACCAATAGAGCTGCTATATAGATGCAAATAGTGAAGAGTAAGAAATACATAAAGTAGGCCAGATTGCTTTTCCAATAAGGTGGAATGATTTCAAAACCAAATTCAGTGGGTGTTGCATTCCAAACACCGTCACTGTTTGAACTCTTTACCTTGAAGGTGTATTTTCCGGGGGGAAGATTGTTGTAGTTCGCATTTCTATTGGAAGCCTTGGTGTAATGCCACGAATCATTTATGCCTTCAAGCATATAGGCATACTCATTTTTTGTGGGTGCCGTAAAATCTAAAGAAGAAAACTCTATGGCAATGTTGTTTTTGTTATATGGTAATTGCTTGGGCTCAGCATTTGAAAATGCTTTTGTTGGTCCTTGGTTTTCGAGGTATTGTCCGTCTGGCTGATCACTTAAAATGGTAAAATTGGTTATAATAGTCTTGGGGACCTGAAATACCTTTTTGTATTTCTTCGTATGCACAGTATAAAAACCACCAGGACAACCAAAATACAATGTCCCATCCATATCGCTAGAATAAGAGTTAAACATGAAGTAACTTTCGGTTACACCGTCTTCCATGCCGAAATTGACAAATTTCTTTTCTTTTTCGTCAAAGCGTGAAATACCGTTTCGCGTACTGATCCATAAATTTCCTGTTTGGTCCTTTTCAATGCTTGAAACGGTTGTTGATATTAACCCTTCTTTTTTTCCAAAATTTCTTATGGTATGGTCTTGTGCGTTATAAAAATTTAGACCACCACCTCTAGTGCCTATCCATATATTTCCACCTTCGGTTTCCAGTAAGCTTAAAATAGCATTGGAAGACAACCCTTTTTCGATATCGGGGTTGAATATTTTAATTTCTTCTTCAATAAGATTGATTTTATATAGCCCGTCACCTCTAGTACCAACCCATATATTCTGTGATTTGTCTAAGTGCATTACAGATACATTTTTGCCAAGAAGAAGTGAAATGGCTTTGTACTTAAATTCAGAAATGTTTTTCGCTGAACTAATGATATCTATACCGCCACCCCAAAGACCTACCCAAATTTCATTCTTGTTCAGGGTAACGATATCCCTTATGCTTTTATGAAAACTTTTGATAGTGTCAAATTCGATAGGGGCTTTGCCGCTTTTATAGTTTTTTGATGTTAAAAGAAAGGGGCCGGCCCCTACCAAAATTTCTTTTTGCTCAAAATCTTTCTTAACAAAGGAATAGTTTTCTTCCGTAGGCAATAATAGGGTATGGGCGTTAGATACTAGATTGTACCGATACAATCCGTTTTTGTTCAGCGTCAGTAACATTTCCTTGGCATTTTCCTTGAGCAAGGACTGCGCAAATGAATTATTTAAATTTTCACCTATAGCGGTGTATTTAAAAATCGAAGCACGGCCTATGTGCTTTTTTATGTCTTTGTTGGTGGCGATCCACAGGTTGTCATAACTGTCTATTATAGAAGAATTAACTTTGTTCTCAACAGGGCTGTTTTCTTTGGTGTTGGCGTTGCTTACAGATTCAAACTTATACAGGTTGTCTTCACGAATACCTCTATATAGACCAAATTGATTGCCGACCCAAAGTGTGCCAGATTCTTTTTCAATTGATATTGAGGTGAATTCGGGTCGGATTGCTCCTTTTTTTTGAAAACTCATATAGGTCTCCAATATTTCTAATTGAAAATCACCTTTTCTATAACCCAATACAAAAATGCCTTCATTTGTAGCCGCAATAAAGGTGTTGTTTTCAGTTTTGATCAAGAGCTCTGTGTTTGATAAAAAACCTGTTTCGTTAAGGGTATACTCTTCATCTAACACTAAAATACCTTTTGGGGTGGCAAACCATTTTCTGCCGAAGAGGTCTTCACAGAAATGATTTATCTGTTTGTCTTTGGCCCAAATGTTATTTTTTTGTTTGTAATTAAATTGTGTTTCAAAAGCTATGTTTTCCTCCTTTGCGTCGGGTATCACTTTTACGATTCCAGTATTTCGCAAATTGACCCATATGGTACCATCCAATGATTTTCCGAGAATCTTGCTGGTATTGTTTTTATAGTAGCCCCGAAAACTATTTGATTTTCGATTGTAGTAAATCAGATAACTTTCGCTTCCGATCCATAAATTTCCTTGGTCATCTTCGGTAATAGAGTTTATACTGTTGTTAGGAATAGATTTTTCATCAAAAACATCATAGCGGTTTTCTACCAATGAATGTCCGTCATATTTGTAAAGTCCACTATCGGTGCCTAACCAAAGAAACCCCAAGTGGTCTTCAAAAATAACATTGGTTTTTTTACTGAACGGAATACCGTCAATATTTAGGGAATGAAAATAGGTGGCCCTTTCATTTTGAGCGAAACAGGTAACATGGCATAGTAGTACTAAAAAGTAGATACGTAATTGTTTCATGGGGCGAAACTTTGAATGGTATGAATTGACCATAACCGTCAATAAATCAATTTAGTGTCTTGTAAAATCAAGATTTAGAGATAAAACAAGTCTTTTTTTACGAAAAAACAATAAAAATAAGGGTCAATATATCAAATATAAGGTTTTAAATGTTGCTAAAGAGGTAGGTAAATGTTGCATAGGTGCTGTCTCAGGTCAATAAAAACGGGGAATGCAACATATAGATACCTAAATGAGATTTCTTGGGCGCAATGGACGTTTATATTTACAAAATCCACGAACTGTTCAACCACGTGGATAGTATAACTTAACTAACATAGACAATTATGAATTTAAAAAGAATTTTATTGCTACTACTGTTCTTCAGTATGGTCTCGTTGCAAGCGCAGCAAGATTTGACGGGAACTATTACGGATGAATCGGGGCAGCCCCTTCCGGGCGTCAATGTCTTGGTGAAGGGTACCGCAACAGGTGCGGTTGCCGATTTTGATGGAAATTATGCTATAAAGGCGCCTGAAGGAGCCATTTTAGAGTTCAGTTACTTGGGATTTGTTACAAAAAGTGTTCCCGTAGGTACTGCGACTACTATTAATGTTGTACTTCAAGAAGATGTTTCACAATTAGATGAGGTAGTAGTCATCGGTTATGGTACTTCTACGAAAAAAGATTTGGTGTCTTCGGTGGCCTCTGTTAAATCTGATGTTCTGGAGAACCAACCAGTAGCTAGGGTAGACCAGGCTTTACAGGGCCGGGCGACAGGGGTAGAGGTCACTTCGAACAACGGAACACCGGGTACGGGTGCTACTATTCGTATTCGGGGTAATAGCTCAATTAACGGTAATAACGACCCCTTGTATGTAATCGATGGATTTATCGCGGGTACTGGTTTTAACTTAAACACTATTAACGTTAATGACATTGCATCTATTGAGATTCTAAAAGATGCGACGGCATTATCGATATACGGAACTAGAGGAGCCTCTGGTGTTATTTTGATTACGACCAAGAATGGTAAGGGAATGGCACCCGGGAAACCTGTAATTGCCGTCAATCATTATTATAGCCTACAAGAAACAGCAAATCGAATCAATATCTTGGATGGGCAAGATTTTATCGACTACAAAAATGAATCGTACCAGTTTGTACCCGGACCTGATGGTTTTGGGTTTACGGATACCAGTTTACCGCTGGTTTTTGATCCAGAAAACACGACAACCACAGATTGGTTGGATGTAGTAGAACAACCTGGTGCTATATCCAATACTGATGTTTCGATAACAGGAAATTCTGAAAACGCCAATTATTTTATTTCAGGAAACTACTTTAATCAAAAGGGGCTGTTACGAGGGTCTGGTTTAGAAAGGGTAAACTTTCGAACCAATCTTGATATCAGGGTTTCCGATAGATTTAAGACTGGTATTCGAGCGAACATGACACACTATAAAATAGAGAATAATAAGGTTAATTATGGGAATATCGTTAGTTCGGTATTGCCCATACGCCCAGTTTACCTTGAAGATGGCAGCTTTTCTTTTGAAAACCCTATTAGTGCCGGATTGGAACGTAATCCCGAGGCCGATATCCAACACCGGGTCGATCACGATTTGGTTACACAACTTATAACGAACGCTTATGTAGATTATAAGATAACTAAGAATCTCTCCTTTAAATCTACTTTTGGTGCCCAGCTGAACTATGTAAAACAAAATAATTATTTGCCAGGTATATTGCCTGAGCGTGTAACTGGTGGTTATGGTAGAATTAATACCAATTTTACCAAAAGTATATTGAATGAAAACACCTTGAATTATGACCTAGATTTAGACGACCATTCCTTAAAAGTATTGGGAGGTTTTACCTGGCAGAAAGATAATAACGAAAGTACGTTTGCCGAAGCCGATAATTTTCCGAACGATGTGGTTTCGTTCAATAATCTGGCTTTAGGTGATTCTGAAACAGCAACGGTTGGTTCCGGTTATGGTCAACGAACCTTGACTTCATTCTTAGGTCGTATTAACTACGGCTATAAAAGTAAATATCTGCTCACCTTGGTAGGTCGGTATGATGGGTCTTCGGTGTTTGAGACTGGTAATAAATATGCGTTTTTCCCCTCTATCGGTGCGGCTTGGAACGTTGATGAGGAAGCGTTTATGGTCGACTCTGATGTAATAAACAGATTTAAGATTAGAGGTAGTTACGGTATAGTTGGGGAGCAAGGTGTTGCCGCCTACAATTCCATTGCAACCTATGCCAATACGGCAACTGTATTTAATGGTTCTTTGGTAAACGGAGTGCTTGTTGGTCAAGTACCCAGTAGTGGTTTGACGTGGGAAACTACTAAACAGTTAGATCTTGGTCTCGAATTAGGCTTTTTGAACAATAGAATATCTTTTGAAGCCGACTATTATAAGAAGACAACGGAAGACTTATTGCTTGCAGTCGCATTATCTGGGCAGGTAGGGGCAAACTCAACAACGCAATTACAGAATTTAGGATCTGTACAAAATAAGGGTTTTGAATTAGGCTTGAATACCATCAATGTACAAAATGATAACTTTACATGGGAATCGAATCTCAGTATATCATCTAACAATAGTGAGATATTAGAGTTGGATGATCAAGAGTTTATCTCTTTGCAATCTACAGGAAATCAAGGAGGTAATTCGGCAAGGTTGATTGTCGGTGAAGCATTGCCAACTTTTGTGGGGGCTAGATATTTGGGCACCTATAAAACCGCCGAGGAGATTATTTCCGATGGAAGGGAGGGAAGGTCATTTATTGGAGGACCTCGATACGAAGATGTAAATGGTGATACCAATATCAATGACGAAGACTTTCAAGTACTTGGTAGTCCGATACCCGATTTTTACGGAGGTTTTAGAAACACCTTCACCTATAAAAATCTTTCTTTGGATGTGTTTTTTCATGGTAGTTATGGTGCTGAAATCTGGAACGTACGCACACAGACGGCATACTATGGTAGGGGAGAGCAAAATGTGGATCCTATCGTATTGCAACGTTGGATAGCAGGAGTAAATGAAACTTCCGACATCCCTAGAGCCGGACCATCGAACAGCCTATTTAACGTAAATAGTGATTTGAACATAGAAGATGGTTCTTATTTACGGTTGAAAACGATGACCTTGAATTATGATATTCCTATGGAAGCAAAAGGGCTCGGAAATGTATTCAGTGCAATGAATGTATATGTTACCGGAACAAATCTCTTACTCTTTTCAGACTTTACATTAGGTGACCCAGAAGTAAATAATTTTACCGCCGGAAGTGGTCTTGGCTCTGTTTCTCAGGGGTTCGCATCAGGACAATATCCTTATGCTAAAACAATAACCGTAGGTGTAAAAGTAGAATTTTAAAAAAAAATCGATATGAAAACTAAATTAACGAGCAAATTTTTGATACTGCTTTTGAGCTTTTTGGTATTGAGCTCATGTGACAAGTTTCTAGAAGAAGATTTAAGAGATGAGATTACACCCGATGCTTTTTTCACCAATGATAAAGAAGCTGAACTTGCCGTAAACGGGGTATACCGACTCTATCACAACAATAACCTTTACGGACAACGCGGACTTGACAATTATTACACCAGCGGTGCCGATATACAAGCAGCCAGTAGAAACGTAAACAATGCGATACACAATTATCTCATTCAAGAAGGTACGGCAGATGGTAATGGTACTTGGATCCAGCTATATCGTGTAATAAACAATACTACTGAGTTTATCTCCAATATCGAGGGAAATGAAAACCTTTCAGAGGATGCTATTAATCAGAGACTTGGTGAGTTGCTCTTTCTGAGAGCCTTAGCCTATTATCACTTGACGAACCTCTGGGGCGACGTCCCTTTTTATACCGAGCAATTACCGGTGCCGGAAAGATCTGTTTTAGGCAGATCTCCAAAAGCCGAGATAAGAAGTGCGATGAAAGCTGATTTGGCCAGGGCCTTTGATTTGTTGCCTGCTTCCTATTCAGGTAGCAATTTAGGTAGAGCCAGTAAATGGGCCGCTGCAACACTAAAAGCAAAGTACCACCTTTTTGATGAGGAATGGGCATTGGCGAAGGCTGAGTGCGATATCGTAATTGATCAAAGTCCGCATCGGCTCTTAGATAATTATGCCGACGTATTCGATCAATCAGACCCAAGCAACCAATACAATGACGAACATATTTTTGTAATCGATTTTGAGGCTGATTTGGTAGGTGAATTGTCTACCACAAGAACAGACGACTACAATCCGCGTATTAGGGATGAACCAGCTGGGCGTAATAATGATACCATTGTTGATGGGGTTTCAGGTAGTAAAGTATCGATTTTTCAAGGGTTGCTTCGCGATCGCAATGAAGATATGACCGGTTTCGGTTGGTCTGTTCCCTTACCCGAATTTGCTTTGAGGGAAAACTGGCAAGAGGGTGATCTAAGATATGATGCGACCATCGTCTCCGAATATTTGGGGTGGAAACTATCGTTCCCTTACTTTAGAAAAAATTGGAATCTAGACCAAGAAAATTCTTTGCGTAGCAATCACCCTGAAAATTATATTGTTTTTCGTTTGGCCGATGTCTATTTAATGGCGGCAGAAGCCGAAAATGAGTTAAATGGGCCTGGTAGTGCTTACGCCTATGTCAACAGGGTACGTGAGCGTGCGTTTGAACCAGATCAGCCTTGGGCTGGTATGTCGCAAGATCAATTTAGAGAGGCGATGTTCGATGAACGAAGGTTTGAATTGAGTGCAGAAGGACATCGTCGTATGGATCTCATTCGTTGGGGTATCTTGTTGGAAAGAGTGCAATCGGTCCAACATAGGGCATGGAACAACCCTGGCACCAATATACAGCCGTACCATGTTTTGTTGCCGATACCTCAAAACCAGTTGGAACTGAATCCAAATTTATTAGAATCGGATCCTTCGAACAACGGGTATAGGTAATACCTTAAATAAATCACTACCATGGGGCGAGTCTTCTGGTCCCATGGTATGCTTTGACACTAAACCAATGATGAGACATTTCTCGTATTTAGCTTTCCTTTTATTTTTGATTTTAGCTTTGTCCTCTTGTAAAAATAAAGGGCAATCAACAAAAGTATCCGCTGAAAACACAATTGAAAAATCGGTCGATAAACCCAATATTATATACATTTTGGCCGATGATTTGGGGTATGGGGATTTAAGTTCCTATGGGCAACAAAAGTTTACTACCCCCAATATCGACAAGCTGGCGAAAGAAGGAATGCTTTTTACGCAACATTATTCGGGAAGTACGGTTTGTGCACCCTCAAGGTCGGCATTGTTAACCGGTATGCACACGGGCCATACGGTCGTGCGCGGCAATAAAGAGATACAGCCCGAAGGTCAATATCCTATTCCTGATAATACGTATACCTTGGCAGAAGCTATGAAAAGGGCGGGTTATGTCACAGGTGCCTTTGGAAAATGGGGCTTGGGATACCCAGGTTCTGAAGGTGATCCATTGAACCAAGGTTTTGATACTTTCTTTGGATACAATTGCCAGCGCATGGGCCATAATTATTATCCGCGTCATTTGTGGGCCAATCAAGATTCACTTGTGCTTTCTGAAAATTTCGGAAGACAAAAAGGTGTATATGCACCCGAACTCATTCATGAGAAAACATTGGATTTTATTGAAGTTAATAAAGACCATCCGTTCTTTCTTTATGTAGCCTCGATTATTCCGCATGCTGAATTGGCCGCACCAGAAGAGGTGCTAAGTAAATATCGAGGGAAATTTCTTCCTGAAAAAGCGTATAAAGGCGTTGATGGAGGGCCTGAGTATCGATTGGGGCCTTATGAGTCACAAAAAGAAACACATGCCGCATTTGTTTCCATGGTTCAAATCTTAGACGGCCAAGTTGGAGAAATAATGGCAAAACTTGATAAACTGGGTATTGCCGATAATACCATTGTAATTTTTACGTCCGATAACGGCCCACATACCGAAGGTGGGGCTGATCCCGAGTATTTCAATAGCAATGGCCCATTTAGAGGCACTAAGAGAGATCTTTATGAAGGGGGCATTCGCGTACCGATGCTTGTAAAATGGCCGGGCAAGATTAAGGCAGGTAGTAAGACCGAACAAGTATCTACCTTTTGGGATGTCTTTCCTACGTTCGCATCCATTGTAGGCGGCGAGCTTCCAGAAAATCTAGACGGAATCTCTTTTTTACCAACCCTATTAGGTGATAAAAAGGAACAGCAAGATCATGAATACCTGTACTGGGAATTCCATGAGAAAGGGGGTAGACAAGCCGTGAGAATGGGTGATTGGAAAGGGGTAAAGTACAATGTGATAAAGAACCCGGATGCGCCCATAGAACTCTATGACCTGACTACCGATATTGGGGAAAGCAATAATGTAGCCAATAAGCATCCCGAAATTGTAAAAAAAATAGAAGATATATTAAAGGAGGCGAGAACTCCATCTGAGGTTTATAAGTTTAACCAAGGAACTTATTTAAACGTTAATTGAAAATAGTTGTTGAGTGAGTTGTTTTTCAAAAGGGTTTCCGATTATGGGAAACCCTTTTTCGTATTGGATGTATCAATATTATTTTAAAATAATAAGATAATTGCATTATTTTATAACAAACCCATGCAACGCTCAGCCCAAGAAATAATGAGAAAGTTTATTATCCTAACCCTGATAAGTAGCGCCTTCCATTTCGTGTCGGCACAATCAAATACCCTTCTCGAAGTTAATGTCGATACTAATGTCGAGCTTCAGACAATTCATAATTTTGGCGCCTCCGATGCTTGGGCCGCACAGTTCGTGGGTACATGGTCTGACTCAATAAAAAGTAAAACGGCGGACTGGTTATTTAGTATGGAGTCTAATAAGGAGGGTTCACCAAAAGGAATAGGCTTATCTGCTTGGCGGTTTAATATTGGAGCAGGTAGTGCCGCTCAAGGTGAAGAAAGCGGAATTAAAGACCGCTGGAGAAGAACGGAAGGTTTTCTACAGAATGATGGGCGCTATAATTGGAACAAACAATTGGGGCAACAGTGGTTTTTAAAAGAAGCAAAAAAAAGAGGGGTGGATCAATTTGTGGCCTTTGTCAATAGTCCGCCTATACAATTGACTAAAAATGAAAAGGCCCATTCCGATGATGGGCAAGGGGCAAATTTATCATCTGGCAATTATGGTGCTTATGCCGATTTTCTATCTAAGGTACTCGACCATTTTAAAGACAGCCTAGCAATTGATTTTGATTATATAAGTCCGTTTAACGAGCCGCAGTGGGAATGGAAAGGCGGACAGGAAGGTTCACCTTGGAACAATGATGAGTTGGCCAATGCGACTAGGGTTATAGATTCGGTATTTGTTCAGCAAAACATCCATTCCAAAATAGAAATTACTGAAGCTGGGCAAATTGACTATTTAACCGGCAAAAAAGACAAACACGAAAATAGAAGTGACCAAATTGAGACATTTTTTAGTCCAGATAATCCTTATTATTTAGGGAGTTTAAAGTCTTTGGCTCCAAAGGTCGCTGGGCATAGCTATTTTACGACCTGGGATGTTCAAAAGCTAAAAAGGAAAAGAGAACGAATCGCCGAAAAACTACTTAAATACCCTAATTTGGAATATTGGATGAGTGAATATTGCATTTTAGAGAACAATGATGAGATTCGAGGAAAAGGTAAGGATTTGGGCATGCGTACCGCGCTTTATGTGGCACGTGTAATTCATGCTGATTTGACTATTGCAAATGCCAGTGCCTGGCACTGGTGGTTGGCAATGAGTCCGTATGATTTTAAAGATGGGTTGATCTACCATGATAAAAAGGTCGACGATGGCACCGTTTCCGATTCCAAATTGCTTTGGGCATTGGGTAATTATTCCAGATTTATTAGGCCAGGGGCGAAACGTATTTTGGTAACATACAAAGGTGCTAATGATGTGGATAATTTAAAGGATGGGATTTTGCTATCCGCGTTCAAAAATAGGGACGGCAGTATTGTGGTCGTTATCGTGAATCAAAAAGACGAGATGTGCGACATTAAGTTGCATATGTCGCTGCCCTCAAAAACGCCGATTAAAAGTTATGTAACCAATGAATCCTTCAATTTGCATAAAATGGGTGCGGGTGAATTGGGCAACGGTAAAATACAGGTGTTTGATAAATCGGTGACAACGGTTGTTCTAAAACCCCAGCTTTGACAAAGGTTGGCATGGTGTTCCCAAGTTAAGCAATATGTACTTATAAGCGTCGAAAAAAGGCAACACTTTGATGTTGGGCGCTAGAAATAGGTGAACATCTATCAATCCTTTGGGACCATTTGTACATAAAATGGTTTAATATAACCTCCTTTTGGGCCTGTAATGAATGGGGTGAGTTTTGCCTCTCCTTTTTCCAATGGAACATTGTCGACTTTTAGTGTACCCTCAGGGATTGTTGCATAATCTTGAACAATTTCCATATCACCGATTTGGAGTTTTAATTCGGTCTTTCCCATTATTTTTCTTCCCAAATGAATGGTGATATCAAATAATCTTTTGTTTGCAACAGCAATATCCCAAGATGCTATATCTTGATCTAGTATTTCATCTTTATTAAAAATCGCATCGTTAAGATTTAATAAGGTAGGTGACTCGTGTTCGGTAGCGATGATAGCGGCATGCGAATTGATGAAATTAGGTTCATTAAGCATTTCATCCAACCAATCATCCATTTCCTTTTTTAGTCCTTTGGCTTTTTCAATAGCGTCGTTTACAATATTATTTTGTTCGAAATAATCGTGCTTTAAGTCATATAGTTCGAATTTGGTAATATCATCAGTCGCTTCATTATTGCCTACAAGCTTATAGTCGCCTTTACGTATACTAATATTTTCGTACTTCTTAGGGCCGCCTCTAACCCAACTGCGAACTATCGACCGATTGTTCAAATTATGTTCTTTATCAGTCAATATGGGTAACAGGCTTTGTCCGTCTAGTTTTCTGTCATCTGGAAGTTGGGCATTACATAACTCGGCTAGGGTAGGGAGAATATCATAATGGGCTGCGGGTATTTTAATGTCACGGTTACCTTTAAATTCAGATGGAAGTCTCCAGAAACTAGGTACCCTGACACCACCTTCGTACACATATGATTTTCTTCCTCTCATGCCTGCCGCATAACGATCGTGTTGATGGCCATTATCGGTTAAGAAAATAACAAGTGTATTGTCTTTGAGTCCCGAATTTTCAAGATTTTCGAAAAGTCTTTTAAGGTTATCGTCAATATTTGAAACCATTGCATATACCTTTCTTGCTTGCTCTTTCATCTTGTCGTTCATTTGAGGAAAAGGTCTTTGGTCATTTTCAAAGCCTGATGAAGGGTCTATGTCTTTATATTTGTCATAGTATTTTTGAGGTACCTGAAGTGGGGCATGTGGCGCATTGTAAGCCAAATACAAAAAAAAGGGTGCTTCTTTATTTTGGTCGATAAAATCAATGGCAGCATCAGTAAAGACATCAGTACAGTATCCTTCACTTTGAAACATCTTCCCGTTTTTCCAAAGTATGGGGTTAAAGTAACTACTGTCCCTTTTTCTTGTATTGGGCCAGTCTCCGGGTTGTCCGATGCCACCGGATAAATGGCGAACTGTAAAATCAAAACCTTGGTCTTGTGGTCGTGACGGGTAATTGTCTCCTAAATGCCATTTACCTACCATGCCTGTTCGATAGCCGACGTTTTTCAATATTTCAGCAATCGTAATTTCATGGGTCGACATAATCGCTCCACCTCTATAGGTGTCCCGAACTCCCGTTCTTAAAGGATACCGGCCTGTCATCAATGCCGCCCTTGTCGGGGCGCATACCGGAGAAACGATAAACTGATCGAACCGCACGCTTTCTCTTGCCAAATCGTCTATGGTGGGTGTTATGACATGAGGGTTTCCATAGAACCCTAAATCTCCAAAACCTTGGTCATCGGTCATGATGATAATAACGTTGGGTTTATCTCTTTTTCTTTCCTGTGATTTCACAACCAAAGAAGACAGCATAACGATTATGAGCGAAAAAAAAAGTCTATAATGATACATTTTTGGTCTATTCGGTTTTGTTGGAGTTGAATTCCCGTGTCACTGCTAGGACGCGGAAACGAGAATACTATATGAACCTTCTGGGAGTTCAAATTCTCCTGTTTCTAGATTTTTGACAGTATTCCCATTAAGCTTTTTGCCATTTTTAGAGATACTTATTTTTTTTGATGCATCTATTTTTAGACTTACTTGGGCGCTGCTGTTTTGTGGGATGGTCATTTCGTAGCGGTAGTTGCCTGATGACTCTCTTTTCCAGTTGGAAATTATGGTGCCGAAAGGAGAATTATATGCAGTATTTGTAAATTCAAGTCCTTCTGGCGTCGAGGGTGCAAGAATGAATTTCTGAAAGCCGGGATACTGGGGGTCGGGGCGAATGCCGCCCAACCATCTATAAAACCATTCGGTAATGGAACCGAACATAGGGTGGTTGTTAGAGAAAACACCATCACTTTCTTTCCAGGTCTCCCAAACTGTTGTTGCACCATTGTCTATCATAAAGCCCCAACCGGGGTACGCTTTACTGTTGACTATATCAAAAACCATCTGCGGGGAAATATTCTTCGAAGCTGCCTCTAGTACATATTTGGTACCAAAAATGCCTGTGTTGAAATGTCCCGAAGGGCCATTGTTAATGGCTTTTTGTAATGAATCTTTGGCGGCTTCAAGTTCACCTTCAGGAATAATGTTATGGTATAACAGGGTAGAAAATAGTGTTTGACGGTTTATTTTTTTGGTTACAGTTTTGTCCCAAAATTCGTTTTTGATCAGTTTTTTTAAATGTTCTGCAAGCTGGCCATAGCTGGCTTCATTTTCTTCATCGCCCATTACTTTAGCGAAAGTCTCCATTATTTCGGCACATTGCATATAGTGGGCCGTACCTGTCAATTGTACGGGTACCGGTTCTAAAGATTCATGGTCGCTAAGTCCGTTATCGACTAGACCTTCAGGGTGGATTCTTGCCACCTTGTCCATCCACTTTTTGTTTTCGGCATAAAGTTCCTTGACAATGGCTGTATCATTATAATACAAGTACAGATAATACTGCGTGGTTAGGTAGGCAGACTCCCAACTAATACCACAATATTGAACGCCTGCAAAGGGAGCCGTGTCAACGAAGGTGGAATCTTTCATGGCGTCGATCCAATCGTAAATTGTTTTCCGATAGAAATCCTGCATATCATAATTATTGATATAAGCTTCGCTTGTCGCATTTAGATCGCCACCGTATCCGAATTTTTCTCTGGCGGCACAATCTGATTGTACGCTGACCAAATTGGTTAAAAATGATCGTTCGGTAATTTCTTGGATGCTGTTCAACAACTCGGAAGAACTATTGAAATTACCGGCATCGGCGACATTCGAGTGCATCACTAAACCTTGTATATCTGAAAGATTCGGAGCTTTGTTCAAACCTTTGATTTCCATATACCTGTAAACGTGGTAGGTGAATTCTGGTTCAAACCATGAAAACGGTTCATCGCCCACAATATAGCTATCTGTTTGCCATGCGATTTCCGGTGCTCCGGGGCCGCCAACACCTTTTTTCTTTATTTGGCCTATTACCGTAGTCATAGGATTCAATGATCCATCGTCATAAATACGCTCGCCAAACCTAAAATGAATGGTATCGCCTACTTGACCACTTAGTTTGATTTTATAGGTGCCTGTAAAATTAACGCCCATATCAACGATATAAACTCCCTTTTTCGGCTCGGTGATGGCAATAGGTGCTATGGTTTTAGTTATTTGTACAGGAGGAAAAAATGCCTGTTGCAATTTCCCACCGGGACCATTCCCCACGATTGCGCTTGCCCATGAAGAATCAATAAAGCCTGATTGGTTCCAATTATCTATTTCCTGATTTGCATCATAAACGGTACCCAAATAAACACTGTTCTTGAGTATGGGACCATAGCCATATCTCCAAGTTTCGTCTGTGCTTATCGTATCGATTTTGCCGTTTTTATACTCCACAATTAGGTTGGCAATAAAGGCAGGTTTGCCAACGGTAAGGTCTGTACGTAGGTTTCGCCTGCCCCATTTTCTAAGGGGAAGCGGATTGTAAAAGCCGTTTCCTAAACTGACCCCTAGGCAATTGTCGCCATTTTTAAGTTGAGAAGTAATATCGTATTCAGTGAAGTAGGTTCTTTTGCTATAATCCGTCCAAGCGGGATCTAAAACATTTTTTCCTATGGCTTCGCCATTGATCGTTCCCTTGTAATATCCGGCAGAAGTGATGTATAGCTTTGCTTTGGCAATTTCGCCTTTGGGTTTGAATTCTTTTCTAAAAATAGGAGCCGGATGTTCCAAATAAAATAAAGAATCTTTTTCAGGAAGCTCACGGTCATAGGTTATCCATTTCGCTTCTTCAAATATATCGGAAGCGGATAGTGCCAAGGTTTTGTCTTCTATAGTTTCTGTTTTTTCTTTACACGAATAAAAACCACAGAAAATGATACTATAGGCCACAAGTCGGGCAAGGTTCAAAAATAAACTCGGGATTGATTTAATCTTTGTCATTTTGGCTATGCTTTTTTATTTTGTTTGGTCGGGATTAAAATAATATACCGCACTTTTACTATAAAAGGAATTTGTTTCCTCCTATTCAGATATAACACGGGCTTCGGCCCAGTTTCCAAATACTTTTTTTCCCGTAAATTCCAATAGGATAAAATCCAGGTTTTTTACATCAATATCTAATTCTGCCTTTTCTCCCTTTTTAATTTTGCCGCTATCAAAAAGAACCCGCCCCCCGAATCTTTCTTCTACCATTATTTTAAATTGCCCAGTAGAATCTTTCGGAGCGGTTTTGTCCAAAGCAACGATAGCCTTGAATCGGTCTGCTTTTGAATTGAGTCGGTACATGGTCGAGGAATTACTTTTAACCCCCAGGCCTTTTTTATACTTCTTTCCCTTGATTTTTATTGGTTTTCCATGGAAGTTGGTATCGGTCGCCGGGGCATTTCCTTTTTTTAACATATAGAAAAGGTCGCTGAGGTAGGTGGTTCCCAATTGGGTGACGGTGTATTTGTCTTCCGATACCGCAGCCGGACCTTTGATAGGAGTTGCTCCTTTAGTTCCGATTTTTACGAGTACATGCTCATGCTTGCCAAGATTTGTAGCAGTAAATGAATTATCGAATTCGCCCAAGTCTTTTTTACGCCATAAATCCCGAATTTTTTGTTTCCCTTGAAGTCCTATAGCATTAAACTGTACCCTGATATTGGTTCTTTTTTCTCCTTTGTTCAGTAATAAGACAGCTGTTGTGCCATCGGCTAATGGTTTATTATAAATTTCAACACTGTCTCTGTCAAATACTTTATACCCCTGATGTGCCCTAGCATCTTGATTGATGGCGATTACTTCAGACGCCAATAATATGTTTTTGGTTTCTTCGGTCATGGTACTGAGGTCATTTCCTGCCATTATCGGCGCTGCTAAAATACTCCAAAGGCTGAAGTGCGCCTTGTCTTCTAAAGTAGTTTTTAAATTACCGACTTGGAGCATATCGGGGTCGTTCCAACTATCGGGACCGGCAAATTGCCATAACCCTTTGAAAGCGGGATGGATAGATCCGTCACCTCCGGAGGTATTTGCACAGTTATAGACCGATCTTATGGTAGGATAAATATCGCCCGATGTACGCCAAAGCTCGCCATAGTTTTTACCGCCCCAAGCCCAGGCACCGCTACCGAAATCTGAAATACTCAACACCATTGGTCTGCCCGTGTTTTCTATAGCCTTATGATAAACATCTAAATCTTCACTGGATAGACGTCCGTTTTTTATCGCAAAACAAGCGTCTAGTTTGATGTAATCTACTCCCCAGGAAGCGAAAGAATCCATATCGGTCTGTTCGTGTTCGAAACTACCGGGCAGTTTTTGGCAAGTAAGATCGCCCCTACATTCGTAAATTCCATATTTAAGTCCTTTGCTATGAATATAATCGCCTATGGCCTTCATGCCCCCAGGAAATTTGACCGGATCGGCGACCAACTGACCATCCTCATTTCTTTCCGGTGCCATCCACGCATCGTCGATAACCAAATATTCGTAGCCCGCATCTCTCATGCCCGAACTGACCATAATATCGGCCATGTTCATTATTTTCTTTTCATCAATATCCTTTTCAAAAGCATTCCAGCTGTTCCAGCCCATGGGTGGGGTGGGGGTCAGGTACTCATTATCATAGTTTTTTACATTCTTTAATTCTGGCTTGAAGTTTTTATTGTTTTCAAGTAAACCCAGCATGGCTTTTGCCATCGATTGGCCGACAAGCAGGTACGATTCTGCATTTCTACACCAATGGTAGGTCTGTTTGGAAGGGGAGTCCTCAATGTCACGCCAAAAATCCCTAGTATCGACAACGGATACGTTGTTCTTGAATTCTGGATAATCGGCCATAGCCAATTGTGCGTTCATTAAAGATAGTGCTAAGGGATTTTTGTCTTCCCAGCCCTTCATGCCGGTAGTGGCAATGACAAAAGGAAGTTCGGGGCTGCCAAGGTCACGTCTGACATCTTTTATCAGATGCTTTAGGTTTGACTCATACGCTGCATTTGCTTTTTTATTGGCGCGGTCGTTCCAACCTTGATGCCAACCAAAACCAGAAAGTTCGTAGCCTTCACCTTTGTAGTCTGGAACATATTGATCTAAATGGTCTAATACTTTGTATATGGTAGACATCATTTGAACATAGTAATAACCAGTATCTTTAGCTTGGGCGGGGGCGTGGTCATAGCCTTTTTCACTTGCTGCACTTGGCGGGCAGAAATCAACTGCCAGACTTTTACCACCCCAGGCCGTTTTTATAAGAAGTACCTTGTTTTCAAAATTTTCGCCCATAACATGGCCGAACTCTAGTTCGGGCCCAATGGTGGTATCAAATGCCCCATATCCCGCACTCAATTTCCCCGTTTTTATAGAATCGAATTTATCCCAGGTATAAATAGATACATCTTCTCTTTCACTCCAATCTCCATTGGAATTGACCAAATGTTGAAAATCACCATTTTTGTCATTTTTGACGACCCATTTTAGATTGCCTTTTTCCCCTTTTTCAATTTCACCATGCCCTTGCATATTTGATTGGCCCGCTAGAATAAATACCTTAACCGGTTTTTGGGCATAGACCGTTGTAGCCGACAAGAACAGTGTGAACAAAACTAGTCTGAAAAAGCTATTCGTGATATCTGTAATTGGCTTATTCATAAGGGATATGAGATTGTTGGTAAATTATTTGTTAACGTAGAAATAGCGTATTCTACAGGTGTTTCCTGCCCTTTTTGCATCTTCTTTTTTCGCAATTTTTATTTGCAATGTGTGCTTCTTGTGTTCTAAGCCTGTACCTAAAGTAAAGAACCAAGGCAGATGTAGGCTTCGGCTCCAACTGGTAAGAAGTTCGAGTTTTTGCCAATTGCCTTTATCGATTCTATATTCGATTATTCCAGCATCTGGTCCGGCTGCAACTGCGATGCCAACTGTATTTCCAACGAAATTAAAGCTTACTTTTCCGTCGCCCTCGCCTATAAGCATGGGTACGTTGGTATAATTCTCTCTGGTTCCCTTACCGTCTGTCGGCGTCCAGTTTTGATTTATTTGCCAATCCCCATTAAACCTTACGGCCGAAATGGGTATCAGTGCACCGTTGTCGTAATTCAATACATCAATGGGTTCCGGTAGGGCGTAACTTTTTATTTTGTCATCTTCCGCTATAGGTTTAACCCAAGCTTCCTCTAAAAACGCTATCATAGAGTTGGCGTAAATTCCCTGACCGAATGGAGAAGGATGTAAATTTTTAAAATCGTCTTTCCATGAAAATTCTCCTGCATCTATTCTATCGGTTACTTCTTTCGCTAAATTGATGGTCGGTACCTCATAATGTGCGGCAACTTTTTCGTGATTTTGAATGACCACAGGTATTTCGGCTTTTCGATAGGTTTTCATTTTACCGGGGTCTACAAAATGCATAATAACAATATCAGTAGCAGGGTTTTCATAACGGGCATGTCTTACAATACCTTCCATAGCTCGTATTTGTTCTTCATCAGTTCTGCCGTTCGTAGCATCATTGACGGCCGCTTCTTCGAACAAAAGGTCAATTGGTCCATCTTTGAACAGGTCGCGTTCCATACGAAAGGCCCCAGGGGTAGAACCCATTGAGGGAATACCGGCTTCTATAAATTCAAATTCCGTATCAGGAAATCGCTGCCGAATATAGTTGCTGATACTATCTCGCCAACCGCCATTGTGTGTTATAGAGCCTCCTAAAAAGGCGACTCTTCCTTTTTTCTCATGTTCAAATTTTATGATACTGTTTTGAAGTCCGCTCCTCAGTTTATGATAGGGTTTTGAGGACAATGGCCCCATCTCAATTTTGGTATTGTATTTTATGAAATCTGCTCCTAGCCTTGGGGTTTCTATAGGAAAGTGGTGCCCGTGTAATGTTTGCTTTCCTTCGGTGCAGGTAACAACAGTGGCAATTCCTCCCAGCTCTATGTATTTGTTGATTAACGGAAGCGTGTTTTCTTTTGGGGGAACTACTGAATCTGTCAAGCTTATCATATGCAGTACCGGCACTTTGGCCGCCGCTAATTTTTCCAAACCATCAATAGGGTTGCCAATATATTTTTTCGCTTCTGAATCTGTGTTGAATCCGTACTCCTTTTTTAGAATTTTCCAATCTTTGGTAGAACCGATGCCTGTACCAAAACCACCGGGCCAACTTGTAAAGTCGCAGACTGGTGCTTCGGCATAAATGCAACTGACCCGTTCAGGGTATTTTTTTGCCCAATTGTAAATGAATAGCCCACCGCGGCTAACGCCTTCTAATGCTACTTTATCACTAAAGTCATGAGATTTAGTTAGGTATTTGTAAAACCTGTCCCAAGATTTTACGGCCCTAGGGCTCCCGAATTGTGAGTTTGTGTTCAGGTAAGCAATATGAAACCCTTCGGAAAGTAAGATGCTGTCCATTTCGGTATGCCACCCGGGGAAACGGGCTCGCCATACCCAAGGTTTGCTATTTAGGGCCTTGGTGGGTTCAACAACAAATGCCTTCTTTCCGTCAAATTCAAAAGAATATTTGGTAAACCCTTTCCAGCCCGACTTTTTTCCAGGAAAATTTTGGTCAACCAAAGCGCCTGATTTACCCGTAATATTTTGATAAACGATCTTGGCCATTTCACCGGCACCTTTTCCGTTGGGATGTATCGCATCGGGAAAAAACGCTCCTTTATCAAGTAAGGGGGTATAAAGATCTATTAATGCAATCTGCTGTTCTTTGGCGATTTCCCTTATTTTCGGATTGACCCCGTTTGCTACGACTTCTGCACTAATTTTCTTTCCCTTTTTATAGACGGGTGCTGCAAGGCACAGATAAATGGTCGGTTTAGATTTTAAATCTTGAAAAGTTTTAAGGAGATTTAGATAATCGGTCTTGAAATCATTTTTATAAACCCAATTGAAATCTTTGCTGTCATTGGTGCCCAGTTTAATGATGACAATATCTGGCTCGTAGGCTAATGCTTGGCTATAGGCACCTGATTCAATATAGGGGGCATTGCCCTTTGAAAGCAATGTACGCCCGCTAACCCCAAAATTTTTGACTTCATAGCCTTCACCCAGCATCCGTTTTAATTGTTCGGGATATGCGTTTTTGATACGGTCTTTTATTCCGTAGCCAAAGGTGATACTGTTGCCAATGCAGGCCACTTTTACTGTTTTTTCTTTTTGACCATTGCCATGGGCAACAGTCAATATAAATAAGAGAAGTAAAAATCGAGTTAATTTTATAGGCATAATAAAAATTGAATTTCTTTAGAGGCAGGTTTAGCTTTGAGGTGCTTTTTTAATGAATTCTTTTGGGAACTTGGCATCTACCTCGTTCCACCATTCATAAAGTTTTTTGTACAAATGGTTTGTAAGCTCTGGCAGTTCAGTGGCCAAGTTATGCGTTTCACCAATGTCGTTTTTTAAATTGTACAATTCAAATCGGTTGTCCTTAAGAAATACGATCAATTTGTAATCTCCATCCCTAATAGCGCTACTGGGGCTCCCTTTTTGGTTAGACCGATGCGGATAATGATAATAGGTAGCCTCATGCATTTTATTGGCTTTTCCTTTGAGGAGAGGCACCAAGCTTTTACCATCGACATGCAAATCTGGTCGTATCGGTTGTCCCGTCATTTCGAGAATAGTAGGGTAAAAGTCCATACTTGTAATGACAGCGTCAGATACAATACCCGGTGTTACGGTACCCGGCCATTTAATAATGGCAGGCTCTCTTATGCCACCTTCATACAACCAACCTTTGCCAGCTCGTAGCGGGGTGTTTGCGGTCGGTATGCCTTCCGAGGTAGATAAACCTCCGTTGTCGGAGAAAAAGATAACCACCGTATTGTCGGCAACACCTTTTTCTTTGAGTTTGCCCAGTATTTTTCCAACGGCCATGTCCATTGATTCTACCATGGCCGCATAGGTCGGGTGGTCTTGTTTTACTCGGTAAGTGAAGGGTTTTTCAGTATTGGTTTCTTCTGCAAATCGTTCTTCATCGGTCAAGTTCAATGCCTTCTTTTTCTTTTCATATTTAGCGACCCTGTCTGCCGGGGCGTCAAATGGTGCATGTACGGAATAGAGCGAAAAATAGAGAAGAAATGGGTTGTTGGAATTGATCTCAATAAATTGGACTGCTTCATCGGCCAAACGATCTGTCATGTATTCCCCTTCGGGACCGTTCTCTAAATTCGGAATATTCCATGGCGAGAAATACTTGTTCTTGATGTACAACCCCCCTCTGAAATGTCCGGCCACATTTACGTCAAACCCTTGCTTGTCGGGCCAGAATGTTTCTTCACCTGCCACATTGTTGAGGTGCCATTTACCCATAAAAGCGGTTTTGTAGCCGGCATCTTGCAACAGTTCGGGGAACAGTACTTCCTCTAGCGGAAGGTTTCTTAAATAATTGGGATTACCTGGACCCCCGATCCATTGCGTAAGATCGATACGCGCCGGATTCTTTCCGGTCAGGATAGAGGCCCTAGTGGGCGAACAAATAGGTGATGCGGCATAGGCCTGTGTGAAGCGAATGCCTTCTTTTGCCAATTGATCAATATTCGGCGTTTCGTAGAAGGTGCTTCCGTTGGCCGAGATATCCATCCAACCTAAATCATCAACAAGTATAAAGACGACATTAGGATTTTCTTTTGTCTGGGCGTGAACTGCGGTGTTGAGAGCAGTGAGCAACAACAATAGATTTCCGTAAAAGAGATTGGTGCAACGCATATCAATGGTTTGGTAAAGTTCGTATCAGCTAATAGACGAATTGTTCGTAAGATACCCTATGTTTTAAAACAAAGAATCTTTAGGAATAGCTTGGTTTTTATGGTTGAAAATTTTTATCGAGTTCTTGCGTAAGCTGATTTACCACGTCTAAGTTGGTTGGCTTTTGAGCAACGTTAAAGTTTTCTTGGGGGTCGTTGGCATGGTCGTAGAGTTCACTAGTGATAAATTCACCCTTTTGTTCTTCTTCTTTATTCCATTTGTACCATTTCGTGTAGCGATAGCGGTCCGTTTTTACCGAATAGCCCATACGTTCTTCTTCCCGTGTTTCTAAAGGTCCGAACCTTCCTAAGAGGAATTGGCTATAGGCGGCTGTTTTCCATTCTTTCCCAGGATTTGTAAGTAAGGGCACAAAATTTTTTCCGTGCAAATATTCGGGTATGGGCAGTCCGCTCATTTCACAAAGACTTGGGTAAATATCTACAAGTTCAGTGAGGGCGTTGCTCTTTTGTCCCTTGGCCTTGACCTTCGCACCACTTACGATCATTGGTACACGAGCATCAATTTCATAATTTGACATTTTGCCCCAACCGTTGTGTTCGCCTAATTTCCAGCCATGGTCTCCCCAAAGTACAATAATGGTATTGTCTAATAGTTTTAGTTTTTCAAGTTGGTTATATAACCGTCCTATTTGGGCATCAATATAAGAAACGCTCGCATAATAGGCGTGCTTCATTTGGCGTTGGCGGTCTTCGCTCCAAGGTGCTTCTGTTGGTTTTGGCAATTCATGATTGTCGTCATAATATCGGGGTTCTTGATCACCGTGTACGGTAAACGAAGGACTGCCTTTCGGAATGTATTGATTTTCTGCAATGGGTACGGAATCTCTATCGTACAAGTCCCAATATTTTTTCGGGGCGTTGAACGGTAGGTGTGGTTTGTAATACCCAACGGAAAGAAAAAAAGGTTTTCCTTGAACGGCCAACTCTTCCAATTTATCTAGGGCATATGTAGTTTGAGCACCGTCATAATAGGCGTCATCGGGAACATCCGCATTCTCTGTCGAGTTTGCTTTAAGGTACCATTGCCCTAAGGGGTCAAGCCTTATTTTTCCTTGGGCGATCAGTTTTTGTTTTTTAGCCTCTTGTATATCAAGATTTAATTTGGATGCATATACCGCATCAGGATCAAACGGAAAACCTTCAAGGTGTGTTCGCTCCGTCCAAGAAACGGAATCTTGTATATCGTTATGGAAAGTTTTGCCTAGGCCTATCGTTATATATCCATTTTGTTTAAAATATTGTGGTAAGGTGACGACATTGGGTACCTTGTCGCGTAGTCGCGTAGCCAAATCCCAGACTTGAATCGAGTCGGGGCGCAACCCTGTAAGTAAGCTGGCTCTTGAAGGGTTGCAAACCGCCTGTTGACAATAGGCTCTGGTGAATGCAACACCTTGTTCGGCTAAGCGGTCGATATTCGGAGTTTTAATATAAGGATTACCATAGACCCCTAATTCAGGGCGAAGGTCATCTACCGGTATGAACAAGATATTGGGCAGGACGCTATTTTCCCCGGTTTTTTCTTCGTTCTTGCACGACAAGAAATTGACACAAAGAAGAAGCGCTAAAAAGAATGGGGAATTTTTCAATCTTTTCATAACTATAATTATGGTTTTAGGTGATTTTTCATTCATGGTTTTTCACGAGATCTGTCTCTACATTTGGTAGCTGGCTTATTTTCCATTTTTAACTATCACAAGACTTGATTGTTCTTGATCCCAGTAAAAATGAGGTAATTTACTTATTAAAGTAAAGTTTAAAAGTAAGTTTATTTGATGTATATGACAAATTTCGTTTTAAACTATATGCCTATATAACATGTTTTTCTTTTAATTTTTTAATGTAAAATACTGATAATAAGATATTTAATGAAATATATTTTATTAACATAAATTTGAAGTTTATAATTTCATACTTATTTTTATATATTTATAAAATGTTAATAAGCGGTTGAAGACTGTTGTTTTGATGATAATATTAATGTGTGATAAAAACACTTTTAAAATGATTTTTTGGTAATGTTTGCCATGTTCCTTTGACAATCATCAAGTAAGGTGGATAAAAAATCGTTACGTTACTTAAAATTTTAAATTGAAATATGGAAGGTAAAAGCTTCAGGAATACACTTGTACTAATTTGTTCAATCGCCATGATTGTAGGTTGTTCGGATGTCGAAAAGAAAGAAAAAAACGAAAAGGAAACTCCGAATGTTATTCTTATTTATGCCGACGACTTAGGAAGGGGGCTGCTTTCTGAAGAGGGGCAAAAAATTATTAATACGCCTAATATCGATAAGCTGGCGAATGATGGTGTTCGCTTTGAAAATGCCTACGGCTCAATGTTCTGCGCACCTGCCAGGGCCAGTTTGATTACCGGCTACCATGATGCACATGGTGATAAGTGGCAAATTACCGCGGGCGGGGCTTATATGAATATCTCACGGGGAAGTTTAAATCAGCAACAAATAGAGGCAAAGCTGAATGCACAGTTGGATGAAATTCCAGAAAGTGAGGTTTTTTTGCCTGAGGTTTTTAAAGAGGCTGGGTATGTCACGGGGGAGGTTGGCAAACTTGAATGGGGATTCTCAGCTACCAATAAGCAAATGGAACGTCATGGTTGGGACTACTACTATGGGTATTTAGATCATGTGAGGTGTCACGGCTTTTATCCACCTTTTCTTTTTGAGAACGGGAATCTTGTGAATATAGAAGGCAATACCTTGACAAATTGTGGTAAAAGTATCGAAAAGGAAACGGAGAAGGCCTTTGAGGAAAGGTGGAACATGGAGGGTAAGGCGGTTTATTCCCAGAATATTTTTATAGAAAAGATAATTGACTTTATACGAAAGAATAAAGATTCCCCATTCTTCTTGTATCATCCTACACAGTTGCCGCATGGCCCTGTGTCTATTCCGGAGGTTTACGATGAGTTCAAAAATGACGATAGGCTTACCCAAATCGAAAAGGAGTATGCTTCTATGGTAAAAATGTTGGATGATCATGTCGGGATAATTATGAAGGAATTAAAAGATTTAGGTATTGATGATAATACAATGGTCATATTTACCTCCGATAACGGTCATGAGATTTATTATTCCCAAGAGGGTAGAATTCTTAAACCTGTTAGAAATATGAAGACAGGGGAGTTCTTTGATGATGTCGATACCAAATACTATAGCGAATTGGCCGGTGATGTTTTTGATGGCAATGATGGTATGGCAGGAATCAAGAGAAGCAACTGGGAAGGCGGTGTACGTGTGCCCTTAATAGCGCGATGGCCTGGGAAAATTAAACCTGGAACAACCTCCAATGCACTTGCGGCCAACTATGATTTCATAGCTACAATGGCCGATTTGGTCGGATTTAAATTGCCTGAAAATAAAGACGGGGTGTCTTATTTGCCACAATTGATGGGGCAGGAAGACTACCAAGGGCAAGAATATGTCGTTTACTCCTCATTCGTCGGCCCTGGGATTACCACTCGCGATGGCTGGAAATTAAGGTATTTTGCTAAAGATGATATTTTTCAATTATACTATTTGCCGAATGATTATAGGGAGGAAAATAACCTAGTTTCAAGCAATCAAGAGAAAGCTGAAGAGTTAAAACAAATATTATTAAAAGAATGTAATGGTAACCTGAAAAATGGTTGGTTTAATACAAGGACTAATATTCTGACATCTATTAATAGGTGAAATTCAGGTGTGATGGCAACGGTGTTAAAAAGTGTTTTGTCTTAAATTGAGTGTTGCTCAAGGAGATGGCGATTGACAGCAAGTTACTATTTTTCAAGTGATGTTAAAATAAAATGCATAGCGGTTTGAGCTAATATTGAAAGGCGGTTTTAGGATGGGAAAGAAGGAGTATAAGTCAGATGAGATTGTAATTCTCGAACTACAAAAGGGACACGAGGAAGCTTTTGACTATATTTTCCGTAAATATTACAAAGGGCTTTGTGTCAAAGCCAATGGTTATGTTCAAGATGTTGATAAGGCACAAAGCTTGGTTCAAGATTGCTTTGTTAAATTATGGGCTAATCGGTCAACAGCGACCAATATAAATAATCTCTCAGCTTATTTGTCGTTCATGGTTCGAAATCGATGTATCGATTACATTCGAAAGGCGGAATCACTAAGAATACTTCACGATAATATCAAATATGAACAGGTAGAGGTCGAATTTGAAGATTTTTTGGCTTCGAGTATTTTTGAGGAAAATTTGAGACGTGTTATCGATCAATTGCCAAAAAGAAGCAGATTGGCCTTTGAGTACAGTCGATTTGACAATCTGACTTATAAAGAAATAGCTCAAAAAATGAATATTTCGAACAAAGCTGTAGAGGCCCTCATTGCCCGTGCTTTAAGAATACTTCGTAAAGACCTTAAGCCCTATTTGCCGGTATTTAGTATGCTTTGTTTATCGTGGACGCTGTATTATGCCAGTTTGTTCGGCTGAAACTTACGGTATGCTACACTCGCGTAAGTCAATCTCTGTATTTTATGAGTATCAAATTTCCCAATCGCAAAGTGAAGTACCATTCATTTTGACTTTCTCCTGGCAAATCAACTCTTCATCACTGTTTCTTTAAACAATTCGTTGCTACACCACCGCATTTACCAATAAAGTTGTCGAAATGTGGGGCAGGATCAAATTTTAAGCTTTAATATTTTATCGATAGGGTTGCCCTTTTTAATCCTAGAATTATTAAAAAAAAAAGGGGTTGTAAATTGTTTGAAATCAGTAATATAACAATGTGTTTTAACGAATTTCTAAAGAAAACGTAGGGTGTGTTGATTCCAAATTCGTCTCTTAACTGGTAAATGTCAATTCTGTACTGTGGAAAACAAGAAAATTATAAATATTATAACCAAGTCTTTTGCTGATGTTCTAAGTGATGCGGAACAGGATTCATTGGACCTCTGGGTTTCTGAATCTATTCAGAACAAAAGAAAATATGCCGAATATAAACGATTGTGGGAGCAGGCCAAGATTCTGGCAACACATGACGAGATCGATGTAGAAAAGGCTTTGATCGACACCAAAGGAAAGATCAAGGAATTCAAAACTAAAAAAGGAATTAACTTTTGGGTTCCAAGGGCTGCCGCGGCCGTATTGCTTTTGTTTTCCCTTGCTTTTGGCTTCGATTATTTCTCGAATGCCATGGGTTTTTCAGAGACAGAAACACAAACTGTTTTACAAGAGGTCAAGGCAATGCATGGTACCCGTACTAAATTGCTTCTCGCCGACGGTTCTGGTGTCTGGCTTAATTCAGGGAGTATACTCCGTTTTCCCATTTCCTTCGATAATTTAAATGAAAGAAAGGTTGAACTTATCGGAGAGGGTTATTTCGAGGTGTCGAAAAATGCGGAAAAACCATTTATCGTAAAAACTTCTGATATAGATGTAAAAGTCTATGGTACGGCTTTTAATGTATCGGCTTACGGTGAAGACGATGCTACGATCGTAGCCTTGGTCGAAGGAAAAGTGAGTTTGGAAAAGGAGAGTCAGGGTGGTCGTGAGGAACTGGCCGTACTTGCTCCGAATGAAGTGGTCGAGTTCAGTAAAAAGAATTTGGCGTTGCATCGGATACCTAATGTGAAAATGGCCAAATACACGGGTTGGAGGGAAGGATACATGGTTTTTTATGGAGATCCAATCGATGTGGTCACACAGCGTTTGGAAAAATGGTTCAATATCAGCATTGAAATCGACAAAGCCCTGGAAAATTATCGTTTTACGGCAACGATTCAGAACGAATCCTTAGAACAAGTTTTAGAATTGTTGAGTATGTCATCGCCCATGCACTATGAAATTGAGCCGGCAAAATTGAAAGAAGACAATACGTACAGTCCGAGAAAAGTGAAATTAGCGATAAACTAATGTGAAGCCATTGGCTGAAAATATCGAATCAAATAAATATGCTCATATGTATTGAAACGAACTAAAAAAAACAGGGAAATGTTGGCGCATTCCCCCGTTCTGTAGCTGCCTGAACCGATAATTCAGGATTAAAATAGTATTAACTAATACCAAACCCAATTTATGAAAAATTATTTAATGGGGTTGAGGATTTCTGAAAAGTTACTCCCTCCCAAAATGTTCTTAATTGTGAAACTGATAATTCTGCTTGTCTGTCTGTCGGCTTTCGGGGTCGTACCCTCGACATCGTACGCCCAAAACACAAAGATTTCGTTAGAAATGAACAACTCTTCAATTAAAGAGGTGCTGTCTGAAATCGAAAAAAATAGTGAGTTTTTCTTTCTGTACAACGATAATTTGGTCGATGTAGAGCGAAAAATAAGTGTTCACGTAGAAAAAAGTAAAATCAAAGATGTTTTAGAAATAATCTTTGACAACACTGTGAGTTTTTCGGTAATAGGCAAGCAGATTATCATTGCCCCAAATGATGTTCAAAATTCTGCCGATCCCGTTCAGGCTAGTGTTTATGGAACAGTCGTTGATGAGTTTGACGTGCCCTTGCCGGGAGTTACGGTAGCAGAAAAAGGTACTTCGAAAGGGGTTGTGACAGACTTTGATGGAAAATATACTATTGATGTCACAACAGACGCCACATTGGTTTTTTCCTACCTGGGCATGAAAACCCAAGAAGTATCTGTTGCAGGGCAGACAATGATAAATATAGTTATGGAGGCGGATGCCATGGGGCTTGATGAGATTGTTGTTGTGGGATACGGAACTGCCAAGAAAAGAGATTTGACCGGTGCAGTAGCTAGTTTTGATGTCGGTAAATTGGAAGAAATTTCAAATGTATCCGTTGCACAGGCACTACAAGGTACGGTAGCGGGTCTGAACGTTGGTGCTACTACCGCATCTGGAGGTAGCCCTTCAATTACGGTAAGGGGGCAGAACTCTTTATCTAGTGCTTCTGCCGACAACTCACCGTTAATTGTTGTCGATGGTATTATTTATAGAGGTAGTTTGGTGGATCTAAATTCTGCAGATGTAGAAAGCATGGATATTCTCAAAGATGCCAGTTCTGCGGCCATTTACGGTTCCCAAGCCTCTAACGGTGTAATTTTGATTACTACTAAAAAAGGAAAAACAGGAAAACCTGTTATCAACTATACTTCAAGTTACAGTGTGCAGACGCCTACCAATACCGCTTTAGAGCCCATGAAATCTGACGAACTTAAAGAGTTTTTGGCAGATGCTTATCCTGATCAAGATGTGCGTGCTCTTTTAGGAACGCAAGAATTGAAAGATGGGTACGACAGTAACTTCAATAACAATCTTTGGGACATTTTTACAGGCACAGGGTCTATAAATACCCATAATCTTAGTGTACGTGGAAAATCCGAAAATTTTGGATATTTCTTTTCTGGAGGTTTTACAGATCAAAAAGGTTTTTATATCAATGACGATTACAAAAGGGTGAACTATAGAATGAACCTTGATGCAAAAATCACGGATTGGTTAAACGTCGGAACAGAAGCATTTGTTACTACCAGCGATTACTCGGGTACAGCTCCCCGTATTGCAACGGCGTCATTGGTATTGCCTTGGGCCCCTTTATATGAAGAAGATGGTTCAATCAGACCAATTCTTCAAAACACGTGGACAAACATGCTTTATGATCTTCAAGAGGAAGATGATGACAAGCGTTTAAACTTATTTGCAAATATACATGCTGACGTAAAGTTGCCTATAAGTGGATTAAACTATCGGGTGAATTTTTCTCAGAATTATCGTACAACAGAGCATTATAACTTTGATCCAACGGCGGTTAACTTTACAGGTTATGGATACAAAAACTCTACTATAAACTATGTTTGGTCTTTAGATAATATACTTACGTATAATAAAACGTTCGCTGACAGGCATAATGTGAATGCTACTTTCGTGTATGGGGTTGAAGAGGTAAATCAATCTTTTACTAATGTAAATGCACAAAACTTTACAAACGATCTTTTAGGTTATAATTCACTAGAGGCTGGTGATCCTACGCTATATGGAGTAGATACTGGGAAAGAAAAAGAGACCAGTTTGTATACCATGGGACGTTTACAGTATACTTTTGATAATAAGTACTTATTGACAGGTACTGTTAGACGTGATGGATTTTCCGGTTTTGGAGAGAATGAAAAAATTGGCGTATTTCCATCAGTTTCTGCAGGATGGGTCATATCCGAAGAAGGCTTTATGGAAAACAGTTCGGATTGGTTAAGCTTTTTGAAAATAAGGGCAACATATGGAACTACGGGTAAAAGAGGTGTTGGTAGGTATGATACACAAGCTATTGTAAATTCAGAACCAAGTTATATCTATGGTGATGACGGTACGGCAACGATCGGTCAAGAAATATCATCATTGGCCAACTATGACTTGGGTTGGGAAACTACTACCGGAATTAATCTTGGTTTAGACTTTTCGTTCTTTAATTCTAGGTTACGTGGTAATGTAGAGTATTACGATAATTCTACAAAAGATATATTATACGCCATAGATTTACCGTATGCTGTGGGGATTACCAGTATCAATACCAATATAGGGGAAGTGGCCAACCATGGTCTTGAGTTTTCCCTTACGGGTCAAATTGTAAACAATGAAAACTTTACATGGGAGTCTACGGTTAATTTTTCTAGAAACAGAAACGAAATTGTTTCCGTATTGGGAGCGGATAATGATGGTGATGGAATAGAAGATGATTTGGTGTCTGATGGATTGTTCATTGGCGAACCAACAGATGTGGTCTATGACTATGAAATTACCGGTATTTGGCAGCAAGCTGATGAAGACGCGGGTCTTATTCCGGACGGTTTCTTTGTAGGAAGTTACAAAATTGCCGATTTAGATGGTAGTGGTGATTTTTCCGCCAATGATGATCGTAAGATTTTGGGTTACAACGATCCAAGCTACCGTATGGGGTTTGCCAATACTTTTACTTATAAAAATTGGAGCCTTTATACATTTGTAAATACAATTCAAGGAGGTGGTGATTACTACTACGGTACCGATGCCCTGATTTTTGGAGCTGCAAATACGCAATCAGCCCGTTATATAGACCAAAATGTACCATCAGGTGGATGGGATTATTGGACACCTGAAAATACAGACGCTAGATTTAGAACACTTGAAGGGCCAGCGGCCTATGAGCCTAACCGTTATTTACAACGCAATTTTGTACGTATTCAAGATGTTTCTCTTTCCTACACTTTTGATAGGCATATATTGGAGAAAATAGGATTTGGAAACCTTAAACTATTTATAAGCGGTAAAAACTTGCACACCTTTACCAAGTGGAGAGGATGGGATCCTGAAGCGGGAGGAACGTATGCTTGGGGAGTATCTCCAGTATTGTCTAATTATACATTAGGTCTAAATGTTGAATTTTAAAAAGAAGAATCATGAAGAATAATAAATATATAGTTCTGTTTTTAGCTCTCTGTATAGGCATGATCTCGTGCAATGAAGATGAGTTTTTAGAAGAAGAGGTTTTTGATTTCTACAGTGCCGATAATTCATATGTTACCGCTGATCAATTTAATGCGGCCGTTACGCAATTATATAGTACTACTGACGAATATACGATTTGGGGGGCTTTGACCTCGATGTTTTTGTATCAATACACTTCAGATGTAGCTTATGCTGCCAACGGAGAGAATCTAGGTATAAATTCCTATAGCAATGCGCTGGTACCGGAGAATGCATATGTTAGAATAATGTGGCAAAGATTTTATGAGATCATTGCTAAAACAAACGCTATTCTTGATCGTATTGATGGAGAAGAAACCGAGTTTGAATCGGAAGCCCAAAGAACAATTTTAAAGGCTGAAACAATGTTTTTCAGAGGTAATATGTACCGTCTTTTGGCACATCAATATGGAGGAGTGCCTTTGGTCCTTGAAGAGTTTTCGGAACCCAAAAGAGATTTTGTAAGGGCGACCCAAGCCGAAGTCTATGCCCAAGTTATTTCCGATTTAGAATTTGCCGCAGCGAATCTGCCCGATGTAAGTGAACTAGGTGATGAGGTAAGGTTGACCAATGCTGCTGCCCATCATCTGCTGGCAGAAATTTACAATACGATCGGCGAATATGACAAAGCTATAGAGAATGCCTCGCTGGTAATCAATAACCCTAGCTATGCGTTGATGACCGAACGTTTCGGCTCTCGTGCTGACGAAGAAGGAGATGTGTATTGGGATCTTTTTAGAAGGGAGAACCAAAATAGAAGCGCCGGTAACACTGAAGCAATATGGGTGGCACAATATGAATATCTGGCAACAGGAGGTGGTAGAGGTAGTATCATTACCCAGTTTTTTGGTCCGTCTTACTATAATCTTCAGGGAGATGATGGTGTTAACCTATTTTTAGGTCCTACAACACAAAATGGAGGTAGAGGTATTGGGTGGTTTGCACCCTCTGATTATTTATTGAATGGAATTTGGGAAGATAGCGATACCGATATGAGAAATTCCGAATATAATATCATTAGGGATTTAGTAGTGGACAATGAAGATTCTCCTTACTTTGGGCAGTATATTGTAGCGAATAACCTTATTCGGCCAGAAAATAATTTATACAATAAAAACTGGACGGCCATTTTCTCTAAGACTACGGTAGCGAATAATTTTCCAGAAGAACTATTTGTTGATGAATCAACCGGTGAGGTGACTAGAAATGCAGCCTCTACTTTTAGAGATCACTACCACATCCGTTTAGCCGAAACCTATTTGCTTAGAGCAGAAGCTTACTTAGGTGCAGGTAATACTTCGGCAGCTGCAGATGATATCAATATGATTAGGGCACGCGTAAACGCACCCCTTATTTCTGCTGCAGATGTTGATGTTGATTTCTTGCTTGATGAGAGATCAAGGGAGTTGCTTATGGAAGAATACCGTACTTTAACACTCAAACGTATGGGTAAATTGGTAGAGAAGGTGCAAGAACGAAATCCGTGGTATAACGGAACATTTGATTCGTCGGCCCAAATATATGACTACCATGCTTTGTGGCCCATACCCCAACAAGAAATTGAGAGGAATACAGAAGCGGTATTGGAGCAAAACCCAGGTTATTCTAATTAATAAAATGATTCTAGTAAATGGTTAATCACTAAAAAAAGAGCAGAACATTCGAGTTCTGCTCTTTGCCATTCTTGACCAACCCGTCTAATTCTAATCGTATCATAGTTTACAAGCACCAGCCATGTTCAAAAAAAATAATTTTTACCGTTTTCTCTTAGTTCTATTTTCTATTGCATTTTTTAGTTGTAAAGGAGAAGTTCCGGAAAAGGAGAACAACAGACAAAAGATAAAATTCGATTTCGATTGGAAATTCCAAAAGGGTGATTTTCCTGATGCCAAGGAAACTGTTTTCAATGATGCCGACTGGAAATCCGTTGATGTTCCCCATGATTGGAGTATTGCAGGGCCTTTTAAAAAAGATAATCCTGCCGGAAATGTAGGTGCCTATGCCCCTGGTGGCATTGGGTGGTATCGGAAGAAATTTCACTTAGACAAGGCTGATTCGAATTCGAAAATCACAGTAGAGTTCGGGGGTGTTTATATGAATAGCGAAGTTTGGGTTAACGGAAATTATCTGGGCAAACGGCCGTATGGTTACATTAGCTTTGGTTATGATTTAACCCCTTACCTGAACTTTGATGGCGATAATGTATTGTCGGTCAGGGTCGACAACTCAAAAGAACCGAGTGCGCGATGGTTTACGGGTTCTGGAATATATAGGCACGTTTGGCTTATGAAAACGAATAAACTTCATATTGCACGTTATGGGGTCTATGCTACTACACCCACCGTATCAAAAGACTTGGCCACGGTACAAGTAAAAACAAAGGTTGAAAACGAGTCGAATGATACAAAGATGTTTACCGTTGTCAATTCGGTTTACGGTGGCAATGGGAAATTGGTGGTGCAACAGGAAGTTGAAACGGAATTGTTAGGTAATACGGAAGAAGAAATTCTTCAAGATATGAGTGTGAAAACCCCGAATTTATGGTCTCCCGAAAATCCATATTTGTATACGCTAAGAACGGAGGTGAAAGTTGACGATGAGGTTATCGATCAGGTATCGACCAATTTGGGTATTCGCACTTTTGAGTTTTCTGTGGCCAATGGTTTCACATTGAATGGTGTTCATACCAAATTAAAGGGAGTCAACAACCATAGCGACCTTGGGGCGCTGGGTGCTGCTATGAACGACAAGGTGCTAGAACGAAGACTGAAAATTTTAAAGGAAATGGGTTGCAACGCCATTCGTACGGCTCATAATCCGCCCAGTGAAGTGCTACTGGATCTTTGCGATAAGATGGGCTTTATGGTTATGGACGAGGCGTTTGACGAGTGGTTGGAATCATGGCCCTTTGGTCGTAAAAAGAAAGAGGGAAAAGCAAAATATGGGTACCACTTGTATTTCGAGGAATGGGCTGAAAAAGATTTGACCGAATTGATCAAACGCGATCGTAATCACCCTTCAATTGTATTGTGGAGTGTAGGAAACGAAATTCCCGATGCATGTTTTGAGGTAGGCACCGAACGTTTAAAAAATCTTATGGCGGTAGTTCGTGACCATGATGCAACCCGACCAATCACCTGCGGAATAACCCATATGCATTTGGCCAATGAAACGGGGTTTGCAAGTGCTTTGGATATTACCGGTTACAATGGTGGTGGTGGGTCTGTCTTTATGTATCAAAAAGATCATGAAACATATCCAGAAAGAAAATTCATAGCAACGGAAGTGCCGCATACGTTTCAGACCCGTGGTGTTTATCAAAGCCAGAGTTGGTATAGGGGAAAAAATCCTTTAGGGGGTATTATGAAGGTTCCCGATTTGGCCGAAGAAGAGGTGTTTGGTGAAATAAGTAAATATTATAGTTCTTCCTATGACAATTCAATGGTGCGTATTTCTGCCAGGGATTCATGGAAATTGACAAGAGATTTACCATATATGGCCGGTGAGTTCAGGTGGACCGGTTTTGATTATTTGGGGGAATCAATGTTCGGATGGCCCGCCAAACTTTGGAATTTCGGCATCATCGATATGTGTGGCTTTCCAAAGGATACCTATTATTTTTACCAAAGCCAGTGGACCGAAGAACCTATGGTACACATACTTCCGCACTGGAATTGGGAAGGAAAAGAAGGGGTAAAAATACCTGTAGTAGCTTATTCTAATTGTGACAGTGTTGAGCTGTTTTTAAACGGAAAATCCTTGGGAACAAAAGAAATGGGTGATGAAATGGATTTGGTTTGGAAAGTACCGTACACGCCTGGAACATTAACGGCCAAGGGAATGATCGACGGCAAAGTAGTAACCGAAAAAGTGATCGTTACTGCTGGGAAGGCATCCAAAATAGAATTGTTAGCAGATAGTGATACGGTTAATGCAAATGGAGAGGATGTAGTACATGTTGAGGTGAATATCTTGGATAAGGAAGGCAATTTTGTGCCGGACGCTTTAAATAAAATAAAATTTACGGTGACCGGTGAAGCTACAATTTTAGCAGTTGATAACGGAGACCCAAAAAGTGAGGAGAGTTTCTTTGGTGATACAAGAACAGCTTTTAACGGTAAATGCCTAATCATTGTAAAAACAACTAAAAGTGCAGGGAAATTTAGTATAACTGCTGAAAGTGATGGCTTGGCAAGTGCTTCCGTTAGTGCAAAATCAATTTAATAAACAGTTTATGAACATGACATTCGGCTATTTATTCAACAATGCTAGGTATTTGAATTTTAAAAATTTTAGATACGGTGTAATGACCAACCTTTTGGTAATCTTATATGCTGTTTTGTTCGGGCAACAAAGTTTGGTTGCACAATCGTCCGATACAAACATGCAGCCCAATACAACAATGTGGTATACGCAGCCTGCTGCAAATTGGATGGAGGCACTGCCCATCGGAAATGGCAAACTGGGTGCTATGATTTTTGGTGGTGTGGAAAATGAGCATTTGCAATTAAATGAGGAGTCCGTTTGGGCGGGACCTCCAATACCTGAAAACCGTGTAGGGGCGTTTTCGTCTATTGAACAGGCTAGGGCATTGATTTTTCAAGGTGATTATGTAGCCGCCAATAAGATTATGCAAGATAGCGTGATGGGTCCACGTATAGCCCCTCGAAGCTATCAACCCCTGGGCGATTTACGCCTTGATTTTGAATTTTCGGGAAAGGCTTCGAATTACAAAAGAGAGCTAGATTTGAAACAAGCAATAGCAAGAACCACTTTCACTGTTGATGGAGTAGAATATACTAGGGAATATTTTTCCAGTGCTGTCGAGAATACCATCGTGGTTGTGATTACTGCAGACCAGTCTTATGCTATTTCCTTAGAGCTTAAAATGAATCGTGCCGCAGATTTTGAGGTCGCGAATGTGGGTAAGAATAGATTAAAAATGTGGGGTCGGGCAAGTCAAAAGGGCAAGCATCTCGGAGTCAAATATGAAACTCAGGTAATGGCGGTTCCAAAAGGTGGTGATATGACCGCAGCAGATGGGACTATCAAAATTACCAAAGCAAATTCCGTTGTTCTTTTTATATCGGCAAAAACGGACTATAACAAAGAGGATCCATTTGTTCCGTTAAAAGATAATTTAAGTAGTATCTGTGCTTCCATTTTGAAAAAAACGGCGAAAAAGTCAGTCAAGAAATTAAAGGAAGAGCACGTTGCTGATTATCAAGCATATTTTAATCGGGTTTCCATTGATTTGGGAGATTCTGATAATATAAACATACCGACTAATGAGCGTTTGGAATCGGTGGTTAATGGTGCCGATGATTCTGGTTTAATGGAGCTTTATTTTCATTTTGGCCGGTATTTGTTGATATCGTCATCAAGACCGGGAAGCTTGCCTGCCAATTTACAGGGCATATGGAACCATCATATAGCAGCGCCATGGAATAGTGACTATCACACCAATATAAACATGCAAATGAATTATTGGCCAGCGGAAGTTGCTAATCTTTCGGAGTGTCATGAACCCTTTTTTGAATTTATAGAATCTTTGGTGCCTTCAGGTCAAAAAACCGCAAATGAGGTATACAATAGTGACGGTTTTGTAGTACACCATACAACCGATGTATGGCACTGGACCGCCCCAATTGGAAAAGTACAATACGGAATGTGGCCAATGGGCGGAGCTTGGTGTACACGTCATTTTATGGAGCACTACAGATTCACGGGAGATTTGGGTTTTCTAGAGAATCAGGCTTATCCTATAATGAAAGAGTCTGCCAAGTTTATGTTAGACTGGTTGGTTGCCGACCCAAGGTCGGGTAAATTGGTTTCTGGACCGTCTACTTCCCCTGAGAATAAATTTTATACGCCTAAGAGTCCTGAGGAATTTGCCAATGTAGACATGGGGAATGCCATGGATCAAGAAATTATCTGGGACAATTTTACCAATGTTTTAGAGGCGGCAAAAATATTGAATATTGAAGATGAGTTTGTGAGCCAAGTCAGCGTGGCACTAGCCAATCTTTCGTTACCAAAAATAGGTTCTGATGGTCGTTTGATGGAATGGTCACAAGAGTTTAATGAAGTCGATAAGGGGCACCGTCACCTGAGTCATTTATACGGATTATATCCTGGTAGCCAGTTTGACGCAAAGAAGACTCCATATTATATTGATGCGATAAACCGAAGTATTGAACATCGGTTGGCTAATGGCGGCGGCCATACCGGATGGAGTAGGGCATGGATTATTAATTTTTATGCACGCCTTGGCAATGCGAAAAAGGCCTACGAGAATATCAAAGCCCTGCTCGCCAAGTCAACGGCAACCAATTTGTTCGATTACCATCCTCCTTTTCAAATCGATGGTAATTTTGGAGGTACGGCGGGTATTGCAGAGATGCTATTGCAAAGTCATGAAACGGATACAAATGGAAATGCCATACTAAACTTGTTACCTGCATTACCATCAGAATGGAATACAGGTTCTATTTCCGGTTTAAAAGCAAGAGGCGGTTTTGAAGTAGACTTAACTTGGGAGAACGGAAAATTAAAATCGCTATCCGTTACAGCCCAAAAAGATGGTTCTTGTACAATTCAAAAAGGAAACTTGATAAAAGACTTGCAATTGACCGCGGGAGAAAAACAAACACTTACGGAATTTTAAGATTTTCAAGATGATCAAAAAGAACATATATAAATTAGTTTGTATTTTCTTGCTGTTTCCTTTTATAGGATGCACTCAAAAGGCCGAGGACGAATTGGACAATGATCTCGTGCTTTGCTATAAAAATCCAGCAAAAAAATGGACAGATGCCTTTCCATTGGGTAATGGTCGGCTTGCGGCAATGAACTTCGGAGGTACTACCGTAGCGAAATTTCAGCTAAACGAAGAGAGTTTGTGGGCAGGAACACCCAGTAACCCTCGTGCAGACGATTACAGGGCCAATCTTACCAAGGTACAGGAATTGCTGTTGCAAGGTAAAAAGGTTGAGGCGCATGAGTTTGGACTGGAAAACTTGACCGCAACGCCAACGTCCTTTAGGTCCTATGAACCTTTAGGTGATTTATTGATACGTTTTGCAGATTCGACCCATGTTTCCGATTATAAGCGAAAATTGAATTTACAAACGGGTATCAGTAGCGTGTCTTATCGTATTGAAGATGCCGAAATTTTGCGTGAGTCATTTATTTCTACCGAAGATGACGCTCTTTTTATCCGGCTTTCGGCCTCTGGCAGTAAGAAAATAAACTGTACCATTTCACTTGAACGCCCGAAAGATGTTCGAATTATGGCCGAACCCGACGGAAAACTTCGCATGATCGGTCAAATTGTGGATATAGAAGCGCCGGAAGCCCGCGACGACAATGCCGGGGGATCAGGAAAAGGCGGAAAACACATGAGCTTCGCTGCTGGGCTTCATGCTAAAACCGTAAACGGGAATGTGCGAAATTTGGCTAAGGAACTAGTCATCGAAAATGCCGACGAAGTACTGATTAAGTATACTGCCGCAACCAATTACAACCTTTCCCGGTTAAATTTTGATCCGGCTATCGACCCTGAAAAAAAGGTTAGGGAAATACTGAAAAATGCCGACGGCAAATCTTGGCAACAGTTAAAGAAGCATCATAGTGAAGAGCATTCTGAAATGTTCTCTCGTGTACAGTTTGAACTAGGTGCATCGCCCAACGATTCTTTACCAACGGATGAAAGATTATTGGCATTTAAGAATGGCGCAAAAGATAATGGCTTGCCCGTGCAATTGTTTCAGTTCGGACGGTATTTATTGATGGGAAGTTCACGGGGCCCTGCCATACTTCCGGCCAATTTACAGGGAAAGTGGAGCGAACGAATGTGGGCTCCTTGGGAAGCCGATTATCACTTAAATGTCAATTTGCAGATGAACTACTGGCCTGCCGATGTGACCAACCTTTCAGAAACTATGGCCCCGTTGGTTAATTGGTTTGAGCTTATTACAGAAACGAGTAAACCTCTGGCAAAGGAAATGTACGGCTCCGATGGATGGTTTTCGCACCACGCCTCCAACCCCTTCGGAAGGGTGACTCCTTCGGCATCGACCTTGTCTTCACAATTCAATAATGCGGTTTTAGATGCACTGCCTGGCGCTTGGATGGTCATGAACCTGTGGGACCATTATGAGTTTACGCAAGACCAGGTGTTTTTAGAGAAACGATTATACCCCCTATTGGCCGGGGCTAGTGAGTTTATATTGGATGTTTTGGTTGAAGATACCGAAGGCGTGCTTCATTTTCTGCCTTCGGCTTCCCCTGAAAATCAATATAAGGATCCCAATACCGGTGAAATGATGCGAATTACCACGACATCGACCTATCATCTTTCCATCATACAGGCGGTATTCAAAGCAACTTTAGAAGCCAACTCCATTTTAGGAAATAAGGATGATAGTTTGTCTGACCGGATTGTCAAGGCCAAAAAAGCCTTGCCTAGCTTGCCTATCGATGCCAGTAATGGAAGAATGATGGAATGGCGCCAACCCTTGGAGGAAAAGGAACCGGGGCATCGACATTTATCGCATCTACTTGGGCTACACCCGTTTTCGCTTATCACGGAAGAAACACCTGATTTGTATGAGGCGGTACGTAAAAGTTTGACATGGAGAGAGCAGAACGGTCATGGCGGAATGGGGTGGGCCCATGCCCATGCCCAATTAATGCATGCCCGGCTAAAGGAGAGCGAAAAGGCGTATAAGAGTCTCGAGACTTTGCTGACACGTGGAAAGAAGACAAGTTTGATGAATACTATTGGACCATTTCAAATTGATGGTAATTTAGGGGCTACCGCGGGTATTTCCGAAATGCTGATACAAAGCTACAGAAAGACGGAAGACGGAAATTATATTCTAGACCTATTACCTGCCTTACCAACGCAATGGGATAGCGGCAAGGTATCAGGTCTTAAGGCAAGAGGAGGTTTTGAAATCGCTATGGAGTGGAACGCATCTAAGTTAACCGTGCAAATTTCATCACAAAAAGGCGGGACATGTACTGTTACTGCAAGAGGTAAGACCGGAAGCGTAGAACTAAAATCCGGAGAAACCAGAGAACTACTTTTCTAAATAGGTTCTAGATATATTATCTCATAGCATTAGATTATAATTACGAACGGGGCTACTCTTAAAAGTAGCCCCGCTTATTTTGCATTAGAAATTATACCGATTACCGTTTAGAAATGTATAGCTTACTGTGCATCTTTTACTGCTGTGTTAAGATAATTTCCTTCTTCATCAATAGTATCAAAAGTAAGTTGCACACCTGTTCCATTTTCCGAAGGCGCCACTTTAATATGTAAAAATCCACCAATGGGATTTTCTTGTATGTAGGGCTGTCGAATAAAACCTAACGGGTCTGTTGAACCTGGGTCTCCGGGCTTTCTGCCAGGTCTTGAATTTTGACCATTTAGGGTTCCCGTCCCAAATTCTTCAAAACCGGCAGGATGGATAGAATGGTACTGCCAATGGCGATCTCCGGTTATGATATAGAAATTGCTGTCTAAATTATGTTTCTTCAACCAATGGAAAAAGGCATCGCGTTCCTGTTGAAAACCACCATAACTAACGTGGTTATCATGTTTTGTGGCGTCATCGGGACCAACAAGCGGTGAAGCGACAATGAACAATTTAAAAGTGGCATCACTGGCAAGTAAGGTTTTCTTTATCCAGTCTAATTGTTCTTTTCCCCAAATAGATTTATGGGGTCCGTCCGGAGCGTCGTTAGGGTCCCTGTAATCCCTTCCTTCCGGCATCCAGATCTGGAGGTGTTTGTTTACCTGTCTGGTACGGTAAGTTACTGCACTATCATCTTCAAAAACCGCTATCGGTGCCTGTTCCAAAAAAGTGGCTCTGGCCAAACTTGGTGAAGGCTCTTTGCCATTTTCTACGTTGTCACTATCATTATATCGGTACTCATGATCATCTTTCATGAGGTAAACCGGCACATTTTCCAAAAAATGCTTCATACGGGGCATGGCCATTTGGCGATGCCACTTGGCACGTAACTCAGGAAGTGTTTTTGCTATGCCCGTATTTGGGTAATCATAGTAAACGGTATCGCCCGTTTGAACCCAAAAATTAGGTTGTAATTTAGACATGACTTCCAAGGCCGGAAACCCTAACCTTTGATCGTCACCTTCTGCGGCCTTACTTCTGCTTCCCGCCCTAAGTGCCCCTCCTCCCAGAAAAAATTTACCCAAATTCATGCAGGAGGTAGCCACAAATGAAACCGGTTTTTCGGAGTCGGGTGTCTGTAAGGTTGAAAATTGGCTAGTAGGTCCTTTCCCAGTTTTTGATGAAGTAGGACCAAATGTTACCCGCATAAAATAAGGCGTGTCAGCATTGAGTCCTTCTATTTTATATTTGACAACAAAGTCTCTTTCAGCGGTAGCCTCTAGCCAAGGTGAAGTTTTTGCTTTTTTGAATTTTGGATTGTCCGCAACTTCAAATTTTGCAAAGCCACTGGTTCCATGAATGTCATAACTTAGAAGCGCTTCGGCAGAATCGAAACCATTTTTGGGCATTTCGTTCATGCTCGTAAGTCGCGTTTGTAAAATGGCCGTAGATTGGGTTACTTCCCCTACCATTTGAGGAAAACTGAACATTGCCGGTCGGTCATCGATAAGTTCATAAGGCGGTTTAAGAGATAATGCCGTTGCGCCAGCTCCGGTTAGTTTTATAAAATTTCGTCGTTTCATCGCTGAAGATTATTTTCGGGGGTTTTCATCACAAAGAACTGTAGTTATTTGGCAGGGGTAGATGCTTTAAGTTTTGATGACTTCAATGCATTCCAATCTGGTCCTTCATCCCTAATAGCTATCCACTCTTTAATCATAATAGGTTTAAGATGCGCTACCGTTTCCGGTTCAGATGCGGCGATATCTTTTTGTTGACCGGGATCTTTAGTGAGATTGTAAAGGGCAAATTTTACAGGTACCGAAGATTTCATCCATTCAACAAGGGTGCCTTCTTCCGTTTTTTCAGGGAACCATCCTAATAGCGTATAATTTTCATAGCGCATGGACATGTGCGGCATTCTAAAATAGGTGTCCTCATGGGTGGGGAAAAGCCATAAATAGGGTTTGTTTCTTTCCGTTTTTTCGCCGAGGAGAGCGGTAAGGGCATCTTTTCCGTCCATAGTCTTGCCCGTTGGTAATGCTATCCCCGCAAGTTGGGCAGCAGTAGGAAGAAAATCAGTTGCAACTACCAACGCATCGCTGGTAGTTCCGGCTGGTATTTTTGCAGGATAGCGAACAATGCCTGGTACACGATGTCCTCCTTCATACGGATACCGCTTCATACCTCGGTAGATGCCAGGCGATCCAAAACAATAATCTCGAATAGGTTCTTCCCAGGTTCCCTGTGATTCCTCTAGATTAACGGGGTGCTCCGGACCGTTGTCGCTTGTGAAAATAACCATGGTATTGTCATAAGAATTTTCATCTTCCACTGTCTTCATTAAATTGGAAAATGCGTTGTCCAATTGCGAAACGGTACCATAATATTCTTTCTTATTTTGGCTTATATCATATAGCGTACGATCTACTCCTCCATATTTTATGGTCTGTTCCAAACTGGCTACGGTGGCATTGTTATAGATGTTGCTGAATTTCTCCGGTGGGGCAATTGGTGTGTGGGGCTCATGTGTTGAGACGACCAGTAAAAACGGTTTGGATTTATCCCGTATATTGGTAAGCCAGTTTGTGGCTTCTTGGGTAAGCACATCTACATACCATCCGTCGGTTTCGCCAACTTCTTCACCATTACGTAAAAATTTACCGTAATTTTTAGGACCTGTAAAGGCATTATGGGTAGATGCGAACCAATAATCAAAACCTTGGTCACCAGGACCTGGTTCATCATGTTTTTCGGACTTTTCAAGTCTGGACAAATGCCATTTTCCCATAAAAGCGGTTTCATAGCCCTCTGCTTTTAAAAGCTCAGCAATGGTAACTTCCTCATTTTGTAAATGAGCTCCATATGCACCTTGAATGTAATAAAAGCCACTTCTGTATGGATTTCGCCCGGTTAAAAGCCCAGACCGGGAAGGGGAGCAGACTGTTCCTGCCGAATGGCAGTCGGTGAGTAGAACACCTTCCGAAGCAAACTTATCTATGCCCGGTGTCTTGATTATAGGGTTGCCATAACAGCCAAGATCACCGTACCCCAAGTCATCTGTCAAATAGATTATTATATTCGGTTTTTGTTCGGTTTTCTCGACTTTTTTAGAATTGCAAGATGAGCTCAATAGTATTGTAAAAAGAAGAAATGCATAATTGATGTGGGTAAATTTAAACTTCATATACGGGATTTATTGAAATATAATATATAATATGGCGATAGATGTTAAGAGCAATGCTGCGTGAAAACGAACGTCAAGAAGTCCTTGGAATTTTTTGCCCGTAATAAACTGCAACGGGTCGTCCCAAGTATATTTTAGTTGTTTTTTATCTGGTTTCGGAGTAAGAAAGCTGACTAGAAAATAAACCACGGTACAAATACAAAACAGCCACCATGCCTGCATCATAAATGGTATGCCCCATGCGTCGGTTATTAGGCTTGGTTTCCCCGAAAGCGTGGGGATAAAATCTGCTGAAAAAGCCGTGATACCCAAAATAAAACCGAATATTAATGTAATCAACGAAGCTTCTTTTGTGCCCCGTTTACTGAATACCCCAAACAAGAATACTACAGCAATTGGCGGGGCCAAAGCCGCTGCAATCTTGTTAATGGCCTCAAAGATACTATTGAATTTGCCACCCTGAGTAGACCAGGCCATGGCCAATATCATTACAATAACTGCTACCCATTTGCCAATGGCTACCTGTTTTTGGTCGGATAATGAAGGTCTTATTCTTTTGGCAATATCAACGGCCACAAGAGTAGAACAGCTGTTAAGGGCGGCCGCAATGGTGCTCATGAGCGCCGATAAGAGGGCGGCCGCGAATATTCCCCTGATGCCGACCGGGAGAAGTTCATTTATTAAAACGGGTAAAGTCTCATTACTTGTGGTTATTTTATCCTTGAACAAGACATAGCCGATTACCCCTGGTAAAACCATGATAAAAACTGGCAGTATTTTTAAAAAACCTGCAAAAATAGGCCCTTTTTGGGCATCGTCTTCACTTTTTGCAGCCAATACGCGCTGTACAATTGTCTGGTCGGAACACCAGTACCATAATCCTAGAATTGGATAACCCAAAAATATGGCATACCAAGAAAGACCTGAGTTTCCAGCATTATCACCACTTCGTAGCATACTTAACTGGTCAGGTTTTATATGGTCTTTAAAATCACTTAACGAGTGTATTCCAATTTCAGGAAGGGCGTTTATGGCGAATATTGTCAACAACACGGCACCAACAATTAAAACAAGGGCCTGTACCGTTTCGGTTATAACCACGGCTTTTAATCCCCCCAAAATGGTATATGTTGCGGTTATGACGGAAATTATTAAAATGGATATACTGACGTCGATTCCGAAAAAAGATTTAAAAACAATAGCGCCCGCATATAAACTCATGCCGATATGAACGAACAAAGCCCCTAATATGGCCATAAAAGCCAAAAATGACCGTGAGCTGGGGCTATATCTTTTTTCTAAAAACTCAGGAAGTGTGGAAATTTTACTCTTAAAGTAAAAAGGGGCGAAAATAAGCCCTAAGAGAATCAAGACGATGGAAGCCATCCATTCAAAATTCCCCCAAACGAGACCGTCTTCAAAACCAGAGGCGGCCAGGCCGACTAAATGGATCGTAGAAATATTACTGGCAAAAAGGGCAGCACCGATTATGACCCAATTCAAGCTTCGTCCTGCCAAAAAGTAGTTGACCGAGTTCATTTTGGTCTTTCTGGTCGAAAGTATCCCCAGAGCCAAGATTGCGGCCAAATAAAAAATAATTATAAATAAATCTATGCGCTGCATGCTAGTCGTTGTATGCTCCGAAATCGAAATCCTTGTTACGCAATGGCTCAAGCAACGTACAGAGATTTTCAATCATCACATTGTCTGCTGGTTCTTCGCTCCAATCAACATTTTGATTTAAATGGTACTGTTGGTTGCAGCTGAACAATGTTGTCGGAATTTCAGGGTTGCCTAAAGCGTATTGAATAGCTAGTTTTTCAATATGAACGTTGTTTTCTTTGCAGAAATTAAGGGTTTTGTCCATGATGCACAAGTCTTTTTTTGAAGTTGGGTACCAATCGGGAGGTCCTTGGTTCGTTAAAAGGCCACTCGCAAAAGGGGATGCGCTGACCAAACCCATTCCTTTTTCCTTGATTTTTGGAATTAATTCCAAAAGCTGATTATTTATTAGGGTGTAATGATTGTGCACTAGCACTACATCAAGATCATAATTAGGTATAACATTATTGAGTACTTCAATAGAATAACAAGAAACTCCGAAGAACCTTATTTTTCCTGCTTTTTTCATATCCCGCAAAGCTTCCAATCCCTCATTTAGGGCCATGTCAAGATGCCTTCCTTTATCATATTCTATGTCATGTAAAAAAACAATGTCTAAATAGTCGGTCTGAAGTCGTTCTAAACTCGACTCTACAGAATTGATTATGGCATGATAACTGAAATTCAATTCGGGCGGTAATGATGAAATTTTTCCGGCCTTGGTCGAAAGCACGAATTCGGAACGCTTCATATCTTTAAGCGCACTCCCTAAAACTATTTCTGAGGTTATAGGGCCATAGGCAGAATTCATCCGACCATAAGCAGGGGAAGTATCAAAATAATTGATGCCCCGGTCAAAAGCTAAGTGTACGGTCTTTAAGGCCTCATTTTTCTCTGCCCTGTTGAACATACCTCCGATTGCAGAGGCTCCAAAACCTAATTCACTTATGCTAATAGTTGTATTTCCTAAAGTGTTGTATCTCATTTCAGGCTTAATTTTCTGTAATTTTTTGACTTAATAGGTTTTCACTTTGGTATTTACTATGTTGAACACAGTTTTATAATCCTTCGATGGTATAGGTCTTACCTTTTTCCGTGTTGAACTCTATTACTTGATTGCGACCCTTTTTGGTTTTAATTTGTTTCCCATCAGAAAACACTTTTATCTTATTAGCTGTTTTTAAAACACAAGGTATACCGGCTTTTGACAATATCTTAACCGATGTTAGGCTTTTGTTTTTCCAACTAAAGTCGAGTTCAAATCCGCCACGGGCACATACTCCGGTGAATTGACCGTCAGACCATTCTGAAGGAAGTGCGGGTAAAAGGTCGATGTAACCCTCATGGGACTGTAATAGCATCTCGGTTATACCTGCAGTTATACCAAAAGACCCATCAACCTGTAAAGGTTTTCCACATTTTGCAAAAAGGGAAGGGTAACATTGTTCTTTTAAATACCCTTTGAAAATTGAATTCGCCCTATCGCCATCATATAGGCGTGCCCACAATGACATTTTCCAACCTCTAGAGAACCCTGTGCCGCCATCACCCCGTTGCTCGAGCACTTTTTTTACAGGCTCAATAAATTCGGGAGTTCTGTTTGCGGAAAGCACATTTCCTGGATAAAGTCCGTATAGATGGGAGAAATGGCGATGTTTGTCTTCCATTTGTTCATAATCCTCTGTCCATTCTTGAAGCATTCCGTCTTTGCCAATTTGGGAAGGAGGGAAAAGTTTTCTGGCGGCGAGTACTTCTTTAGCGAATTCTTGATCAATATTTAAAACTTCCGAAGCAGAACCGAAGTAGCTAAATAGGTCTTTTAGTATTTGCATATCCATAGTTGCACCGGCTACTATAGTTGTGAAATAATACATGCCGGTAACTTCATCATAAAAGTATTTGTACCCTTCTCCTTTTGGTGGGTTTTCGGGTGAATTTGAAGGGTTGGTAACCAACCAGCCCTTTCCTGGGTATTCGACGAGAAAATCCATAAAGAATTTGACCGAACCCTTCAGAACAGGATAGATTTCTTTTAGGTATTCTTTGTCTTGTGTGAAAAGATAATGTTCCCATAAATGGGTGGTCAGCCAAGCGCCTCCAACTGTAAACGTTCCCCAAGTTGGCCCATCCATCGGTGCAGCTACCCTCCATAGGTCTGTGTTTTGGTGAAATACCCATCCGTCGGCTCCGTAATGTTCCTTGGCAACTTCAGCTCCTTGATCGGTCAATTCTTTAACCATTGTAATCAATGGTTCGGAAAGTTCAGAAAGATTAGAAGTTTCAACAGGCCAATAGTTCATTTCTGTGTTTATGTTGGTCGTGTATTTCGAATCCCAAGCTGGGTTCATATCGTTGTTCCAAATGCCTTGGAGGTTGGCCGGTTGGGTGCCCGGTCTTGACGATGCGATAAGAAGGTATCTACCAAAATTGTAACACAGCGTTGCCAGTTGCGGATCAGGGTCTGATTGTATTTTTGACATTCTGTCATCTGTTGGAAGATAGGAGTTTTCGGTAGTAGGCAAGGTTAAAGAAACTCTGTCGAAGTACTTTTTATGGTCGGCAAGCGCACTTTTCTTAATGTTCGCAAAAGAAAGCTGTTCCAATTTGCCCAACATACGCTCTACTTTTGAATGTTCATCTCCACTAACATCTTTATAGCTTACAAAATTTGTGGCCGCCACAAAATATAGTGTGACCGCATCTGCATTTTTTATACTGAGCATAGTATCGTTCAAAGTCATGGACCCCCCTTCGGGAACCGCCTTGATCCGAGCTTCATATTTTAGTTTTCCTTCGACGCCCAGGTAGTCGGCGGAATTTCCTGTTAATTTAAGTTGGTTGGTGCCTAGACCATCCATTCGGAAATAATCTGTAGCATAATTGGAATGGGAGTTGTTTCTTACGCCTCTGAGTTGAGCGTCAAAGCTAACACTGCCGGCTTTGTCTGCAGTAATGCGTATGGCAATGGTTTGGTCAATGGCAGACGCAAAAATTTCTTTTGTATAGTTTACTCCTTCGAAAGTATATTCAACTGTCACGATGCCTGTCTTGAGGTCTAAAGCTCTGCGGTAATTAGCAACGCTATCTTGACCAAAAAACAAATGAAGATTGGCTAAGGATTGGTATTTCTGCTGTTCAACAGGATACCCCATTAACGCCCGCCCAAAAAGCTTATGTGCTTTTATGGGTTCCCCATTAAAAATATGCTTTTGAATCTCTGGGAGTTTTTTATAGCCTCCCTTTACAACGGTAGAGTAGGGCCCACCCGTCCAATAAGTTTCTTCGTTAAACTGAATTTTTTCTTCACCGGATTTTCCGTATACCATTGCGCCGATACGACCGTTACCTACGGGTAAAGCTTCTTCCCATGTTGATGCGGGTTTATTGAACCAGAGCATTGTAGCCGGATCGATTTCAGAAAGAATTCGTGTATTCTTGGCGTTTTGGCCCAATAGTAAATTTGTGGTAATGAAAAGTGTGTACAGTACCAGTTTTTTTACGATCATAATGAAGGGGGTGTTAATTTGTTCTTGGTTTGAAATTTTATTTTCAATTAGGTATGTAATATAACCATTGCTACGCTGGGAACATTTGATGGGCTATAGTAATGATTTTTGTTTTTGCTTAAATGCTTTCATGTCAAAGATCAATGTGCGTTATATTGCAATTGGCTCGTCGACATTCTGAGGAATATTTGAAGGAGAATATTGTTATACCGGAAAATAACTTAAAATAAAGGGCAGCTGTTTTATTATCGTATTCGCTCATCGTCAAATTTTAAATTTTAGGAAAACAAAAGAGTAGCAGAGAAAAATCTGCTGCTACTCTTCATAACTAACTCAACTTACTATAACAAACAATTCTCTTTTTAATTTACATCTGGACGTTTATCCCACCATAATTGCGTACCCCAAAAAATATCGTTTTCGACGATGTCAAATGGAAAACTTGTGTTTAACGATTTTTCAGAATCTGGATACGCCATTCGAAACGGCGGCCTGTTGTGGGCACCCGCATAGTCGCGCGAGACCCCTAGCATCAGGGGTACATCGGTTCGTCTGGCCTCGGCCCAGCCTTCTACACTTTGCTTGAACAACGAAATCCATTTTTGAAGGTAAATTTTTTCCAAATTGCTGGTGGTTCCTCCGTCCCAGGCCACTTCCGATTCGGTAAGATAGGTAGCTATGGCAGGGTCGTCAATACCGTTCTCTTTCAACGATAAGGTAATGCCCGTATCATAAGCTTCTTTCGCATTGCCTCCTGAAACAAGATTTCGCTGGTAGGCCTCGGCCTTTAGAAAGGAGACTTCCGCTGCATTCATAAACGGGGAGAACCCGCCCGGGTCGTTTCCGAACCTATCACCGATGTGTGATACGTTATTGCCATTATTTAAGGTGTCGTTTAGCTGTTCGGGCCCAAACTTGTAACCTCTGTAATTCCCATACCTGTTTTCATCGGCATAGACCGGTAATCTTGGGTCATTGTTGTCTAGCAAGGAGGTAATCAATGTATTGTTGGTTCTGTAACCATCTGTCTTGTTTCCGTCATCGGCACCCATTCTGACATACCACGGTTCAAGGTCTGGGGCGACACCGGGCCACCATAAATAGGCGTTGTCTTCGTTGTCGGACATCACGGGGTATTGGGTCGGGTTGCCAAGTACATTGGTAATTGTTGCTGCGGCACTCGCCTCGTCTGCCGATGACATTCTTATGGCCACTCGTAATCGTAAGGCATTACAGAATTTTTGCCATTTTTCGGTATCTCCGTTGAATAGAAAATCTCCTTCTCCCAGTGGTTCCCCTCCGAGATCGAACATATCTGCCGCTGTTTTTAGTTCGTCTAGTATTTGATTATAAACTTCTTCCTCAGTATCGTACTTTGGGTAAATCGTTCCCTCGGCCTCCAAGGTAAAAGCTTCTGAATAGGGTATTCTTCCCCACATATCAGTGGCTTTGTGCGCCATATAACTCTTTAATGTCAAGGCTGCGGCATACAGGTTCTCGTTGCCTTCTTCTTCAGCAAGCATCATTGTTTCAACGGCATAGGTCATTGAAGAGAACATGGCATCCCACTGGCTGTTGTTTATCCCGACCCTATATTCATAATCGCCAGCACCTATCGCTGCGGTATAACCCGCATAGGAACCTGCATAATATACATCTAAACGTTCCCCGAATAGTATTTGAGAGGAGGTGAGCAATGCGCGCCCCAGAACATTGGACGCTGGCACCACGGTTGCAGCGTTCGGGTTGGTGTTCATGGCTTCGAAATCCTTTGTACACGATTGCAATAGTAGCGTAACCAGTACAACAATGAGAGCCGTATTTCTTGTTTTTATTTTCATAATATTCATTTTTTATCGATTAAAATCCGGCAGTTAGTCTGAATCCAAAGCTTCGGGTGGTGGGAATCTGGAAATTTTCATATCCGATACCGGCTTCACCTCCTCCAAAACCAACTTCGGGGTCAATGCCCAATTCTTTAGTGCCTTCGCTTCTATACAGAATGGCAAGATTTCTACCTACCAACGAAACATTAAGTTTTGACAGTGCCTTTAGTTTAGATACATTAAAACTATAGCCCAATGATAATTCCCTTAACTTAACGAAAGAGGCATCAAGAATGGAATATTCATGGTTGTTCCACATCCATGAACCATTAAAGTATTCTTGCGCTGAAACGCGTATGTCGTTCGGTGTTCCATCTTCAAAAACCCCATCTACGATTAAGCCTGTTTCCCTAACACCATTTTGAACGGTATTCTCGTATGCTCCAGTAGGGTAGGAGTGCCATGCCGTAGTGCTGAACATGTCGCCGCCGATTTGGGCATCGATTAAAAAGCTCACGCTCGCACCCTTGTAACTAAAGGTATTGGAGATACCCCCGGTCCAATCGGGAGTTACATTTCCGAGGTTAATCGCCTCGTTGGTGGTTAGGGGAATACCATTGGAGTTGACTACGGTCTTTCCATCCTCGTTTTTCACGAAGGGGAGGCCCCATAATACTCCCCATTCCTCGCCGGGAATGCCCAAGGTGGTAACGCCTCCGAAACCTCCTGATATTTGATACGATTCCAAGTTTCCGTACAAGGTATTTACAATACTTTTATTGGTAGCCCAGTTCAGTACAGCGTCCCAATTAAAGCCTGCTGGATTGGAGATCACTTCGCCCGATAGCATGAGCTCAATACCCTTATTTTCAATTTCACCTGCATTTAATCGTATTCCATTATATCCCGTTGTGGTCGATGTGGCCACGGAAAGAATTTGATTAACCGTGGTTTGGGCGTAATAGGTAAAATCTAAAGAGATACGGTTGTTCAGAAATCGCATATCGGTACCAATTTCATACGATGTGGTTTCTTCCGGTTGTAGTGCGGTCGGCGGCAAGGTTCTGGTGGGGGTAAAGACCGAAACACCATTGAATGTACCGGCGGAGTAGGTCTTGTTTAGTTGATAGGCACCAGTATCTCCACCTACTTTGGCCCAACTTCCCCTTAGTTTGGCATACGATAAAAACTTTGAATTTAAGGCCAGCGCATCGGTGACACTTAACCCTAAACTTACCGATGGATAGAAATATGACCAATTTTCTTTTGGAAGGGTAGAACTCCAGTCATTGCGCCCGGTTACACCAAGATAAAGGAACTTTTTGTACGACCCATTTGCAGCAAAATAGACACTGTTTGTCTCGTAGTCATTGGTAAACATACTCGTGCCTGGGGTGCCCTTGGCGTTCGAAATGGTGTAAAGGTCGGCAACGGTAAGATCTGCTGCACTTACCGAAACACTATTGTACAGGTTCGTTCTTTTGTTCGCCCCTACAAGTCCGTCAACTCGGAAGTTGCCGAAAGTTTGGTCAAAGTTTAAGGTGATATCGGTATTGGTCTCTTTGTTATAGAGATGTGTTTCGGTAAATTGTCCGCCAAGCCCCCTTCTTATGTTCTGTGAGGTACCTGACTGGGTGATACTTTTTCTGATTTCGTTGTAGAAATCCATACCCACTCTGGCATTGGCCGAAAGCCAGTCTGTAATTTTGTAGGTGGCGCTTACATTACCAAATATCCTTTCCCGGTCTAAGGCATTGGTGTTCCTTAAACTGTAAAACGGGTTGTTTCCATTAGGAAAGATATAATCTTCGTTACCTTTTTCATAGAATAGGTCTTTGGCATATTGGGTGGGAAAATCGCGTTGTAGCCAAGCAAAGATGTCGGCCCAAGAATACCCATTTGCCGGAAGGTTGTCGCTTTCTCTTTTAATGTACGTGAAACTTACGTTGGCAGAAAGCCTATCGGAAGGCGTCAGACCTAGATTGGCCGAGAGCGTATTTTCTTTTAGCCCCGTGTTGTTTATGATTCCGTCGGTCTCGCTATTGGTGAATGAAATTCTACCTGATGCCTTTTCGCTATTGGAGGTAACCGAGACATTATTTTCGATCGTTATTCCGGTATTAAACCATTCTTTGATATTGTTGGGGCGGGATTCCCAAGGGCTGTTAGGGCCGGTAGACCATTGATCGAGCAGGAGCCCTGCATCGAGTCGGGGTCCCCAGTTGATGGGATTGCCGTCGTTTACACCACCACCGTTGCCATCAACATAATTATAGGCGAACTGTTGGGCATATTCATTGTAAGATAGGGAAGTGCCATTATCTTGGTTATATTTGTTGTAGAAGTATTCACTTCCGTCCCTACCGCCTCCATATTCGTTTTGAAGTTTGGGAAAGTAAGCTGGTTTGTCAAACACTACGGATGAGGAAAAGTCAACGCCCAGTTTTTGGTTTTTGCCGTCACCTTTTTTTGTAGTTATTATGATAACACCATTTGCTGCCCGACTTCCGTATAGGGCGGAGGCATTGGCTCCCTTTAATACTGATACTGACTCAATTGTGTTTGGGTCGATGTCCGCAGCCGTATTTCCCCAATCGACACCTCCATTTCCCCTAAGGTTGGGCGATGAATTATCTATAGGTGTTCCGTCAACTATAAAGAGCGGTTGATTGTCTGAAAAGGAAGAGTTACCGCGAATAACAATTCGTGCAGAGGAGCCCACGGTACTTCCCCCGCTGTTGACTTGTATACCCGCTATTTTTCCCGAAAGCGAATTAATTATATTAGGCTCTGGTGTTAATGTCAATTGGTCGCCGTCAAGCTCTTGAACTGCATAGCCCAAGGTTTGTTTTTCTCTTGAAATTCCAAGTGCAGTAACTACGACTTCGTCTAGAGATTGTACATCAGGCTGCAAGACTATGTCAATGGTCGTTCTTGACCCTATGGCGATTGTTTGTTCCGCATAGCCAACATATCTGAAAATCAAGTTGGTATTTTGGTTTGCTGTAATACTAAATTTACCATCAAAATCGGTGATTGCTCCTTCGTTCGAATTTTCGTTGAGTACGGTTACCCCCAGCAACGGAATACCTGTTTCATCGGTTACGGTTCCAGAAATCGTTTGATTTTGGGCGACTACTGTTCCGGCAATGAAAAGATAAATTCCAAAGAGGAAAATACGTTTGGTTAAAACTGTTTTTAAATTGGTTTTCATAGATTATTAATATGAGTTTAATAATACCATAAAGCTAGCTTAAAACTAGAAACTTATTTAATGATATTTTAGCGAGATACAATACTATTGTGAGGGGGAAGGGCGAATATGGAATAGTATATATCTAATATACAGATGTTTTGTGGTGTATTGTGTTGTTGGGTTGGGTTATGCGGGTACTCCCTTGTAGATGTTTTTTGTCGTTCCTAAATCCTATTTGATACGAGGTTTACAGAAGGTGTTTTTGTTATATCTATTACTTTGGATACTCTAATTATAAAGTGATGTTGAAAAATATAAATTGAAGAATGGACGACTTTACAGCTTTTCGCTTGAATTGGAAGGAAATAAAAATTAATGGCTTGGTTTAAAGTGTATAAAAAAGCTGGTATACAATGCTCTTTTAATCTTTGTGGTGTCGAAGATGGTTCTCGATTTACTTTTTGCCATACGGTTATAGGCCTTAGAGTTTTATTCTACTCGAGCTGCTGTTTATTCTTTAGATTATGAATAGTATTCTGAACCTTTCCCTCAAATTTATTTCCGTGTACATCGGTAACTTTATAGGTGATTTTCATAACATCTACGGGGGCGATATCAGGTAGCATTAGTTTTACGCTTTTTCCTTCGGCTATCAGCTTTGTTTCTGAAATGCTCAGCGTTTTTGTGTTATAGCGTTTTGAACCATAGCGATGACTTCGGAGTAACTCCCAGGTATCTATTTTGAAATTCATGCTGTTTTCGGTTTTTGATGGGTCCAGTTTAGATGGAAAGGATAAAACGATACCGTCCTCATGGGCGCTCAGGGCAATCGGCACCGATAACGGCTTACCGGTATAGCGAAGTCTGAAAAATTCACCACCCTTCATATTTTGGGAAGTACCCCATGCAGACATTCCGCAGGCATATAATTGGCCATCCTGAGGGTTAAATCGGCCTCTCATGATACCGGTCATAAATTTTACACCAGGCAGGTCGACCACCCCAGCCTGTCTTTGACCCTTGATTTTTTCCGGTAGCACTAATTGTATCTTGCCATAACCATAGGAAAAGCTGAGTAGGCTGTTATTCAATGGCCCCCATTTTTGGCTTTTTACCCAAAGCAGTTCGGAGGGAGATCTGTCGAATTCCATATCAACCCAGACCATGGGTTGTTCCATGGCGACTCTCGTAGTGTCTTTGGGTGGATTATAGCCCCAGATATTGCCGTAGAATTTTCCTTTTCCCTCTACCCAGTTAATACGGTTCATGGGGTTCCAGAAGCCTTGTTGGTCAGTCACGATAAAACTTCCATCCGGATTGATACATACTCCGTTGGCGGCCCTGAAACCTGTGGCTATGATATCGGTTTGCGACCCGTCTTTGCTTACCTTGAGTAAGGTGCCGTGTTGTGGAATCAAAGCTTCCCTGGCATGCCGACCACTTTTGGCATAATAGAAATTACCTAGCTCATCTGTCTGTAAGCCCATGGCAAACTCGTGAAAATGATCGGTTACTTGATGGTCACTATTAAAACTTTCATAAAAATCGGTTTCACCATTGCCGTTGAGGTCGTTAAGCTTTACAATCTGGTCTCTACAGATGACATAGATTTCATCATTTACAACTTTGATTCCCAAGGGTTGAAACAAGCCCGAACCAATTCTTTTCCAAACTAATTTATTCGAACCGTCGGTAAGCCCTTTGACCGACCAAACATCACCATCTGTAGTACATACCACCCCAATATTGGTATCTTCTAGAAAATCTACTCCGCTTAGTTTTAAACGGCTTTTCCAAGGATTTTCAAAAGGAGGCGTCAGATGATCCATGGCAATGGGGCCGTCTTCTTTTCCTTCGGTGATAGCGGTGATGATTTCTTGTTTATAATGTGCCTTTCCTCCTTTGGTATATTTATGTAGGTTTTCGGGCCCTGACGCGTTCATGATTAACTTGGCTAATTCGTTTATATTCTATTGAGATATAAATAACTTGATTTTTGCCGATGTGCCCTTGCGAATATTCAAGACCACGAAGCCTTGTGAATTGGTCAAAGACGCTCCTTCGCCGCGTATCTCGACTGTTGTGCCAACAGGAGCGACCCGCATCTGCAATGCCCTATCGGCAGGTTCGATATTCATGGTTCTCGTAAATACCGTATTCTTTCCCGATTGTTGGATGCCAAATCGTTCTAACACGCTTGTATTGCCAATGTCATAGGAAATAATAATATTTTTATCGCTGTGATAGAGGCCTTTAAAGTGGGTCCATTCTCTGGGTAACGGTCCAAACCTTCGACCATCACGGGCCATGAACCTGGGGTCTTCAAAAGATCCGGTTTTAGGATTGGCCCATGCGGGACCAACCGGAGTTTCGAAATGCAGCTTACCGATCGTTCGAGGATAGGTTTCATGGTGACCGTTCAGTAAAATGCCCTCCCAATCGATAAACCCTTCTCCTGTCCATCCTCCTGCCACCCGCATCAGGTCATGGTCGAAAATCATCCAGGCATCACCTTTGGAAACTCCCCCCGGACCCTCATCTAAGCGTATGGCAATTCCCTTATAGGCAAAATTGTTCTTTAGGTAATTCTCGTCGGGATAAGGGCGCGGGCCTGGAGAATGAAATCGTTTGGGACCAGTTTCTGAATCTACCAGTTCGTAGGTGTTGATTAAAAAATTACCATAGTCCATATCAGACCACGGATGGTAGGGTTTAGTCTCCGGGCCCGTTGATTTTCCTTCAGGCAGATCGGTCAAATAATTGGCGTTCACTTCAAAGTATTGTGACGGGTTTAGGGTTTTGACATAGTTTTCCCTGATATAGGCAATGACATCATATTTTTCTTGTGGCGTTAAAGCCATTTGCGGAGGCATTAAACCTGCACCTTTGGTAATGGTTTGGTACATGGCATGGGGATCATTACCGTATTTAAAAGGTTGTGCCCAAAATTGTAACGAGCTCGGTATGGACCCCTCAACTTCTGGAATGCCGTGACAATTGATACAAGTGGCGTTGTAAACTAATCTCCCACGCTCAGTAGCCTCTTTATCAAAATCATGAATCATTCTTTGATGATCGATGTCGTTTTCGTAGTCCTGTAAGTCGGAATCTTTTAAGACGTACGCTACCGCTTTCTGCTGCATAGGTTCTTGGGTGAAGTCATGCTTTTTGGCGGTTAGGGTAATTTCGGGGCCCTTGTCCATCTTTTTGCCCGTAAATCCAGTATCTTTAAATATTCCCTCAATTCTTCTCGACTTACCTTGAATTTCCAAATCGAAGACCAAAGAATTCCCATCGGTTTCAATAATTTCCAGAGGTATGGTTACCCCTATGTCTGAAGTCATGCTTCCCGTATACCCCTTGCTGTTTTTTTCCAGTGTTAGAATTCCGGAGTGTAAATGTTGTTGCGTAATAAAGATTTCGTAATTATAGGTGCCTTGATAATCACGATTGGATTCACAGCTTAAAAAAACAGTCGCTAAAACAATTAACACTAGATACGATTTAATGCTACGCTTCATATTGAGGTCAATTCGAGTTATTTAAAAGTATTGTAATTTATTATTTCCTTATTTTATTGTAGGTGTCGGCATGTTTACCTAAAGATAAATTTTTATGTCACTACAATTTTGGCCGATTACAATGTTCGAGGTTTGCGAGTTGGAACACAAGTTAATATTATAAGCAGGGAATGGAAAATTAAACAGACCCCGAATCTGCCTTTAATGACCTCCATGAGGTTTGTTCAATTGATTTTTACGGTATAGGTTTTTGTTTTTTCGGTCTTGAACTCCGTAATATGGTTTGGACGTTTCTTTACTTTGATTTCCATCCCTTCAGAAAATACCTTTATTTTATTTTTAGATTTTATACGACAGGGCATGCCCGCTTTTGATACTATTTCAACTGAGGAAAGCGTGTTGTCTTTCCAGGTAAAATCAAGTTCAAATCCACCTCGTGCACATACTCCGTCAAATCGACCTTGCCCCCATTCCGAGGGTAGGGCGGGCAGCAGGTCTATATATCCTTCGTGTGATTGGATAAGCATTTCCGTTATTCCCGCAGCCATTCCCAAAGAACCGTCCACTTGAAATTGTTTTGCGCAGATGGCGAAAAGGGAGGGGTAGCACTGTTCCTTCAAATACCCTTTGAAAATTTTATTGGCCCTATCGCCATCACCTAAACGGGCCCATAGGTTGGTTTTCCATGCCCGGGACCAACCGGAAGCTCCATCACCTCTCAGTTCCAATACTTTTTTTACGGGGTCGATGAGTTCAGGGGTATTGTTTACCGAGATTACATTGCCTGGGTAAAGTCCGTACAGATGCGAAGCGTGCCGATGGTTTTTTTCCAATTGGCCATAATCTTCCGTCCATTCCTGAAGTGTGCCGTCTTTTCCTATTTGTGAAGGCACCAATCGCTTTCTGGCAGCAAGAACCTGTTCTGCAAATTCACTGTCAATGCCCAATGTTTTACTGGCCGATGCATAATAGCCGAACAGGTCTTTTAATATCTGCATGTCAATGGTAGATCCCACGGCGATGGTAGTGAAATAGTACATTGATGTAACCTCGTCGAAAAAGTATTTGTACCCCTTTCCTTCAGGAGGGTTCTCTGGAGAGTTTGACGGATTGGTCACCAACCAGTCCTTACCAGGATACTCCACTAGAAAATCCATAAAAAATTCTACACAACCTTTCATCACCGGGTAGACGTTTTTTAGGTATTCCTCATCTTGGGTAAAGAGGTAATGTTCCCATAAATGTGTGGTCAGCCAAGCCCCGCCTACGGTAAAAGTACCCCAAGTTGGGCCATCCATAGGTGCGGCTACACGCCACAGATCCGTGTTTTGATGAAAGACCCATCCCTTGGCCCCGTAATGTTCCCTGGCAACTTCGGTGCCTTGATCCGTAAGTTCCTTTATCATGGTAGTCAAGGGTTCTAAGAGCTCTGGGAGGTTGGCCGTTTCGACGGCCCAGTAGTTCATTTCGGTATTGATGTTGGTGGTATATTTAGAATCCCAAGCAGGGTTCATTTTATTGTTCCATATGCCTTGTAAATTGGCGGGCTGCGTGCCTGGTCTAGAGGAAGCGATAAGAAGGTAGCGCCCAAAATTGTAGACCAAGGAAGCTAATTGTGGGTCTGGGTCGACCTGTATATGGGTCATGCGCTCGTCGGTCGGCAGGAAAGAGTTCGAGGTAGTCGGCAAGGTAAGCGAAACTCTATCGAAATACTTTTTATGGTCGTCTAAAGCATCTGCTTTGATTTTAGGGAACGGACGTTTTTCTAATTTGGTCAGCATATTTTCAACAAGGGCATGCTGGTCGGCACTTACGTCTTTGTAGTTGACGAAATTCGTTGCAGCTACGAAATATAGGGTAACCGCATCGGCATTCTCGATGGTAAGAAAGGCGTCGTCTCTTTCCATGGTGCCCCCTTCAGGGATTGCCTTTATTCTGGCTTCGTAACGTAATTTGCCTTCTACGCCGAGATAATCCGCTGATTTGCCTGTAAGTTGCAATTGATCTCTCCCTAAACCGTCCATTCTAAAATAATCGGTCGCATAATTCGAATGGGCATCGTTTCTTTTTCCGCGAAGTTCGGCGCCAAAGGAAATGCTTCCGGGTGTATCGGATGTGATACGAATAGCTATGGTCTGGTCGATGGCGGACGAAAATATTTCTCGAGTATAGTGAATGCCTTTGTGGCTGTAATTGATGGTGACAGTTCCGGTTTTAAGATCTAAGGACCGTTTGTAGTTTTGCACGCTATCTTCCTCGAAAAAAAGATGCAGGTTTGCTAGGCACTGGTATTTCATTTGTTCCACAGGATAGCCCATCAGTTCCCGACCAAAAAGTTTATGGGCTTTTAGCGGTTCGCCGTTAAATAGCAGCTTTTGAATCTCGGGCAATTTTTTGTAACCTCCTTTTACCACAGTGGAGTAGGGTCCTCCAGTATAATAGGTGTCGTCGTTGAACTGAATGATTTCCTCTCCGTGTTTACCATAGACCATACCGCCCAAGCGACCGTTGCCGACCGGTAGGGCTTCTTCCCAAATGGAAGCAGGTTCGTCAAACCAAAGCACAGTGGCTGGGTCAAAAGAAACTTGCTCGATTTCGGATCCGGTCTGCAGATTTGTATTGTTCTGCGCCAGTAAAAGATTTCCTATAAGGATGATAGCGCAATGTATCAGTAGTTTTATGTGCATAGTGTGAATTGTTAGGCGATGCTTTTTGCTGGTTTTTATGATGATATGTTGCATTTGATTCAGGCTTTCGAACGATTTCTTTACTGCGCTTTTTGCGAAAATTCCAATTGTGCCAACAGTTTGGTTTTAGGGTCTAATTCGATATTTTTGGGCAGAGTTTCAGAAGGAATAGAAACGGTGATGCTTCTTTGATCCAGTGCAATGGTTTCGATCTGTTGAATTGTATTTTTTTCGTGTGATATGCCAATTTCAATAGGCATGTTGAAAGCGTAGTTTTTGGGTTGCACCTGTTTCAGTTCAATAGTGATGAGCTTTTCTTTTTTGTCATAGTCCCACGTGCCCTTTAGCTTGATGTTTCCGCCTTGGTAAAGCCATTGGTCGAACAATTTGTTCAAGTCTTTGCCCGATGCCCTTTCTAGGGCCATTCGCAAGTCTAATGTTGTGGCATTTCCATTAAAAAACTGTTGGTAGTAGTCCCTGATTCCTTTTTGAAAGGCTTCCTCCCCGATATGGTTACAGATCATATGGGTTATCCAGGCACCTTTTTGGTAGGTAAGACCAGAAGTTACCTTGGCCATGTTTGTTAGATTGTCATGTACAATTCGGTAATCTTCATTATTTTTTGATAGTTTGAAGACGATATTCCTGGCCTTTTTCAGTTCAGCGGTAAAAGCATCTTCTCCATAGGCGTGTTTGATGAAGCGCATTGTAAAATAGGTTGTAAGGCCTTCACTTAACCACACATCGTTCCAGTCGTATTCCGTTACCGCATTGCCAAACCATTGGTGGGCGATTTCATGTATAACAACATTTCTCCAACGTACATTTCTATCTCCGACTACTGAATTTTCACCATATAGGATTGCTGAGGCGGCTTCCATTCCCCCATTGACGCTATTCGACTGGATGTTGGCCAACTTTTCATAGGCAAATGGCCCAACGTAATCGCTATAGAATTCGAGTGCATGTTTCGTAGGGGTGGCAAAATCATAAAAACCGGCATCGCGGTCTTGTTTGTATACCCACGTTTGAATTGACTTGCCTTGAAATGAATCGACATATTGAACCGCAAACTCTGCCACGCCCAGTACATAAAGCCAAGTGGCAATAGGAACTGATTGTTTCCAGTGGGTCAATCGCATTCCATTTTCCAAGATGGTTTCCTCCAATTTTATGCCGTTGGAAACTACTTGATAGCGCATGGGCGCCGTTATGATAAACTCACTGGTAGCTTTGTCGTAGGGATGGTCGACAGTGGGCAACCAGTTTCGGGCTTTATTGGGCCAGTTGTCGCTAAAAAAGGTTCTGTCGCCATATTTGTTGGGCCCAATTTTGAGTCCGTCATTGGGTATACCCTCATATGCAATACTGATCGTTCGTTCTTCGTTTTCTTCGGATGGGGGAAAATGGATCAAAAGTACATCGTTACTATGGGTATAGTTTAATGTCGTATTTTTAGAGATTATCTGGGTTACCCTCATCCCTTTGCTGCCGCGTTCGGTATTCTCTTTAATCAGGTCAAGACGCAATGTTTTGATGCCATCCGTTTTGAATTTAACAAGGAGGGTTGCGGTGGCCTTGATTGCGTCAGTTGCGTCGGACAGTTTCAAATCAAAGGAATAGTGAAGAACATCTATATTCGGATTCTTTGGGTAATTATCGGCAAAGGCAGCTTTCGGTGTGAGTATATAGGCGATAAAAACCAGTACTCCAATGATATTTTTTTTCCAATATTTCATTTCTGATTTTTTTGCCTATGGGTCACGTTGATGGTTTGGCGGTTAATTGATCCCAGGGTTCAATCATTCTGATCATTTGAGATCAAGAAGAATTTTTTACATTCTTTTAATGATATGCCACTGTCGCAACATACCGGAGTAGTCCATATTGTTATGACTTGGTCTCTAAGCGGAATGAAAAAAAAGGAATGGCAGCATATGATGGGTGCTACTCCGAACTAACTATGATTACTTAATTTTCTATTCGATGTTTTACTATGTCCTTTTGGCTGTATAAATTTAAAACCTAAACAACTGGCCTGCTTTATCTTATATTTATTTCAACTTGTTCATATGTTTAAAATAGCTAGTTGAAAATGTCATTCCTACAAATTTAACAAGGCTCTTATTCAAAAATAAATAAAATAAGACATGGTTATTTCGGTACGAGCCATAGACTTAGTCGACATCCCACCATAAGCCTGTGCCAAATTTTTCGTCCACGATACCTGGTTGGGCCAAAATAGCGGCCGAAAAACTATCGGGGTTTGATATGGCTTCGGAATATGGATATGGTTTTCTGAGGATTGTACCTTTTCCGGGAAATAAAGATTCTACAGGTTCCGTAGTGGCTACGTATACGGGGAAGCCGGTTCGCCGTATCTCTGCCCAGCCTTGATTGCCATCTGGGTACAGGGCACACCATTTCTGGTCACCAATTAGCTCTCTTTGGTCGGTGCCTCCATTAAAATCGACGAGAGGTTCTGAGAGGTAGGTTCCAATTTCTAGACCATACTCCTCAAAACTTGCGGTAATGGCAGCGTCATACGCTTCTTGGGCCGACATTCCGACATTCCATCCATTCAACGCAGCTTCCGCAATAATAAATAGCACTTCGGAATACCTCATTATCCTCGTTGGCGAATCTAAGGCCCGAAACTCTTCAATACCCATAATTGAAAGGTCTGGTGTGCTTTGACCCAATGTGCCCAAAGGTAAACCGATATATTCTCCACTTGTGGCTGCGGGTTCTGCATATACGGCCAATCTTTGTAGATCATTTCTTTCCTTAAGAAAATCGACCATGTAGGCAGAGGTGACATTTTCTTGTTTGGCCGCTTGGGTCGGATCCATATAATATGGACTGCGATATATTGCATCCTCGGGCAACCAATATTTAAATGCGGCATTGGCATTGGAGTCTATAATAGGGTAGGTACTTGAATCTGCCATGATTTCTTCAATACCGGCTTTCGCAGTTGCTTCGTCTACTAAGGAGATTCGCATATAGATGCGCAATAACAAGGAGTTTGCAAATCTTTTCCATTGCATCATGTCGCCATCAAAAATCACATCTGCAGAGCCTATACTTTGAGAAATATCTATCATGCTATTTGCCTCTTTCAACTGGGCGATAATATCGGTGTAGATGAACTCTTGGGTGTCATATTTTGGGTAGATTGTGGCATTTTCTTCACCGTCAGCAGTGAGTGCCTCGGAATATGGAATGTCTCCGTACCAATCCGTTAGGTTTTGATAGGCGTATGCGTTCAATATTTTAGTTATTGCAACGGCGTTTTTATCGTCTGCTTTTTCTGCCAAATCCATTGCGACAGCCAAATTTTTAAGGTGTCCGCTGTACATATCAAAATTAGTTTCACTGCCAGTGACGCTATATCGGTCATTATGTACGTAAACATCACGGACGTTGTATCTAGACCAGCTAACTTCAAAGTTAAGAACGGGGTTGTAGGCCTTGACAATGCTAATTTCGGCATCAGTGATCATGGTGGTATACGGTACCGACGTCAAATCGTTCGGACTCGTATTCATTTCTTCAAAATCATCCGTACAGCCAAAGGCGGCACTTATCAGAATTAACGGTAAAATTATTTTTTTATAGATGTTCATCTTGGGTTGAATTTAAGATTACACTGAATTTTTTGTATTTACGTTAAAAAGTAATTTTGGCCCGTATTCCAATATTACGTGCAGATGGATTTGATGCAAACTCAGAACCCTGAGAAGACAAGCTGGCATCTCTATTTGAAACTTCTGGGTCGAAATTTTCATTTTTCTTATATAACAGGGCTATGTTTCTAGCGAACAAAGAAAGATCTATGGCGCTAAGACCAATTTGTTGCACGGTTTTTTTCGGTAAGGAATACGACAGTGTTATCTGTCGTAATTTAACGTAAGAAGCATCATAGATCCATCTTTCGGCCCTTGCAAAAGGATTCCATCTAAAACTATCGAGATCTTTATAGACTGTATTGGGGCTTCCATCTTCGAAAACGCCATCAAAAAGGTAACCGCCGCCATCACTTAGGGGGTCTCTCACGGGTACGCCATTTGCATTAAGTCCTGTGGTGCTTGTTAGTGCTCCGGTGGCCCAACCATCTTGGTTTGTTCTTGAATAGACGTCACCCCCGATTTTAGCATCAATAAGAATCGATAGGTTGAGGTTTTTGTAAGTAAACGAGTTATTGAGACCACCAAGCCAGTCGGGCATTATATTTCCGAGTTTTTTTAAGTCGCTGGTCAATGGTACACCATCGGCATCTACAATAGGTTTTCCATTTTCATGATACACAAAACCTTTTCCCCACATTTCCCCGTATGAGCCGCCTACATCGGCAACCACGGTAATCTGGTTACCTTCTGCCGTAAATAACTCAAGCCTTTCAATGTTGTCGTTCAGAGAGATTATCTCACTGGTGTTCTTGGCGTAGTTGGCGGTAATGTCCCAAGAGAAATTAGCGGTTTGAACCGGGGTACCGGTCAAAATTAGTTCGGCTCCTTCATTGTTAACCTGCCCTGCATTTATAACTTGTGAATTAAAACCAGAGGTAGGGGAGATAGGTGCGCTAAGAATTTGATTTTTTGCCACTGATTTATAAAGTGTTAAATCTATTCCTAACCTATTGTTGAAAAATTTGGTGTCAATACCTATTTCGCTAGAGGTAACAAGCTCATTTACTAGGTCAGAAGGCGGCATGGCAGTGCTCAAACTGAACGATGCATTATCGCCATAGGGGGTAGCGGCATTGTAGGTCGCATCTAGTCTGTATGGGTCTGTGTCATTGCCAACTTGTGCGACACTTAAACGTATTTTGCCAAAACTAAGTAGGCTCTTGGCGGTATTAAATGTTTCTGAGAATAACCAACTTGCGGTAGCCGAAGGGTAGAAATAAGAATTATTTACTTGGGGCAACGTTGAAGACCAGTCGTTCCTGCCTGTTAAATCTAAGTAAACTTGGCTCTTGTAACCAAGGGAAAGGGAGGCGAAGGCACTTTGAATTTCCTTTTCCCTTTGGTAGAAGGTGGTAGTCGGTGTTTCCTTGGCATTGGACAGCGAATATATATTGGGAACCACCAATCTATCTACTGACGAGGTTTGTAGTCTATATTGGTTGTTCATGATGTTGGCGCCTAAGTTAGCGTTTAATGATAGGTCGTCAGTGATATTCTTCACAGCAGAAAGCAAGACATCAGCATTTATTTCCTGTCTAAAGTAATTGTTTACGGCATATCTGCCTTCTGGGTCATTATTACCGTAATAGGCCCTAATTAATTCTACTTGTTCATTCGAATAGTCGATACCCGCTCTGGTAGTTAGGCTTAGCCAGTCATTGAATTGATATTTGAGGCTGCTCGACCCGATCAGTCTGTTTTTTGTTTGGGGGTTTAAGTTTTTATATTGTATCCAATAAGGATTGTTGTGCCATCTGTTGATCCAACTAATCTGTGTACCGTCAGGATTCTCAATATTATCCTTCATATATGCCCAATCTACCTGTCTGGCCGTCCATATGGTCTGCATACCTATATTGTTGAAGGTATATCCGGCCCCGTTGAGGTTTCCGTTCGAGTTAATATAGGATCCCTTTGCTTCAAAAGATAGTTTTTCGTTCAATTGAGTGCTCCCCGAGAAGTTTATGGTGTTTTTTATTTGATTGGTATTGGGAACCATTCCGGTTTGATCTGAATTGGTAATCGAAAGCCGCATGTTTCCCCATTGGCCAGAATTGCTAAGGGCAACGTTTGTAATTCGCGTTATTCCTGTTTCATAAAAGTTTTTGATGTTATCAGGATTGGAAACCCAAGGAGTGGGTATTCGTTCTCCGGTAACCGGGTCAACGGGAGAGTTGAATTGAGGAAGTGTCAAAATTTCTCCGGGGGTTTGTGGAAAACCAGCTTCTATTGCCCAGTATAATTTACCTCCTGGAACTATATCTTCGGGTTGGACTTCGTAGTCTAAACGCGGGCCGAAACTTTCATCTACGCCATCGTTTTTCCCGCCATTTAGTCCATCTTCATACCAGAACTGAAGTCCTCCACCTTGTCCGTATTCGTTTTGATAATCTGGAAGCAGTAGTGGGGAACTCATTGTAACCGTACTTTCGACTGATACCGAAAAACCTTTGCCCTTTCCAGATTTGGTGGTTATAAGTACTACTCCGTTCGCCCCTCTAGATCCATATAGTGCAGATGCATTTCCACCTTTTAATATCGTCATTTCGGCAATATCGGAAGGGTTGATGTCAGCGGCTCCATTACCCATATCGGTGAAATCATAGTTACCTCTGGTACTTGATACAATGGTATTGTCTATAGGTATTCCGTCTACAACAAATAACGGTTGATTGTTACCGGTCAATGATTGGTTTCCGCGAATTGTTATTCGTGATGAAGCCCCTACATTACCGTTTGAACTGTTTACGAATACACCGGCTGATTTTCCGGCCAAAGCATTGATAACATTGGTCTCAGCCGTATTTTTTATATCATCTCCATCAATTTCCTGAACAGCGTACCCTAGTGCTTTTTTCTCTCTTGTGATACCGAGTGCGGTAACTACGACTTCATCTAGCGATTGTACGTCAGGTTGCATGACTATGTCAATCGTTGTTCTTGATTCGATCGCAATGGTTTGTTCCGAATAGCCAATATAGCTAAAGGTCAAAGTGGCACTTTCGTTTGTTTGAATACTGTACTTGCCGTCAAAATCGGTAATAGCTCCTTCGTTTGAGTTTTCGGCTAGGACGGTTACTCCCAGTAATGGAATACCTGTTTCATCGGTAACGGTTCCAGAAATCATTTGATCTTGGGCAATCATTGTTCCGGTAACGAAAAGATAAATTCCAAAGAGGAAAAGACGTTTGGTTGAAACTGTTCTTAGAATTGCTTTCATAGATTATTAATATAAGTTTAATAATACTATAAAAGTAAGGCATGTTGCAGGCAATAAATGTGATTATATTGTCTATTGATTATACTATTTTAACAAAGTGTTAGAAAAACAAATATATTGATTTTAAACCTTTATTGTTTTAAGTAATTGATAGTAAGTGTATTATGTAATATCTTGGTTACGGATGGATTATTTTTCGGTATTAATATAATGTTATTAATATGTATTTAAAATATGGTACTGCATGGTGAAGCGTTCACTGATTTGGAGTAATCTTTAAGGTATTGATACTGTTTTCAATCTCCTAAGAATTTTTTTCTTCTCAAGTATTGAAGAAGGTTGGTCGATTGAAGTAGTTCATACTTGTTGGTTACTTATTGAAAATAAGGGTGTATTATTTATGACATGAGGTAGTTTACTGGGTCAGCAATACTTGAAAGCACCAGGCTCTGCAGGGGCTTTGTTTTTATTAAGTCTTGCTTCGATAGCTTTGGCTGTCTTTGTTATGGCCAGACCTCCGAGCCCTGTGCATCTTAATGTGTGCGGTATGGCATCACCTACTTTTTTCATGGTCTCGATAACTTCGTCTAAGGGGATTACTTGGTCATAATTGGATAAAGCCATGTTTGCCGAAGATATAGCGGTGGAGGCAGCCATGACATTTCGGTTTAAACAAGGTGCCTCGACCCTGTCGGCAACCGTATCACAGATAAGTCCCAACGAACTTTGTAGCGCCATTGACGCAGCGGCCAATGATTGCTCGAGTGTACCGTTTTTTAATACGACCACTCCTGCTGCGGCCATTCCGGAAGCCGAGCCGCATTCACCCATACAGCCGCCGACCTCCGCGGAAAAAGTGGCATGGGCGGTAATGAAAACACCTATTATACCCGCGGCTAACATCGCCTGTATCATTTGTTCCCTTGTTAGTTCGAGTGTGGTTGCTGTGCCGATTATTGTACCGGGTAGGGCGCCACAAGACCCGGCCGTTGGGGCTGCCACGATTACGCCCATTGAGCTTTTGACCTCCATCATAGCCGAGGTGTACATGATCGAATTGTTTAAGACATCGCCGGGAACCAATTTCTTTTCTTTCATTTGTTTTTTGAATGATAGCGATTGACTTCCTAGAATTCTGTCTTTATAATGTGTTCCTTTTAGGCCATTATGAATGGAGTTTTGCATGATGTCCACTATTTCTCCCATCTTGTCTTTTACCTCTTGGGATGAAATGTTGCCTCTGTTTTTTTCGTATGCTATAGCTAATTGCCATAGACTTAAATCTTTACCTTCGTTATACTTTAGCATTTCCTCCACAGTAATAAATGGTACGCTGAGGTCTTTTCTTGATTTGATGGGGAGGACCGGGAAGATTTTTATGGCTTCTTTTATTTTCTTATGTTGCGCTAGTTTTTCGAGCAGTTTTTGCTGGTCTTCTTCTTTTGAGTTTACGAGAATATAAGGTGAAGAGGCATTTGGTATTAGGGCTTCCCCCAGATTAAGGCTTTTTATAGTTTCAAAAATATCGTAAGCGTCATCTGAGTATACTATAGTGGTGTAAAAGTCACCGATTATGGAGACGGGTACCTGGTCAATTTCGACAATCTCGATCATTCCTCCTCCGGTAGAGAGTCCGATGACCTGATGGCTTTTATTCTTGTTCTTTAGGGTGATTTTGTAGGTATTGGGATGTGTGGCACCGATGGGATGAATGTCTATGGTTATTTTTATGCCGGATTCCTGCATGTGAAATTCATAGTCTTTTAAGCGTTCATCATCTGCATCCCATCCTAATAAACCACCAAAAAGTCCCATGTCCGACCCTTGACCGGAATGGGTTGTAGCTAGGGAACCATTGGGGTCGAATTCAATATATACTTCGCTAATATCGTTGTTCATTAAGTCTCTGCATATTCTCCCTATTCTTAAGGCGGCAGCACAATGTGAACTTGAGGGGCCTCTCATTACGGGGCCGATTACATCGTTGAAAATACTGGGATATGATTTCATGGAAACTTTTTTAAGTGCAACATTTGATGCGTTTGTAGTATAAAATATTGTAAAAGGTTAATAATATGAATTATTAAAGTTTGCTATTTGTATTTTATAATAATCTTAAAAAAGCACTGAATATTAATTAAAATCAATTTAATCTGATTTATTTGTGCTTTTAGGTAATCTAAGTTACGGCTTTTTTTGTAAATTAGGGTTTTTAACTACATATTATAAAGTGTTATGACAAATCCAATCGCTTTCAAGGTGCCCTTGTATAGAGATAAAACTTTGTATATGGAAGAACATGATGATGCGCATTTCTACGATGCTGTCCATTTTCATGAGGAATACCAACTTACGCACATCGTAGATGGTCGAGGAACGCTCGTTGTTGGGCAGAACTCTTATCCTTTTAGACCTGGCGACTCCTATTTGTTCGGTAGAAATTTACCGCATGTTTTCAAAAAGGAAGTTGAAAGTCGAGCGGATACCAAAAAAGTAAGAGCACACCATTTCAGTATTTTTTTTAGTGGAGATGCGCTAGTTGCCTTTTTAAATCAGGTGCCAGAATCTTCTTCCATTCATGAATTATTGCGATGTGCGGATTGCGGTTTGAAATTGAACAAACGGCAATCTTCAAAATTGTTGTCTAAAATGAAACGATTTCAACATTTAGATGATTTTGATAAACTTTTGGGACTGCTCTATATGCTTGAAGCCATTTCAAAGAGTACAAATCATACGGCTCTTACGACCTCAGAATTTAAAAATTTACATTTTGATGAATACGGTACTCAAAAAATGACGGAAATTTTCAACTTTATCGAGTCGAATCATTCTAAGAAGATTTCACTAGCTAATATTGCGAACCGATTCAATATGAACCCGTCGTCGTTCTGTCGTTTTTTTAAATCAAGGACTCAAAAAACATTTTCCCAGTTTTTGATTGAGATAAGGGTGGCAAGAGCATGTGAATTAATTAGGGAAGGGGCTCATAACGCCACGGAAACCTGTTTTGAATCAGGATTTACAAATCTCTCCAATTTTCATCGACAATTTAAAAATGTCATCGGTATGACACCTACGCAGTATAAGAATAGTGTTTCAACATTTTTGGCATAAGAGAGAAGTTGAAAAATAACCTGTATAAAGCTTAGAACACCATGAAGATTCCTGAATTTTCCGATGCTCCTCGAGAAAAAGGTGTTCCCTGTTTTGAGAAACCCAATGCAGCTGATTTCCATCATTCGACAGGGTTTCAAAGTGAGCTTGAGGTGACCCTGGTGTTGGAGGGGGAAGGTTCGCTATTTATTTTGGATAAAGTCATACCTTTTTGTCAGGGTGATTTGTTCTTCTTCGGGGGGAACCTGAGCAATCCTTTGAAATCTTCAAAAATTGACGATCAAAAGAAAGCAATTGACGGTTCAAGAACCATTTCTTTATTCTTTAATCAAAAACAATTAAAAGATGCGCTAAAAAACTTTCCCGAGGCCTATCGGATAAATAAGATTATTGAATGTTCGGAATACGGAATTAAGGTTTCTAAGGGAGATTGCGAATACTTGGTGAAGCAAATTCAAAGAATTAATTCTGCTATTGGCTTGAGTAAGTTTTTGTTGTTTTTGAAGTTTATAGATGATGTTGCTAAAAATGAAAATATCTCGGTTTTATCAACTAAAGCCAATTTTGGGGGTGGCGGCGATAAAAATGAACCAAAGCTTCGCAGTATTTGTGATTTCATAAAAAGAAACCACAAAGAAACGATTACCCTCGAGCAGATTGCGGCAATCGCCCATATGTCACCAACTGGTTTCTGTAGGTTTTTCAAAACAATGACTCAAAAAACATTTTCTCAATATTTGACCGAGGTAAGAATAGAAAATGCTTGCGAGCTATTGCGTAATGCTGACTATTCTATTGCAGATTGTTGTTACAGTAGCGGTTATAATAATCTATCTAATTTTCACCGACATTTTAAAAAGAATACGGGAATGTCTCCATCTCGGTACAGAGCCACTTTAAAACATAGGGCTGTTAAATAATTTGAAGCGTACACCCATAAAGTGGTAAGAAATATGTTTCCGTTTTTTTGTAGGTATTAAATGCTATTTGTTGTAATGATAAAGAAAAAAATAGTATTACGAATGGCTAATATTCGTAGTATACAACCCATTTTAACTTATTAATATTGGTGCAATTTTCAGATTACATCTATAGAATGTTTTCGCAGATAAGTCAAAGTCTAACTACAGTGTATTGTTTTGAAAGGATAATAACTATGAAGAAAGTAATTTTATTCAACCTAATAATGGTTTTGTTTTTGGCCAACCTTGGATGGGCGCAAGAAAAAAGCACCTTGAAATTGGAAGATGTTTATAAAAACAATGTTTTTAGTCAGAAAGGTTTTGGTCCGATCAGATGGATGAAAGATAACAAAGGGTATTCCACTTTAGAACCAAATGCCGAAGTGGGGGGTAAGGATATAGTAAGGTATGAGGCTAAAACAGGAAAAAGATCGATTGTGGTTTCTGCGAACGATCTAATACCGGAAAAAGAAGAAAAACCATTGCTTATTTACAATTATCAATGGTCGGCAGATAATAGTAAACTGCTTATTTTTACCAATACAAGAAAGGTTTGGCGTTATCACACCCGCGGGGACTATTGGGTGTTAGACCTTGAGAAAAAAACACTGACCCAATTGGGCAAAACAGTACCTTCCGCTACTTTAATGTTTGCCAAGTTTTCACCCGATGCTTCAAAAGTCGGCTATGTAAGTAATCTTAATATTTACATTGAAGATTTAGATACGAATACTGTTAATCAAATTACCTCCGATGGAGGCGATACTATTATAAACGGAACTTTTGATTGGGTTTATGAAGAGGAATTGAGTTGCCGCGACGGATTCCGTTGGAGTCCTGACGGGGAACATATTGCTTATTGGCAATCCGATACCAAGGGCGTGGGTACTTTTTATATGATTAACAATATAGATTCGGTGTACTCAAAGCCGTTGCCGATGCCCTATCCTAAGGTGGGCACTCAACTTTCTGCCGTAAAAGTTGGGGTAATAGCTGCTAAGGGCGGGGAAACACGGTGGTTCGATATTCCGGGAGACCCCAGAAATAACTATTTGGCGCGTATGGATTTCGTACCTAATTCCAACGAGGTTATGATCCAACAATTGAATCGAGAACAAAATACCAACAGGGTTTTTATTGGAGAAATCGAATCAATGAGCCTCAACAATATTTTAGTTGAAAAAGACGAAGCTTTTTTAGATGTTCATGATGATATTCGTTGGTTAGATAATGAAAAGTATTTTACATGGTCTAGCGAACGCAACGGCTGGCTTCATTTATATCGCGTTTCAAAAGATGGTAAAGAAATACAGCCGATTACCAAAGGGAATTTTGATGTTGTCAACATCAATTGTATCGATGTAAAAGGGGGCTATGTCTATTACATTGCATCTCCCGATAACTTTACACAACGCTATCTTTACAGAAGTCGCATCAATGGAAAGGGGGAGGCTGAGCGTGTTACCCCTGTCTCCGACTCTGGTCAAAACACGTATCAGATCTCAGATAATGCCAAATGGGGAATTCAAGTTTTTCAAAATACAATCACTCCACCTATTTATTCCCTAGTTAGTCTCCCTGCCCATAAAAAGGTTAGGGTTCTAGAAGATAATAAAGAATTGAAACAAAAGTTCGATGCACTGCAATTGCGACCGAAAGAATTTGTCAAGGTAGATATCGGTGAAGATGTTCTCGATGCTTATATGATCAAGCCTATTGATTTCGATGCCACTAAAAAGTATCCTCTTTTGTTTTATGTCTATGGAGAGCCGGCCGGATCGACCGTACAAGACAATTGGGGCGGGGGAGACTTGTTTCATCAGTATATGGCACAACAGGGCTATATTGTAATGAGTGTTGATAATCGAGGTACCAAAACACCAAGAGGTAAGAAATGGAGAAATGCCATTTATGGGCAAATCGGAATTTTAGCTTCCCAAGATCAGAGTAAGGCCGCTAAGAAAATACTAAGTACTTATGATTTTATAGATTCTTCCCGAGTTGGAATATGGGGATGGAGTGGTGGTGGTCAAATGACATTGAATTGTATGTTCAAATATCCTGAAATTTATGGTTCGGGCTTGGCCGTATCTTTCGTATCCGATCAGCGCTTATATGATGCCACTTATCAAGAACGATATATGGGGTTGCTGAAAAATAATGCCAAAGGGTATCATGATGGTTCTCCGATCAACTTTGCCCAAAACTTGCAGGGCAACCTAATGATCATGCATGGTACGGCAGACGACAATGTACATTACCAAAGTTTTGAAATGCTGATCGATAGATTGATAAAACATAACAAAATCTTTAATATGATGTCGTACCCAATGCGTTCGCATTCGATACATGAAAGAGAAAATACGTCGTACCACCTTAGGGAAACCATGGAAGATTTTTGGAAAAAGAATTTGCCCGCCGGGGGAAAATGATCTTTGCGATTTGATTATATTGGTTCGATTTGCAATCCTATCTTGATTCCTGACCTAATTTTCGTTTTATTTTAATTTTTATCACACAAATGTTTTCAAAAGAAGAGTATATAGCACGTAGGGAAAAATTAAGGCAGTCGGTTGGCACCGGATTGATTCTTTTCTTGGGAAATGATGAGGTCGGCAGTAACTTTAAAGACAATGTGTATCCGTTCAGACAAGACAGTTCATTTATTTATTTTTTCGGAATTCAGGCTCCTGGTCTAAACGCGATCATTGATGTCGATGGAAATGAAGAAATCATTTTTGGTGATGATTTATCTATTGATGACATTGTATTTTCGGGGCCAACTACACCCTTAAAGGAAAGGGCCAATATGGTGGGTGTGGCCAATGTCATGGCATCTGATAAGTTAAGTGATTACCTAGGTGGCCTAAAAACGAATACAGAAATCCACTACCTACCTCCTTATAGACCTGAGCATATTTTGAAGCTTTCATCATTATTGGGCAGTTTGCCTTCGGAGATTGAGAAAGGCGCTTCCACACAACTGATAAAAGGGGTTGTGAAGCTCCGTTCAATAAAATCTGAGGAAGAAGTTCTGGAAATTGAAAAGGCGGTAAACACTACGGTAGAAATGCAGTACAAGGCCATGGAACTAGCTAAACCCGGAATAACGGAGGCTGACTTATTCGGTGCCGTGAAACAAATAGCCCTTGCTAATGGCAACAATACATCGTTTCCAACCATCATGACCGTCAATGGGCAAATTCTGCATAATCACTATCGCAAAAATATTCTTAAGACAGGCGATATGGTTTTGTGTGATTGTGGGGCTGAGGGGTATTCAAACTATGCGGGAGATTTGACAAGGACTTTTCCCGTGGATGAAAAGTTTACCGATAGGCAAAAGAGAATCTATGATATAGTCTATAGCGCCTATCGCGCTGCGGTAGATAAATTGGCGCCCGGATGCTTGTTTTTGGATGTGCATCTTGCCGCTTGCCAAAAGATTGTTGAAGGTTTGATCGATCTAGGAATAATGAAAGGCAGTGCCAGCGAAGCCATTGCCGAGGGTGCGCACACCTTGTTTTTTCAATGTGGCTTGGGTCACATGTTAGGGTTGGATGTTCATGATATGGAGAATTTAGGCGAACAATATGTCGGGTACACCGACGATTTGAAACAGCGAACCGATTTTGGGTTTAAATCCCTGCGATTAGGGCGTATGCTCGAAGAGGGCATGGTGTTGACCGTCGAGCCGGGCATTTATTTTATTCCAGAACTGATAGCGTTGAGAAAAAGAGCGCATAAGTTTGAAGCGTTTGTAGACTATGGTAAATTAGAGGATTATATGGATCTGGGGGGCATCCGAATTGAAGATGATTTTTTGATAACCGCAAAAGGCAGTAGATTATTAGGTAATAGACTGCCAAGCACTTCTGACGAAATAGAACAATTTAGAATCACTAAACAGCGAATTTAAAGAGGCAAGTTTCAAAAAAGAGGATTAAAATCGACTCATAAGTGTCTAAAATTTTTGAGATTCGGTATGTAAACGGCGCTTAGAATGTTTGATAGTTTACTTTTTAAGTATTGATTGGTTTTTAATCGCATAAGACAGGCCTTGTTCTAATAACATAGTGTTGTCTCTACGGGAAATTTTGATACCTTCCCATTCTGTACTTCATTCGACCAAGCGGGAAATTTTATGGGGAACATGAAAGTCCAAATATATTTTTTGCATTTTTTTAACTTTTTGTGTTTTCCTGAATTTTTATTTTTATCTCAGATTTTACAAATACACTATGCAATTTATTGAATTGGAAAACGGATTTTCGCCCGCGTTTTCTATTTGGTCGATTGAGCAACAACCAGGTAAATTCTTACCAAATAATATAAAAAGCGGGCCTCTTTCGGAGTTAGTATTCATTCCGATGTTATTCTTATTACTTCTTCCTGTGTTATTTTTAGGGATAAAATTTTTTGAGTTCAAGTTCTACAGATGAATTTAAAAAGTTAGCTGCCGGATACCTCCCTTTTTGGATATTTTTTTGGTACGAAACATTTTTTAGTGTCGCGAATCATTCTTCGCTCTTTTTGTTTAGACGAATACTTGTTGTTTTCAAAGTATAATTTAAAAAAAACAGCCATGGAATCATTGGTCAATATTAAAAGAAAGTATAACAGACATACGGTAAACAGCTCTTCTTTATTACGATTTAAAAAATTTGAAATGAACGTGGACGGTACTGCGGTTCACATTCGTCTTTCTGCACATTTTCTGGAGACCGACAACTATCAAGTACAGGTAAAAGACGGAGTATTGCATCTAAAAATAAAATACCCTGTAGGAACTCGTGGTTCTCATAAGAATTCATTTAAGACCGACACGGCGCAAAGGGATATTGATTTAGAAATAAGACTTCCAGATCGACGTCATAAAAAAATAAATTCGGTTCGGTTCAAGAACGGCATCTTGCAAGTGCATCTTGTTCAAAAGGACAAAATCGACGACCTGAAAAAGCTGCCCAATCTTTGTGTAGCCCAAATCAATGAATCGCATTATGAAAAAGTGCATTAGACAATACTTCACCCAGCTCCAATTAGAGGGGTATATAGTTGAAACCAGAGAAAGACCACCTGATTCCTTGTTTGGCCTAGGTGCGATTATAGCATGAAGTTTAACCTCAATGCTTTGCGGTTAAACTTATAAACCAGCTTACTTTTTTTATTATTTAAACGATTTTTTATGATAACTCGTAAACACGATTTAAGAAATTTTTTGTCTTTAGTAACCTTTTTATTTTTGTTTAGCGCTGTTGCAAAGGCTGGCAATGGCATCACTTTATACACGCCCTATACCGATATTTCGGCTCCCCCTGGCGAATCGATCGATTATGCCATTGATGTGAAAAATTATGGTGGCCAGTTAAAAAACGTTGATATCGTTTTATCGGGGATGCCCGAAGACTGGAGCTATACCTTAAAAGCTGGAGGTTACAGCATTCATCGTGTTGCTGTTCTCCCTGGTGAAAAGAAAACACTCTCCTTAACAATTAATGTGCCTCTAAAAGTTGATAAAGGAAAATACCGGTTGAAGGTTATCGGTAGAAATTATGATGTGCTCCCCCTTGTCATCGATGTCTCGGAGCAAGGTACTTTTAAGACGGAGTTTATCGCTGATCAAATCAATATGGAGGGCCATTCTAAGGCGAATTTTAACTTCACAACCAAACTGAAGAATCATACGGGCGAAAAACAGGTGTACTCATTGTTGGCCAAGGCACCCCGTGGTTGGAATGTAGCTTTCAAACCAAATGGAAGGCAAGCTACGGCTGTGGAGATAGAACCTGGTAAAACAACCAATATTACAATTGAGGTAAAACCTCCGTCTCAAGTGGCGTCAGCAGCATATAAGATACCTATTCGTGCCACGAACAAGTATAGTTCGGCCGAATTGGAACTCGAAGTGGTCATAACAGCATCTTACAATATAGAATTAACTACACCGACCGGACTGCTAAGTTCAAGTATTACGGCTGGAAGAGAGAAAAAGCTGGATTTGATGGTGGTGAATACAGGTTCTGGCGAGTTGAATAACATTACTTTTAATTCTTCAAAACCCAAGGACTGGGAAATTTCAATTGAACCTGACACGATACCCTTAATAAAGGCAGGGGCAAGTACGCAGGTGCACGCCACAATAAAGACGGCCGACAAGGCAATACCTGGTGATTATATTTCGAAAATTACTGCTCGAACTCCTGAAATATCCTCTACGACTTCGATAAGATTCTTGGTGAAAACCCCTTTGCTATGGGGGTGGTTTGGTATAATGGTCATTTTGGGCACCTTGGGGGCAATCTATTACCTATTCCAAAAATACGGCAGAAAGTAATGGTAGAAAAAAGTATAGAAATTGTCGGACTAACCAAAAAGTATGGAAACCATGTCGCTGTAGATAATTTGTCGCTATCTATTGAAAAAGGTGAAATTTTCGGTTTGTTAGGGCCGAATGGAGCAGGTAAGTCGACCACTATTTTGATGCTACTGGGTCTTACCGATGCAGATTCGGGAAGTGTAAAAGTATGCGGCATAAATACGGCAAGGTACCCGTTGAAGGTAAAGAGAAGGGTGGGGTATTTACCTGAGGATGTTGGTTTTTATAATGATTATTCCGGTTTGCAAAACCTAATTTATGTAGCGCGCTTGAATAATATGGCTGTTGAAAAAGCAAAAAAAGCGGCCTTGGAAATTCTTTTGGAAGTCGGTTTGTTTGACGCAAAAGATAAGAAAGTCGAAAGTTATTCTCGCGGAATGCGCCAACGATTGGGCTTGGCAGATGTACTGATAAAAAGACCCGAGGTCATTATACTTGACGAACCTACATTAGGACTTGATCCAGAAGGCGTTAATAATTTTTTAGGTTTAATCGTTCGATTAAGTAGAAAAAAGGGAATTACAGTGCTATTCTCTTCACATCATTTACATCAGATCCAACAAGTATGTGACCGGGTAGGCTTATTTGTAAGAGGTAGGCTTTTGGCTGAAGGAAAAATTAGTTCTCTTGCAGAACAATTGTTTTCGAAAAATACTTTTACAATTGAAGGGGCTATCACATCGATTCACGAAGATTTGGACGATGCCGTTATTCCTTTAAGTGAGGTCGTAAGAAAAATGAACCAACTAAATGGTGTTGCAAAAGTGACGTTGAACGATAAACGTTTTGTAGCGGTTTCCGAAAAAGATGTTACTGCTGAATTGTCAAGACTAATAGTGAATTCAGGGTACGGCCTCAATCATTTAAGTAAAAAGGAATATGGATTAGATGATATCTATCACCAATATTTTCAAGAGGAAAAAAAATATAATCAAAAAAAAGTATGAAATGGGGATGTCAAAACTAACGGGCATTAAATTTCCGCAGTGGACTGTTATTTTAAAGTCTTTTCCAGTTTTAAGAAAAAGTAGTGATGAAAACAAATTACATTTAAGTCCATTCCAGGTAATGGTGCAAAAAGAAATTGCCGATCATATTAGAAATTGGCGTTTCCTTATTCTATTTGCCATTATTCTTCTAGCATGTACAGGAACCTTGTTTTCGACCTTGACGGATAGTTTAAAGACACTTGGTTCCGATACTTCGGAAAACACGTTCTTTTTTTTAAACTTGTTTACCAAATCTGATGGTACCTTACCTTCGTTTTTTGTATTTGTAGGTTTCTTGGGTCCCCTTTTCGGAATTGGTTTGGGTTTCGACGCTATCAGCTCAGAACAAAATAGAGGCACGTTAAGCCGTATTATGGCACAACCTGTTCCAAGGGATTATATACTAAATGCTAAATTTTTGGCAGGAATAATCGTTATAGGTGTCATGCTCTTTTCGTTGAGTTTTTTGGTTATGGGTACGGGGTTGATCGCCCTCGGAATTCCTCCTACGGCCGAAGAGTTTTTGCGAATTATAGTGTATACGCTTCTAAGTATTGTCTATGTTTCTTTTTGGTTGAATTTGTCTATTCTGTTTTCAGTCCGCTTTAGACAACCGGCTACCTCGGCTTTGACGGGTATAGCGGTATGGTTATTTTTTACCATTTTTTATCCTTTGATCGTAAACCTTATAGTTAAGGGTTTTGAGCCCTCTAAATATGCTGCTCCGAACGCTATTTACATATACAAAAAATTAAAATTTTATTTGGTTCAAATCATGCCAAATGAGCTGTTCGATGAAATTACTTCGGCTATTTTGGTGCCTTCCGTACGTAGCTTGGGACCATTGACCATGGAACAAATACAGGGTGCGATTCCTGGTAGTTTACCGCTGGCGCAGAGTGTTTTATTAGTGTGGCCACAGGTGACGGGTTTATTGGCATTGACCTTGTTGTGCTTTTTGTTTTCGTATCTCATTTTTATGAAGCGTGAAATACGTTCTAGAGGGTAATGGAATAAAAAAAAACCGCTCCTTAAGCCTATAAGGAGCGGGTTTTTAATTAATTGCTTGGCATGATTTATATGCTAAGCTGGGTTTTACCACCCTGGATTCTGTTCTAGATTAGGATTTATGTTAATTTGGGGCTGTGGAATCGGCCATAGCATAAAGCGTTCTTGAAATGACCTAGTGTGTCCGACTACACTGGTTACACTTTCCATGGCCTCTTTCAAGTCATCGGCACCGTAGCGCAGTAGGTCGAAATAGTGATGGCCTTCAAAAGCAAGTTCTTTTCTACGCTCTAACTTTATTGCATCGCGCATTTGCTCTTTAGTGAGTCCGGTTGCCAAGTCTTCAAGACCGGCCCTATTGCGTATTCTATTTATAGGTGCATATGCGCCATCAGGCCCATTCAATTCGTTCTGTGCTTCCGCTAAATTCAGCAAAATTTCTGCATATCGCATCACCACGAAATTGGCATCTCCATCTGTGGTGACAGTTGGGTCAGGAATTACGAACTTTTTAAACGCGAAGGTAGTGGGCGAGTTGACCCCATCATATATTTCTTCGCCAAACAGGTCGCCTGGTCGTAAAACTGTGGCCGTAAGGCGTATGTCTTCCTCATCATAAATATCTACCAACTCTTGAACGGGCGAAAAAACACTTGATCCGAAGGTTTTAAGTGTGCCTGAATTTTGGTTGAATTGACTTCCTACGTTGGCAACACCTGCTTGTCCTAGAAATTGTACCTCGAAAATAGACTCATTGTTATTATTTTCTAAAGCAGGCAAGAACATATCAGAAAACTGTTCTGCAGGAACTAAATCATAGCCCAAGGTTGCGAATTTATTAGCTTCACTAATGGCCAAAGCATATTGCTGATCGAAGAGGTATACCCTACTTTTAAGACCTATGGCAGCTGCAGAAGTTGCTCGACCGATGTCAGACCCGTTATAGCTAGAGGGCAGATTGACTTCGGCAAAATTTAAGTCGTCGATTATTTGGGCTAATACCTCGCTTTTAGCCGTTCTTGAGACCAATGATTCTTCAATCGACTGAATTTCAAGGATCAATGGAACATCTCCATAAAGATTAATTAAGGTAGTATAAAATAATGCCCGTAAAAATCTACTCTCACCTAATATTCGATTTTTTAGGTTGGCATCCATTTCGATGTCAGTGATATAGGTAATCACCCTATTCGCCCGCACGATACCTTCATAACATCTATTCCAGACTTGTGTTGGTATTGCACTGCTCGAGTCAAAACCACTACCATCACTCATTTCAAGATAAGAGTTGAAAGTGTATTGCGAATAGCCATTATTTGTTATGGCGTCAGAATGCATATAAAAATCACGGTATTGATAATTATCGGCCAAGGTGTTGTACACTCCGTTCACTCCGGTTATGGCATCATCCGATGTTTTCCAAAAAGTGGGTTCTGTTACTGTGTTCAATGGCAACAGGTCAAGTTCTGAACTGCACCCGAAAAAGGTCAAGACCAGTATTATTGGTAGAAATATTCGTTTCATCTTTTTCATTTTATACGTTTAAAAAATCAAGTTTACACCCACTGAAAATGTTTTGGCCAAGGGATAACTATCGTTATTGTTATTGAAGGTTCTAGAATCTTCAGGGTCGTAACCATCTGTAAAATCAGTGATGGTAAAGACGTTTTCCCCAGAAATGAACCAACGCATTTTCTGCATACCAAATTTTGATATTACCTCTTCAGGTAGCGAATATCCAAATTCGAGATGTTTCATTCTCAAATACGAGGCGTCAACAATTGCCGAACTTATAGCAGGGCCAACAAACAATGATGTATTGTATTTGTAGTTTCTTGCGACCCTAGGAACATCGGTATCAGTGTTTTCGGGTGTCCAACGGTCAAGAAACCAGGTGTCCATATTCTGATTGGCCCTGGCATCGTAACCAAATACCCCTCTTTCAACATCACGACCCAGTACTCCTTGAAAGACTGTTCTAAAGTCGAAACCTTTGTACGACATATCAAGAGAGAAACCATAGTTGTTTCGAATGTTGGGGTCGCCAATAATCACTTTGTCGTTTGAATCGACAATACCGTCGCCATCGGTGTCTTCCCAAATATAGTCGCCCGCACTTACGGTATCGCCACCAGGCTGAATGCCATAGGTCTCAAAGTCTTGCGCCTGTTCGTCTGTTTGGAAAATGCCGATTATACGATGGCCATAAAACGAATTAATGGGTTCGCCTTCTCTGTTGATGATTTTGTTGGCACTTATAAATTCATCGTCAAGTTTTAATATTTTATTATCGTTGTGCGTCCAATTAAATGAAGCTCCGAAGCTAAAATGCTCACCGATCATATCAGAATAGCCAATACTTGCTTCCCAGCCTTTATTCTCAATTGCCCCAAAGTTTTGAAAAGGTGCAGTTACATTTCCGAGTGTACTTACAATGGGGGGTGTTAAAAGCACGTCGGTACCTTTGCGAATGTAATAATCACCTTCCAAGCTCAGCCGATGGTCAAAGAACCGGGCATCTAAACCGATATTGGAGGTTGTTGTTGTTTCCCACGTGATATCGGGGTTGGCCAATGCCGTAATAGCCGATCCAGGGGCCAAAGAGCCGCCGAAGGCATAGGGCTGATTCAAATTGATGGTCGGTACCCCGGGGTAGTTACCTACCTGGTTATTGCCGAGCTGACCCCAACCCGCTCTTATTTTGAATAGGTTTATGTTCGAAATGTTTTCCATAAAACTTTCTTTGGCGAGGTTCCAACCTACCGAGAACGAAGGAAAGAATGCAAATCGGTTATCACCTAAAAATTGTGATGAGCCATCGTAACGAACATTGGCTTCAAAGAGGTATTTATCGGCATATCCGTAGTTTATTCTTCCGAAATAGGAAAGCAATGAATATTCTGTTGCGTTGCCATATACCGAAGGATTGCCATCACCGGCATCAAGCTCGCTAAGGAAGTCATAAGAGTACCCTTCATTGTCACCCCGTAAATAATCGTAGCGATATTTTTGGAATCCGTAACCGGCTAAAGCTGTAAAAGTAGACTCCCCAAAACTCTTGTTGTAGTTTGCGGTTATCTCTAACATTGTCAGTTGTTCGCTGATCGCCCTCTCGGAAAGGGTGCCTAGCCCGTTGTTGGTGGTTATCGCAGTGCCGTCTGAAACGGTCAATTTATTTCGGCGGTAGGTGTTTCGTGAACTTTCGATGTTTGCCGAACCGTTTACTTTAATTACAAGGTCTTTAATAGGCAAATACTCAAAATAAACGTTGGGAATCACCCGAAGCGTCTTGATATCATCACGGCCGCCATATTTGGCAAGTGCAATAGGATTAATGGCGTTTGCATCTTGTACGGGGTTTAGGAGGGAGCTTCCCATCGCTATGTAGCCATCGGGTTGAAAGATGGGTGCAAATGGATATTTTCTAATCATATCACGTACTACTTGCGTGGCCCCGTAGCCCGAGTAATTGGGTTCGTAAGAGTCACTTGAACTGCCTGCTACGTTGAGACCGACACGAAATTTTTCAGAGAGGGTTATGTCTAGGTTTGATCTGAAGTTATAACGGGTGGCACCTGTTTCGATAAGTATACCTTCTTGATCTTGGTATCCGGCCGATATCATATATTTGACTTTATCATTGCCACCGGTAACCGAAAAGTAGTGGTTGATAAGGGGGGCAGCCTTTCTATAGCCTTCATCGAAAAGGTTGCCGTTGTACAATCTTGGGTCATTACCTTCTTTTATAATGGCGAGAAGATCGTCTGAATAGAGTGGATCTTGACCAACATTGGTGTATGCCTCATTGAAGGCAACGGCGAATTGATAGGGATTCATAACCGTGGGCGTGGTCGTTGCACTTTGAACACCGTAGTATGAATTGATCGAAACCCTTGCTGCTCTGTCTTTTCCTCTTTTTGTAGTAATCAATACGACACCATTGGCGGCTTTAACACCATAAATAGCTGCAGAAGCCGCATCTTTTAAAACTGAGAAACTTTCAATATCGCTGGGATGTATGTCGTCCATAGTACCTTGTACCCCGTCTATAAGTATTAATGGGGCAGAAGCTGTGTTCTGTGAATCTATACCTGAACGGATTGTACCTACACCACGAATCTGAAAAACTGGTGCATTTTTACCGGGTTGTGATGAACCTTGTATCATTTGTATACCCGCCACGCGACCATGCATGGCACTACCAGCACTGGTGATGGGCTGACTTCCCATATCTTCGGCCGTAACTACCCCTACGGCACCCGTTAAATTCTCTTTTTTCTGGGTGCCATAACCTACGACGACCACTTCATCTAATTGAGCGGCATCTTCGGTAAGTATGATATCGACCGTGGTTTTACCGTTAACAGGTACTTCTTTTGTCGTATAGCCTAATGAGCTAAAAACAAGAACTGCATTTGAAGGGACATTTAAGATATAATTTCCATCAAAGTCGGTAGCTGCTCCATTGGTTGTGCCCTTCTCTACGACACTTGCCCCAGGAATAGGGGTGCCCGATACATCATCTGTGACCACTCCTGAAACTTTTATTTCTTGAGCGAAAATAACGTTAGAAACAAATAGCATACCAAGAAATAATCCATTTTTAATCAATCTTTCCATATGTTCAATTTAAAGTTAGTAATCATCCTATTTGGCTGGTTTATTTAGAGCCCTTTACGCGGTATGGATTCCCTTCGTTTATACCGCTCTTTTTGATAATCATTATAGTAGTGGTCGGAGACCTTTTTGAAGGGTTATTCAACACTGCTTTAATGGTTTAAGGGTTCTGTTTTTGTATCTTTTTAATACAAGTTAAATAAGTGGTAAATTTAGGTTATGTAATTATAAATAAAGACGCCATAATTACCCGTATTATATACTATATTAACATGAAGTTTGTTAAGGTAAAAAATGAGGGTTTTTACTTGTTAAATGTGAGGATTTTTGAACTATTCTAACTTGAATTGAAAACGCTGTAGGTATTTTACTTGTACCGTGAAGTGACCCTGATTTCTATGCAATGGCATTACTGCAATTGTTTAAAACCCACTTAACTATCTAGTTAACGGTTAAAACCCTGCAATTTCATTTAGTTACTATTGTTTCCGTAACGATCTTAGATTCGAGAATGACTATGGTAATCTTTAAGAACTTCCCTTTTAAAAATGTGTTATTTGATGGCCTGCCAACTTTTGGTGATTTCAGTGCTACCATAAAAACTATGGATTGAAAAAGTCATAGTAGTTTACCTCTTTTATAAGTCGGAGAGCAACCCTTTTTCAATACTCGGAATACGGAAGCCCTCTGTGGTTGCATTTATGTGTTCTTTCTTAAAAATAGTAGCAGCTTTTTTTATGATTTCAGGATGGTCATGGGCTAAATTTTCCGATTCAGAGGGGTCATTGGACAGATTGTACAATTCTAGTGTGGGTGTCTTCTTGTCTTTCAAGTGTTGGCGAACTATTTTCCAATCCCCCATTCTTATAGCAACTTGCCCTCCGTATTCGGGATATTCCCAAAACAAGAACTCATGCTCTTTTTGATTTTCATTTCCGAGCAGAGTGGGTAGAAAACTGATGCCGTCATCATCTTTAGGCTTTTCAAAGCCCACCAAGTCGGCCAAAGTGGCCATTACATCATAATGCGCTGAAATAAGGTCAGTTTTCGTTCCCTTCGCTATACTACCCGGCCAACTCGCAATCATGGGTACTCGAATTCCACCTTCATATACAAAACCTTTTGCATCGCCATAAGCTTCCCCAAATACACCTGAGCTATTGAAGAACTCTCCGTCGGTACCTCCAGTATAGGTAACCCCATTATCAGAGGTGAAAATTATTAGCGTATCCTCATAAATACCTTCTTTTTTAAGATGTTCAATAAGCTTTCCAACATTTTCGTCCAAGTAAGAAATCATTGCGGCATAACCTGCCCGCGGATTCTGATGGGGGTAATACCCCTTGTTGCCTAAATAAGGGTCTTCGGTACCAAATTTCTTCTTGTAGTAATCGACCCATCTTTTTGGTGCTTGAATGGGGTTATGGGGAATGGGAGTAGCCCAATAAAAGAAAAAGGGCGACTCTTTTTTTTCTGAAATGAAGTCGATCATTTGATCGAGCATAACATCCGGGGTATACGTATTCAGGGTGAAATCGTTATAGCTCTCGGGGTCTTTCGGATCGGCATCTTCTTCTAATTTTATCGATGGGGGAATGGTATCATTATCGAAATAAACCCTTTCCTCATTATGGTACAGATGAACAGGATAGTAGGTATGTGCCTGTCGTTGGCAGTTGTAACCATAGAAAAAGTCGAATCCCATTTTTGTAGGTATGGCATCGGTATGTGGTGCTCCCAAGCCCCATTTACCGATCATTCCAGTGGAGTACCCTTGTTCTTTTAATTTCTTAGGGATTAATATTGTATTTGAAGGAATAGGTCTCTGTCCCTCTAGGGTAGAGTCTAAAATGGCAGCCTTATAGCTCCATACTTCACCCCTTTCCCTCCATTCATCATTGCCCCTTATGTATGCGTGGCCAGAATGTTTCCCGGTTAAAAGCATATAGCGGGCAGGGGCGCAAACGGGTGCACTCGTATAGTGCTGTGTAAATATGATTCCATTCTTGGCAAGGGCATCGATATTGGGCGTTTCTATTTTTTCCTGTCCGTATACACCAAGTTCGCCATAACCCAAATCATCGGCAAGAATATAGATGATATTAGGCTTTTCGCTTTTTTGTTTCCCCTCAATCTTCTTGTCTCCACATGATGAAAAAGCAATTAGAATAGTGATAATTAAATAATTATAGCGCAGCATAACTTGACTTTTTGAAAAGTTGTATAAAATGATATTCTTGGTTTCGTCTATTAGAATCTCCAACCAGGTGCAACTTGGGAAACGAAATTGTTTTGGCCACTGATTTTTTGCGAGTATTTCTTATGGGATATTTTGAATTGTGGAAAAAGAAGATGTTCACCAATATTGGGGGAACATTGTTGCGGTAAACATCTTCTTCGCTAACTAACAAAACAACTATTTACTAAAACAAAATTACTGTTACTCCCAACCGGGGTTTTGCGTCAACTGTGGATTCAAAACAAGTTGATCAGAAGGAATTGGTTCTAAGTAATAATATTCGGGAACCCCTGGTGGCACACCAAAAGGGGAGACATAGCCTTCGTCTGCACCGCCTTGTATGGGTAAATTACCGCCATAATCTGCATTTACTACCCATCTGCCCAATTTCTCGTCGTCTCCATATTCGACGAGCTTTTTCCAGCGTTTGATGTCAAAAGATCTTCCGAGCGCTTCTCCCAAAAGCTCAATACCTCTTTCCCTGCGTATTTCCCATAATTCTGGGGACACATCCGAATCCCTAGTGGGATCATCAGCTATGTCGGTCAAGCTTAAAGGGGCAACGGAACCCCTAGCTCTCAACTTGTTGATGGTCTGGTCGGCAATTTCTTGAGTGAATTGACCCAATTCGTACATGGCCTCGGCATAGTTCAAAAACACTTCGCCCATTCTGAAAATTGGAGCATCATGGGAATCCCTATTCTGAAGTCTGCTTATTTTATTCGAGAATTTGTAAAATGCATATCCTGTAAAAGTTACATTATAGCCATGGCCTTCATTAAAATTTCTAAAGTGAGGGGAGGTTCGAACCACCAAGCCCCTCCAGTTTATGGTAGGTAACGTTTTATGGGTGTCATCGCTTAACGTGGCCATTAAATCAATATATTCACGGCTTTTAGGGTCGCTGTCATGTTCCCAGGTAAGCTGGTTTTGCCCGTCTGTGTCTACCCTGAAAGGTGGAGGTGTATTAAAATATAATCGGTGATCACGGTTTCTAAACTCATCGTAAGCGTCTTCTTCTCCATCGAAAAGTGGACTTGTGTGAATGGTCTCACCATCTAGACACAAATATTGGTCCACAGCTTTTTTTGTTAGGTCACGGTGTCCAATGGAACTTCTATTGTAATGTGACCAACGGCCGTTTTGAATGCCAAATTCATATGCCTTATATAGTAGAACACCTGCAACACCATTTAAGCTTTCACTATTGAAAACTTCATCATAGCTACTATGAAGATCTGGGTGATCGGCAATAAGTTTTGCCGAAGCATCGGCACTGGCTTGTAAGTATGGTGATTCTCCCCCAAGACCATGGTACTTTCTCCAAGTTCCCTCATATAGTCCAAACCTAGATATTAAAGCACGAACCACACTGGTATTCACCGTATTTGCTCCATGACCATTCGGGCTAATAATGGACTCGGCTTCTAATAGGTCATTGAGAACATTTTGAGCCAGTTCGTCGCGTGGTGTTTTTGGGCCGAACAATACATGCTCATCGGTTTCGTTCAAGGCGCGGTCTACCCACGGTACTTCTCCGTAATTGGCAATCAGGGAAACATATTCGTAAGCCCTGAAAAAGAGTCCGATGCCCCTCCAGTTTTTCTTTTCATCCTCAGATAATTCACTAGTATCTATATTGTCGAGGAGTAAGTTTGCCCGTCTAATATTTTCAAAAGGACCGCTCCACAAAGTAGATGCAGAAGGTACTATTTTACGTTGCCATAACAATTCATGCCCCACTGTACCGGCGTTATTTACCATTAGGTCACTGGCCATTTCGCGAGTAACCGGAGTTAGGTCCCAGTAACCGGGGAAAGATTCGGCGTACATCGACCAAGCATAAGTCTCAAAATTAGAGTTGGTGGTAAATGTGGTCGAGACTGTTAATTGATCCTGAGGTAGTTTTTCAAGAAAATCTTCACTGCACCCCGTGCCTAAAAGCAGTAAAATAAACGCTAAAATTATATATGTATTTTTCATCTCTTTGTGCATTTAGAAAGTTAAGTTTAAACCAATGGAATAACTCCTTAAATAGGGATAGATTCCGCCGCTACCTTGAGTTGCCAATTCAGTATTTATCCCGTCAGGATAATCATTGAAGCTAAACAAGTTTTCCCCCGAAACGTAAAGGCGTAGTTTATCGATTCCGTTCTTTTTCAAAACATCTTGTGGAATAGTGTAGCCCAATGTCAAATTCTTTATTCTCAAATAAGCTCCGTTAATCAGATATTTGGTTTGTGTGCTTCTGCTCACACCATAATTCTCACCACCTAAAGGGTAGTTTCTAGGGAAAAAGGCATCCGTATTTTCAGGGGTCCAATAGTCTAATTGCGATTGATAGACCACTGAAAATTCATCTAGGTATGGAAAACGTACGCGGTTGTTCAAATAGATATCACGTTTGCCGACACCATTGGCTAAAAATGAAAAGTCGACATTCTTATAACTGAAGTTACCAAAAAAGCCATATTGATATCTTCGGGTAGAATTTCCGATTACCGTTCTGTCGCCCGAATCTTCAAGGGTATTGTTTCCGTCATTAATGATACCGTTTCCATCAAAATCTACGAATTTAATATCACCTGGGTTTTGGTTTCGGCCTTCCCATGCGGGTATGCCATCTTTCAAAGTGCCTCCCATAAGATAACTTGAACTACTCACATCTGTATTTAGGGTGCCGTCGACAAAATCGTCATTCGTGTAATACCCGTCTGTGGTGTAACCCCAAATTTGACCTATATCCTGACCCACATAGTATTGGCTTAAGAGCCCTGAAGGATTGTCAAACTTGGTAATTTTCGATTGGTAATCGTACAACGTCGCCCCTATATTATAAGAGAAATCCCCGATTTTGTCATTCCATGAAAGCGCTAGCTCCCATCCGGTCGATTCAAGGTCGGCGACATTTTCAAGAGGAGCCTCGGCTCCTAGTACCGCTGGCAGCTCTGAACCTGGTGCCAACATATCGAGTGTTCTTCTTTTAAACCAATCGAAGGAAGTATTCAATCTGCTTTTAAAGAAGGCGGCGTCAAAACCTAAATTTAACGTTTGAACCGTTTCCCAGGTAAAGGTAGAACTGACCAAGTTAGGTAACAATAAGGTCGAATACCTTGTTCCCGTCTCTTCATTCAACCAGTTTGTTGTTTGGGTAGCGCCGTAATCGGTAATACCTAAGCCTGGGATGGCTGGATATAATATATCATTGCTGCCATCAAGTATTATCTGGTTTCCTATTTCACCCCACGAACCTCTTAATTTTAGACTTGATAAAAATCCGATTGATTCCATAAACGATTCCCGTCCGAGATGCCACCCTCCAGAAAAGGAAGGGAAAAATCCGAATCGATTGCCTTCGGGAAAGCGCGAAGAACCATCATATCTTCCGCTTATTTCTAAAAAGTATTTTTCGGCATAATTGTAGTTCAATCGTCCAAAATATCCTAAAACGGCCCATTCGCCATACGAATCATCGGTGGTTTGGGCGCCAGTAGCCCCCGATAAGGTAGGTTGGTCAACATTGATCAAATTGTTACGTTGTGAAACGAATCCTGCAAAACTGCTCTCTTCACTATTGACCCCTGCCAAAGCACTTAGGTTGTGTTTGTTAAAATCAACGGAGTATTTGGCATAAAAGTTTAAGGCATTATATTCGGTCTGTACATTTTCTTTTCTAAAGAACGTATTGACGGGGTCTACGGCATTCAACACAAAGCGTTCTGGGTTGACCGTTAAAATCTGATTGTCACTAGTTGTTCTGGTCAGGTTTTTTTTCTCATAAGTGTATTCGCCAATAAGATTAAGCCCTTCAATGATATTGTAATCCAACTTCTGGAAAAAGCGGACGTTGTCGTTCAAGATTTTTGGTGCTACTTTTAGTAATTCCCTATTGGCCGGTGTATCGTAGGGTACTTCGGTACCGTCATCAAAAACATGATTGCCCTTTGCCGGGGTATAGGGATTAAAGCTGATGGAGTTGCTGTAGCTTCCCAAGGGGGTTCTTCTTGTACTGTTTCTATAGATAATGTTGGTTGTAGAGGTCAGGTTTGAAGTGAGATTGGAAGTAATTGAAGCGTTTATATTATACTTTTTAAAACTATCATTCCGAGTTATGATGATGCCATCTTCATCGCTATATCCTGCTGATATTCTATAACTGGTTTTATCGCCCCCACCGCTAAAGTTGATGTTGTGGATTTGCGTAAATCCAAGATCATTTATCCATTCCCCGATTAAATCTGTATCCGCCAAAGGATATCTTAACCCGTTAAATTCTGCATAACCCGCGGGGTAGGTCGAAGGATTGGTGCGATATTCTTCCAAAAAGCCAACCCAAGCCGGAATGTCTTGACCTGTCCAAAACGGATTTGTACCCCAATCGTTGATCGCATTGATAAAGTCATAGGTAGATGCTTTGTCAGGGATGTCTTCTGGGTAAAGGAAACTAAACGTTGAAGAGTACTCGAATTTTATAGGTTGATTGGTGTTTGAGCTTTTTGTAGTTATCAGAATAACACCAAATGCCGCTCGTGCACCATAAATGGAAGTAGCGGAGGCATCCTTTAGAACGGTAATCGATTCTACATCTTGCGGGTTGATATCATCGATGGACACAGGTACATTGTTCATTAGAACTAATGGTTCTCCCCCGTTTATAGAGGTCATACCCCTGATATTGACATTAAGCCCTGAGGCCCCGGGCTGACCAGAATTAGTGGTTATCTGCAATCCGGGAATAGTGCCCTGTATCGCTTCAATAGGGTTGGTTACAGGTCGATTACCTAAAATATCGGCCATATCTACAGAACCTGTAGCTCCGGTTACATTGGCCTTTTTTTGTGTACCGAAACCGATGACCACGACTTCATCTAATTGTGCGGTATCTTCCGATAGCGACAAGTTGATAGTGGTCTGTCCGTTGACAGGAACCTCTTGGGTTATATACCCCAATGCACTAAAGACCAAGACTGCATTTGCCGGTACTTCGATAGTATAATTACCATCAAAGTCTGTCGCTACCCCGTTAGCAGTACCTTTTTCTATAATATTCACGCCAGGTGCCGGAGTGCCTATTTGGGCATCTGAAACCGTTCCCGATACAGTTAGATCTTGCGCCCATAGGCTGCCCGCAAGTAAGATTACCGTCAAAAACGATAATTTTTTAATCAATTTTTCCATAGGTTTAATTTAAAGTTAGCAATTGTGTTATTTAGTTGGCACATTAGAACCCCAGTGGGGCTCTTCAGTTTTTTGTTTTTATAGACTTTACCAAAGTTGATTTTTAAGGAAATTTCTTCTTGTATTCACTAAATAGGGTTTTTAGAAGGTTGTTTGGGTGTTGCAGTAATTGCCTTGTTTGAATCATCAAATTTTAACATTCTATTGGGATGACATGGGGGAAATATTTACCTAAAACCCCTGAAATGTTGTACTAAGAAGGCAATTGACGATTATGACCCCCAATTTTGATCAAAACGTATTCTATTCTCCGCACGCGCTAAATTGTAATTAGTAACTTTGAAGCGCTCAAAGAGGCAATGCACGAAAGGTGCGCTTATGTTTTTTATCTTGAAGATGTGTGAGATGAAAGTGATTGAAGATTCAATGATGCGATGGTGTAATAAATCACCGGCAAGAAGAAAATTTGTCTTTCTGATGCTCTTCTTGGGTTTGTGCGCTGGCTCGTACAGCCAAGAAACGGCTAACTTCCATCATCTCGACAAAACTTTTAGATACGATTCTCAATTTGTCTTTGACTCTTTAGGTTATACTTGGATAACGGATAGTGAGGGTCTTTACAAGTATGATGGTTACGATTATTTTTATACTTCCTATGCCGACATATTTAAAAAAACGCATACCAACCCACGGAATATTGTCTTTAAAAAAGATGCAGAAGAAAATTTTTGGTTGGCTACATTCGATGGCGAATTGACCCGTATTACCCCTAGTGGCAACTATAGTTCGTTCAAAGATTCCATTGGTATTGGTAATAATCGTGGTCGAATTTCGGCTATACAGCCCGAAGAGAATTTTGTTTGGTTCGGATCTGCCAATGGCACGATTTATAAGTACGACTACGCTAGCTCACAAATGGATAGTGTTAGCACTGTTCCGCTAAACGAAAACCGTCCGCAACAGATTCTGAGCATAGCATTTACCGATGCGCGAACCATGTGGGTAAGTACTTTCGAGGGGATAATTTACAAATATGCCAGAACGGGTTACGGAAACCCTTGGCAACGGCTTCAGGGCCCTTACTTCAGTCCCATAGGTAGCCTAACAAAAATTGCTGCCGATGGTAATGGGTCTTTATGGATAACTTCGGAGTATAAAGGATTATTTGCCTATGATGTAAATCGCTTGGAATTTAAGAGATATGCACCAAAAGAAGACAGTTCGGAAAGTAACAATATTTTATTTCTGTCTTTATTTCATGACCCTGATGGTAAAATTTGGGCAGGAACTGATGGTAACGGACTCTATTGTGTAGATTTGAAAACCGAGGAAATTAAGGTTTACAAGCACAACAATGCCAATAGATTTTCCTTAAGCAACAATACAGCTGTAAACATCAGCAAAGACTCCAATGGCAATATATGGGTATCCACGAAAAACGGAAACGTTAATATACTTCCGAACAACAATAATAATATTTCATATTATAGCGGATCTGAAAAGGGAGTACCAACACCAATTTTATCAATACTGGAGGCGACAGACGGTTCGCTTTGGTTGGGCACCGATGGCTCTGGTCTTAACAAGGTGTCATCTGATGGGTCGAGTGTTCAATATAGTAGAGATAAAACGGGTGACCATTATTTTCAAGGGAGGTATATACAAAAGTTGGTCGAAGATTCTAAACACAATATTTGGGTGGCAACCTATCAAAACGGACTTTTTGTTCATGATTTAGAAACCAATAGATTCATTAAAATAGAGATTGCCGATGCTGAAGGTAACACGTCGACCGACGTGCGCTACCTCCACCGTGATTCAAAAAACAGAATTTGGGTAAGCTCTGTTGTCGGTATTCATATCTTTTCGACCGATCAAAAAGAATTGGCATTGTTCACTTACAATGACCACGGACTTTCAGGGGATATTTCCCCGTGTATGGCCGAAACATCGAAAGGAGCCATGTATCTTGGTGTTAATAACGGAGGACTTTTGAAGTTTGTAGAGAACGAATCAAACTTACAGGAGTCTAGGTTTGAGGCTTTGACTTATTATAGAGATCAATCGGAGGTCTCCAAAAATTTGACAATTACGAATATAACTGCAGATAGTCAAGACAATTTATGGCTGATTTGCACTTCAGGTTTTTTGATTTTCTACAATACCAATACTTCTGAATACGAATCTTTTGAGAATAAAAAGGAGCTTAAAGGTATTGGTTTCCAATCTTTATCGCAGACCGAGGGAGGAAAGCTTTGGTTGGGAAGTGCTGCAGGTCTTCACGAATATGACCCGAACTTAGAAAAGATAAAGACCTATTATATGACCGATGGGTTGCAAGGAAATTCATATAAGAGGCGAAGCACGTTTCAGGATACCGGGAAGCTTTATTTTGGTGGCGAAAATGGGGTAAGTGCTTTTTTTCCTGAAAATATGCTAAAGAAAGAATCTCGACCACAGTTGCATGTCAATAGTATAGAAATACTTCATCGACCCGCAGGCAATCTGATTCCCGAGCAATTGCCGAAAGGTGTGGAAAACGTGAAATCCCTTGATTTAAAGTCGGATCAATCGTCCTTCTCCTTTCGATTTTCGGCTATTGATAATATACTCAACACCAATTATTACTACACCTATAGATTAAAAGGTTTTGATGAGGATTGGATATCGCCAAAATCGGAGCTTACCGCTACCTATACAAATGTCCCCAGTGGCGAATACCTATTCGAAGTAAGGGCGGGCAGAAAAAAAGGAACTTGGGACATTGCTACAAAGCAGATACAAATACATATATCGCCACCATGGTGGAGAACTTCACTGGCCTATGTCATCTATATTCTTAGTGCTTTACTTATTGGTATGGCCATATATCGGTGGGTGCGTTTGAGAAATAAACTAAGACAAGAGGAATGGGCTTATAATAGCGAAAAAGAAATATATGCCCTGAAAATGAATTTTTTCGCAAAAATGAGTCATGAAATACAAACCCCATTGAGTTTGATTCTCGGCCCCATTGACGATATGCTACAACAAGCGACCGTAAGCAAAAATAGATTGTTGATGCAGCGGTTGGCATTAATTAAAAATAATGCTCAACGACTCTCACGAATTTCTACCGATCTGACGACCATAAGAAATAAAGAGATGAACCAGTTGAAGGTTCGCGCTTCTAAGGGTAATATAGTTAAAGATCTTAAGCAAATTGCACTTTCTTTCGCAGAGCAGGCACGTTTTAAAAAAATCGATTTTATACAAGAATTTCCAGAAGAAGAGTTGTGGTTGTGGTATGATCGAGACAAAATAGAGCACGTATTTTATAATCTTCTCGCCAATGCCTTTAAGTTTGCGCCCCCTGAAGGCACCATTCAATTAAAGGTCGTTAAAAAAGAGAAAAAACAGCGAATTAAAATTTCTGTGGTCGATTCTGGCCCTGGAATACCCAAAGCAGAGCTGAAAAACATTTTTGCGCTCTTCTATCAATCGGAAAGCGGTAAGAATTTGAAAGGCTCTGGTATTGGGCTTGCACTTACCAAAGAGTTGATAGCTATTCACCATGGTAAAATCAAGGTTACTTCCGCTCCGCAGAAGGGAAGCGCATTCGATGTGTTCTTATCGTTACGTGATGATATATTTACAGCGGAAGAAAAGGTGCTGTCTTCCGATATGGAGCAATTCCTTCCACTTGAAGAACATACTTTGAATGGCCAGCATGAGCATCATATGTATAGAGGAGCCGAATCGGATACGCCAACACATTCCATTTTGATCGTGGAGGATAACATAGAGATGCAGATTTTCTTAAAAGATCTATTACAGGGAAGATACATGGTAATCATAGCCGAAAATGGACAAGAAGGATTACAAATGGCAGAACACTTACGCCCAGATCTCATCATTAGCGATATTATGATGCCGATTATGGATGGTGTTGAAATGACTAAAACACTCCAAAAAAATAAACTTCTATCCCATATTCCGATACTTCTGCTTACCGCAAAAAATACTACAAAATCTAAATTGCTGGGTCTCCAGTCAGGGGCGGTCGCTTATGTGAATAAACCATTTAATCCGCAAGAATTGATTCTGAGAATAAATAGCCTTATTACAAGCAAGGAGAACATCAAGTCAAAAGCAAAAACTGATTTTATTAGTAGCACGAGTAGCGAACTTCCGCGGTCGAAGGATCATATTTTTTTAGAGGACCTCGTGACCAATTTAAGCGAACAATTAGAAAACCCTGAATTTAAATTAGAGAATTTATCAGGCAGTATGCATATGAGCTATTCTGTTATTTACCGAAAATGTCAAGAGATTACGGGAAAAACATTAGTGGAATTTTTTAGGAGTCTAAAAATGAAACGAGCGGCTTTACTTATTACGGAACAGGGGTACAATATTTCTGAAGCTGCATTTATGGTGGGCTATAAAGATGCCAAATACTTTTCAAAATGCTTCAAAGATGAATTCGGTATTCCACCGTTCTCTATGAAAAATGAAGGTCAAAAAATTGGTTGGCCTGCTTTGACAAAAAAATATAAGCTACAAACCATTTAAGTTTCAACCGCCTATTTCCAGTCGTTGGGGTCGAAAATTGTTGAAGCGATGTATCTATAGGGCTTAGAGTTTTTCAAAAGAACGTTGTTCCAATAGTAGACCATGACCAATTTTCCATCAGATCTTTGCGTTAATCTCGGGTAACCTGAATCGCGATTGGCACCATCTCCACTTCGAAGTGTAACTTCGTCTCCCCATGTCTCACCGTTGTCATCGCTAAATCTGACGTGTACTCGCGAGCCATGGTCGCTGCGATTAATATAGCCCAGCGCCAACCTTCCGTCTTTTAATTGAGCAAGTGCCGGTGGTGAACCGCCCCTTCCCGTGTCGGGAGCCGGATTTTTGAGTCTTTTCCAAGTTTTTCCATTATCTGTTGATTTATAACTGCTGATAAAGTTTGAACCGTCTTTTACTCGCGTTCGAATGGTTGTGAGCAATTCAGATTCGGAAAGTCTCAGGGAAGAAGGCATTATGTCAAATACTTCATGCTCTGGGGTAATGTAAGAAATCAATGTCCAATTGAGTCCGCCATCCACCGTTCTGACCAAAGCGACTCTTCCCTCTCTTTTATTTGATTTCGCTACGGTAATAAAAACACTTAACGAGTGCTTCCCATCGACAATATAATCTGTACGGTTTGCGATACCCGGTGTTCCGAGGTCAGGGAAGATAAACGCTCCTTCCCAAGATTTGCCCTTGTTGTTTGAATAATAAAAATGAGACGGGCCATTGTGATTATTATGTCTGAGGAAAGTCAATGCAAAACCAGAATTTGTAAAGTCTGCAATGGGGGTTGTCAAGGGTATCGGTTTTACGGCATTTTCAGGGGCTATATTGTTGTCGTGGCCCCAAGCTTTTTGCCCGATGTCAAATGCATCGGTAATCGTCCAAGTGACTCCACCATCTAAACTTCTGGCATATTTATTTCCCGAAGACTTGATGTCGTAGGTATGCATTCCCGGGGCTGTTTCGTTGTAAGGCGCTTCTACAAATCCGACCAAAAGTTCATTTCCCCAAGACCAAATACCGTGATTGGCGGGCCAACCACCATATTTTCCATCTTCCGAAAAAACAATGCCGTGCTCAATTTGTTTACCGTCTGTTTGAGCGAAACTTGTGATACTCTGAAAAAACATAAAGATTAGTGGCAAGATCTTTATTAACTGCGATTTACTTCGGTTACTATTTATATCCATTTTTTTATTTGGTCGTGGTTAAAAATACAGATGGTAAGATAGCTAAAATGATTTCTTAAAACAGCGCAATCTCTTTTTTTGTTTGGTAATCAAAACATAGCTTTTGTAACGATTTTTTTCAGAGCGAACTCAAACCATTGGCAATACGAAAAAAGCGTGATAACAATATGATAGCTGGCTCGCCCCATTGTATGTATTTATAGAGTGGGAGCAAACAGGGGGGTACTGTTTGTTGAAGTCGTGCTTCGCCATATTCTAAGTTTAGTTGCTTCCTTTTTATACCGCATCTGCAAATTTTTGTGAAAAGTGGCTTGATAATAGTTCCTATCACTGTAAACAAATGTGATAAATTAAATGAATTGAGATCTCAACGAATCTGGGCCAACTCTTGAAGTGTGAATATCTTCCTACACTGTTGGCATACATGGTTCCATGCGCTTATGGAGTGGGTCACAGGGTTAAATTACCGAAAAATCTGACAAGTTGTAAGAGTGATGATTTCCATCCGGTACCATACATCCGTCTAGAATGACTGTTTAACGAATGAGATATAATTGTTAAACATAACATCCATTTTTTAGGTGTTTGAACTAGAATCTGTGTGTGGTCAATAATTGCGTCGGAAATTTGTAGCAAATAAAAATAAAGATTTATGAAAACAATTTTACTACTAAAAGAGGTTTACATTGAAGGATTTAAAAATTTAGGCAATTTTATTGTTCAAAAATATTTTAAACTGTTTGCCTGGTTTTGCTTTGCAATGTTCTTTATTGTATTGTATGCTTTTATTTACCGTGTGGCTACTGGGTTTGCGTTCGATTAAGCATGTCAGAACTTTGACTCCTTCCGAATTGGCGAATGAGTTTTGAGCGTTGACTAGAATGCTTTTTTTGTCGGAACTATCTAAAAAAATCACATTTTCTGGTATTCTAAATAGACTAATTTTTCAATGGAATTTTCCTCGACATATGCTGTGGGAAAAACCACTGATTGTAACAAATGTCTATTGGTAGCCATGCAATTGCTTTTGAGTGGCTGTTTCGCAAGCATATATTTAAGATCGGGGTCATAATCGGGCAACCTGACAATTATCATATTTTTACGTCTTAAGGCATGTTAGTTTTGTATAAAATACAAGATCTAAATGTGCACTTTAATTCAAAAATATAATGTCCCCGGTCCACGTTATACGAGTTACCCGACAGTACCGTATTGGAATATGGATGGCTTTTCGGGTGCAAAATGGAAAAATACCGTTAGACGAAGTTTTATAGAAACTAACAGGTCTGAAGGAATTAGTCTATATATCCATTTACCATTTTGTGAAAATTTGTGTACATTTTGTGGATGCCATAAACGCATTACCAAGCGTCATAGTGTTGAGTTGCCTTATATCGATACGGTTTTAAAGGAATGGAAATTGTATATCGATTTTTTTTCTGAAAAACCAATTATCAAAGAACTGCATCTGGGTGGCGGAACCCCTACTTTTTTCTCTCCTGAACACCTAAAAATACTGATTGAAGGTATTTTTAGATATGCCAACCGTGCGGAAGAATATGAATTTAGTTTTGAGGGCCATCCCAACAACACTTCCGAGGCGCATCTTCAAACACTTTATGATTTAGGCTTTAGAAGGGTGAGTTTTGGTATACAAGACTACAACGAAACCGTTCAAAAAGCGATTCATAGAATACAGCCATTTGAAAACGTAAAAAAGGTCACCGATTTGGCGAGAAAAATCGGATATTCCTCTGTCGGCCATGATATTATTTTTGGACTTCCACATCAAACCCTGAAACATGTAGAGGAAACAATTCTAAAGACCAAAGAATTGATGCCCGACCGTTTGGCATTTTATAGTTATGCCCATGTTCCTTGGTTAAAGGGGAACGGACAACGGGGGTACAAAGACGACGATTTGCCCACTGCGGAAGAGAAGCGAAATCAATATGAAAAAGGGAAAAAATTACTTTCGAAAGTAGGGTATCATGAAATTGGAATGGACCATTTTGCCTTACCCTCCGATGGGTTGTACCAATCAATGCTGACTGGTGGGCTTCACCGCAACTTTATGGGCTATACGGCTTCTAAAACGCAATTGATGGTTGGTCTAGGAGCATCTAGTATTAGCGATAGTTGGTATAGCTTTTCGCAAAATGTAAAGAGCATTGAAGAGTACCGGCACTTGGTAGATAATGATATAATTCCTATTTATAGAGGGCATATTTTGACCGATGAAGATCAATTTATTCGAAGACATATTTTAAATTTAATGTGCAGGTTTGAGACAACTTGGGGAGGTGAAAATGAAAAATTACCAAACTTTGAAAAAGTATTGGAAAGATTAATGGAGCTGGAATTGGATGGTTTGGTGGTATGTACCCCGAAAAAGGTATGCGTGACCGATGCAGGTCGGCCGTTTGTGCGAAATATATGTATGGCCTTTGATGCACATTTGCACCGTAAGACACCTGAAAAGCGATTGTTTTCTTTGACAATTTAGCTTTTGTCCCATGACATTAAATTTATTTGGATAATGTTTTTAGTCAATTTTCATTAAAATATAAAAATCTGAACCCATGAAAAATATGATTGTACCCGTTGATTTCTCTGAACAGTCTGAGTATGCCCTTCGATTGGCAGCTTCCCTGGCTAAAAAACACGGTGCGAATATTTTGGCACTCCACATGCTAGAATTGAATCAAGCGATGATTTCATCGTCTGAAGGAATCTTTCCTGAACAGACCGTTTTTCTATTGAAACTTGCGGAAAAGCGATTCAGTGAATTTCTTGCCAAACCTTATTTAGAAGGAATAACGGTTACGCCAATAGTTAAACATTTTAAAGTTTTTAGCGAAGTAAACGAAGTGGCCGAAAAACATCAAGCAGATTTGGTTGTTATGGGGTCTCACGGTACCGACGGATTAAAAGAGATATTCGTGGGTTCCAATGCAGAGAAGGTTGTGAGAAACTCAAATGTTCCGGTGTTGGTCGTAAAGGGTGAACAGGTCGATTTTAAAGTTGATCGCTTTGTCTTTGCCTGTGATTTTAAAGATAGTAGTTTGCCTGCTTTTCAAAAAGCAAAAGAATTTGCAGAATTGTTGTCGGCGAGAATTGAATTGGTGTACATCAATACCCCTGGTGATAATTTCCTTAGCACGGGCGATGCCTATAATAGAATAAATGGGTTTCTCCAAAAGGCAAATGCTGGTCTTGAGGTTAAGATTTATAACGATTATAGTGTAGAACGAGGTGTTTTAAATTATAGTAAATCGATAAGCGCAGATTGTATAGGTATACCGACCCATGGTCGTAAAGGACTATCTCATTTCTTTATGGGAAGTATTGGTGAAGATATCGCCAACCATTCTAAAATTCCCGTGGTTACATTTAAGATTTGAAGCGTAGCTCATAAACCCTAAAGTTTATGGCTTTTTTTAAAATAACATTGCTCTCCGAAAAAGGGAGAAAACCATCTCGGTTTTCTCCCTTTTTCTTATCCCGTTCTACGTGTATTTCTTGAACCTGTCTGAGTTTATTTTCTGAATTAGCCAGAAACATTTGAGTTATATTTAGGAGTTATATTTATTTTAAACTCTTCTAAAACAGTAGTTTATACATTGCTTTAGATGATTTTTGGTTAAGGTCTTGAGTTCCGTATGTTTTAATTAAGGATAAAAGGATGTTTTTATCTTTATTATGACAATTGTCATGTTTTTCCTGCACGGTTACCTCTACTTTTGAAATATAATTAATAACCAGAAATCTAATGAAAATAAGAAGTAAAAGTGTCACTATTATATTTTCACTACTGCTTATGGCTTGTGGGGGAAAAGAGGAAAAGAAGCAGGAAGGGTTTAGTGTTGATCGAACTAAAACGACAACCGAAAAACCAGTTGAAGCCACTCCTGCGGTGAGTGCTACGCCACCTTCGGAGCGCGTAGCGTTGAACAATAAGGGCGTTGGTCCCATAAAGTCGATTACACTAGATGCCGAAATTGATCAAGCCATGGCAAAAGAAGGAGAGGAAATATATGGCCGAATGTGTTTGGCTTGCCACAAGGTTGACAAAAAGTTTATTGGACCTGCCCCCATCGGTGTTTTGGAAAGACGGAGTCCTGAATGGGTTATGAATATGATTTTGAATCCTGAAGTTATGGTAAAACAAGATCCTTTGGCCAAAGAATTATTAGGTGAATTTAACGGAGCGCCTATGGCCAACCAAGGTCTTACCGAAGAACAGGCTAGGGCCGTACTGGAGTACTTTAGAACCTTATAGCTACGAGAACAAATTGTATAACCACTAAAATTTACAGAATGAAAAAGTATAGCCATTTCTCAACAACCTTATTGGTGCTGACGCTGATATTTTCCAGTTGTGGAAACCAAGGGAAAGGCAATAGTGCCTCCAGTGGGGCCCTTAGTTCGAACAATGCCGAAAAAGTGTATGTAGCCCCGGGAGAACATGATGATTTTTATGCCTTTATGTCGGGTGGTTACAGTGGTAACCTTACCGTATACGGCTTGCCTTCTGGGCGAATGTTCAAAGAAATTCCGGTTTTTTCACAATTTGCGACTTCCGGTTATGGGTATTCGGAAGAAACCAAGCCAATGTTGAACACTTCTTTCGGTTTTGTTCCATGGGATGATTCACACCACCCCGATATAAGCCAAACGAACGGTGAATTGGATGGAAGATGGATATTTATCAACGGAAATAATACACCCAGAATTGCACGTATAAGCTTGACTACTTTTGAGACTGAGGAAATTATTGAAGTACCCAATAGTGCGGGTAACCACAGTTCATCCTTTATTACGGAAAACACGGAGTATGTAGTGGCAGGAACCCGCTTCTCTGTGCCTGTTCCACAACAAGATATGCCCATTAAGGAGTACAAGGGCAACTTTAAGGGTGCTTTGAGTTTTATTTCTGTGGATCCCGAACATGGTCATATGAGTTTAGAGTTTCAGATATTAATGCCGGGGTTCAACTATGACCTTTCGCATCCTGGTAGGGGAAAATCACACGGCTGGTTCTTTTTTACCACGTATAATACCGAAGAAGCGAACTCCCTTTTGGAGGTCAACGCCTCCCAAAACGATAAGGACTTTATCGCTGCGATCAACTGGAAGAAAATTGAGGAATATGTAAACGCTGGCGGAGGCACGAAAATGCCTGCCAATTATGCGCACAACGTATATGACGAAGGGACCCATACGGCGACTTCGACCATGAAAAAGGAAGTGTTGACCGTAGATCCGACAAAAATACCTGGAGCCGTATATTTCTTGCCTACTCCTAAGTCACCACATGGTTGTGATGTAGATCCGACAGGACAATATATTATCGGTAACGGAAAACTTTCCGCCGATTTGACCGTACACTCTTTCGACAAGATGTTGGCCGCTATCGAAGGAAAAAAATTCGATGGGGAAGCGTACGGCATTCCTATCCTGAAATTTGAGGATGTACTGGCAGGTCAGGTCAAAAGTGGAGGCCTCGGCCCCCTACACACCGAGTTTGATGGACAGGGTAATGCCTTTACCACTTTCTTTATTTCTTCGGAAGTAGTAAAGTGGAAATTGGGTACTTGGGAGGTTATCGATAGAAAGCCTACCTATTATTCAGTGGGTCACTTGATGATTCCTGGAGGAAATTCTAGAAAGCCTTTCGGCAAGTACGTAGTCGCCATGAACAAGATAACCAAGGACCGCTATCTGCCCACCGGGCCCGAAATGGAACACTCCGCCCAGTTGTACGATATTTCAGGAGACAAAATGGAGCTGATCTATGATTTCCCAACACACGGCGAACCACATTATGCCGCAGGTTGCCCGGCAGAACTTTTGGCTCCGAAATCGAAAAAAATCTATCGATTGGACGAGAACAAGCACCCCTTTGGAATAACCACGCCAACCGACGCCAAGGTAGTACGGGAGGGTAACGAGGTACATGTTTATATGTCCACCATACGAAGTCATTTTACGCCCGATAATATTGAGGGAATCAAGGTAGGCGACAAAGTGTACTTCCATATTACAAACCACGAGCAAGATTTTGATGTGCCACACGGATTTGCGATAATCGGTCAGAACACATCAGAGTTATTGATTATGCCGGGGCAGACCAAGACATCCGTTTGGGAACCCAAGCAAGTCGGTGTATGGCCCTTCTATTGTACCGATTTCTGTTCGGCACTGCATCAAGAAATGCAGGGGTATGTAAGAGTATCGCCAGCCAATTCAAAGATTGAGATTTCTTGGTCCTTGGGCGAGTAAAATTATTAACACTAACTCCTTTCTTTCAAACGGAAAAGCGGGTCGTATTGCAAGATCGCCCCGCTTTTTTAAAATGAAATGCACTGGCAACGAACACTCCGGTTTATTTGCTAAAAATAACGAGAAATGAAAAAAGCAAGTATTTTAATGATAATAGGCCCATTATTTCTCTTGGGGTTGTTTGCTTTCCCGTTATGGAATATTATGTTGGGGGCACCACAATATCCGGATCCATTGGGTATGAATATTCATATTTCTGGGATACATGGGGTGTCAGAGTTCGATTTACAGAATATTGACGGACTCAACCATTACATCGGCATGAAAACCATACCGAAGGCAGGAGAAATGTGGGAGTTTGATATCTTCCCCATGGTCATTATCGGAATGGTATCTCTTGGGGTGCTTATTGGAATACTGGGCTTTTTTGATAAAGTTAAATATACGTGGTTTCTGGGGTGGTTCGTGTTGATGTCCATATTAGGTGTTTTGGGAATGTATGATTTTAACGCCTGGCTTACCGACTATGGCTCAAATCTAGATCCCAATGCAATTATAAAAGTGACGAATCTTGATGGAACTCCCATGACCTATAAACCACCTTTATTGGGGCACCAAAAAATGTTAAACTTTGACGTGACCTCGTTACCTTCCACGGGAGCGTGGATGATGTTTGTCGGTATGATGATGACAGCTCTAGCTTTTTTAATAGGAAGGACAAGTAGTAGATCTTCCATAAAGGAAGAAACCGTAAAATGGCCAAAAGGTGAATTTCTTGAAACGGAAAACTAGCGACTGGCCTCAAAAGCAAATTCAGAAGTCGAACGAACAACTAAAATAAAGGATCAGATGAAAGGTTATTTTGTATTTCTGTTCATGCCGCTACTAGTTTTTATATCATGCAGTGTAAAACCTGAACCTATCGACTATGGTAGTGACGGTTGTCATTTCTGTAGCATGACCATTGTTGATCAGCAACATGCAGCGCAAATTGTGACCTCAAAAGGCAAAGCTTTTAAGTTTGATGCCGCGGAATGTATGATGAATTATTTGCGGGATATGAACACTGCCGATGTGGCGCTGTATTTAACCAATACCTATCATCGACCGGGCGAATTGACAGATGCCATTAAGGCTACCTATTTGATAAGCGAAAATATTCCAAGTCCGATGGGAGAGTTTTTAACAGCCTTCGACTCTGAAGAAGCGGCAAAAAATGTACAATTGGAAAGCCAAGGGAAACTATTTACTTGGCAAGAACTTAAAAATAAATTTGATACAAAAACCAAATAGAATGTACGCAGTAAATAATACGATAGCATCACAATCCTTTGACAAGCTTCAGGTTCAAAAACTTGTAAAGTCCGATGTCTTTGAAATTTTAACCATTAGCCTTGAGGCGGAATCCATTTTTCCTGAACATACTTCTCCCACGGATGCCCATTTAATTGTTCTTCAGGGCGATATTCTTTTCCATATTAACGAGAAGGTTTTTCGAATAAAGACGCAAGAGCATTTTAGTTTCCCTAAAGAGGTTTCGCATTGGGTCGAGGCGAATGAGAATTCAAAATTTTTGATTATCAGATAATGACATTTCGAAGCCCAATATATCTGATACTATTGTTGCTGCTTATTAGTGAAAGTCTATTCGCTAAAGCCCTAATTGTTTGTCCTTCTTGCGAGATAAAATCAATTAAAGAGGGCATTGCCTTAGCCGCAGATTTTGATACCCTTCTGATCAAAAAAGGGCGGTATCACGAATTTAATATTCAGATAACGAAACCATTATCCCTTATCGGGGAAGATTATCCTATTGTCGATGGGGAAGATAACGGTGAAATCATAACCGTTCAAGCGGATAACGTAACCATTGACGGACTCTTTATTATCAATGTAGGAACAAGTTATACCGCTGATTACGCCGCCATACGGGTGGTAGAGAGTGAAAATTTTGTGATACAGAACGTGGTGCTGGAAAAACTTTTTTTTGGCATCTATTTAGAGAAATCGAAAAATGGGAGGGTATACCATAATAAAATTATCGGAGATGCCGTAGACGAATATAATTCTGGGAACGGCATACAACTCTGGTATTCAAAGAATATCGAAGTTGAGCAGAATATTGTTCAACATGTTCGCGATGGTATTTACCTAGAGTTTTCAGACAATATTACCATAGCAGACAACACCAGTGCCAATAATCTACGGTACGGTCTTCATTTTATGTTTTCTAACGATGATGTGTATACGAACAACACTTTTGAGAATAATGGGGCGGGGGTAGCCGTCATGTTCTCTAAACGGATAAAAATGCATGGAAACACCTTCCAAAAGAATTGGGGTACAGCGGCTTTTGGTATGCTTTTAAAAGAAATTAACGACGCTGAAATTAGTGGAAATACTTTTGCCGAGAATACTGTCGGTATCAATATCGAAGGATCAAACCGTATAATCTACAAAAACAATGATTTTATTAATAACGGATGGGCTATTAAAGTGCGCGGGGCTTGTTATGCCAATTCATTCGTAAAGAATAACTTTTTATACAACTCCTTTGATATCTCGTATAATGGCAACTTGAACGATAATATATTCAATACTAATTTTTGGAGTGATTATACAGGTTACGATCTTGATAAGAATGGAATTGGTGATGTGCCTTACCGTCCAGTAAAACTGTTTTCATATATCGTAAACAGAACACCGGAAACCATAGTGCTGCTCAGAAGCCTATTCATGGATATTATTGATTTTTCGGAAAAGGTGTCTCCTGTTTTTACACCAGATAATTTGTTGGACGTAAATCCGCTAATGAAAAAATCCAAATGATACAAATAGCGCATTTATATAAAAAATTCGGAAAAAACCATGTATTGAGAGGTCTGGATCTGCATATGGGGCCAAGTGGTATTTTTGCTATTCTTGGTCCGAACGGTTCAGGGAAAACGACCTTGATTAAGGCAATATTAGGGATGGTCGTACCAGACAAGGGTGTAATTTCTGTTTTGGGAAAACCCATAAAAAACAAATGGAGGTACCGACAAGAAATCGAGTACTTGCCCCAAATCGCAAATTTCCCTGGAAACCTTAGGGTAAAGGAAATCATTAGAATGGTTAAAGACCTACGACAAGAGCCCAGCGACGCGGAACGTTTGATAACCTTATTCTCTCTCGAGCCCTTTCTTGACAAGAAATTAAGCACACTTTCAGGGGGTACCAAACAAAAGGTAAATATTGTTTTAACCTTAATGTTCGATAGTCCACTTATCATTTTAGATGAACCTACAACAGGGTTGGATCCCCTTGCCCTAATTCACCTAAAACAATTGATATACGAAGAAAGGGCGAAAGGTAAGACGATTCTGGTTACTTCCCATATCATGGGTTTTGTAGAAGAAGTGGCCGATGAGATTGTATATCTTTTGGAAGGAAAAATTTACTTCAAAGGAGGTATTCCTGACTTGAAAATAAAAACCGGGCAGCAAGATTTTGAACATGCCATAGCGGCCATAGCCATAACCACCACCGATGCTTAAGATACTTAAATATAGTTTTTATGATTTAATGCGCAGTCGCTGGAGCTATGTATATTTTCTTTTTTACTTGGCATTGGGCTTCGTGTTGTTGTTTTTGAACCAAGATCTTTCAAAAGCGGTCATTACCCTAATGAACGTTATTATTGTTTTAGTACCGTTGATAGGCACCATTTTTGGGGTGATGTATTTTTATAATTCCAAAGAATTTACCGAATTGTTATTGGCCCAGCCCATTAGACGTTCCTCCATCTTTTTAGGGCAATATTTCGGAGTAGCCGGTTCACTTACGCTAAGTTTGGTACTTGGACTGGCCATTCCGTTTGCACTATATGGACTTTTTAAAAGCGATGCCATTTGGGATTTTTCCCTCCTTTTGGTCACAGGAGGCTTTTTGACTATGATATTTACCGCATTGTCATTCAATATTGCGCTGTCGAACGAAAACAAGATTAAAGGCTTTGGTTATGCTGTACTTTTGTGGTTATTTTTAGCCGTTATCTACGATGGACTTTTTCTTATGTCGTTAATCGTTTACGAAGAGTATCCTTTAGACACTTTTTCCTTAGTAGCGACCATGTTTAATCCCATTGATCTGTCGCGGACGCTTATCCTTTTAAAATTAGACATTTCTGCACTCTTAGGGTATACAGGAGCGGTTTTCAAGCAATTTTTTGGAACTGATCAAGGGTTGCTGATCTCTATTCTGATGTTAGTAATTTGGACCGCTTTGCCTATTTGGCGACTGGTAATTGTATCGAAGAAAAAAGATTTTTAGCATTGGTATTTCTCCCCTACGTTCAAAGTAGGGGAGAAATACTCAATTCAAATTCGGCAGCGCACAGGCTATCCGTATTTTGAGGCGCCGAAATCGGTACAGCTTAAACAAGGTTCGAGAATTGCTCTAGTTGTAATTAGCTTTTTTGGTCTTTCTTTTTTTCTGTCGGAGATGGTACATGGGAAGATGAGGTCAGATAGCCTTCATTTCTACCGCTGTTTTATAATTATGTCGATGCATGTTCAAGGGCTTCGATTTCCGTGATCAACTTCGCCAAAACATCTTTGCCGCATTCAAAATCATATAGAATTTTTGCCTTAGACGATTTGAACCCCTCAGAATTGATGAAAAGCACTTTGTAATAAGCTATTCCCTCATTAAGATTGTTTGCAAATTTCAGTAAATACTGTTTTTGTTTTCGGGTAACCGATCTTCGAGACTCGGTAATTTGATCTTCTAAATATTTCAAGTATATAGAAAGTTCTTTAATAAACATGTTGGGCCTATCGGATCGGTTAATTAGATTGGCCCTTCCATAAATATGGTCGGTCATTTCTGAAAGGGAGGCGATCTTTGAAAAATAGGCCATATTCGGCCCGGGACAGATCGAAACGCCTTCGCCCTCGGTTTTTGTGTCCAATCCATAGACCAATAGGGCCGAGGTGCCCAGCCCTACGCAGGTGCATGACTTTTCAGTAATTTGGGTGTATCGCAATTGATATTCTTCCGAGGAAATGGATTCTTTGTTCAGTTCTAGTAATTTTAAATGTTGGTACTGCCGCGACGCTGTACAAAGGCCTTCATCTTTATACTCTTTGTTCAGGGCGACGAATTTTTTGGGGCAGGCACTTCCGGGCCTACCTTTGGCCAGATTCTTCGCTTTTTCCAAATCTTTGGTATTTCCCTTTAAGCTGTGGAAGGGAATACCCAGAGGCGAAATATTACTTAAATAAAGATCATCTTCTTTAGCGGCCACGAGTTTATTCAAGGTTGTTTTATCTACGGTTGAAACTTCAGGAACTAATAAAAATGGCGTGCCCCAGCCTACAGAATCGACTTGGTAATGATTTATAAGAAACTCGTGTTCTTCGCAAGTCCCCACACCACCTTGTGCCGAAATTTTTAACGGTAGAGACCTTTTGGGAACCGGTCGATCTTTCTGCTCCAACGCCGTAATCATCAAGTCGTGGATCTGGGTTGTCAATTCTTCTTTATTACTTTTAAACTGCTCCAATATTGGGCCCATCAGATAGCCATCGGTGGCAAAAGCATGACCACCACAGTTGAGTCCTGATTCGATGCGGTACTCCGACACCCAAATACCTTTTTTGGCCAAAAATTTTCCTTGAATCAAGGCAGATCGGTAATCACTGACCTTTAAAACAAGCTTCTTTTTTAAGTTTCCGTTGCTATCGGGATAAAAGTCATCGAATTGCTCCAAATAACTATACAGTCTAGGATTCATTCCAGCGGAAAGAATTACGGAAGAATTCAAGCCACTATTCATAAAGCCCCGTAGCGCAGCATGCGCATCGTTAAATTCTGTTGATAGTTTTTCCTTTTTGATATAATTTTCCTTGTCGACCTTGGTCATGATGTTGACATCGATACTACCCATGGGCATGCGCGATCTGATCCAAGTTCCAATTTCCTCGAGATTAAGACAATCTTTGGTCAACTGCTCGAATTCTTGTTTAAGGGCAGCGGTATCTGGTAGCTTTCCGAAATATTCCTTGATATCGTTCGTTGTTGCGGTTGTGGTATTTTTGAAATCTTCGAATTTCTTTAGGGCAAGTTCTTGAATTAGGTTGAGATACGACGTAATTCGTTTCGCCCTGAAGTCTTCCATTTTATCCGTTATTTCGGTGTACGGAATTTCAAATTTTCCACAATACATTTTCCGCAGCTTTTCCAAAAGAATGTCGTCGACCAAAGAAATGACAGAGTCGATTCCGAATTGCGAAACTTTTAAAGGAGTATCTATTGTAAAACCTATTCCCATTACGGGGATGTGAAAGGAGTGTTCGTTTGTCATTCTTTATCGATTAAATTATATAACGTGTGTTTGTCCATTTAATAGTAGATACAGGGCCGATTTAACCGAATCTCGCAAATGGTAGAAGGCAACACTTGCAACATTGCTTTCCATTTTTACCGATGAATTTTCTTTTTTCAATTCAAAATAAACGGGTGGCAATACGTTTACTTTGAACAGATCAAGAAAAAGGGTGTTTAAGCCGGATCGGTATTCCATGCCCGCGCGAAGTTCCACAGCTATAGGTAACTGTGCTTTGACTTGAGGGAGTGATAAGATACAGAAAGGGAAAGCTATTATTTTGACTTGTTCCATTTGAATCATCCGGAAGTTTGGTATACAAAATACTGCTTAAAAAAACGCTTAAAAAATGATATTTGTCAGGTTATTTGAGCGCATCCACTATCGTTTCATCCCCCTGTTTTCTTAAATTGCGGTACTAAATGATAAACTTAACACCTCATACAAAAGCAGCTTTTGCCTATTTTATTTTTGCGGCAGTATTGGGTGTGGTATTGCGTTCTTTTCATTCGGTAGACTTGGCTATCAACTACAAGTTCTTTGTTCATACCCATTCCCATATTGCCTTGCTGGGTTGGGTGTATGTGGCTTTGACCATATTGTTGTATAAATTATTTGTGCAAGATGCGATTGTCGATAAAAAATACCGTTATCTCTTTTGGTTCACCCAATTGACATTGCTGGGCATGTTACTGACCTTTCCCTTTCAAGGGTATGCCCTAATCTCTATTTTGTTTTCGACGTTGTTTCTTTTTGCTTCATATTGGTTTTTTTGGTTTTTTCGCAAACATGTAAAAGGGGAATTCAGAAAGACTAAGGCTTACAAATGTGTGAATGCCGCATTATGGTATTTGATAATTTCTAGTTTAGGGCCCTGGGCATTGGGAGCGGTTATGAATATTTGGGGACCCGAATCGGTTTGGTATCGGCTGGCCATTTACTTTTATCTTCATTTTTTGTACAACGGGTGGATGTTGATGGCCATTTTCGGACTGTTCTTTCACATGCTCGAACGACACGGAATTCATCCATCGAAAAAGACATTTAAACTATTTTTTAAAAGTATCAATCTCGGAATTTTATTGACCTTTTTTCTGTCAACCTTATTTGCCAAACCTCCACTTGTATTAAATGTGTTGGGTGGGGCAGGGGCCGTGTTACAACTTTTTGCTTTAGCCGTGCTGATTCTTTTTTTTGTGCGTTCGAAAGGGCAATGGGTATCGGTTTTGTCAAATTTTCAAAACCATCTGTTGAAGACTGTGGGGCTTCTTTTGGTACTTAAAATGGCCCTCCAACTTTTGACAGCTTTGCCTTATTTTGCCAATTTAGCGGCTATGTATCTTGATTTTACCATTGGATATTTACATGGAACGTTTCTGGGGGTCGTGAGTATCTCACTGTTCTTGTTCTTCGATTTTTTTAAGTTGATACGGATATCAAAAAAAGGCTATTGGTTATATCTCTTGGGATTTGTGATCACGGAGGCGCTTATTTTTTTAAAAGGAATAGTTTCATGGTTGCGTCTATCACTTTTTGATGGTTATTTTGAACTTTTGGCGCTAGGAAGCCTTTTGATTCCACTGAGTTTGCTGCTTATTGTATTCGGGACTCAAAAAGGAAGTCAAGTCTAATCATCCTTTAGTATCCGGATGATACTACCGTTTAATTCGGCGTTTACGGGAATCTGGCAAGCCAGTCGGCTGTTTTCGGTGCGGTTTCCAATTTTTGATAGTCTAAGCAGTTCATCCTTATCCATGTTTTCGGTAATGGAACCCTTTACCAACTCGACATGGCAGGTACCGCACCAGGCCCTGCCTTTACATTCGCCCCAATTCTCGACATATTTGTCAAAAAGTAGTTCCATCAGATTATGATATTCATTGACCTTGAAATCGGCATGGCATTCTTCCCCGAACTCATTGAAATATATAAGACTGTAGCAGCTGTTTGTCATTGAACGAGGTTTCGTTTTTTTCTTGGTTGTTCTTTAAAATAAACTGCAAATGATCACAAGAATATTGAACGATACGCTCAGTAGCAATAGGTTGAATACAACCTTTGGTTTCAGTTGTGCCAGTACCGCGCCGTTATAGGCCATACACAAAATGGTGACTAAAAAAAGTAAGGTCAGCATGGCTGCTGTTTGAATGTCGCTCATCAATAATAGCATTGCGGCTATAGAACCGATGCAACTTTGGCCGATGATTGCAATAGTGGCATAGCCCGTTTGTGCTCTTTTGAATTCAGCCAGAAGGTTGGTGTAGTATTTAAAATACTTCACTTTTTTAGAAGTGAATAGGCTCTTATGCCCAGAATGGGTCATCTGAATTGTCTCTGAATTTCTCATCGTTATGTAGTTTTGAAACGGCGCTTAATTGTGCCGTTGTAGCTATTTTTTGAATTTCATTAAAAAGTAGGCGTTCCTCAAAACGTATATGTTTTTCTAGTTCTTCTTCAATACGCTTGATTGATTTATGTATTTCTGGGTCCTCGAACAACCGAATCAATTTGCTGTGTTCTGCAAGGGCTTTTTTGACCAATTCGTTATCCTTACCTAGAATAGGAAACATATAGCGCTCTTCCAACTCGAAATGTGGTACGAGGTGTGTTTTAAAGAACCAATCAGCATAGCGTTTTATTCTGGCTACTTCGATACCTTTTGAAAATCCGGTTCGTATTTTCCAACACAGAAGGAGACCTTGGTGATGATCACGACTGATGCCTTGTAATTCTTTTTTTCTTTTGAGCGGTACGGTTTTTTCCATGATATTGGGTTTTATACCAAAATCGAAAATTCTTTTTCCAATAGCTCCGCTTTTGGGAAAAGTATATTGTTTTCTAAATGGATGTGCCTGTGTAGGTCTTGTTCAAATTCTTGAAGCAAGGAAAACGCTACTTTGTAGGTGTTACAGGCGTCAACCGGAGGCGTATAATTATTACTCAGCGCATCTATTTTTCGAAATCGGTCGCCCTCGGCCTCATGCTCCTCCATCATCATTGCAATCGGGTTTTGAACGGTACCAAAATGGGGTCGATCTAGGTTTGCTCCGCTATGTTTGGCCTTGATCATTTTACGAACAGCCGGAAAAAGAATGAGTTCTTCCTTTTTCATGTGCATGGCCAATTCCCCTGCTGATTTTTCGAAGTGTTCGGTAATCTCGAACAATTCCGGATGTCTTTCCCCGTGTACGCGACATAGTTTGTTAAGATATTGCTTTAAAATGGGAATGCGTTCCTCGACGTAACGATGGTGCCTTTTTTCTATATAATCAGCGAGCAAATCTAAGGGCCAAGATTTGAAATCGATGGTTTCGGCAGTGTCTTGATTCAAGATTGCCTCGATTTCTATTAGTAATTGTTCGGTACTCACATTGCCCTTTTCCGCTATCTCGCTTATGCTTCTGTTTCCCTTACAGCAAAAGTCGATTTTATGATTTTTAAAAACTTGGGCTATTCGGTAGTCTTCAGCTACGATTTGGCCTATATTTTTTTCAAGTATCTTTTCCATAATCTATTTTTTTTTTGATTAATAGCTGTTATTAAAAATAATATCGGATAAAATTATCCTTTATTAAATCAAATTTTTTTTACCTTTTCAGATAGGTCAAGCCAACCTCAAGGCCAGCTGTCATTTCATATAAACTTGTATTTTCAAGCATTTCTTTCAGACCATCACGTATGGCCACGAATTTGTCGTGTACAGGGCAGGGTTTATCGGCATTGCATTCTTTTAACCCGAGGCCACATCCGACATAAATATTATCACCATCGATGGCATAAACAATTTGGCCAAGCGTAATTTTATCTATTTGTTCCTTTTCAATCTGAAAACCGCCTGACGGGCCTTTTACCGAATCGATAATGCGGTTTCTTGACAATTGTTGTAGAATTTTAGCCGTGAATGCTTCGGGAGAATCTATTTTTTTTGCGATATCACGAAGACCGGTCCGTTTCCCATCAAGCGACTGGAGCGCAATGTAGGTGGAAGCTCGTATACCATATTCACATGCTTTTGAAAACATCTCGTGTTGATTAGGATTCAGTAACAAATATAGCGCAAGTTTTAATTCGGACAAAACTATCCGAATTAAATTTTTACTAATTTTCAAAAGATTTTATTTCGTTCTATGCTGAAAAATCTGCATAAATAACATGGTCGACATTTTTTGTGCCCGGTTCTTGGCAATCCAAGCGGTTTCACCTTCGAAAAGTTCGTCTATTGTAGCGAACCAAAGGTTTAACCATAGACCAAAATGTTCCGATGTTATGGTGTGATTCATTTTATCATCGACTTCTTGATGGGCCGTTACGGGGTTACCATAGTATTTGCGTTTGAGAAAAAGTTGCGTTTCCCAGAAATCGATCAGTAGCGTCAAATGGCTTTCCCAATCGGTAATAATACCATTGAATATAGGGCCAAGAACTGTATCAACTCTAATTTTTCCGTAGAACGTTTCTACCAAAAGTTTTACATCGTCTCTATTTTGAATATCTTTCTTATCCATAGAAATTAGTTTAAGCAATTGATTTGCAAATTTGTAATGACTGCTAACCAAGTTTTCGAAAAATTAGGAATAGGTTTTGCAGAGGCATAATCGTGAAATTTTCCGGGCTAAAGTCAGGCAAGTTACTATTTTAAGGTTTTTCGATAAAATAGTAGTAATGATCGCAGTGAGTTTTATATGCCCTGTTCGATAGCCAAGGTTTGTGTCACAAATTGATGTAATTGATGCATTTGGGGTTTGCCTTTGCGTTTTCCAAGTCTTCCGAAAGCATAAAGCACAAACCAAAGTATCGTCATAAAAAACATTAGGCCCAACTGAAGGCCGTAAGGTCGGTTCAATGATGCGCTGGAGTAGGCCCAAACACCTAAAATTATAAAAACTGTGGCCACACCAAAGTGTAGAAACATAAAAAAGGTCCAAAGGGTGGGGTTGGGGCCAAAAATACCGTATAATTTGCAGGTTTTATCATCGACTTCGATAATTTCAAGATGGAGCTGTGGCGACCAGAAATGATTTTTCTCCTTATTAAATTTGATGAAAATATGCTCGTCGATGCGCTTGATTATTAGGGGTTTGTATACCGTATTTTCAAACTTTCCAAGAATCGTTTCTTGGGGTGTAGGTAGTTCAAATTGAAACCTTGGCCTAAGAACGATTTCATTGGGTAGCGATTTCATGAATTCTTATTTCAGTCGTTACATTCCATGGTGCTCGACACCAGTTCGACCACAGGTTTGGGGGATATATAGGGTATTCCTAACCCCAAACCACGTACGATGAAAAGTGCCCCGATAATAATTACAAAAACGGGAATCAACTTTCGTACGTTTTGCCGTGCTACTCCTTTTAAAAGAGAACTAAAATAAACAGCAGTCGTCATTAATGGAATGGTGCCGAGTCCGAACAGCACCATATAAAGTGCGCCCTGTATTGCATTCCCCATGGCAATTGCCCCAAAGAGCGCCATATAAACAAGGCCGCAAGGTAAAAATCCGTTTAAAAAACCGATGGTAAGAAATGTATCAGGGGTCTTCTTTTTGAGTTGTTGGCCCAATCGGCTCTTGATTTTTGCTATAAGCTTATAAAACGGTTGGGAAAGGTTGTATTTACTAAAGGTCTTGTACGGAATAAGGACGACGGCAATCATTAAGGCACCGATTATAATCGACAATTTCTGCTGCATTCCAAAGACATAGAGCCCTTTTCCTAGCATCCCGAATACGAGTCCGATGGTACCGTAAGCCAACAGCCTGCCGAAGTGGTAAACGAAAATCTGCATAAATTTCTTTGCCTCATTGTTCCTTTCCACGGGCAACATAAAGGCAATGGGGCCACACATCCCCACGCAGTGAAGGCTTCCCAATAATCCCATTATGATGGCTGATAGTAACATTGTATCTTTTATTCGAGATTGTTTTTCAACAAGTAACCGTACCTTCCCAGAAAAAATTCGGCATTTATCGATGTAGCTTATACTGCTGGGTCAATGACGGGTTGCTTTGAATTTTTTTAATAGGTCAAACTCTCTTTGTAGAGATATCGTTGGTTACCATATTGCCAAGAAACTTTAATGTCCCAGCGACCATCTAACAAACGTTTGTCAGGTATGAGCAAATGTGAATTGGACAGGCTTACGGGTAAGTCAAAATCCAAGTGTTTATTAGATGGTCTGTAAAGGGACACCGTTCCTTTTATTTTTTTTATATCCAGTTTTTCAGGAAAGTTTAATACAATACCATCGGGCGTTCTTTCCATAGTGATTTTTGCATTTTTGTTGCCGTTATTTTCGGCATCGATTTCTTTCTGATACCCCAATTCGGCCTTATAATAATCTTCCGTTACCAAATCGTGATTTGCCCGATGATCAAGTCCCATCCGTATCACAAAAAATAGAATAAAGCTTATGAACCCTACAAATGCCAAAACGATTCCTGTTCCCCAGTTTATTTTCATAACGAATACTTTTATATTAATACTATTAATCGAAACGTACTTTGTTTTCTCGAATATGAGAAGGAAGACGTCAAATTCTCCATTAGCTTCGAGTCTTTCGAAGCACGATTATTTATAGCTTCTTGGTCCCATAAAAGCGGTGGTGGTGGTTTCTATTAACTCTTCACCACTATAGACTCCGATTTTTATATTGTTCTTATCAGCAGTTAATGCCGAATTGTTGATTTCTACGAAAAGGGTGCCTTCGGCCAATTCTTTTGCGGGTACTATAAAGTCTTTATGGCTTACCAATTTTATGGTTCCTTTATGCGACAAAAGTTTGAAATTGACGTTAGCGACATCTTTTGTGGTTTTGTTGACTAATTTATAGGTGTATACGTTACTGATAATATTATCATCTTTATGCTCATAGAGTTGCCCTGGAAGCCTTAAAATATTGGCCTCAAGATCATTTCTTAAGAAAAGCATTCCGATTAGAATTCCTGTCAGAATGGTTAAAACAGCGGTATACCCCTTTAGACGTGGCGTAAATTTGAACTTTTCCTTTTTTACGATTTCATCTTCGCTGGCATACCGTATCAACCCTTTTGGAAGGTTGACTTTTTCCATGATCGTATCACACTCATCGATACAGGCCGTACAGTTGACACATTCCAATTGTGTTCCGTTTCGAATGTCGATTCCCGTGGGGCATACATTGACACATTGAAAACAATCGATACAATCACCGAAACCTAGTGCTTTTCTGTCTTCGTTTTTTCGCCATTTCTTTCTGCCGTTTTCCGCTTCGCCTCTTTTGTGGTCGTAGGCGACAACAATAGATTTGTTGTCAAGCAGAACACTTTGCATGCGTCCGTAGGGGCAGGCGATGATACATACTTGTTCCCTAAACCAGGCAAATATAAAATAGAACACAGCCGTAAAAATTAATAGTGATACCATGATACTTACATGGCGCATCGGACCTTCCATTATATATTGAAATAGTCGGTCACTGCCAATTAGATAGGCGAGGAAGATATTGGCGATCAAAAACGAAATGATAAAAAAGACCAACCATTTGAGTACACGTTTCCGAATTTTCTCTCCATTCCATTCTTGTCGGTCTAATTTTATCTGCGCGCCTCTGTCCCCATCGATCCAATATTCTATCCTACGGAAAACCATTTCCATAAAGATGGTCTGTGGACACATCCATCCACAAAAAATACGCCCGAAGGCAACGGTAAAAAGGGATACGAAAACAACACCGATGATCATCAAAATGACAAATAGGTAGAAGTCTTGAGGCCAAAAAGGGAGTCCGAAGATATTAAAACGACGTTCCAATACATTGAACATCAAGAACTGGTTGCCGTTGATTTTTACAAATGGAGCTGCAAACAAAAAGGCCAGTAAAAGGTAGCTTACGTACTTTCGGTACCTGTAAAACCTGCCACTGGGTTTTTTAGGATAGACCCAAGCTCTTTTACCTTCTGCGTTGATGGTGCCTATTGAATCTCTAAACTGTTCCTTTTCCTGTGACATCTTCGGTTGCAATACGTTTTGCCCTTCTCGTTATAATAAAATGGCGAACGGGCATCTTAAAGAATTAAAAGCTAGTACATGGTTTCTTATACGCGGTTTCGCCAATTTTAATCGAGGTCGGCTTGAATTTTTCCTTTAGGGTTGGTCTTCCTCAACCCAAATATCACCTTCCGCAGCTTTAGGGTTTGCAGGGGTAGTACCGGTTATATTGGTCAATACATAGCTGGCGACTTGGGCAATTTCCACTGGTTTTAGCGTCTGTTTCCAAGCAATCATGCCTTTGCCGTCTCGACCACCTTCCGATATGGTGTGAAATACATTTTTAATACCACCACCCAAAATCCAATGGTCATCGGTTAAATTAGGACCGATCCCACCACCTCCATCGGCCATGTGACAGGCTATACAATTACTTTCAAAAACGGCTTTACCGGCTTTAAGGTCAGAGGCATCGGCCATGAGTTCAACCGTATTGGCATCAACCAAATCTTTGGCGGTTTTCTTGTAAGCTTCTATTTCAAGTTGGGCTGCGGCTACATCTTGTTCGTATTCCAAATCTTGATCATAGCCTCCGAAAACATGAAAACGGAACATGTATATAAAAGCAAAGACTATCGATGCGTAGAACATGTATACCCACCAAGGGGGCAATTTATTGTTCAATTCGCGTATACCGTCATAGTTATGGTCTAGAATGATTTCTTGCTCTGCTTCCAAGGGCTTGGATCCCAATAATTCCTTATAGGTTTTTTTGGCCCATTTCCATTCCCATGATGCGCCCTTATTTTCTAAATACCGCTTCTTGGCTTCTTCTGAAAGCGTTTGGAACATCACATTCTCAATCGCGTTCAAAATAATTTGTATAATAATCATTAGGAACAGAATGAATACCATGAAAACCTGCAGAAGAGGGTATTCTATGATTGCCGGTTTGTCTCCGGAGTCTATTAAAAGTTCCATCAATCCTAGGATAATAAAGAACGCTAAAGGAATCTTGATCCACCAAGCTGATCCATTTTTCATATTATTTTATTTTACGTTGATAGTTGGTATTCATTTTTTTATATTTTCCTTCTTTGCAAGAAAAATTCACTTGACTTTTGGTATTGGGCCTTAAGGTCTAGGCTGCTTGTCACCTTCCAAGGGTAATTCGCTCATTTCTTTGATATGTGCTTTAGAGGCGGTAAAAACCCACCAGAACAGTACTATGAAAAAGATGAAGAAGATTAACAATGATATCATGGGATAGGTGGCCACTCCTTCAATACTCTCCATATATCCCTTTACAAATTTTAGCATGTCTATTTTTTTAGAAGTTAAATCGGTTTGTGGCTATCAATCCTAGTAGCTTTAAAAGTATTCTCAGTTCGACGCTCCATAACTTTTTACTAATTCCCTGACAAGGTTTCTTCGGTATTCTTAATTTTAATATCGGTACCCAATCGCTGTAAATAGGCGATCAATGCCACGATTTCACGATCTTTCATAGCGATGAATTCTTCACCGTTTTCGGCGGCATATTTTTTATCGGCTTCATAACTTTTAGCAAAATCGGGATCGGTATACAGGTTTTTTTCGATTTGGGCAGCCTGTTCGTTCATACTCGTCTCGGCATTGGCAATATCTTCTTCGGTGTAGGGTACGCCCAAAGACACCATCGTCTCCATTTTTGCCCTTATATCACTTCGGTCGTGAGCATCGCGAATTAACCAGGCGTACGACGGCATAATCGAACCTGCTGAAGTGGTCTGTGGGTCATACATGTGATTGAGATGCCAGTTGTCGGAATATTTACCACCTACTCTTAACAAATCGGGACCGGTACGTTTACTTCCCCAAAGGAAAGGGTGGTCGTAGACAAACTCCCCTGCTTTCGCGTATTCACCATAACGTTCGACTTCACTACGGAATGGCCGTACCATTTGCGAGTGACAACCTACACAACCCTCACGGATATAGAGATCGCGACCTTCCAATTCAAGTGGCGTATACGGTTTCACGCTGGTAATGGTGGGAATGTTCGATTTGACCAATATGGTTGGAACAATTTGAATAACACCTCCAATTAAAATGGCTATCGTGGCCAAAATAGTCAGCTGTATCGGTTTACGTTCTAACCAAGTGTGAAAGGTTTCACCGGCAGTCCTTCTTTTTGATACCCGGGTCAAGGCAGCGGCTTCCGCCAATTCGTCTTCTACTTTGCTTCCAGATTTGATTGTCAAGACAACATTATAAATCATGACACAGGCACCTACGATATACATCGTTCCTCCAATGGCACGCATCCAGTACATGGGCATAATTTCAGTGACGGTCTCTAGAAAGTTACCGTATACTAAAGTGCCATCGGGGTTAAAATCTTTCCACATTAAGGCCTGGGTAAATCCGGCAACGTACATGGGAAGGGCATATAAGATGATCCCCAAGGTGCCGATCCAAAAATGTACATTCGCGAGACCTACCGAGTACAATCGTGTCTTCGTCATTTTGGGTACGAGCCAATAGATCATTCCGAACGTGAGAAATCCGTTCCAAGCCAGGGCCCCTACGTGCACGTGGGCAATAATCCAATCACTAAAGTGAGCAATTGCGTTTACGTTTTTAAGTGATAACATGGGGCCTTCAAAGGTGGCCATACCATAACCGGTAATCGCCACGACCATAAATTTCAGTGTCGGATCCGTCCGTACTTTGTCCCAAGCACCGCGAAGGGTCAGTAGTCCATTGATCATACCGCCCCACGAAGGAGCAAGTAACATAATGGAAAAGGCAACGCCTAAATTCTGAGCCCAATCAGGTAATGCCGAATAGAGTAGGTGATGGGGTCCGGCCCAGATATATATGAAAATTAACGACCAGAAGTGGACGATAGACAGTTTATAGGAATAAACAGGCCTGTTTGCCGCTTTCGGCACAAAATAGTACATCAAACCTAAGAACGGGGTAGTCAAGAAAAATGCCACGGCATTGTGTCCGTACCACCACTGTACCAAAGCATCTTGAACACCGGCATAAACCGAATAGCTTTTCATGGCACTAACGGGAAGTGATAAGCTGTTGAAAATATGAAGCACTGCTACAGTGACAAAGGTTGCCAAATAGAACCAAATGGCAACATATAAATGGCGCTGTCTCCGCTTGATCATTGTGCCGATCAGGTTGGCTCCGAAGGCGACCCAAACAACTGCAATGGCAATATCGATAGGCCACTCGAGCTCTGCATATTCTTTTGAGGAAGTATATCCTAAAGGAAGGGTTATGGCCGCAGCGACAATTATCGCTTGCCAGCCCCAAAAGTTAAAATTACTCAGAAAATCACTGAACATTCGCGCTTTTAGAAGACGTTGGGTGGAATAATAGACACCCGCGAAAATAGCATTACCCACGAAAGCGAATATAACGGCATTGGTGTGCAACGGTCGTAATCGACCAAAACTAAGCCATGAAATACCCTCCATATAATTGGGGAAAATAAACAGGAAGGCTAACATGAGACCGACCGACATTCCGACAATTCCCCAAAACATTGTAGCGTAAAGAAACTTTTTAACAATTTTGTTGTCGTAATAAAACTGCTGTATCTCCATAAGTATTGTTTTTTAATCTAAGGACCTGGAATGTAGCTTATGTTTGTGCTGATTTTAAAAGCCAAATAAGATGTTTGATGGGCTGAACATACACTGTGTTCAACTGCGATAATCAATTGCCTCTTGGCTTCCCATTCCAATTTCCCTTCATTTAGTTGGGTCTATTTGTTACTCGTTTTGTTTTTATTTTGCCGTTCTTCGGAAGGTTTGTCCTCGACCAACTCATCTTCGAACAGCATGCGCACTGAGGGAGTGTATGAATCATCATACTGGCCGTTTTTGACGGATGCGATAAATGCCATAAAAAAGATGACCGCAACAACAAGGCTGATGGCCAATAACACATAAATAACACTCATACCTACCTGAATTCTGGTGTAAAACTACGCCTGCACCAATCGCTATAAAATGACATTTGTCATGTTTCTTTTTTTATTTCAATTTTCTTCCTAACATATTTGTCATCACCGTTGTGAAGACGACAATACTAATGGAACTTAGTGGCATCAAGATTGCGGCTATCACTGGTTGCAACTGCCCCGTTACGGCGAAATAGAGTCCGATTATGTTATATAATAGTGACAGGGCAAAACTCATTTTAACAATCTTAATGGCCTTTTTCGAGGCCAAGATATATTGATACAACCATTTGAATTTCGAGGCATCTAAAATTCCGTCACATGCGGGAGAGAATACATTTACGTTTTCTGAAATGGCTATTCCAACGTTGCTTTGAGCCAAAGCTCCTGCATCGTTCAGACCGTCGCCGACCATTAATACTTTTTTCCCCTGGTTTTGTAACGATTTTATAAAGTCTAGTTTGTCTTCAGGCTTTTGGTTAAAAAATAAAGGGGTGAATTTTGGTAACAACTGCTCTAGCCGAGTTTTCTCCCCTTCATTATCGCCAGAAAGAATGGCCACTTGCAAGGTCTCTGAGATGGCTTTGAATACTTCCGAAATTCCATCTCGGTATTCATTATGAAACACATATTTACCTTTATAGGTATCGTTACTGTTAATATGGACAGATGTGTTCAAAGCCCCTGAATCTTGATGGTAACCTGTGAAATCGGCAGAACCTATTTTGATATGTTCGCCGTCAATACGACCTTCTACACCTTTGCCCAAATGTTCTTCATACTCATCTAAAGTAACAATGTCATGTTCCGCCAACATATTGTAAAGCGTACGACTAAGCGGATGGTTCGACGCCCTAAGGGTGTTTTTTAAAAGAGCTTCCTCTTCTAATGTTAGGGTCATGCCCTGATAACTTGCCGTGCTTTTTTGAGCTGTGGTAATGGTTCCGGTTTTATCAAAAATGGCGGTATCGATTTGAGCGAGTTGTTCTATGGTCTGTGTATTTTTTAGATAGAATTTCTTTCTTCCGAAAATGCGTAGCATGTTGCCCAAAGTAAAAGGTGATGCCAATGCAATAGCACAGGGGCAGGCGATAATCAGTACTGCCGTAAATACATTTAAAGCTTTGCTACTGTCATAGAAGAGCCAAAACGTGGTCGCTGCAAAGGCGACGGACAAAACGGCTATGGTAAAGCGCTTTCCAATACTATCTGTAAGCGTTTGAAACTTGGTAGATTTGTCTTCTTGAAAAACAGCGTTGCTCCATAACTGGGTGAGGTATGATTGGGAAACCGATTTTAAGGTCTCAATTTCAATCGCGTCATTCAATTGCTTGCCACCTGCATAGATTTTTTCACCATACTGTTTAAGTACCGGTTCAGATTCCCCGGTAACGAAACTATAATCGATACGTGCTTTGCCACTGATAAGTATGCCGTCTATGGGGATAAGCTCTTCATTTCTAATCAAAATTCGGTCCCCTTTTTTGAGGTCGTGAACTTGAGTACTTTCTTCTTTTCCTCCAGGTAACATCCGGGTAACGGCAACAGGGAAATACGATTTGTAGTCCCTTTCAAAAGATAAAAAGGAATAGGTTTTTTGTTGAAAGAATTTTCCAAGTAATAAGAAAAACACCAACCCGGTTAAAGAATCGAAGAATCCTGGTCCCCAATTGAAAATGATTTCAACGGTGCTTCTTAAAAATAGCACTAAAATTCCTAAGGCGATTGGTACATCGATATTTAAAAAATTGCTCCGTAAGCCTTTAAATGCCGAAATGAAATAATCGCGACCGGCATAGAAAACCACGGGCAATGAAAAAATAAACATCAACCCTCGAAATACATCTTGATATTGGTTCAGCCAGTATTCACCTCCGGTTGACTTGCTTGTGACCAGGTCAAAATATTCAGGAAAAGAAAGAAACATAACATTCCCGAAAGCGAAGCCGGCCACACCCAATTTGTAGATAAGGCTTCGGTCTGTTTTTTTCTTTTTATTGTCGAAATCATCTAGTGAAATATAGGGCTCATAGCCAATACGGGCCAGAAGAAGAACCAATTCCTTCAGGGAAATTGCGTCGGAGTCATAACTGATTCGTACTGTTTTTTTGGGGAAATCAACCTGTGAACTGATAATCGAGAGATTGAGTTTGTTCAAGTTCTCCAATACCCAAATACACGAACTACAGTGAATGCTTGGAATATAGAGATTGACAATTTGTAGATTCCCATCGCTGAATTCGGTCAACTTTTGAACTATGGCTGAGGTGCCAAGAAAATCGTACTTGTTTTCTACAACTTTCGGAGTAGTACCTGCTGCTGATTGTAAATCGTAATAATAAGACAGGTCATTCGTTGAAAATATCTCATATACGGTTTTGCAGCCGCCACAGCAGAAATTTTTCGTATCGAAAGTAATGGCCGCATTGCCACAATCATCACCACAATGATAACAGTTGATCCTATCCATAAAACATTTGCCTATACCTGTGGCAAAGTTCGTTTAGTGGTAGTATTTATAATATGATTTATGTCATGTTAGAATAAATAATGACCTTGTAGCTTTGCATTTGTAGGCAAAAGCAATAGCAATGGAAAATGGAATTGAATCGCAATGCGAACAATGTATAGTTAGACAGTTCAATTCGCTACGTGCAATGAACAAAGAAGAACTAAAAAAGGTCTCACAAGGTAAAACCACCAAAATAGTCAAAAAGGGAGAAACGATTTTTGAAGAAGGGGAGGCACTCAAAGGCGTTTTTTGCGTACGTAGTGGTGTTTCTAAACTTTCAAAACTGAGCGCTAACGGAAAGGATCAAACGGTTAAGCTTGCTGCAAAAGGTATGGTCATCGGCCAGCGTTCGGTAATCGCTGAAGAGTTGTCAAATTTGAGTGCCACGGCACTAAATGATATGGAGGTATGTTTTATTCCTAAAGAAATTATTGTGAACACCTTAAATACAAATCCAAACTTTACAATGGAGGTGCTTCGACACATGGCGCACGACCTAAAGGAAGCGGATGATGTTATTGTAAATATGTCTCAAAAAACAGTAAAACAGCGGGTAGCGGCCGCATTTCTATATTTGAAAAATAATTTTGGGGAAGACAAAGACGGTTTTTTGCTTTTAACCCTTTCCCGTGATGATATAGCGAATGTCGTTGGCACGGCTACGGAATCATGTATCCGAATTATTTCGGAGTTCAAAAAGACAGGATTATTGAAAAACCACGGCAAGAAAATTGGTATCGTCAATGAAAAAGGACTTCAAGATTTGGCAGAAAGGTATTAACACCGTTCGATTTGAAAATACGGGAGTCGTGCCCGCTTTCCAAGAAATTTTGTTTCATAGTATTTTACTATAATTATTCGGTCTAAATTGGAATAATCAGAAGGTTTTGCCTTTTTGTAAGGGTGCCATATCAGCCTTTCAAAGCTGATATATGTCATAGTTTCAAAGGAAGGCATTCGATAGTTTTACACTTTAAGTCTCAATTGTTGTTTATGAAAAATGTTTTAATTCCCACCGATTTTTCTGAAAATGCATGGAATGCTATCAAATATGCACTGGCATTGTTTGAAGAAGAGAAATGTGTTTTTCATTTACTGAACACCTATACACCAAGTATTTCCAATAGTCGTTTTATGGCATCGTCTATTCAGGGTGGTGTTGTAGATGCAACACACAATAATTCCGTAAAGGGACTGCAAGCGATAGTGAAACAAATCAAAGAAACGCATGATAATCCGAACCATAGCTTTAAAAATATTTCGTCCTTTAGTCTTTTGGTGGATGAAATCAAAGAGATAGTGGCCGCTAAGAAAATCGATTTGGTTATCACCGGAACCAAAGGAGCTTCGAGTTTTGATGAGGTTTTTATGGGAAGCAATACTGTGCGTATCATTAAGTCAATTAAAAATTGTCCTGTTTTGGCAATACCACAGCATTTTAAATTTGAAAGACCTTCAGAAATTGCATTTGCCACCGATTTTAACCGTTTCTATACGGCCTCGGAACTTGAACCCTTAATTGAATTGGCGAAGACCTTTAATGCTGTTGTGCGCATTGTTCATGTACAATACGAGATTAAGGCCTTGACCGAGATTCAGCAGTTTAATTTAAATATGTTGCGTAAATATTTAAAAGGCATCGAACATTACGTGCATACCGTATCTGAACTTAACTCGGTATCAAAAACTTTGGAAGTGTTTACCAATGAACTAGATATACACCTCTTGGCAATGTTGAACTATCAACATAGTTATGTCGAACTTATGACTCGTGAACTCGTTATAAAACGGGTGGCATTTCATACACAAATTCCATTTTTGGTTATTCCCGAATTGGGTATGGGGGCTCCTTCAAGAAAAAAGAATAAGCAAGAAACTTCAGTTCTTAATTGATTCATGAACGCATTGGGTGATCGCTGTAAAAGTCTTCAAAGGTTTTGCTGGTACTGTAATTATCGGTTAATACTTTATAAACCATATAAACAACCATTATTTGCCCCAAAACAGTGATGTAAAACACCCAGTTGGAGGAGAAATCCATTAAAACCATTATTGTTATGGTAACCAATATCAAGGTGGTGACCATCACCCAAAACATCGCCGTATTTTTCATTTTTCTTTTAAAGTTATTAAAACTTTATTGATTTAGCTATTGGTTCGATCAAAGGGGCGACCCACATGTTTACTAGGAAAGTCGTAGGGCGGCGGAAGTATTCCCTATAGGGCACTGTTTCATACGATGTGGGGTAAGCAAAAGAAAGGATTACTTTAAATAGCGCGCGGCAAAGGCTTCTTTATAAGCCCTTCCGATAGGCACGTGCATCTCTTGGTCAAAATAAATACGGTTACCCGATACTTTCATAATACCATGAGTATTCACTATAAAAGATTTATGAATCTGTACGAATTGAACCTCGCTCAAAATTTGGAGCCAATGACGTAATGAATGGGATGTCAGGTGCTTTCTGTCTTTGGTGAAAACTTCAGTATAATCTGCTTCTGATTGAATAAAACGAATGTCATGCACATTGATTTTTAAGTGCTCGTACCCAGATTTAACAAAGAGTATCTCAGGGTTTACTTCCGATATTTGCGTTTCATTTTGTTCGATAGGTACCTTGTTCACGGCTTTTACAAAACGTTCGAATGAAAAGGGCTTCAATAGATAGTCGACCACGTGGTATTCGTAACTTTCCAATGCGTAATCGGAAAAGGCGGTTGTCAAGATAACATGGCGTTTAATGGGCAAGGCCTTCAAAAAATCAATACCTGATATTTTAGGCAGATGGATGTCGAGAAAAATCAGGTCAACAGTTTCCGTTTTTAAAAAATCCATCGCTTTTAAGGCATCTGCAAAAATGCCCTTAAGTTCCAGATTGCCCATATCACCAATGAATTTTTGCAATACACGTTGGGCAGGGGGTTGATCTTCGATAATAATGCATTGTATCATACCGGTCGTACTGTTTTTAATTGTATTTCTAGCTGTACGGAAAAAAGCGAATCAGTTTCTTGAATGGTAAGTTCGTGGGCTTCAGGATAAATGATTTCCAATCGTTTTTTGACATTAAATAGCCCAATACCATGTGACAAATCATCGGTATTGGTTACCGGTCGAAAAGAATTGTCACAGCTGAAATAGAGCTTTCCTTCTTCACTCACCCGAATAGTGATGGCTATCTCAATATCTTCTGACTGACTCGCGGTACTGTGTTTAAATGCATTTTCGATAAACACCATCAAAATAAGGGGGGCAATCTGATGTTCACTTCCAATATTTTCTGTTTTAAAAGTAACCTGGCCACGATCTTCAATCTGTAATTCACTCAATTGTGTAAAATTTTTCAAATGCTCCACTTCTTTGGTCAAGGGAACAAAATCTTCCTTACAATCGTACAACATGTAACGTAAAACTGAGGAAAGTTCTAAAATGATGGAAGGTGTTTTGGGCGAATTATCAATGGCATATGAATAGAGGTTGTTCAAGTTGTTGAACAAAAAGTGGGGATTTATCTGTGATTTTAAGAACTGGAGTTCACTATCTTTTACCGATGCCCTCAGGTCGTCTACTTCATGTTGTTTTTTTGAAGCATCCCAAGCGAACTTGAAGCCGCAGAGTATGGTAATGATCGGCATTACATCTAAAATGCTATAAAATACTCCATGAAAATATTTTCCCCTAGTGTCTGGAAAATAGATTTTTTCGAGTATAAATTCCTCGATACAAATAATGCCCGCTATAACAAGGGCTAAGGTTATAAAAAAGGATGTATATTTTTTTTGGTAGTAGAAGCGGGGCAATAACAAATAATTGATAATAAAGGCGCCGAGGGCATAGTTCGTGAAGAAAATAACTTGATGAAATTGAATCGCCGGACTATGCTTGTCAAAGGAAAAAAAAATAAACAATACCACATGAAGAAGTACTTGAAAGAAGACCTCTTTTGAAACACTACTTAGGTTTTTAAAATATTGAACCATAATTCAAAATTACACTTTTGATTTGAGTAGAATCTTCAAAACCTCTAATCGACATATTTGCAAGGGCGAACGACATTGCTAATGTATTTATATGTAGTGTTTTACAAGATATTGTTGTCGACTTTGAAGTATTTGTGCCTTAAAGGGGGGAGTACTAGTAAAAAGGTTCTAAACCATTGTCGTTGAGGTAGTCATAATTGTCGTTTAAAGATTTATTTCATGTAATTATCTTTTTTCCATTAATATAGGTACTACTTTAGTGGTGGCGGAGATTTAGAATTTCAAAGGCCCTGCCTAAATTAATTGGAAACCCAATGCACTAGGATACATTATGAAAAAGGAAGATATCAAACAGGAAGTATTTGATCTTTATGATGACTATGCACACAGTAGAATCAATCGAAGGCAGTTTATCGATAAGTTGTCAGTTTATGCGATTGGTGGACTAACCGTAGCATCGTTGCTCAGTTTTGTCTCACCGGATTATGAGGGAAAAATTCAAATTGAAAAGCAAGATCCCCGGCTGAAATCAGAATTCATCATGTATAGTTCTCCAAAAGGGGGAGGAGAAATCAAAGGATTACTTTCACGGCCGGTAAATGCCCAAGACAAGTTACCGGGTATTATTGTGGTACATGAAAATCGCGGACTGAACCCGCATATCGAAGATGTTGGGCGAAGGGCGGGTCTGGCCGGATTCATTTCTTTGGCTCCAGATGCACTTACTCCGTTGGGAGGGTATCCAGGGAATGATGATGACGGCAGAACTTTGCAAAGGGAACGTGACCGTGATGAAATGCTGGAAGATTTTATTGCCGCTTATGAATACCTTAAGAAACACCCAGAGTGCAGTGGAAAAGTCGGTGTGGTCGGTTTCTGTTTTGGGGGATGGATCTCTAATATGATGGCAGTCAAGGTTGCTGATTTATCTGCTGCTATTCCTTTTTATGGTGGACAACCAACCGAGGACATCGAGAAAATCAACGCCCCGTTGCAGTTGCATTTTGGGGAGTTGGATAAACGGGTCAATGAGGGTTGGCCGGCTTATGAGGCGGCCCTAAAGGCGCACAATAAAGAATATGAAGCTTTTATATATCCCAATGCAAACCATGGTTTTCATAATGATACAACACCCCGTTATGATAAAGAAGCAGCCGAATTGGCCTGGCAACGGACCATTGATTTTTTTAAAGCAAATTTAAGTTGACCCCTAATTTAGGGCAACACTTTTATCCGCATTATACTTTTCGAATAACCGTCAACCATTACGCAATTGAAAAACCTCGTATTTGTTCATAGGCACAGGCGTTAAGATGTATAGGTTTTTCTGAATTTCCATAAAATGGAATAGGGCTGCCCAAACATTTTTTCGATTACTTGCCGTTCATGATATTATTTTTGTCGTTTACAGAAAATTTAGGCTTTCTTTTTTTTGAAAAGTAAATATTTGATATGAAAATTAGTTAAAAATCTATGATTTCTAAAATTACATTTTACGTGCTTTTCATTGTTTGTATTTTCTTTAATACTACAATGGTTTTGGCCCAAGATGCAAACTCGTCAAGCGTCACGATTAAAGGAACTGTGGTAGAAGAAATGAGCGGACAACCAGTAGCTTTCGCTACGGTCGTTGTGGCCGATAGCGAAACTAAAAAACCTATTTCGGGCACGACAACCTTAGACGATGGTAGTTTTACCCTTGAAACCGATGCCGTTGATTTTTACATTGAAATAAGCTTTATTGGATTTCAGAAAAGAACCTTTGGTCGGCCCGTCGCTAAAACCAGTACCATTGATTTGGGTAAGGTCGCACTTGCCGAAGATGCGGAGCAATTACAGGAAGTGGTGGTTCAGGGTGAGGAGTCACGAACCGAATTTAAATTAGATAAACGGGTATTTAATGTCGGAAAGGATCTCAGCAGCACCGGCGCAAGTGCTCTGGAAGTATTGAATAATGTGCCTTCGGTGAATGTAAATATCGAAGGTCAGATAAGCCTGCGGGGTAGCCAGGGCGTTCAAGTTTTAATTAATGGAAAACCTTCTGTGATCGCAAGTGATGGAGGAAATGCCCTAGGCACGATTACGGCTGATATGATCGATAGGGTAGAGGTCATTACCAACCCTTCGGCAAAGTATGATGCAGAAGGCACCTCAGGCATCATCAACATTGTTATTAAAAAGGAAGAACGCAAGGGGTTGAATGGTTCTATTTCAGTGAATGCCGGTGCACCGGAAAATCATAGTGTTGGTGTGAGCCTTAATAGACGTACGGAAAAATTTAATCTCTTTAGTCAAATCGGGGTGGGAATTCGAGAATATCCGGATGATATAGAGAACCGGAACGTAGATCTGGTTAACAATACGAAAATACTTACCAACGGCACCGAATACAGAAATGAAAACTACTATAACTTTGTTCTTGGAACCGATTATTATATTGATCCTACCAATGTATTAACACTTTCGGGGAATTTTGCCCTAGAGTTGGAAGACCAACCTTCCACAACAAATTATATGGCGCTCGATGAGACCAACACAACGACCTCACAATGGGATCGTAATGAGGTTACCGAAGCCACCAACCCGAAATTTCAATATGAATTACAATACAAAAAAGACTTTCAAGGTAATGAAGACCATACCTTACTTTTTAGTGCTTTGGGCAATTTTTTTGGAAAAGATCAATCTTCCGATTTTGTAGATTCGACCATTTCGGGAGAGGACAGGGATTCAGCTCAAAAGACCCGCACCGATTTCAAGGAGTCGGTATTTACGTTTAAACTAGATTACACAAGGCCATTTTCCGAAAAATGGTCCATGGAGACCGGGGCCCAATATGTGCTAAACGATGTTAGCAACGATTATGAAGTAAACAATTTGGTCAGTGGTAATTTTGTCAACGATCCAGGGCTTACAAATACTTTTGAATACGACCAGAAAGTGCTCGGACTTTATACTACGGCCGCTTATGAAGGTGAGAAATGGGGAATAAAGGCAGGGGCCCGCTTAGAAGATACAGACTTGAACACCCTGTTGACCAATACGAACGAGAACAACAATCAAAACTATTTCAATTTATTTCCAAGTGCGCATTCTTCATACAAAGTCAGCGAAAAATTGTCGTTACAGGCAGGGTATTCCAAACGTATCTATCGACCGCGATTGTGGGATCTTAATCCCTTTTTTAATATCAGGAATAATTTTAGCATTCGTCAAGGAAACCCTGATTTATCACCAGAGTTCACTGATTCTTACGAAATAACAAGTATTTTCTTTGTAGGTAAGGCCTCGATGAATTTGGGGGTATACCATCGATATACCACCGATGTAATAGAACGCGTGTCTTTCTTTGAAAACAATGTAAATACGGTCAAGCCTTTGAACATTGGTACCAATAGGTCTACGGGGCTCGAATTCAATTCAAAATACAGCCCCACCAATTGGCTGACCCTCAACGGAGATTTTAATTATAGTCAGTTTACACGTAATGGCTTTTTTGATGAGACCATTTTTGACTTTAGTGCCGACCAGTGGTCAAGTAAATTAATGGCAAAGTTCAAATTACCCGCAGATATTGATTTTGAAACTACAGGAAATTTTCAATCAAGGTACCAGACGGTTCAAAGTGAGGTTAGTGAAAACCTTTTTCTTGATATGGGGTTGAGAAAGAAACTTTTTAATGGGAAGGCTGTTTTGAATTTAAGTGTTAGGGATGCACTGGCCTCCAGAGTGAACGAAAGTCAGATTACCCAGGCAAACTATGAAATTTACAACCGGCGACAACGGGGCAGATTTTTGGCCTTAGGGTTCAGTTATGGATTTGGAAAGGGGGAGGCCATGGAGTTTTCTGGTCAGCGAAGACGATAAAATCAGATTTTAAAATCTCATCGACACTATAGAAGACATTTGTCAAACTAGAAATAGCCCATACAATAAAGAAGAATACCACATACTTTATTCATGTTAAACCGTCGAAAATATCTCACTTCACTGATTGTTTACGTGGCTTATTTAGTAGTTTTATTTTTCTTGATACGATGTGATTTTTAGCGGTACAGCGAATTCACCGACATAAAATCCTTTTATGACATTGGGTCGATTCAAGAAAATATAGCCGCTTATTTACGATAACCTTCATCTAGCACTTAAGAAAAATGAGTCTTGAAAATTTTGATTATTTTTTCTTCGGTCAATGGTTTGGTTTCAAAGCCATTTACATCATCGATTTCTGTCGCGATTTTACGGTCATTCGGATTAAGCGAAGTCGATAGCATAAAAAGTATGGTTTTGGCTTTTTTTAAAGGGTCTAGTTTTTTATAATGTTCTAGAAATTCCCACCCGTTCATCGCAGGCATGTTAATATCTAGAAAAATCAAATCGATGGGTAATTTATCTTTGGTTTCTCTATTGTTAAGAAAATCTAATGCTTCTTGGCCACTGTGAACGGTAATTACTCTTTTCGCACATTCGAGATCTACAATAACTTTTTGATGAATATAGTTTGTAGCCTCATCATCATCGATCAATAAAATGCAGTTTAATTTTTTTGTCATAATTTTTTCTTAGAAATAGTAAAATAAAAAGTACTGCCTACTTTGGGTACGGATTCAACCCAAATTTTACCCCCGTGCATTTCAACAATTTTGCGGCAATGGGCAAGGCCTATGCCGGTACCTTGATACTCACTTCGGTTATGCAACCGTTGAAAAATAGCAAAAATCCTTTCATAGTGTTGCGCGTCTATGCCAATACCATTATCTTTCACTGCAAATTTCCAAAATCGTGGAAGCTTTTCTACCGAAATGGAGATGCAAGGCGACTTGTCTAAGCCATGAAATTTTATAGCATTACTGATCAAGTTTTGAAAAAGCAATCGTAGTTCGGTCTCGTAGCCTTTGACGAGGGGCAAGTCAGCTATCGTTAGAGTTGCTTGGGTTTTACTAATGGCGAGTGAAAGATCTTCTTTAATTCCTTGTATTAGAATATTGCAATCTACATCGGTTACTTTTTTGGCCTCCCCGATTCGACTATAATCCAGCAACCCTTTAATTAACTGGCTCATTCTGGTGGCGCTTTCGTTGATAAACCTTAAATAAGTATTCGAGTTTTCACCTTTTTTTGTTGGATACTCTTTATCAAGTAGTTCTGTAAAACTTCCTAGCGTTCGTAAAGGCTCTTGTAAATCATGTGATGCAATATATACAAATTGCTCTAGCTCTTTATTCTTTAAATTGATTTCTTCAAAATTCTTCTTCAGCGATTCTGCCATGGTATTAAACGATTCACCCAACGAAGCCAATTCGTCCTTTCCTCTAATGGGCACAGCAATATCATAGTTGCCACTACTAATCTTGCGGGCAGAGACTTGTAATATTTGTATGGGTCTAACGATTGAATTGATTGTGCCAGATGAAATGCTGATTCCGATAACGATACCTAACAGACCAAGAAAAAAGATAATACCCGAGAGGTTCTCAAGTTCTTTAGAAAGCGTAGCTTGGTGTTCATCAAAATTGATACTGTATTCTTTGTGCAACAATGCAATATTTTGGTCGATTTGTTGAGATAAATCCGATAGATCTAGATTGGCCTTTTGGGCTACATCAGCTACTGTCTGAGGATTATCATAATCAGCTCTGGTCATTAAAAGGTTGTTGATGTATTTTACAATATTGATGGAGCTGTCGGTAAGAACGACCAGATTATTCGCGATTTGTATTTTTCTATCATTTCGAGATAGAGCTTGTTTCAATAAATTAACCTTGGTCTTAAAATGAGGCAATTCTACTTCGGTAATCGCTTTTATACGGTTGTTATATTGCTCATCGGTCTGCCGAAGAATTTTATTTATAGTAAGTAACAATAGTTCTCTGTTGACCTCTTGATATTCATTTAATAAGGTTAATGTGGGTCCGATTTCCAATTTTAATTTTTCATAAGTGGCCGTAGACTGTCTCGAAACAATTTGAGTCAAGATAATGTTGACCAACAAAACGAATATCAGTGTTCCGAAACCTAAAAAAAGTTTATTTCTAATTGATCTCACAATAGTTTTTTAATTATCTTCTAACTTTAGAAAGTTTTCCTTTAGAGGTGTATCGGTATAAAGAAAAGTATATGCCTTTTGAAGCTCCATTTTCCGATATTGAAATATTTCCGCAAACACCTTGATAATAACTGATATCGAACAACCGCTTTCGAAGCCAATCATCAAACTGCTCTTTTTTATTCTTTCCATCCTCCATTGTCCTAATTTCCCCTAACACCATATTCATTGCATCATAGGCCTGCATGGCGGGCCATACAGAAACCGGTTGGTGGCCATATTTATCTTCATAATGGGTAAGAAATTCGGTCGCTAGAACATAGTTGCCATCGGCTGGAGTAAAAAAGGTGCACTCGGTGCCTATTATGGCTCCCCTAGAGTTGGTAAAGTACTCGGGGTCTAGTAATACAGTAGATCCAAAAAATGGCGCTTTAATACCCATGTCACGAGCTTGTTTCATGGCAAAGCCGAATTCTTTATATCCAAAAAAAACATAAGCATCAAACCCAGCTTTCATTGCGGCTTTTAGTTCATGTTTAAAGTCAACGGTATTTTTGTCAACGATGATTACCTCATTTTCGATGGCTGCCTGATCTAACAATCTTTTACAAGATGTGGTTGCCCGAGTCATAAAATCGTTTGGATAATGAATAATCAAGACTTTTTTTAAGCCCAGTTCTATGACTCTTACAGCAATCAGTTCGTTGGCCTCTTCTGTAGATTTGGCGATTTTAAATGTGTTATGGTTCAAGCTAGACAGTAAGGCGTCATTATTAAGCGGGTTTATTAAAATCACTTGATCTTTTAAGATTGCATCTTGTAAGGCAATCGTGCCATCGGTGTTGCTAACATAGACTATATCTATGTCATGTTCTTTTCGCAGTTTATGGTATGCCGGTAGTGCTTTGTCTTTTTCCCACTGATCATCCTCTACAAATAGGTTTACTTTTGGGGAATTGTTGCTTCTCGAGGCATTATATTGATTAACGGCCAATTGCAAGGCATTTGATGGTCCGATACCTAAATCGGTGGCACGTTTAGATAATGGACCGATATAGCCAATGTTTACTTCTTCGGATTTCGAATTTGTACACCCAAATAGGCAAGCCAAAACGGTGAAAAAGACCAACAACCTTAAGCTCATATGCCCATTTCCAATATTTCTTATTATTACAGTCAATGTCTCTTATTTAAAGTCGTTACAATACTAACCCATGATTTTGAATTTTCCTTAGAAAATTATTTTATATTCCAACCCATACCCCAAACCATAACTGTCTTCAGTAAAAAAATCGTTGATTCTATACTCTAAGATAGCATATAATTCATCAATAATCCTTAGTCCTAGTTGATGTTCGGTAACCCATTTGAAAGATAGACCACCTCGTCCGTCGTACTGAAAATTCTGATCAATGAACCCACCGATATAAATTCGCCTGTCAAGTGCTTTAGGAGCAATATTTATTTTATAAACATGTTCAATAATCGTCATATATTTTGGGATGGCATTTCTTCTGAACTGAATAAACATGGGGTTAATGGAATATGAGGAATTTAGCTTCTTAAAAAATGAAAATAGTTTCTTAGCGGCATGAGCCCTCCATCGGAATCCTAAACGAAAATCATCATTGTCATCTCCACCTCGCATAACATATTGTAAAGTAAGATCTATGGGTTTGCTTTTATGAAGCGCCCAGCGTACATTATGTTCGGCATAAACAGAATTTAAATCAAAAGATTCGTTTGAACTTTGATAGTTGGTCAAAGAGAAATATTGGAACCGCTTGGGTAGATTGGCCAATATGTTATAGGTCAACACGCTGAATTCTCGGGTGTCATAATAGAAATTAAAATCAACGAATCCTGAAAGATGGGGTGGTGATTTTTTTTCTGTTTGGCAAATGGCTGTTGAGGAGGGCAGACCAAAAAGAAAAAGAAAAAAAATACCACTAATAGAACTTCTCATTTTTGAATTGTTACATAGCTCTTTATGTGAGCTTATCATTTCCGTTCAATGAACTGAAAAGTTTTACCTTATTCTTTATGGCAAAACGAAAGCCTTTTGACCAGAACAAATATTTTGTTTTTTTATCATCTTTTATTTTGCAAGCGGTTTATAGCATTTTAATAAAATGATTTGTCAAATTTTTCAAGCATGTAATGAATATGAAAAATGAATGACTTAATAATAAAGAAAATTCTTCATTATTATTGTGTTTGGTAACAAAAATAGTGCTGAATTAGATTGTTTTTTATTTAATTTATACTTGTTTAAAGTTTTGTAAATCAGTTATATGTAAATGTACTTGTTGTTTTTTTATGTATAAGATGTAACCTGACTTGTTAATACTTTTTGAAAACCATAAAAGTAACCTTATTCTTACTTTTATGTTGTTTTTTTAAGAAAATCGAATACCTTTTGACGACACTAAATTGCCGTTGGTCTAAACTATTTGGTATCCTGACGTTTTATGTAAGATAATGATGACTAAAAGTATAACTTTGATGAAACAGGAAAAACCTTACATAGTTTATACTTGAGTATAATATTTCAATTTTTTTGCACTTGCTCTTAAAAAAATAGCCTATGATGAATAGTAAGTTATACGACCGAACCAAAGTGCTTTTAATAGAGGATGATCTGATCTCTAGTTCATTGGCATTGATAGGACTCACTCAATTAGGTATAACAAAAGTTGAGGCAGTGCAAAACGGATTAATGGCCATAGAGTATCTTGACAATAACTTTCCTGATCTTATATTTTTAGATATCAACATGCCAGAGATGAATGGTTTTGAATTTTTAAATTTTATTGAGAATAATAATTTTATTCCCAATTCATCAATAGCTATGCTAACATCTTCTATATACACAAGTGATAAAATGCAAGCGCTGCAGTTTTCAAGTGTCATAGACTATATTGAAAAACCTATTAATATAAGAAAGCTAGAAATGGCACTCCTTAGAATGACTAACCATAAAAAGTCGACCATAACGGCCTAGTTCGAGAGACCTGATATTTGTAGTAGTCATAAATAAACAAATTATCTCTATTGAGTTTTAAAATTTCAAAATTTTTCCTTCACGAACTTCCTATATATTCTCAGAATAGATTGCAATATTTGCATGATTTTTCCTAATATTGAAACAGATTAAGAGGTACTTTAAATTGTTTTAGGATGATTTTGTGAATTGTTGGCGCTGTAGAACGGACCGAATAAAAAGTAAACATGGTGGAAATACCCAATCTTAATTATGTCGACGGCCTTTCAAAAGGGGATCGATCGTTCACAAAAAAAATTATAAGTATAGTCGCCCGGGAACTTCCTGTTGAAATAAAAACCTATCAACTAGAGCTGGAAAAGAAAGATTATTCAAAAACAGCGGATACCGTACATAAGCTAAAGCACAAAATACGTATTTTAGGCTTGGAAAAAAGTTATGGAATTGCAGAGGAATATGAGCTAAATTTAAGAAAGGGCAATCTTGATTTGAAATCTGTTTTTGAGGAAACATTAGAGACCATGTTGTTTTTTGTTCGTAAAAAAAATCAAGAATTATGAATTGTATTGTTGTTGATGATGATGAAACGTTCAGGGCAATTTTTGAACAGCTGGTTGATAATAACCCAAGCGTGAAAATACAGGGGAGTTTTTCAAGTGCCATAGAGGCTATCAAATATCTTAATTTTAATGAGGTAGACCTGATTTTTCTTGATATTCACATGCCCGACTTCGATGGTTTTGATTTCATTAGAACTATAAAGAATCCGCCGAATATCATTTTGACAACGGCCGATAAGAACTTTGCGCTCGAGGCCTTTGAATATGAGTGTATTATCGATTATTTTGTAAAGCCGGTTACACAAGAGCGCTTTGATAAAGGGATAGTTAAGGCCGTATCTTTATTTAAAGAGTCGGCAGTTACTTATAAGAATCCGGTTCCTGACGAGTCGGTAAACGATTTATATATAAATATTGACCGTAGACTTATCAAAATAGATATTCCTACGATAAGCATTATCGAGGCTAGAGGTGATTATATTTATTTGAAAACCGATACCAAAAACTATACAGTTCATTCTACATTAAAAAAGATAGTAGATAAACTTCCTAAAGAAATTTTTTTAAAAGCTCACCGTTCTTTTGTAATCAATACAAAGAAGATAATCGACATACAAGATAATAGTGTATTGATAGGAAAGGACGTAATTCCCGTAAGTCGCTCCAACAGATCTGAATTGATGCGTCGCTTAAACCTGCTCTAAGGTAAGTTTCGTCCAGGTGCCTCCTTCTTTTTACATTTTGGCTAATAAATAAAGCGCTAGTTCTTCCTTGAATTACTAATGGTGTATGGCATTCCGGTGCCTCCGCACTAATTTCTTCCAACTAGCGATCAATAGTGGGTCAATTTCTCTTAATTAATCACTTTTAAGCATCTTGAAAAGCCATTGTTTGCATTTGTATTGAAGTATTCGGTGGCCCACCCATTTTAAAGTAAGAAAAATCCTATTCAACTACAGTAACTGGTGATCCATCGAAAATCTCCCGAATTATCTTGATATCCGTCTTAACTTTACAGCATTGTTAAACCCCAAATCTTTTAATAATGAAAAATATAAAATTTATTGTTCCTTCGGTTGCATTTCTGACGGCTATAGTTTGTCTTATTGCTTGTTTATTATTTGTTTTTGATACTATGTCTGCAACCACAGGTGATTTAGCATATATGCATTAGTGATGGGTTCTTGATTTTTATTGCGGACAATAGATTTCACGCTTTAATTCAATGTAGTTGCAAGATTCCAAAATTTGAATGGTAGCGTTGCCCCACAAATGTTACGGACACGAATAAGACGGCTCTAACCCTTTCTTTCCACAGTTAGAATTCAATATTATAAAAATTTAGTTTTCCAAATTAACCTTTAAAACATATACCATGAACACATTACAAAACATAAAAGAGATTTACCATGAAGGATTTAAAAATTTAGGCAGCATGATTGT